>Ga0116172_10000285_pt1 | contig 53256 bp, 49 predicted proteins | sample AD_UKC083_MetaG_FD_89799 | JGI IMG/M metagenome (GOLD analysis project Ga0116172, IMG submission 89799) | Active sludge microbial communities of municipal wastewater-treating anaerobic digesters from USA - AD_UKC083_MetaG | ecosystem: Engineered > Bioreactor > Anaerobic > Digestate | place: USA... | reverse complement strand
CCATTTTTAACGGGCAGCTCCATCATGGAGTCGACCATGACGTTGTTCGCCTCCAGCCTGATCGCTCCGCCGCCGGGCATGGACTCCATAGCGTTCGTCAAAATATAGCCGATTACCCGCTGGATCTGGCCCGCGTCCACCCTGGCCGGCCAGAGCCCTTCCTCTATATCGAGCGACAGGTTGATGTTGTCCGGCAGGGCCGTTTTCGTCGCCGTATATCCGAGGATATCGGCGACCGATACGGTGTCTATGACCGGCTTCGAAAGGCGTCCGAAATGAAGAAGCTGAAAGGACAGGTCTTTGGCGAGATTTGAGGCCTTTTCTATTTCGAGCAGGTTCTCGTAGAGCTCCTCCCCCGGACTGGCGATCATCTTGCCGAGGGCGACGTTGCCGGATATGGCGGTCAGTAGATTGTTGAAATCGTGGGCGATCCCACCGGCCAGTATGCCTATCGCCTCGAATTTCTGCGTGCGGATAAGCTCCTCCTCAAGCTGTTTGCGCCGGGTGATATCGCGTATCATCGCTATGCCGATTTCCCGCCCATTGAGTGTGAAGATCCCCCCGGAAACCTCTACGGGAAACACGCGCCCGTCCTTTCTCCTGTGGTTCTGCGCCCGTGCGGTTTTATCCTCGCCGACAAGCAACGCGAGGAGCTCTGTGCGGTCTTCCGGCGGGCCGTCGACGAGGTCGGAAATCTTCATGGAGGGAAGCTCTTTGATGCCGTAGCCGTAAAGGGAGAGCGCGGATGAATTGGCGTCGATGATGAGGAGATCGTCGACGTAGAATACGATGATCGCGTCGGAAACAGAGGAGAAAAGAAGGCGATACTTCTCCTCGCTTTCCCGCAACGCATCCTCCACCATTTTGCGCTCGGTGATATCGTTGAGCACGGAAAGTACGTGTTTCTCGCCGCCTATATCCATGAGACTTGCCGACATTGACACAAGCCTGGGGAGGCCGTCGCGGGTCTTTATGGTGACGTCGCGGTCGCGAATGGCGCCCTTTTTATCGAGGGAAGCCACAAAACGCTCCCTGTCGATATAATGAGGCCAGAAATCGGTGTCCAGTACGCTCGCGCCGATTACCTCTTCGCGGGCGAATCCATACATCGACAGGAAGCTCTCGTTGACATCGATGAACCTGCCGTCCGATACCCTGGTGATGCTGATGGCGCTGGGGCTGAGCCTGAAGGCCTTCGATAGCTTTTCCTCCGATGCCCTCAGGGCCTCTTCGCCCTCGCGCAGGCGCCGCTCGAGGTCGTGCCTGTAAAGGACGGTTTCTATGTTCGAGATGATGTCGTTTCTGTTGACGGGTTTCAGGATGTATCCGTAGGGGCCGGCCTGTTTGGCTCGGTCGAGCGTCTTCTGGTCGGAGTGGGCGGTTAGGAAGACAATCGGGACATCCATAAGGGCGCGTATGGCGATGGAAGCCTCGATACCGTCCATCCCGCCGCCAAGCATGATATCCATAAGGATTAGGTCCGGTAGGATGGCAGGAAGCGTTTTTACGGCCTCTCCACCGGAATGAATTAAGGCCGCGACTTCATATCCCTCTTTAAGAAGGATATTTTTAATATCGGTGGCGATTATGATTTCATCCTCAACCACCGCGATTCTGGCCGATCTGGGCGCTTTATCTTTCATTATGGAACCGGATCCGCATTGGTGAAAGCGGATATGACGATAACAGGCGGGCACAAGGATGTCAAGCGACTCATTCGCGCCCTTTGGGCATTTGTATTAAATTTTCATCCTGGAAATGCCGAAACTGCTATATGAGGGAGTTCTGTCGGGTGAGTTAATGAAAACCTTGCCGTCCGAGAAAATACTTGTCGTCGAGCATGAGCGGATCATCGCTATGGACATAGATCGTATTCTGCGCGGTTCCGGATACACGGATACCACCCTCGCTTTCAGTATCGAGGAGGCAATGCGGAAAATTCCGGCCATTAAGCCCGATTTAGTCCTTATTGACGATCAGATCTGCGGAGTCGGAGATGAGAAAGACGACTGTCGAAAGATAGTAGAGTCGTTCAATATTCCCATACTATACCTCTCTTCGTCCTCCCCCCTAAAGTTGAGGCGCGATCGAAGGGACCGGTACACACACTATCTTCATAAGCCCTTCGATGCCGACGAGGTATCCAGCTCGGTTAAAAGGATCCTTTCAAAAGGCCGAAAATAATACCTTTCAAGTCGAGATATCTTCCCCCCTGAGTAGTGGGGATCGAGGGGGATTATTGCCTTCTCCCAATCTCCCAGCCCCCCAACCCCCCGGAGGGGGGCTTTGCTTTCCCAGACCTACAGACGCCAGCTTAAATCCTCTTCAATCCCGATTCTTAACGCCCCCCAACCCCCCGGAGGGGGGCGGTTAATGCCTTCCGTTTTTTGGCGCCGCCTTTTTTGCGTTAGAAAGGTAGCGGGTGATTATCCGAGGAGATATCTTCCCCCCTGACAAGTGGAGGCGAGATATCTTCCCCTTGTGAGGGGGGGGTAATAATGAACTTTATGAGTGGCCATATCCATCACAAATAATTTCAAAAGGCCAATCTCAAAATATCAATGGCGATAATTCTTGACAGGACGCTTCGAAGCCCCTATTCCTTTTAGCGGCTGGGTAATTCATGAAGGACATAATCAAAACACGGAAGAAAACGCTGGCCATTCTATTTGGCGCGGTAATCCTCTTTGCGTTTTCTTGCCTGTACTCCACCCACCCTCGGCCGGTAGAAACCGAAGACAGGGATGCCGGGCTTTTCCGGATATGGGCCCATTCCGATATTCAGCCCGTGAACGAAAGCGAGTTCTTTCATTACGAAACCGCCGTTCTGGACGTGGCGCAAAACCTCCCTGGACTTAACGCGGCCATAGTCGCCGGTGATATAGTCTATGCCAAAAAGGATGCCGACCGCTATTATCGATGGTTTCTTGAAACCCGTAAAAATGCGGGTATACCGTACTGGTTCGAAATCGCCGGAAACCACGAGGCCAGGGACCTGGGGGCATATCTTAGGGCCATCGGCAAACCCCTGCATTACGCCGTAAGCATGGGAAACATGCTTATAATCCTCATGTCCGATGAAAAACGGACTCCGCAGACCGAAATATCGCAGGCGACCTTCCTATGGTGGAGGGATCTCGTTACGCGGAATCAGGATAAGATCATCTTGACGGTAAGTCACGCGGCCCCGGCAAAAAGCGGGCTACCCGCCTCGATGTTCCCAACGATGCGGCTGGCATCATCGAAGAGGTTCGAGGAGGTGATGAAGCGCTATTATGTCGACCTGTGGATCTCGGGCCATAACCATATCGCCTCCTCCATCAGCCCAAAATTCTCGCGTCCTGTGGCGTTTCCGCGCACGCTCTTCGTGGAGGTGGCGTCCATACATCTGACGGCGCTTAGCGGGATCGAATCGTATGTGCTGGAATTCCAGGAGGGAAGCCGTGAATGCAGGGTGCTTACACGAGACCATCAATCGCGGCGCTTCGTTGCGAGCCGCAGCGTAAATCATACGCTTCGCACCGGCTTTCGTCGTGGAACAGGTGAACCTCTGATACTGTTCCCTTCCGGTGAGAAAAAAGCCTATTTTTTGACTGCAGTGAAAGGATAAAAATAACCTACAGGGGGATCATTTTGTATTTCAGCATAAACGACGCTGTGGAGCTTGCCAACGGCATAAGGATGCCGGTGTTGGGTCTTGGAACATATAAGACCCCCGGTGGGCCGGTGGTGGAGAAAGCTGTCCGAACGGCGCTGGAGGCCGGCTACCGGAGCATTGACACGGCCGCGCTGTACGACAACGAAAAGGGCGTGGGGCGAGCGCTGCGGCAAAGCCGCCTTGGGAGGGGTGAGGTTTTTATCACGACAAAGATATGGAACTCCGATCAGGGATACCATAAGACTATAAGGGCCTTCGAAAAAAGCAGAATGAACCTGGACACCGATTATGTGGACCTCTATCTCATCCACTGGCCGGTAATGGGCGAATACCACGGGACATGGCGCGCCATGGAGGAGCTGCTGGAAAAGGGGCAGGTGCGGTCAATCGGAGTGAGCAATTTTATGATCCACCATCTCGAAGACCTCATGCGTGAGGCCTCGGTCGCTCCGATGCTCAATCAGTTCGAACTGCACCCATGCCTCTACCAGACGGAACTCGTATCCTTCTGTCGAGATAATGGAATAGCTGTCGAAGGATGGGCGCCGCTCATGAGGGGTCGATTGAACGATGATCCATTGATAATGGAGCTTGCCGAAAAATATGGCAGGACCACTTCCCAGGTGCTGATTCGCTGGGCATTGGAGCACGGTTTTGTGACCATCCCCAAATCCGTAACCCCGGCCCGCATTATCGAAAACTCGCTCGTCTTCGATTTCAGCATTTCAAAGGAGGATGTGGTGAGGATCGACTCGCTTGACCGGCGCGAGCGCACCGGCCCCGACCCCGACAACTTCAATTTCTGACTGTACAAGGATGATTGCGGAGGAGGCCGATAATGCGTGCGCTCCGGCCGGAAGGGCGAATCATACGGTGCGCACGTCAATTCTACGGTCTTGCCGCCACTTGAAGGGACCGGGCCCGCGCGCCAAAAGAATTATCTACGGCTCCAGAACTCAGGGGTCAGGACAATAAGCACTGTATACAGCTCGAGCCGGCCCACCAGCATGGCGAAACTGAGGAACCACTTGACGTAATCCGGCAATATGGAGAAATTTCTGGACGGCCCCACATCACCGAATCCTGGTCCAATGTTTCCGAGCGTCGTGAGCGCGGCCGTAAAAGAAGTTGTAAGGTCATGCCCGGATGATGCCACCACCAGAGAAGTACATAGCAGAATGAAGATGTAGAGGAAAAAGAAGCCTGCCACCGAATACACCAGATCCTTGCGCACTATCCGTCCGCTCACCTTGAGCGTAAAGATTCCGCGTGGATGGATCAAATACAGCATCTCGATAAAGGCCTGTTTTAACAGAATAACTATCCGGAAAACCTTTACGCCTCCGGCCGTGGAGCCGGAGCATCCGCCGACAAACATGAGAAGAAACAGGACCCCCTGGCCAAAAAGCGGCCATTTTTCGAAGTCGGCGGTGGTAAAGCCGGTGGTGGTAAGGAAGGAGGCGGCCTGAAACGCGGCGTGTACCGCCGAATCGAAAAGCGAATCGTACGCATCCCCATGAATGCCGATTGTTATGGCGAGCGTTGCGGCGAGAAAAATGCCTATATAGGCCTTGAGCTCAGTGTTCATGCGAGGGGAGTCGAGTCTGCCAGTCAATACGCGGAAATGCAGCGAGAAACTGATTCCCGCGAGCAGCATGAAGACTGTGATGATAATGCTGATCGCCGCCGAGTTATAATGCCCGACGCTCGCGTTCATCGTGGAAAACCCGCCGGTGGCGACAGTGCCGAAGCTATGAGTGAGGGCGTCGAAAAGGTCCATTCCCGCGATCAATAGCAATGAGGTCTGGGCTACGGTAAAGCCCAAGTAGACGATCCACAGCAGTTTCGCCGTGTCGGCGATGCGGGGAGTTATGCGGTCGACGGCGGGTCCGGGCGATTCGGCGTTGATAAGTTGAAGGCCTCCTATGCCCATCATGGGTAGGACCGCGACCGCCAGCACCACGATGCCCATGCCCCCCAGCCAGTGGGTTAGGGACCTCCAGAAGAGCATGGAGCGCGGCAGAATCTCGACATCAGTCAGAATCGTGGCGCCGGTCGTACTAAAGCCGGAAATCGTTTCGAAGAAGGCATCGGCATAGGATGGAATGGCGCCCGAAATGAAAAAGGGGAGCGCGCCGGCAAGCGATGCCCCGATCCAGCTCGCTGTGACCAGCAGGAAACCGTCACGGGTCGACAGGGCCTCGGCCCTTCGCTTCCTCAGTCCGTACAGGAGCGCGCCGCAGATTCCGGCGATGAACAGAATAACCGCGAGAAACGAAAATAATGAGCTCATTTCCGAGTTGTAAAGCGCTATCCCGGCCGGCAGCAGCATAAAGCCGGCAATTATCAGCATTAGAAAGGCGAGTATTTTGGTTATCAGGAATGGGTTCATTGAATGTCAGAGGCGTCCGGCCATAAGGGATTTTTCCAGGTCCGCGATGAATTTTTTATCGACGATCGAGATGAGGGTGTCGCCCTCCTCGAGAACGAAATTGCCGTCCGGAATGGTCTCCTGCTCCTGCCCCCTTATTACGCTGAGTATCAGGGATTCGGAAGGCATGGAGATGTCCATTATCTTTCGACCGATTACCGGAGAATCGCCCGAGATCTTGAATTCAAGAACCTCCGCCATTCCATTGAAGATGCTGTGCACGCTTCGGATGTTCCCCCGTCTGAGGAATTTCAAAATAGCGTCGACCGTACTCACCTTGGGGCTTACGATTGAATCGATCTTGAGCCTTGACGCAATGGACACATAATTCGATTTGGTAACCAGCGCCAGTGCGCGTTTGACCCCCAGGCTCTTTGCGTATACGGCCGTGAGTATGTTCAACTCCTCGTTGTTGGTGGTCGTTATAATGAGGTCGTAGCTGTCGAGACGTTCCTCCTCGAAGAGGTCCTCATCCGAGACGTCGGCATGCAGCACAAGCGCGTCTGGAAAGCGCTCGGAGAGGGATTTGCAGTTCTCGTAAACGCTGTCGATAATGGTGATTTTCCTGCCTGTGCGTATGAGGTATTGGCAAACAAGCGATCCGATACGGCCGCCGCCGGCAATGATGATTCTGTCAAGGCGCTCGCTTTTCCTTCCCGTTTCCATGAAGATGCGGGTAAGGTCCTTGCGAGTGGCGAGCAGATAGATATTGTCGTTCTCGCGGACGACGAAGTCGCCGGACGGGATGACGAAAGAATCCTCCCTGATGACGCAGGGAACCAGAAATTTTTCATTGATCGTTTTTCGTATCTGTTTGAGGGAGCGGTTGGCGAAAAAGGAGGATTGGTCCACGACGAGATTACGCATCTGGATTTCCGTGTTTTCAAAAAGCATGACGTCGCTGTCGGCCCCAAGAGCCACTGTGTTGGCTATATGCCGAGCCGTCTCCACCTCCGGGTTTACGACGTAGTCTATTCCAAGAAATCCCTTTTCGAAGATACGGGCGCGCGAATAATCGGCATTGCGGACCCGGGCAATCTTGATCGGAACCCTGAATTCGCTCGAAACAATGCCGCAGGCTATCATGTTGACCTCGTCGATATCCGCGACGCTGATGAAGGAGTCCGCTTCGGAGGCGCCGGCTTCCTGGAAGGTGGAGAGGTGTGTGCCGTTTTCGTTAATCACCATGCAGTCGAGATGTGACGAGACATACTTGGCCCTTTCCGGGTCCTTTTCGATGATGGTGACGTTTTTCCCCTCGTTGACGAGCTGTTGGGCGAGCTGGAATCCTACGACTCCCGCCCCGAGTATCAATACATTCATGACAACCGCCTGGAGTATGCTTCGGCCGGACACCTGCCGGCAGGGGGAACAGAATATAGCCGACGCATCATTGACGACAAGCATATTTTAAGCGCCATTAATGCGGGAGATGTTGACCCGCTACTCATGCTTGACTTTTCACCTGGAAAAGGGTAAAAATTCAATGGTAAAACTGCGATCAAAAGAGGGGGGATGTAATGGCGCGGGTGATTATTTTTGGCAAAGCCGGTTGACCCTATACGGAACAGGCCAGGTCGGCCTATGGGGACAGAGCTGATTATTTCGACGTTAAAAAAGATGCCGCCAGGTTGAAAGAAATGCTCGAGTTTACCGGCGGACGCAGGCAGGTGCCTGTAATCGTTGAGGACGGCAGAGTTACAGTCGGCCATGGGGGCACCTGAGGCGTGTGAACTCCGCCGTGAGCGGGGCGGTTTCCCGGAAGGGCCGGTGATTTCGTGCGGTTCATCGACAGGGCGCGATTTTTGCGCCGGATGCGGCATGACATAATGGCCCCCTGTTACAAGGACATCGATTTTTATAAAAACACAGGTGGAGAAGCCTGAAGGAAACGGAAAAGAATATGATCCAGGAGGTCTGAGGGATGATTAAAATTAAACGGATGTTTGCATGGGGGATGCTTATTGCCTTCGCGGCAGTGATGTTTCAGCCGCATGTGATGAAGGCCGTCGCCCAGCCATATGAAATAGAGGGCGAATATTCGGCGACCGGAACAAACCCGGACGGCTCACCTTATATCGGAGTTGTAATCATACGAAAGGATGGCGATATGTATCGCTTCCACTGGAAGGTGGGAACAGAATATTACGGGCACGGGACGCTCAAGGATAACATATTGACTGTATTCTGGGGAGCACCGGACCCGGTCATCTATACCGTAAAGGACGGCGGTAAAACGCTGGATGGAGTATGGGCCGGGGGGCTAGGCAGGGAAACGCTCCGCCGATAGCGATCCGTCTGCGGTTACGATAATAAATCCTTTTTCGAGCACAGGCGTAAATCATTCCAAATAGAATTCTCCGCTTATAAGGCCGGAGCGGGCCATCCGAGCCGGCCTTATTTACCTTCTATCATCCTGTCGATCTACGCACAGGGCGCCATAGCCTTTTTATAATCTCAAAACGAATGCCGTAATTTGTCTTGCAAGCTTACGAATTTTATAGCATAATTATTATATAAATATAAATTATATTGTTGCACTCTTTTTTAGGGCTATATTAGCTAACATTGTTGTCGGAAGAGCGATCAATCCGCCATCCCCGACCCATGTCGGTGGTTTTATTCGGCATGCGGCCTGCTTGCGGCGGCGGATCGATGGGGCCCGGCGACTTACGGACACGAAGTAAATACAAGTAACAAGAGGGTATCATGAGCTTGATAGTCGATGCGAGGGACCAGGAATTCTGTCTTTACGAAATGCTCAACATCCAGGAGCTGTTCGGCACAGCCCGCTACGGAGAGCATTCCAAGGAGATGTTCGACATGGCGCTCGAACTCTCCCGAAAGATCACCGAGGAGGAAATGCTTCCGTTCTATGCCGAGGGGGACAGGGTGGGGGCCAAACTGGAAAATGGCAATGTCAGCGTGCCGGAGTGTTATAAAAAAATTCACCGGCTGATGAACGACGCGGGGCTTTTTACCATGGCCGTTTCGCCGGAGGCCGGAGGTCAGGGCTTTCCATACGTTATCGACCTCGCGGCGCGAGAGTACTATGTGTTCAACATGGGCTTTCTGCTCTATCCGGAGGCATCGGTCGGGGCCGCCCATCTTATAGAGGTCTTCGGAACGGAAGAGCAGAAGCGGAAATATATGATGAAGATGTACGAGGGGAAATGGGGCGGCACAATGGTCCTAACGGAGGCCGACGCCGGTTCGGATGTCGGTAACCTCAAGGCGAAGGCCGTGCGAATGCCGGACGGAACTTATCGGATTACCGGCTCCAAGATATTCATCTCCGGCGGCGATTCCGATCTATTCGAAAACATTGTACACCCGGTGCTCGCCCGCATAGAGGGCGACCCATCCGGAACGCCCGGAATCTCCATATTCCTCGTTCCCAAGTATCTGGTAAACGATGACGGGAGCCCCGGCAGGCGCAATGACTACAGCATCACAGGAATCGAGCACAAGATGGGCCTTAAGGGCAGCGCAACCTGCTCCATGAGCTTCGGCGACAATGGAGACTGCTACGCTGAACTCCTGGGAGAGGAACGCAAGGGCATGAGAATCATGTTTCAGATGATGAACGAGGCCCGCATAGGCATGGGGCTCCAGGGGATGGGAACGGCGTCAATAGCCTACCTTCACGCGCTGAACTACGCGAAGGAAAGGCTTCAGGGAGCCGATCTCATGAACATGCAAAACCCCGAGGCCCCAAGGGTGCCGATAATAAGCCATCCGGACGTTCGTCGCATGCTGCTATGGATGAAGGCCCATGTCGAAGGGATGCGCGCGCTGGTGTACCTTTGCGCCCTGGCGATCGACAGGAAGGAGGCCATGGAGGGCGAAGAGGCGGCGCGCTGGCACGGCATAATGGAGTTACTGGTTCCCATCACCAAGGCCTATTGCACCGATATGGGGTTCCGCGTCACCGAGCTCGCCATACAGGTTTACGGGGGCTACGGCTACTGCCAGGACTATCCGGTCGAGCAGTTCATGCGCGACCTCAAGATTGCCTCATTGTACGAGGGGACAAACGGCATCCAGGCGCTCGACCTTGTCGGCCGCAAGATGACGCAGAACAAGGGCGCGAACTTTATGAATTTTCTCGTCGAGATGAACAAGACCGTCGCCCGCTACAAGGACAGGCCGGGACTTGCGGACATCTCCAGGGACGTCCAGGACGCAATCAATACGCTCGCCGATATGGGTATGTTCTTCGCCCGGTGCGGCAAGGAGGGTAAATTCCTCGTTCCGATCTCCAACGCGTATCCATTCCTCAACCTGATGGGGACGATCTGTCTTGCCTGGCTACTCTTCTGGCAGGCCGGAATCGCTGAGGAGAAACTGGAGGCAATCCTTGCGAAAAACGGTGTGGGCGCCGCTGACAAAAAGAGGGTGAATGAGTTCCTCCGCGAGCACCGCGACGGGGCCTTCTATCATGGGAAAATCATGACCGCGCGCTATTACGTAAAGCATGTCCTCCCGCAGGCTTCGGCGATAGCCAGATCGATCAAGAGTGAAGACCTCACGTGTCTCGAAATGCTCGACGAGAGCTTCGCCTTTTAGTTTAGTCGATTCATCATCTCAATTAGAGGGGCGCGTTCCCGGCGGGAGCGCGTCCCTTTTATTTTGAGCATTTGCCAAACTTCTTATGGCCGCTTTGACAAAGTATTGACGCAAATGGAGCGATATGCTATCCGATGGCCGGTGCCCATTGGAAAGGGGGGGCGTATGGCCGGCTCGATGAACGATATAATAATGATGAGAAAGGTCGCGGATCGCCTGGAGATGCTTCCGGAATTGGAGCTCCTGGACCGGATGAGCTTCCTTCTGGAGCAGCTCGACCAGCTCAGGGGAGAGGAGGTCCTTCTAAAAATAAAGGCCCTTATCGATGACAGGCTGAGCAGCGGCGGATGGTGAGGCGGCATGAACCAGGAACAGGTAAAAGCCAAACTTCTTCTCCTTAAAGATGATGTGGAGGAGTTCAAAGTGACGTTTTCCGGGAAGAAGAGCCTGAAGGTGGACGGCTTGTACAAACCGGAGGAGAGGGAGATAATCATCCATAACCGTAATTTTACTGGCGACTCTCCGCTGATGTATACGGCCATCCATGAATTCGCCCACCATATACAGTTCACCACAGCTCCCTCGCCGGTATCATGCCGCTCTCACACCAACAGGTTCTGGGACATACTGCACAGGCTGCTTTTCGAAGCCGAAAGAAAAGGCATATACGAGAATGTTTTTGCGAGTGACGGGCGTTTCGCCGAATTGACAAGACGGATACGCGACGAGTTTCTGGTTAAAAACGGCCATCTCATGAAGGAACTTGGAGGCCTCCTGTCCGAGGTGATGGAGTTATGCAACGAAACTCACGCGAGCTTCGACGATTACGTGGACAGGGAGCTCGGCCTGCACCGAACGGTGGCACGGGCTGCGGTTAAGATCAATTCGCTCGATATCAATCCGAATATCGGTTACGATAACATGAGGACCGTCGCCCGAATTCGCGACGAAGACATGAGGAGGAAGGCCGAACGAGCCTTTTTGGAAGGCAAGAGCCCGGACATGGTTAAGGCCGAATATGCCTGCACTCAAAAGAAAGAGGATACGATAGAACGGCTCGAGGCTGAAAAGAAGCGTATAGAGAAATCCCTGGAATCCCTAACAATACGCCTTACGATGATCGAGCGTCAGATTGAAGAAATGCGTTCGGGAGGCTGATGGGGATGATCGAGAACGCCCATTCGCTTGTGGCCTCCCTCGGGCAGATCCATGAACGGATAGGGGCCATGAGAGATCTGGCAGACAAAGAAGAGGATTGACCCACCTGCTTCCCGCAGCCATTGCCCTCAGGGGTCAGGCAATCGCCTGAAAAATTATTGACACGCCCCGGCAATTTTTTTCTTTATGTATCTGGAAGTCCGGCCCTGGGGGCCGCCGCATTCGCGTAAAATTTACGGAAATTATCAATTGCGCCTCCGTCGACTGGAGGGCGGTGAGCTCAACGACCCCGTAATTTGCGTATTGGAGAAATTATATCCCGTGAAGGCCGATACGTCTGAAACCGGAACTTTTGGAAAATGGAGGTAAATGTATGTCCAAACACGAATTCCAGACCGAGGTGAACCAGCTCCTTCACCTTATAATCCATTCGCTATATTCGAACAAGGAGATCTTCCTTAGGGAACTTGTGTCCAATGCGTCCGACGCGCTCGACAAGCTGAAATTTCTTACCTATACGGATGATAGATTGAGGGAGCTGCCGTTCGACCCGCGTATAGACATACGCTTCAGCCAGGAGGAAAACACCCTGGAGATATCGGATACTGGAATCGGGATGAACGAACAGGACCTGGTGGAGAACCTCGGCACCATCGCCCGATCGGGAACCAAAAGCTTCATCGAGGCGCTGAAGGCGGACGCCAAAGGAGACATCAACATGATCGGCCAGTTCGGCGTCGGCTTTTATTCGGCATTTATGGTGGCCGACAGGGTAAGGGTAACATCCCGAAAGGCCGGCGAGGATGCCGCATGGATATGGGAGAGCGAGGGTAAGGGCGAGTACACTATCGAATCGGGAGCCCGCGATTCGCAGGGAACGACGGTGATGCTTCATCTGAACGAGGAGGGAAAGGAATTCGCTACAAGATGGGCGATAGAAAGGGTGATCAAAAAATACAGCGACCATATCCCATTTCCCATACATCTACACTACGACGCTACTAGCTACGAGGGTGAGGGCAAGGACCGCAAAGAGAAAAAGGAGCGGAAGGTCGAAAAGATCAACGAGGCCACCGCCATGTGGAGAAGGCCCAAGTCCGAGCTTAAAGAGGAGGATTATAAGGAGTTCTACCGGGTCCTTTCACATGATAACGACGAGCCGATCCTGTATATCCATACCCAGGCGGAAGGGACCATGGACTACACCACGCTGTTTTATATTCCACGAAAGGCGCCCTTCGACCTCTACCTTTCCGATTTCAGGTCCGGAGTCAAGCTGTATGTAAAGAGGGTGTTTATAACCGACGACGACAGGGATCTCCTCCCTACCTATCTGCGGTTCGTTCGCGGCATAATAGACTCGGAAGACCTGCCGCTTAACGTGAGCAGGGAGATACTTCAGCAGAACAAGGTGCTGGCGAAGATAAAGAACACCTCGGTAAAAAAGATTCTCGGGGAGATCCAGAAGCTTGCGGGCGATCCAACAAAGTATACTGAGTTCTACCGGGAATTCGGAAAACCCATCAAGGAGGGTCTCTACCAGGACTTCGAAAACCGGGAGACGCTTCTGGATCTGGTCCGCTTCAAATCGACCTCAACGAAAAAAGGAGAATATACAAGCCTTGCTGAATACAAGGGAAGGATGAAGCCTGACCGTAAGGAGATTTATTATGTGACAGGTGAAAGCGAGGAAACCCTCAGACAGTCACCCCTGCTCGAGATGTACAGGGACAGGGATATAGAAGTCCTCATTATGGATGACGAAATCGACGAAATCGTAATCCCATCCGCCGGGAGATACGGCGATCTGGAATTCAAATCCGTAAACCGCAGCGACGCCGCGGACGACCTCAAAACTGATGAAGACAGGGAAAAGGAAAAGGAGCTAGATCCTTTTATAAAACGACTGAAGGAAATACTCGGAGACAGGGTGAAGGATGTCAAGGCGAGCACGCGACTGAGCGATTCTCCGTCGTGCATCGTCGTGGACCAGAACGACCCTACGGTGAAGATGCAGGGCATCTTAAAGGCCATGGGAAGGTTCGACTTCGGCGAATTCAAACCGATCCTGGAGATCAATCCACGCCACGCCATCATCCAGCGCCTGAGGGGCGTCGAAGACAGGGCCCTCTACGAGGACGCAGGCCTGCTTCTCCTGGAACAGGCTATGCTGATAGAGGGAGTGAAGATCGACAATCCCGCGCAGTTTGTACAGAGATTGAACAGGCTGATGGAGAAAGCGCTTTAAGTGTCCTAAAGGCCGGCAAAAGTCCAGGCGGGCCCATCGGTATATCAGGCGCAATCGCGAAACGCCCATTCGGACGCATTGCGAATAAAGCGTATTGCGGCATAGCAATGTAAAAGCTCGTTCCTTGTTCAACAAATATTATTATTTGTGCCGATGGATTGGATGTATCTTTTTTAATTCCGGCTTGCATTTAGAATATGCAATTTTAATGTGTGCAAATTCAAACAACCGATCCTGAGTGTTGTGTACCGAAAGGCATTGGAGATTATACGGCATTGAGCGAGTAGGTGGAAAGTAAAGGCCTGTTTTACCAGCCGAATGTGAGGAGGCGTCGGTAATTTCAAGTTCCGCTTAATCCCATTCAAAATATGGATAATTAAAAATGCCCTCAAGGAAGCCTTGCCGGGAAAGGGATTATTTACAGAATATTTCGACAAGGAGAATGAAATGAAAAAAGGTCTTTTTTCACTGCCGTCCGTGTTGATAGTAAGCCTGGTATTCATAACAGGCCTGGATTCCGCCCCCAGAAAAAAAGAAGAGCGGATATAGAACCTCGGGCAAGAACGACAAAAGAGCTCGTGGAACCGGCGGCCAGGGATTCGAAGACACCACTGGTCTCGCCCAGTATCGGGCGCCTTTTATATGTTCCTGCCGGCCGTTTCCAGCACGATAAAAGTCCGACAAATATCATTGTGATTACCAGGCCCTATTATATCGGCCAGTACGAAATTACCCGAAAGCAATTCCAGTCGGTCATGGGAACCGATCCAAGTAAAACCGATAAATCGAGTGGAGTATCGGATCCTGTCCAAATGGTAAGCTGGTACCATGCGATTGCCTTTTGCAACAAGTTGAGCGCCATAGAAGGCCTCACCGCAGTATACAATGTAAGCGGTGTCAGCAATTGGGCGAATATTTCATTTTCCGATGTTCCGTTGAAAGAGGATCAGAATTGGACCAAAGCGACGTGTAATTGGAACGCTAACGGTTATCGTCTGCCGACCGAAATGGAGTCGATGTGGGCCGCCATGGGCGCTCCGGCGGATGGACAGGACGCTAAAACAGACACCAAATCTTACTCCAAAGAATTCGCCGGAAGCACAGGGAGCAACCAGCTTAACGATTACGCCTGGCACTGGGATAACAGCGCCAAAAAAACTCATCCGGTGGGAAGCCTCAAGCCAAACGAACTTTCCCTTTACGATATGAGCGGCAATGTCTTCGAATGGTGCTGGGATTATTTCGATAATATTCCGGCTGGTACGAAGACGGACTATAAAGGCAAGCCCTTCGGATCCGATCGTCTGGTGCGGGGAGGCGGCTGGGTAAGCGATTCATCCTTCTGCGCGATTGCTGAAAGAGGGGATCGGTACAGCCCCTACGACCGGACTTTTGGCATAGGTTTCCGGGTAGTGCGAAACGAGCCGAAATAGATCGATACAGGGGAATAGAGACCGGGCCATGTGTCCGGCCTCTATCCCCGGCCACCAGGCCATAGCCCCCTCCGTTGATTCCGGACATATACCGTATCCGTTTCCAAGCCCGCCAAATTTCCGGTTTGACATGGACGTGCCGGGCCTTTATTAATGTGTGTCGCACCGGAGGCACATACTATGGAAAAAACGACATCGCTTCTAAAAAAACTCGATAACCTCACCTACCTTCTCCAGGTGGTAAGGGACGAGATCGAAAACACGATAACGGACACCCTTCTGGAGCTGGGTGACACCCGGTCAGAAAGGCTCGAGGTGCCGGACGTAGCCGAGGATGACGGCGGAATACTCGAGGGGTTCAGCGTGTCCCTGGATAAGGAAAAGGGGCTTTTGATAGAGTTCCGCGACGGCCAGGTGATTCCTCTCTACACAATGGATACCGACGATATGTACGATTATTTCGTCCGGATACATTCGGCCCTCATGGATGATGGGGTTTCATATAATTAGTGTCCGGGCGCAGGAACAGGATTCACGTCGGCGGTTAGACGAATATAAAAGGCGCATCAGTCAGTGGTGAAAGCGGTTAGGGCGAAACGCCCGAGGGGGGTATGGGATGAAACGTCTGGTGGCGATAACAGCCTTATTCCTCGCTTTCTTGATCTCCGGCTGCGCGGGGATGAAAGAGGCGAAGGAATCCGGAGGAGAAACCGCTTCGATCCTCAAGTCGAAGGTCGATGATGGGGATAAATCCATCGATGTGAGGAAAGATGAATCCGTCTCTGCCGATGGTGTGTCGAAAAAGAAGAATGGACGGGAATCGCTTTCGGCTCTTGAGAAGCCCGCGGCTGGACTTCCCGCCGAAAAGGCGCCGGGGCCGTCGAAGGGACTGGAAAAAGCCGATGGCAGGGCCAGGCGCGGCGAGGGATTCACCGAAGCGGGCAGGCCCGCGCCTCCGGCCGCGTCCGGACTTAAGGCCGGGTTCTCCGACGATAACAAGCAGTTCAACTATTTTATTAATTTCCTTGAAAAGTACTCAGGCCAGGTCCGGCATTATCCGCTGGACGTGCGCGAGCGTATAGTCATCAGGGTCCTGGACGCAAAGAACAGGTCCCTTGCGAACGCCAGGGTTGAGATCTCGGCCAACAGGAAGGCGCTCGTATCCGGAAAGACATATGCGGACGGCACTTTTAGCTTCTTTCCATCGGAATATGATCGCAAGATATACGCTTATAAGGTAAGCGTATCGGCGGGACGACAGAAAAAAGAGGCGTCCTTCGATCGTCAGGGAAAACGAGAAATCACGCTCGTCATGGAAGGGGAACGTCCCACGCCGAAAAATATTCCGCTCGATATCGTTTTCGTTCTCGACACCACCGGAAGCATGGGGGAGGAAATCAGCCGCTTAAAAAGCACGATCGAAATTATAAACCTGAACCTAAGCTCCCTTTCGACAAAGCCGAAAATCCGTTTTGGGATGGTGCTGTACAAGGACAGGGGTGATGAATACCTGACCAGGGTGGTTCCTCTTACCGGGGACCTCGATAAATTTCGTTCGGAACTTGAGGATGTCAGCGCGTCCGGAGGGGGGGACGAGCCCGAGGACCTTCAATCCGCGCTGAAGGACACGATTCAGAAGATCGCCTGGAACGCCGATGGGATTCGCCTGGCATACATCATAACGGACGCGCCCCCGCACCTGGATTACGAACAGGACTACACCTATGTGTCGGCCGCGCGTAATGCCAGAAATATGGGAATCAAGATTTTCAGCGTGGGCACCGGGGGCCTCAACATAAATGGGGAATATATACTCCGCCAGATCTCCCAGTACACGTCCGCGGCGTATATTTTCCTCACATACGGGGAGAGGGGAGAGAGCGAGGGTGGCAAAGAGGGAAGCGTCAGCCACCATACCGGGGCCAACTTCCAGACCGACAAGCTGGAGAGCATCATCATCCGGCTTACCAAAGAGGAACTCGCTCATCTATCCGACACTCCGCTCGAAAGCGGGGAGTCTTTCATACAGGCGACGAAAATTGAGGACGAACAGAACGAGGAAATCCTGAAGAAACTTTTTGATATGGCCCTGGTCCAGCTTGTCGATTATTCATCGATAGGAATACCGGACGGGACCCCGGTCAGCATCATACCCTTCGGAAGCCTTCAGGCGGGCGACAGGGCAAGCGCGGAGTATTTTGCCGAACAGATGAATTTCGCGATCAGCCGAAACAAGACATTCCGGCCCGTAGAGCGAAGGGATCTGCAGAAGATTCTAAAAGAGCTGGAACTTGGAATGAGCGGAATCGTGGAGGACGAGGGCGCGGTCAAGGTCGGTAAAATGGTCGGCGCCAGGATGATGATTACAGGGAGGCTGTATTCAAAGAACAAAAATTACGAGGTGTTCCTGAAGCTCCTGCGCGTGGAGACTGGCGAGGTCCTTTCGGTCAACAAGCTCTTAATTGACCGGCGGCTGGGGCTTTCGAGATAGCGCTCAGGGCCTCCAGGCGTCCCTTATCGCAAGGCAGATGTCCTCCGGCTTCATGGTGGTAAGCGGCTCCCCGTGGAGCATCTTCATGTAATTTATCTCGCTTGTGCCAAGTGGCGGCAGCGCGATCCGCGGGCAGAGGCGTATATGCGGCGTGAACGAGCCAACGCCGGCCTTAAAATAAAAGGCCATATTGAAGCTTGTAATGTTGAGCGAGCCCATAAAACGCAATATCTCCACCAGGGCTCCTGCGATCTCTTCGGCGGGAGCCCCTATAATCTCCGCCGGAGCCGAAATTCGAGGAAGAACTCCAAGGACGTCGAAGGCGCCCATGGGCGCAAAAGCGGTCAACCACGATACGGAATCCGTATTTCCGATAAAACGCTCTCCTATTTTTTCCTCCTCGGAGATTAGGTCGGTCCAGAATTCCCCATCATGGACGGAAACGTAATTTTTCAATGCCCTCGAGATGGTGGCGTAGTAGTTGGTCGCGGTGGAGGAGGACATAACCTGAAGGTGGGGATGGACGAGGGAACTGCCGGCGAGAGGCAAAAAATTCCAGTTGATTGACTGGTAAACAACCTCCGGCTGGGCGGGAAGGAGATCCGCAAGGTAGCGGGCGGAGCATTCGAGAGCATCGCGTATAAGATGGATGGAAAACCCATCGATGGGAATATAATGCTCGCGGGACATGACGGTCACAGCGCCGTTCTCGTCGTATGGAAATGCGTTCGGAAAGCAAATGGCCTCGCCCTGTTTGTACCGCTCCTCGGGCACAAGAGATGGATCGAATTTAGGTGTAATCTGTTCCACCATGGAGGGGCAAAATGGACAGTATTGGCGCGTCCCTTCGGCGATGGGGCCAAAGTCCTGTTTTTCCAGTTGTTTTACAGGAAAATCCAGAATACGGGAAGTGGAGCCGGTCAGAGGGTCCACCCGCACTTCGCTCGTTTTCTCTACCGGCGCATAAGACTGGAAGGGATCCAGAAAACGACAAGATTTAATAATTTTTTCGAAAACCATGGCCACTCCTCTTCCGGCGGAGAATGGAGTTGTCGACCGTGGCGCCGGGGAGGCAGGCCTCTTTTCCCCTGGGGAAGCCCGGCGTTTCGGCGGACCTTCCGCCGTTTCGCGAGAATCGATCCGATGGAAAGATAAAGATTAATTTATATAGGCAAACGAAGATGTCAAGTTAAATCGGATTGCTGGGGCCAGGAGGCGCCGTGTCATAGAAAAGGCCGGGATAACGGAACATCGGGCAGTTGCGCTGCGGCCCCCCCGGGTGTTCCGTCCCCCCGGCCTTTTTTACACGTGCCGGTTGGGTTCTTTTACGCATGTATTAGGCGCGGCAGCGGCCGCGCTTTTCACTTTAAATCCATTTTCTCTTTTTCGCCTCGAACGTAAGCTCGTCCCTGAAGTCTGGGTGAGCGATGCCGATAAGGGCTTTGGCCCGTTCCAATATGCTCTTGTACTTCAAATAGGCGACCCCAAATTCGGTGACTATATACTCGACATCGTTTCTCGATGTAGTGACCACGGTGTTCTCCGGGAAGGAGGGCATTATTTTCGATTTTAAATTGCCCTCGGAATCCTTATAAGTCGAATTGATGGCCAGTATATTCTTGCCGTTCTTTGCGAACTTGGTGCCCCATATAAACTGAACCTGGCCGCCGGTGCCGCTATATTGCTTAACGCCTATCGATTCGGAGGCCACCTGGCCGGTGAGGTCCAGCATGAGCGCGTTGTTGATGGCGACGAGGTTGTCGTTTTTACCTATGTTCAAAGGATTGTTGATGAATCCGATGAGCTTGAATTCGAAGTCTTTGTTGTTCTCTACATAGTCATAAAATTCACGAGTACCGACGCAGAACCCGGCAACGACCTTCCTGCCCTCCATAAAGCTACGATTCGCCCCATTCACCACGCCGGAATCGATGAGATCCTGCATGGCGGGCGTTGCGACCTCCGAGTAGATGCTGAGGTCCTTTTTGTTTTTAAGATTGTAACCAATGGCGTTTGGAAGACCGCCGAAGCCCAACTGGACGCACGATCCATCGGGGATCATGTCGGCGATGTAATCGGCCATGACCTTTTCGGCGTCCGAGATGGGAATGTTAGGGATCTCGAATATCGGCTCGTCGTGTTCGATGATCCTGTCGACCTCGGAAACATGGATCTTGAACTCGGGTGCAACTAGCCTCGGCATATGCCTGTTCACCTCGACTATTACATAGTCGGATTTGCTGATTGTATCCGGATCGAGGAAGGACGCGAAGTTCGACCTGCACATAAATCCATTTTCATCGGGGGGGGTTACCCTTGCGACCGAGATGTTGAGATTGGAGGCCCTGGCGTAGTCCGGCGTATTGCCCAGGTGAACCGGGACATACTGGCATACTCCCCATTCCATGCAGATTCGCTCCATGGGGCCCACGAAAACCGTTTCCAGATAAAAGCTTTCATGGTTTTCGGGTTTCATGTAATCGAACAAAGCCATTGCGTATCCCATGCTTATGCCCACGTTCTGAATCTGTCCCGCCCTTTTGCTGAGGGCCCTAGAGAATTCATAGGGGACACTTGTTCCACCGCTCATCGCTATCCTGTCGTTGGACTTGATAAGCGCGGCCGCCTCATCGGCGCTGCAGAGTTTGGCATTGTACTCGTCACGCCATGAGGAAAAGGCCTTTCCGATCGATCTTCTTTTGTGTAGCAGGACTTCTGTCGCAGACATGCGATCCTCCTCGATGTATGTTTGATGCCGGACGTCCACACGAGGACCCGGATAATAAAACAATTATAACTATAGACATATTATATGTCAATAATAATATGAATAGAATAATAAGTATGTACGAATGCAACACATATAAATATGCTATGTATAGTGATTATTGCACGCCAGAGTTGTAATGTTATACGATTACAGAATATTAAATCCGTAAAGGCCGTTGTCGGCACAAGACCGAAAAGGATTGCCGATTACCGCCGCTTGCGGGAAACATCGATCATTTCGGGCAAGTCCACGGCACTGTTATACCATGGATAAATGACCTTTAAGATATGCCGCTCGCTGGCCCGGCTTAAGCGGGCAGTAGGCGGATCATAAGTCGATGGGGCTTTCTTAAGGGATCGACGAGTCAGGGACGGGACCACTTGCCGGAGCGCGCCAATTCTTCGAGCACGCGCAGGACCTCGGGGAGAAGCTGCTTTTTTCTGGAGAGCACGCCGGGCAGTGAAAAAACGCGCTCCCCGGTCCGCTGATAGGATAACAGGCGTTCAGCGGGGTGGAATCCGCTGGAAAGCAGAACGCTGTTCTGGCTGACGATGTCGGTTATAAGGAGCATCGTCCAATCCAATTTCTGGCGCGTGCCCGCGTCGATGAGGGCCTCAAACAGTTGGTTTGCCAAACTGTCCATGGTATCGAGAGAGACAACCTCGACCTGGCCGATGCCGATGGAGACGCCGAATTCCCGGTAAATCTTGAAGTCGGAGGAAATGACCGCGGCGGGGTCACGCGAATCGAGGCTTTCGGCGGCTCCGAAAATTTCAACGCCGAAGGCTGAATAATCCATCCCGCTTATGGCCGACAGCTCTTCGGCGGCCCGAACATCCTCCGAGGTCGTTGTGGGAGATTTCAGAATTGCCGTGTCGGAGAGGACACCCGCCAGGAGGAGGGAGGCGATCGAGGGCATGGGCTCTATGCCGTTGATGCGGTACTGCTGATATACCAGAGTGCAGGTGCTTCCAACCGGTTTGGCGTAGACGTAGATCGGGGTGCGGGTCTTTATCGTTCCGAGTCGGTGATGGTCGATGATTTCACAGATTTCCGCGTTCTCGGCGCCGTCGACCGCCTGACCGAGCTCGTTGTGGTCCACCAGTATGAGTCTGCGGGCGGCGCGTTTGATAAGGTCCGATCTGGTGAGTATTCCGACCAGTCGGCCTTCGTCGAGGACTGCAACGCCGCGATGGTCAAGGCCCAGCAGGGTGTCGCGAGCCGTATCGAGGTAGTCGTCGGGCGAAAGAAACGGCACTCCAGTATTCATGATTGAGCGAACTGGAGCGCTCAGCATGAGGCGCCGGAAGGTTTCGGCCGTTTCCAGCTCCGATAGGTATATCCATCCCCGGTATCCTTTCGGAATGTGTATCGATTCGTCACCGGATAGAATACCGGTGATTATTATAGCCGGGAAATTCATGGAAAGCGCGTAATCCATGATATCGTTCCGTCCGCCAACGACGAGAACGGTGGCCGAGGGATCGTGCGCTTCACTGTATTTTTTAAACGATTCAAAAGGCATGGCTCCTACCATGATCCGGGCGGTGAACTCGTCAAGCTCGCCGACCGTTCGGACCCGTCCTTTGATGACGCGGGCGAAGTTGTCCGGCCGGAAGAGGTATTCGGGTCTGCTATCTATATCGTCGGATATGAGGAAATCCGCGATTTCGTGCAGGCTTATAAGGCCGTTGTAAGCCGCGCCATCTGTAACGGGTATTATGCGTATCTTGAGGCCCTCGATGGTTTTCATCGCATGGAAGACCGGCTCGTCGGGGGGCATCGTGATCACTTCGCGCGTCATAACATCGCCCACCCGCCGATGGATGTCGGAAAACAGGCGCGGAGGTTCAACTCCAACGCGTTCCAGGACAAACCTGGTCTGGCGGTTGAGGTTCCCGCACCTGCCCGCTATATAGGGGCGCGAGGGATCGACGATGGATTTTAGGGCCGCATAGCATAACGCGGCACAGACGGAATCGGTGTCGGGGTTTTTATGGCCAATTACGATCGTTTCGCGCATAATAATCATCTTGTAAAGGCGTTAAGATTGACAATGCGTATCGAAGCATCCCGTGCCGGGAAAAGCAACCCAGTTTTGATTTTTCCGTGGCGAAAAACCCGGGTAAAAGCAAAACGCAAGAATGACAGAGAATAATGCCGTTTGGCGGGTTTCGGCGCACAAGCCCCGGCGCTCCCCGGGAATACCGGGCACGTAAGGCCCGCCCGGGATGCGCGGTTAGGTTACAGTGGACGTTGTGTGCGAAAGAAAGGCGGGCCTATGTGCTTTAAATGGATCAAAGAAAGCACAAGGGACCGGCAGGGCGCAGGGTCCTATACTCAGGCGGCCTTTAATAGGCCAATCTCCCGCGCTATTTTTTCGCATTGCTCGATGACGAAATCGAGCTGCCAGTCCTCGTGGCTGGCCATAAAGCTCATTCGGATCAACTGCATTCCCCGCGGGGTCGCGGGAAATATTATCGGGTTGTTGAAAACCCCTCCGTCGAACAGTCTGCGCCAGAACATGAATGTGAGCATATCGTCGCCGGTAATAATAGAGACGATGGGCGTTTCCGCGTCGATGACCCGCAGGCCGAGCTCCTTCAGTCCCCGGCGCACGCGATCGGCATTATCGCGCACGCGCTGCGCCAGCTCTGGTTCGTTTTTCAATATTTCGAGCGCTGCCCGCGCGGCCGCCACCTGGGCCGGGGTCATGCTGGCGCTGAAAATGCAGGCCGGAGAATGATGCTTGAGGTATTCGATGACCTTCTTCTCGGCCGCGACGTATCCACCGAGCGAGGCCAGGCTTTTACTGAAAGTGCCCATAATCATGTCCACCTCTTCGTCCAGACCGAAGTGGCTTGCGGTCCCTCTGCCGCCTTTTCCAAGAACCCCGAGCCCGTGGGCGTCGTCTATCATCACCCGGGCGTTGTACTTCTTGGCTATATCGACAAGCTCGGGAAGCCTGACTATATCACCGCTCATGCTGAAAACGCCGTCGGTCACCACAAGCTTGCCGGAGTCCGGAGGAAGCGCCGCCATCTTGCGTTCCAGATCCTCCATGTTATTGTGTTCGTATTTTACAAGTACGTTCGACCCGGAGCGGCTTTTCGCTATAAGCGTCCCCTGAATGATACTCGCATGGTTCTCGCTGTCAGAGACGATGTAATCGCCTTCACCGATCATGGGTACAATCACCCCCTGATTTGTCTGAAAACCGGTGCTGAAAAGAAGCGCGGCTTCCTTGCCGACAAAATCGGCCAGAGCCTCCTCGAGCTCTACATGGATGTCGAGCGTCCCGTTAAGAAGACGCGAGCCCGAGCACCCGGTGCCGTATTTCCTGATGGCGGCGATGGCGGCCTCTTTGACGCGTGGATGGGTGGTGAGCCCCAGATAATTGTTGGAGCCGGCCATTATGGTGCGCTGCCCGTTCATGAATACTACGGGGCCGTCGTTTTCGTAGATCGGGTAAAAATAGGGGTAATAGCCTACCGACCGAACCTCGTCGGCCCTCGTGAAAGAGTAACACTTGTCGAAAAGATCCATTGCGTTCTCTCCTCGTGAATAGATTTGGCCCGAAGCGCCTGCATCCGCCCCCCGGGGAATTCCGGGCCTTCGAATGGCGCCCGGCTGCATAGGCGCGGCATTATATCCTTGGGTGGTTTTAAATCAACCAAAAAAGTATATATGTTATAAAAAAATATATCAATATGGAAATATTAAATAATAGATAATTTAGAGTGAGCAATCATTCATAAATGACTGAATACTCACTCATCATAAGCGTTCGATAGATGCCTCCCCTAAAGGGCTCGTCCGGACGAGCCGGGGGCCATTTCACGTTTACCCATCGATTGTGCCGATGAACGAACCCGTGGTTGGAAAAGAGGTTGTTTTTTAAACAACGGAAAATAAAATAAGCGCCATTGGAGGCCGTCGAAAAGCGCCCGCGCTATCAGGCGCTCCGATCATTTTAAAACGCAGGAGGAAGCCATGGCAGTAGTGGAGTGGAAAAAAGAGGGTAATGCCGCGATACTTTACATGAACAACGGCGAGAACAGGCACAATCCGGATTTCGCCGCGGGCATGCTCGACGCCCTGGAGGCAATAAAGGCTGACTCGACGATAACCGCCACGGTGCTGACTTCAACGGACCCGAAGAATTTCTCCCTCGGGATTGATGTTCCATGGCTTGGCGAACGCATGAACGCGAAGGATGACAAGGCGATAAGGGATTTCATGTACGCCATGAACGATGTTTTCAGATCCCTTCTGCTCTACCCGATGCCGGTTATAGCCGCCATCAACGGGCATGCGTTCGGCAACGGAGCCATTCTTTCCTGTGCGTGTGATTTCCGCTTCATGAAATCGGACCGTGGATATTTCTGCTTTCCGGAGGTCGACCTGGGAATACCGTTCCTGCCGGGCATGATAGCCTGGGTAAAAAAGGCGTTTCCGTACTACAAATTTCAGGAGATGAAATACACCGGACGCCGCGTCGGCGCACTCGAGCTTGCTGAGCACCATGTGCTGGAAAAGGCAAGCGCCGACCAGGACGAGCTTATGAAAGACGCCCTGGCTTTCGCGGCCACGTTCAACAAGAAGCGCGGCATCTTCGGGGAGATGAAAAAGCGCATGCACAAACATATCGTCGAGATCATGGAGAAGGAAGACCCGGCGTTCATCGACGCCCTGTTCCTTCTCGTCACCGACTAAAAGAGCCATGGCCTGCGTCTTTGCCTCGCTGGACGGCCTGAAGCGCGTCGAATGCGGGGAGGAAGAGTGGAGAAAGGCTCTCGAGGAGGCCGGGTCCCTGGGCTGGTCTCCGGAGGGGACCAGGTTCGACTTCCAGTATCAGGTGGAAGAGATATGGGACGGCGGTCTCGATTACGCCTGGAACCTCCTGCGCATGGTCGAGACGCACATGATGGCCCTGGGATGGAACGGCAACTATACAGAAAAGGAGAACCAGATAATAACCGAATCCGATGCGTATGAGCTGAGCCTTTACATCGACTCCGCGATAGTAGGGCAGGAGCTTCTCGATCTTCTCGGAGAAGGGGCGGTGAGGATCGTCGGATAAATGCTTGAATGAAGCGGTGCAATGCGGTCGAAAGCCATTGTAAGAACGAGATGCAAACGCTGCGGACGTGAAATTCTCACGGCAGCAAACGCCTCTTTTGCGAACAGGCCATGGTACCGCCGCTTCGGCGGAATATGCCGGTCGTGCCTTACGGAGGAGGAGAAGAGGGAACTGTCCGAATGGCAGGTCAGGGAGACGAACCTTGCCGCGCGCCGTTTCAGGTTTCCATCTCGAATTGACTGGAAGACGGAGTCCTTTCCGCCCGATGAGGAGGCGGTATTGAGATTCATGGCCCAGCGCTATTTCTATACAAAACAGTATATTTCGGCCGCGGCGGTCATGGATGAGTTTCCCGACATCGATGTTGCGGATGTTCTTGCCAGACTGGAGGAGCAGGGGAAGATACAAGCCCTGTGTTAGGACGGAAAATTCGCATGTTCCGCTTCTAAATGAAAAATAAATGACTTGAATTATTCATTTCGTAATTGTAGGCTACCGTTTCGTTCCAGAACGCTTAGAGAGGGATTGGATGAGCGAAGAAATTGTCATTAAGCACCTCAGGGAGATGGAAGAACGTATAATGGCCGGGATCGAAAAGATTCGCGCGGAGATTCTGGAGGAAATGGAGACGAATCTGATGGAGATTGGCGTATATAAAAAGGAAATACTGGAGAAACTTAAGGGCGGATCGAGATCCACGAAAAACAACAACTCTAAATAATCATCCCTCGAATTACGAGTGTTCGAAAGACTATTGTTTCATAATGCAAATCCGTTGAATTCCCCGGCGAAGTTGATTGTCCAATCCAACCGGGGAATCGGACGCGGACAGGCATTTAATTCGTTATGGCGGAATAAGCATCATTCAGGCTTATGGCGGGCGGCGGTCCATTTATTGTGGAGTCCCAAAAATTTCCGTGGCCATTTTCTTGGAAAAGACACAGGCATCAGCCTCGATGGGCCGGCATTCCATGAAAACGGACGTAGTCCGAGGTATTTCGTACCGGCATATAAATTACGATTTGTAATGATTCAATATCCGAAGACCTGGGAAAACACCTATGGGAAAAAAGGACGACGCTGCCGGCAGGGTGTCATACGAGATCCTGTGGGACATCGTAAACGATGCCAGGGATTTCATTTCCATGACGACAGGCGATGGAAATGTGCTCTATGTCAACGATGCGGGAAAGAAAATGATCGGGATGGACCCGGAAGAGGACATCTCGCAAAAATCGGTATGGAGCATCTATCCCGAAAGAATAAGGGAGCTTGTCCGGGTGGAAGCGCTTCCCTTCGCCAGACAAAACGGAAGCTGGAGCGGAGAGACGGCCATTCTGTCGTCGGATGGCAGGGAAATACCGGTTTCCCAGGTAATCCGCGCACATAAAAAAGAGGGAGATGAAGTAGCGTATTATTCCACTATCATACGCGATATATCCAAAAGAAAGAACATCGAAAAAGCCCTTCAGGCATCGGAAAACAAGTTTTTCTCCGCCTTCCATTCCGGCCCGACCATGAAGCTCATGGTCCGTCACTCCGACGAACGCGTCATAGACATTAACAACAGCTATCTGGCCGCCATCGGATACAATCGCGAAATCCTGATCGGACGTAAATTGTCTGAAACTTCAATCTGCGGCGAGGGCGGCGAGTTAGACGCTATATTGGAGCTGGTGGCCCAGGACATGCCCCAGGGGGGCCGAGAGATATCCTATATAGCGCTGGGCGGGGAGCGCCGCACCGGGCTCTTTTCGGCCGAGACGGTCGAGGTGGATGGACAGGCGGTAATTCTCATCGAGGGAACCGATATCTCGGACCGAAAAAAGGCCGAAGAGGACCTGCGCAAGTCGGAGAGTGAATTTATCAAGGTCTACCAGTCCAGTCCGGAGGCCATCATCATCAACAGGATGAGCGATGGAGCTTTTATCGAGGTGAATGAGAGCGCTCTGGAACTCTCCCGCTACCGGCGGGAAGAGGTAATCGGAAGAACTCCGGTGGATCTCCAGGTGTTTGCCCGATACAGGGACTACCTCAGGATGCTTACAATGTTGAGGCATAACCAGCCTGTCAGGAAGCTCGAATTTGATTTTCTTACAAAATACGGGGACATAAGAAACGGAATCCTCTCGGCTGAGATTATCGACTTTGGGGGCGAGCCGTGTCTCATTACATCAATAGTGGACAACACCGATAGAAAGAGGGCCGAAAGGGCCCTCGACAGGGAACGGGAGCGGCTCGCCGTTACGCTGGGGAGCATTGGTGACGGCGTTATCACGACGAACATGTTCGGCGAGGTGGCCCTTGTCAACAGGGTCGCCGAGAAGCTTACAGGGTGGACCCAGGAGGAAGCGTACGGAAAGCCCCTCCAGGAGGTTTTTACCATTATAAACGAGATGACGAGGGAGCCCTGTGAGAATCCAGTGGAAAAGGTGCTGGAGTCCGGAGAGATGGTCGAACTCGCCAACCATACCGTCCTTATCGCGCGCGACGGCGCCGAGCGCGTAATCGCCGACAGCGGAGCGCCGATACGGGACCGCGAGGGTTCGATAATCGGCGTTGTATTGGTCTTCAGGGATATCACGGAAAAGCAGCGCATCGATGGGGAATTGCGGAAGATGCAACAGATAGAATCCCTCGGTGTCCTTGCGGGCGGTATAGCACATGATTTCAACAACATCCTGACCGCCATACTGGGTAACATCAATCTTGGCAGACTCCATACGAAGCCCGGTGAAAAACTCCACGAGATACTTATGGAGGCCGAAAAATCCGCGGAACAGGCGCGGGAGCTGACGCGCCAGCTCCTCACTCTCGCCAAGGGCGGTAAGCCCATCAGGAGAAGGGGCCGGCTCGATGACCTGATACGTGATACGGCAAAATTCGCGCTTAGAGGATCGAACATAGTGCCGGAATTCGAATTCCAGGATGAGTTGTATCAGGCCGAATTCGACGAAGCCCAAATGGGGCAGGTTATACACAACATCGTTATGAACGCGCGGCAGGCGATGGAAAAGGGGGGAGTGATTCGGATTGCCGCGTCAAACCTGAATGGGGACTCGGTAAAAACACCGCCGCTTGGAAAAGGTGACTTTATACGCATTACCGTAGAAGATTCAGGGGTTGGAATTCCGGAAGGCCGCCTGCCGCATATTTTCGATCCGTATTTTACGACAAAACCGGACGGCACCGGCCTGGGGCTAACCACTACGTTTTCGATCATACGAAACCACGACGGATACATTCACGTTGAGTCCATGCCGAACGTTGGGTCGAGATTCAGCGTCTATCTTCCGGCGGCAACGGCCGGACCAAAAAACCTTCTATCAGAGCGGAAAGCGCCCGTTCCCGGCAGGGGCAGGGTGCTGTTAATGGATGACGAAGAGCTGGTTCGAAACGTGGCAACGAGAATGATGGTGCATCTGGGCTACAAGGTCACCTGCGTTCGAAACGGCGAGGAGGCTGTCGAGGAATTCGAGCGCGCTCATAAAGGCAAAGAACCATACGACATAGTGGTGCTCGACCTGACCGTTCCGGGGGGAATGGGAGGACTGGAAGCAATCGGGGCGATACGCGCGATTATCCCCGATGTAAGGGCCATCGTTTCGAGCGGGTATTCGGACGATCCAGTAATGGCGGAATATAAAAAATATGGATTTGACGAGGTCGTCATAAAACCGTATAAGATCGAAGAGCTAAGCGATGCCCTTCACAGGGCGAACGGATAATTACTCAAATTGGCGAAAACCCTCTATATATCCGGGCGGCGCGACAGGCGGAAAAAACCTAAATCCATCTCTTTTTTATTGACAAAAAATCAACTGGCGATAATACTTAGGAATCCTAATTATATTCCGAAATGACTAAGAGGAAATTACGGCCATCATCTCCATCCGGTCGTGTGGATTGGGGCCCGTTCCAACATCGTCAGGGGGACCTGGAGGTATTCGTGAAAAGACAGATCATCAACATCGATGAGGAAAAGTGCAACGGGTGCGGGCTTTGCATTCCGGGTTGTCCGGAGGGTGCGCTCCAGCTAATCGACGGCAAGGCGCGCCTGGTGAGCGACCTATTCTGTGACGGCCTGGGGGCCTGCATCGGGGAATGCCCCGAGGGGGCGATCTCCGTCCTCGAGAGGGAGGCCGAATCCTACAACGAGCGGCTTGTAATGGAAAATATCATAAGACAGGGCCCGGCTGTTATTGCGGCGCACATCAAACACCTGAGGGACCACAACGAAACCGGATATTTAAACGAGGCCCTCGACGTACTTAGAGAGAGGGGGCTTCCGGTCCCTGTGGAGCTCGTAACAGCCAAAACAGAGCACCACGCTTCCTGCCCGGGGTCCCGCGTCGTCGATTTGCGCGGACACACAGGCGCGCCGCGCTCCGTGGGTCAGACCGGCCGCAAATCGGAATTGCGTCAATGGCCAGTGCAGCTCCATCTGATCAACCCACAAGCATCGTTTCTAAAAAACGCCGATATTCTCGTCGCGGCCGACTGTGTTCCTTTCGCCTATGCCGCTTTTCACGAAGACCTGCTTCGCGATAAAACGCTCATCATATTCTGTCCCAAGCTCGATTCGGGCCTCGAACAGTATGTGGAGAAAATGACGGAGATCTTCGCTCATCAGGACATCCGCTCCGTCACCGTGGCCCATATGGAGGTACCCTGCTGCTCCGGCGCCGGGCGCATAGTGCAAATGGCGCTGCAGAGGTCCGGAAGGCGCCTCCCGGTGAGTGATCTGACAATCGGAATAGGCGGCAGCCTCTGCGGCGAAGTAAGCGGCGAAAGGGCTCTGCCATGAAGGCCCAATGTCCGGGGTCGCGGTCGCTGCGAACTCCCGAGCTTAGGCTTGTCCCTTGCGGGCGGTGCGGAGGGATGGTCGAACTCTTTTCCGATGAGGTGGAATCGCGCTGCCCCGAATGCGGTTCGATGGTTCGTGATATCCGGAACAACTGCGCCATGTGGTGTCCCAGCGCCGACAAGTGCCTGGGGGGAACGGCACGGCGCTAATGACTCGCTAAATTACGGACGGTGACCGATGGACCCGCTCGAAATGGATATCGACGAGAGGATAGCGGCGGCCTTCGAGAAGATCGCTCAGGTTTCCAGGATCCTGCTGTGGGAGGCGGCGAGCGCCGAAAAACTCAGCCCGATTCAGCTACAGTTTCTGCTGCATATCGACGGGGCACCGGAGAGCCTCAGGCGGGTGGGGGCCGTCGCCAGGGAGTTCGACCTCACCCCGGCTACGGTAAGCGACGCGCTGAGTTCCCTCGAATCGAAGGGTCTCATCGTAAAGGAAACGAGCGAGGAAGACCGGCGCTCCGTTATACTCTCGCTTACCGCAAAGGGCAGGAAGACCGTAAAATCGGCGGAAGATTGGAAGAGCTCCATGATTGATACGCTGAGGGCGTTTCCGGGCGAGCGGAAGGAAATGGTTATGGAATTTCTCACGGGAATGATCGCGTCTCTCTTCGCGCGCGGTATCCTCGGCAGCGCAAGAATCTGCGCCACGTGTTCCAACCTTGTAATAATGGAGGGAAAAACTGCGCCACGCTTCGTCTGCGGGATTACCGGCAGGCGTTTTGACGAATCGGGGATGATGATAGGATGTGCGACGCACTCGGCGCGATAAAACCGCCGGGCAAAAAATGGCCGATCGCTCCACTTCCCTGTACGCTGGAAATGCCATGCGATGATATGGCAGCCATGCGCGGCCATGTGCGGGACTTTTCCGTTTGAGGCGGACCGTATTGTCTTCATTTACAATAAAATTCAGGAGGAACCCATGAACACCGGAGAGTACACCAAAGAGGGCTTGAAAATCGCCGAACTGATAAGCGTACAGGGAAAATCCGTAGTTAGCAAGACGCTCATCAACAAGCCGACGGGCACGGTCACCCTTTTCGGTTTCGACAGGGGCGAGAAGCTGAGCGAACATACCGCCCCCTTCGACGCAATGGTCACGATTCTCGAAGGGCAAATGGACATTAGCATAGAGGGGAAGCGCTACGGCCTGGGCGCGGGCGAGATGATCATCATGCCCGCCGACAAGCCTCACGCTCTCGAGGCTAAGTCGCCCTGCAAGATGATGCTCGTAATGATCAAATAGCGAAAGCTTCGGCGGGTGGCTTCCGCCTCCCGGCGGAGCCCATTTTCGGCATTTATGGGGAATTGCGCATTGCGGTCAACCGAAGCGTTCGACCAGCCTCCCCGCTATGAAAACCCTATGGATCTCCGAGGTGCCGTCGATGAGTTCGCCGAGTTTGGCGTTTCTATAGAGGCGTTCGACGGGACCGCCCTTCAAATAGCCGTGCCCGCCGAAGATCTGCATCGCGTAATCGGCGGCGCGCGTCGCCGATTCCGCGGCGAAAACCTTGGCGCACGAGGCCAGCACATCGGCCTCGGGGTCGCCCGTTTCCCGCGCCCGTAGGGCCTTGTAGATCAAAAGCCTCGACAGGTCGGTCATAATGACCATGTCGGACAGTTTGAAGGCAACCTCCTGATAGCGGTTGATGAGCCGCCCGAAAGACCTGCGACGTTTCGAATGCCCGCTTGCCTCCTCCAGGCAGGCCGCGGCTATTCCCAGTGAGCAGACGGCGGCGCCCGTCTTTCCGGCTTCGGCGGCCTGCCTGAAAATCTCCCCGCCCGCGTTTCGGTCGCCCAGGACCATATCTCCGGTAACCTCGCAGTCCTTGAAAACGACATCGCATATCGGCACCCCGCGGAATCCCATGGTTTCGTATTCCGGGCCTATTCCCATGCCCGGTGCGCCCTTATTTACGATAAAGCACGTAACGGAAGGGCCGTCCCCGGAGGGAGGGGCCGTTGCCGCGTAAACCAGGAAGACGTCGGCGACCGATGCGTTGACGACAAAGGACTTGGTCCCGTTCAATATCCACACATCGTCCCTCTGGGCCGCCGTGGCCCGCATGGACAGAATATCCGAGCCCGTTTCGGATTCGTATGCGGCGGCCGTGCCGATTATGCGGCCCTTCACAAGGTCCGGCAGATACGCCTTTTTCTGGCTCGGAGTGCCGAAAGCGCTAAGCGTCCCGCCGAATTTTTCGACGCTTGCCTGAAGCGAGAGATACGTGGATGGGCAGGCTTTCGCCAAAGCCTCGCCGGCTACGGCCTGCGCGATGAGATCCCTGCAGGTTCCGCCGTACTCCTCATCGAAGAACATCGCATGATAACCGGATCCGGCGGCCGCCGCGCAGTTTTCGACCAGGCGCTTCGCCGAGGCGCCGGCATGAGCGCCGTCGAGATCATGCGCGTGCGGAGCTATCTCGTTATTGCAGAAGCCCTCGAAAAGCTCCTTAACCGCCGCCTGGTCGGCGCTCAGTTCATAGTTCATATTGCGCACTCCTGTCGCTTGTATGAATCACAGTGCATATCAAATAAATCGGGAGATGATGAGCCTCTGGATTTCAGAGGTCCCGCCTCCGATCTGCGCGATTTTGGCGTCGCGGAAGAACCATTCGACCGGGTATTCGTGAATGTAACCGTACCCGCCGAAGATCTGCACGGCCTCGGAGGCGCATTTAAGGCCCCAGTCGCCGGCGAACGCCTTGGCGATGGAGGCCTGCAGGTGGTTGATGGAGTGCCCCGCATCCTTGAGCGCCGCAACCCTGTAGATGGCCAGCCGCATTATTTCGGTAATGATCTTCATATCCGCCAGTTTGTGCTGTATAGCCTGAAAGTCCTTAATCGGTTTATCGAACTGCTTTCGAGTTATCGAATATTCGGTGCACAGCTCGAGCATGCGCATCAGCGCGCCCACATACGGGGCAAGGAGGGCGCTGCGGTCCCACTCGAGCGTTTGATGGGTCATTAGAAAGCCTCCGCCCTCGCTCCCCAGGAGGTTCTCCTCCGGCACCTCGCAGTCGTCGAAAAAAACTTCGGAGGTCATGGACGCGCGGCAGCCCATCTTGTCGAACGGCTTTCCGGTGGAAAAGCCCTTGAAGCCCTTTTCCACTATGAATGCGGTTATGCCCTCGTGCTTTTTACTCCTGTCGATTGTGGTGTATACCACGCACACATCGGCGATCGGAGCGTTGGTGATAAATGTCTTGGAGCCGTTCAATATCCATCGGTCGCCCTTTTTTACGGCCGTCGTCTGTACCGAGGCGGCGTCCGATCCGGCCTGCGGCTCAGTAAGCCCCATGCAACCCGTCCATTCGCCGGAGGCAAGGCGGGGCACATAGGCGCGTTTTTGCGATTCGTTGCCGTGTTTGAATATGGTATCGGCGCACAGGTAGGTATGCGCGCCGAATGATAAGAGATGCCCCTGGTCGACGCCGGCATGCCCCAGGGCCTCGGATGCGAGGCAGCAGGTAACCACATCGGCCCCCTGTCCTCCGTATTCCACGGGTATCGGCAGGCCCAAGAGGCCCATCTCCCCTAATTTTTTCCATATATCGAACGAAAACTCGGATTTTAGATCCGCCTCCTTGCACATCGGGACGATGTTGTTTTTTGCGAACCGGTAGACGGTGTCGCGAAACATAAGCTGTTCTTCGGTAAAGCCGAAATCCATGGCGTCCTCCGATTCGATAATCTCTATCCTTTGGCGATCGATTCAGGCGCCTCAATCATTTTCGCCCGGATATATTCCCCGAGCGTCTTCGCCTGCGGATCGCTACGAAGTGAAGCGGCCACGCCATCGCCGAGAATCCCTTTTATATAGAAGTTGACGGCGAGAAGATTGGGAAATTCGTATCTCTCGATTTCGTAGGGGCGAACGTCGCCAAGCATGTTTTTAAGGACTTCCACGCTGAGGTAAGACCTCAAGAACTCGTACGACTCGGGGGTTTTGGCCCAAATACCGAGGTTCGCGTTTCCGCCCTTGTCCCCGGAGCGGGTGGCGAAAAGACGACCGAAGGCTATTGATATCTTCCGGCCCGGCCATTCGGCCACAGGGCCTTCCGGATGCGGAGGCTCGATGGCCGAGGCGTTCGCCTGTTCCGCGATTGCGGCCTCCACCCGGTATTCCATTCCATCCAGGATGACGATCTGTGTTATATGACGGTTTGACACAAGGGCCGGCCAGTGCATTATGGCAGGAACGGCGTCGCCGGGTGGAGTGGTAAGCGTAAACCCGGGTATATTCGCAAGCGCGAGCTCGACGACCCCGGCCGAAAACGCCTTGCCGGCCTTTTTTTTGTCGGGATCCATCAGAGAGATCCTGAGATAGGCAAAGGCGAGATCGTTGCTCTCCGGGTCCTCCCTGTCCGACCGGATCAACTGAACGTCGACAATCTGGAACGCCTCTTTGCCACCGAGCCTCGTAAAGAGGGTGTCCTCTACTATCTTCGCCTTTTTCTCTATATCCAGCCCGGTCAGGACAACCGACATCGAGTTCTTGTAGCCGGCGAAGTTGTTGATGCAAACCTTGGCGGTCGGTGTTGGAGGTTCACCCCGTACGCCCGATATCGACACGCGGTCCGTTCCCTCCTGGGACAGGGAAATTGTATCGAAACGGGCTATTACGTCCGGGGTCAGGTAAGCCGGGCCGCGCACCTCATATAGAAGCTGCGCCTTTACCGTACCGATGGAAACGAGCCCCCCGGTCCCTGGATGCTTGGTGATGACCGAGGAGCCGTCGGGATGGAGCTCTGCTATCGGAAAGCCGACGTTTAGGAACGACGGCACCTCCTCGAAAAAGGAATAATTCCCGCCTGTCGCCTGGGCGCCGCATTCTATGACGTGACCCGCGACGGCGGCGCCCGCAAGCCTGTCCCAGTCAGTCCGCTTCCAGCCGTATTTCCAGGCGGCGGGGCCCATCACCAGGGCGGCGTCGGCGATTCGCCCTCCGACCACGATGTCCGCCCCCTCCTCGAGAGCCTTGACGATCCCCCAGCATCCGAGATACGCGTTAGCCGTAATAGGAAATGAGCCGGAATCGGCGAGGCTTATCCCCCTGTCCATGTGGGTAAAGGCCTCTCCGGCCTCCTGGAGGTCCTTAAGGCACGGCATGAGGTCGTCGCCCTCGATATAGGCGATCCGGGGATTAAGCCCCAGTTTTTGGGCCATCTCGGCGAGTTCCGCGGCGAGTCCCTTGGGGTTTAGGCCGCCCGCGTTGGATACAACCCTTATTTTCCGGTCAAGACAGGAACCCATCACCTTTTCCATCTGTTTAAAAAAGGTCGTGACGTAGCCCCTGTCCGGTTCCTTGCTTTTAAGTCGGAAGAGGATTGCCATGGTAAGCTCGGCCAGATAATCGCCGGTCAGAAAATCTATCGGTCCGCCTTCGATCATCTCCTCGGCGGCCGTAAACCGGTCTCCGAAGAATCCGCTGCAGTTGGCGATTATTACTTTTTCACCCTCTTTGCTCATCGCCGCTTCCTCGCTGTTCTATTTGCCTTTGAACACTGGAAGTCGCTTCTCCAGAAAGGCTGTAATGCCTTCGCGGGCGTCCTCCGTGCCGGCCACCTCGGCGAATCTGCCGGAAAGATAATCGAGCGCCTCCTCAAAGGGCATGCCAGCCATGGTGTTGAAGGCTTCCTTTCCGATTCTTATGCCTATGGGGCTTTTGGAGGCCAGTTTCTCGATTACGTCATTCACCTCTCGGTCCAGGGAGGGCGCGGGAGACACTCTGCTGAGGAGCCCCATGGAAAGCGCTTCCTCCGCGCTCATTCTGTCTCCCAGGAGGATCATCTCCATGGCCCTCTTTCTCAGGGTGTTCCGAAAGATAAGCGCTCCGATCATCATCGGCCATAGCCCAACATTGACCTCCGGCGTGCCGAACCTCGAGTCGTCGCTCGCTATCGAGATGTCGCAGGCGAGCATGAGGCCCATCCCGCCGGCCAGGCAATAACCCCTTACCTTTGCAAGCGTGGGCTTGGGGTACAGATGTATCTTTTTTAACAGCTCCGCATATCGAAGAAATACGGCGCGGCTCTTGTCCGACAATCCGTCGCCAAGTTCCGCTCCCGTGCAGAAAGCGGACCCACCGGAGCCAGTGATGCAGACGACCCTTACCTCGGGGTCCTCCCGCACTCGATCGAGGCAGTCGTGAAACGCCTCGATCGCCTCGGGGCTAAGCGCATTTTTTCTAGACTCGCGGTTTATTGTCAGAGTGCAGACCCTGTCGTCAATGCGGCAAATGACATGCTCATCGCTCATTGCTCGCTCCTATTTTTCGGCCCTTCGGTCGCGAATATTCGCGTCATTCCGGCGGCACGTTCTTCGCGCCTTCGATGTCGACAAGGATCTGCCCGGGCATGACCTTTTCTCCGGTCCTGACCCGAACCTCCCTGACGAGCCCATCGAACGGGGCAAAAAGCGTCGTTTCCAGTTTCATGGCGGATACAACAATCACTCCCTGGCCCTTGGCTACCGTATCCCCTTCGCTAACAAGGATGCGCACTACCACCGACGGCATAGGAGGGGTTATTTCCTGGGGAAGCTCTTTCCGGCTTTTTTTCCTTCCGGCTGTTGAGGGCTGCGCCTCCGCGTCCCGGACCGTGTAGTTAAGACCGTTTATCGAGATTTGCGTGGCATCGGGCGAATCGGAGACATACGCGTTTACGGCCCGCCCGTCGATTGTCAGGCTCAGATGGTGCATCGAAACGGCCGAGTGGTCCACGCTGTATCGCGCTCCATCGATTAAGATATCGAGGTTTTCATGGTCAATGGTATTGACCTCGACCGTGGCCTCCCTATCTCCAATCCGCAATTTGTATTCCATGGGCGCTTCCTCGGTTAGTCCCTTTACATGCGCCATCCGCCCAGCGTCCGCCACGGAGATGGCTCCGCCTCGCCACCGGTCGGCGCATGGGTTTCCGCAGGCTTGCGCGCGAGCGCGTTCACTATATAAGCGACAGCGGCAAGGTCCGACTCTCCATGCCCCGCCTTCCAGTCGGGAAAATTCGCTGCGATAAAATCGGTAAAGGTCTCGCCGCGCTTGAAGGCCCCGGAACGGATGATATCCAGAAGAAACGGTATCGGCGTCTTGATGCCCAGGATGACGTACTCCTCGAGCGCCCGATCCATTCGGCTGATGGCCATTTGCCTGTTCTCGGCGTGTACTATGAGCTTCGACAGGATGGGGTCGTACTCGTAGGGCACCTCGAAACCGGAGTAAATACCGCAGTCGTTTCTCACTCCGGCGCCGGAGGGCTCCCGCATGTAGGTGATTTTTCCGGGTGAGGGGAAAAACCCGTTTTCCGGGTCCTCGGCGTAGATTCGGCATTCAATTGAATGCCCCCTGCCGACGATGTCCTCCTGGCGGAAGGGGAGGCGGTCCCCGGAGGCGATCTCGATCTGCCGGCGCACCATATCGATTCCCGTTATCATCTCCGTAACAGGGTGTTCGACCTGCAGCCGAGTATTTACCTCCAGGAAGTAAAAGTTTTTGTTATCGTCCACCAGGAACTCGACTGTGCCGGCATTCACGTAGCCCGAGGCCCTGGCCGCGGCCACCGCGGCCTTTCCCATCTCGCGGCGCAATTCCGGCGTCATGATGGTGGAGGGCGATTCCTCGATGATTTTCTGGTGGCGTCGCTGGATCGAGCATTCCCGCTCGAGTACATGGACGATGTTGCCGTGCGAATCGGCCAGAATTTGGAACTCGATATGCCTGGCTTTGGGAAGAAATTTCTCCAGATAAATCGCTCCGTTTCCGAACGCGGCCAGGGCCTCGTTGGAGGCCGAGACTGCGGCCTCCTTAAGCTCCGCGGAGCCGTTGACTATACGGATCCCCTTGCCGCCGCCTCCCGCCGATGCCTTTATCAGTATCGGATAGCCTATCCTGTCGGCCTCCTTTTTGAGGGCCGCGGAATCGGGCTCCTCCTTCGTAATGCCCGGGACCACCGGCACTCCGCCGCCGACCATTATTCGGCGCGCGGTAATCTTGTCCCCGAGGTCGCGTATCACACTGGAGGGGGGCCCGATGAAGACGATCCCCTCGTCCTCGCAGCGTTTCGCGAAAACGTGGTTTTCGGATAGAAATCCATAACCGGGATGGATTGCCTCGGCGCCCGTCTCCAACGCGGCGGAGATGATTTTATCGATGTTCAGATAGCTTTCGGAGGGTTCGGGGGGACCCAATGGGACACGCCGGTCGGCCTTTAGCGTGTGGATGGCCTGCCTGTCGACGTCCGAATAGACGGCCACGGTTTCAATTCCCATTTCCCGGCAGGTGTTCATCACCCTTACGGCTATCTCTCCCCGGTTCGCGACGAGTATACGCTTAAACTTCATGAAGCATCTCCGCCTGGCCCTATTTCACATCCTGAATATTCCGTAACCGAAAATGTCGTCGGGGATGGGCGCGTTTAGCGATGCCGATATGCCCAGCCCCAAAACGTCGCGGGTGGCGGCCGGGTCGATAACGCCGTCGTCCCAGATGTTGGCCGTGCTGTAGTAGGCGTTCCCTTCCTTGCGGGCGGCCTCGACTATCGGCAGCTTTATCGCCATGACCTCCTCCCGGGTCATGGTCGGTTTTCCCTCCCGTGCGAGCTGATCGTTTTTAACGGTGATGAGAACGTCCGCGGCCTGTTCGCCGCCCATTACGCCGATTTCGGCGTTGGGCCACGACCACAGAAAGCGCGGGGAGTAGCCTCTTCCGCACATGCCGTAATTGCCGGCCCCGAAGGAAGCGCCCATCATTACCGTAAATTTGGGGACGGTTGCAGTGGAGACGGCATTTACGAGCTTGTGGCCGTTTTTGGTTATGCCGCCCCGCTCGTATTCGCGTCCTATGATGAAGCCGCTGATGTTCTGCAGGAAGATGAGCGGTATCTTCCGCCTGTCGCATATCTGTATGAACTGAGTCCCTTTGAGCGAGCTTTCGGAGAACAATATGCCGTTGTTGGCCAGTATCCCGACCGGGTAGCCGTGGATATACGCCCAGCCGCACACAAGCGTCGGGCCGTACATCTCCTTGAACTCCAGAAATTCGCTGCGGTCAACCAGTCGGGCTATCACCTCCCGCACGTCATAGGGAACCTTTAGGTCGCGGCTTACGATTCCGTAGATTTCCCGCGGGTCGTAAAGCGGCGGCTCGGCCTTGCGCGTGCTCAATTGCTGCTTGATGTTCCGTGGAAGGTTCTTCACGATTTTACGGACAATCGAGATCGCGTGGGCGTCGTCCTCGGCATAGTAGTCCGAAACGCCCGATTCTATACAATGTACGTCAGCTCCGCCCAGGTCCTCCGCTGTAACGTCCTCTCCGGTGGCCGCCTTGACGAGAGGCGGCCCTCCGAGGAAGATTGCCCCCGTCCCCTTTACATGGACGACCTCGTCCGACATGGCCGGAATATAGGCGCCGCCGGCCGTGCATAGCCCCATTACCGCCGTAATCTGCGGAATGCCCATCTTGGACATTATTGCCTGGTTGTAGAATCCACGGCCTCCGTCATCGCTGTCCGGAAAGATCTCAGACTGGAGCGGAAGAAAAGCCCCGCCGGAGTCCACCAGATAAATGACGGGCAGCCTGTTTTCCATTGAGATCGTCTGACACCTTAGAAGCTTCTTGACTCCAAGGGGATAGATGGTGCCGCCCTTTATGGTGGGATCGTTCGCTATGACGAGAACCTCCTTGCCCTCGACGATCCCTATCCCGGATATGTTTCCCGCCGCATGGACCTTCCCGTCATAGACTCCTTTTGCGGCCAGGGGAGCGATCTCGAGAAACGGGGTGTTTTTGTCGAGCAGCAGTTCGAGCCTCCTGGGGACGGAGAGTTTTCCCTGTTCCCTCAGGCGGTCCAGCGCCTTGGCGGAGCGCTCCTCCCTCGCTGTCTTCAACTCCCTCTTCAGGTCCTCCACCAGCGCCGCCATCGTTTCGTAGTTGCGCTTGTACTCATCCGAAGACCTGTCGATCTTGCTTTCCAGGATGTCCATGGCTGCCCCGCCTCATTGCGCGGCCACCGAGGACCGCGGTTAGTTATTGGACGCTTGTCCAATATGAAGCCGTTTGACCATATTTTCAAGCAAAATATCGGTGAATAATGAATTTACATGATTGGGAAATCTGTCCGCCGCGCGCTCATTTTTTTACGATGTAAGCAATGATCTGGCCGAGCACGCGGGAAGAGTATTCCTCGTAATTGAAGGCCTTTTTTTCCACAATATGGCGGATTATGACGCCCTGGATAAGGGACAGGATGACGGTGGCCGTATAGTCGATATCGAGTTCTAAAAAATCGCCTGAGTCGATCCCTTCCCGCAGGATGCCTGAACAGACGTCGATATAGCTTTTTAAAAGCCTTGCGTTCGCCTTTCGCATACGCTCGTTACGGCTGGCCATTGACCAAAAATCGACCACAACATGGTAGTATTCTCTCTCTCTATAAGCCTGCCCAAAGGCAAGCTGGATAAAGCGCTCGAGCTTTTCCCTGGGCCCTGTCGTTTTGGCCAGCGCCTTGACGGTCCTTTCCTTCAATTTCAAGTTCATCAATGACAGAATGCTCAGCAGAAGCTCCTCCTTGTTATTGAAATAGTAATGGACGAGGCCGGTGGACATGCCCGCCTCCTTCGCTATATCCCTGATGGAGACCCCGCCGTATCCATAACGGCTTATCAGGCGATACGCCGCCTCCCTGAGCTGGTTTCTTCTTATATCGCTCGTATCATTGTTGTCCCGGTTCTTCATGGCCTTCCGTCATTTACTCGAAATTGATGATTATATGTGCATCATTGAATATTTGTTCCAGTGCAATTATGGCTTGCTTTTGTTCCGAGGACATGTTATTTGGACAATCGTTCAAATAGTCAATCAGTTTCCGATAAGGCGGTATCGTGATCCCGATACGAATGACGGAATATCCAGATATCGAAACCCCGCTCCCGGCTGTTTTAAGGGGAAAGTTGCGCACTGAGGTTTTCGGGAGATATCATATAGAATTTCTCGCGAAAACCGGTTCGACGAACGCCGTGGCCATCGGGCTGGCGGAGAGGGGGGCTGCCGAGGGAGTAATAGTCATCGCCGACGTTCAGGCTTCGGGGAGGGGCCAGATGGGCCGGGGCTGGCATTCTCCCGGGGGGGTCGGCGTGTACCTGTCCATCATAGTCCGCCCGCCTTTTCCGCCGCGGGAGGCGCCGTCGATTAACCTCATCGCCTCCATCGCAGTTGCGGAGAGCCTGCCGGGGGTGGAGCCCGGGGCTATAACGATTAAATGGCCGAACGATGTCCTGATTAACGGCAGGAAAGTCTCCGGAATTCTTTCTGAGATGAGGGTGAATGACGATCGAATCGATTTTGGAATCGTCGGCATAGGCATAAATGTCAATAATGCCGGGGGCTCATTTCCGCCCGAGATATCCGCCACCGCGACCTCGATCCTTATAGAAACCGGCGCCCCGGCGAACAGAAGCGCCGTCGTCCGCTCGGTGCTTGAAAGCTTCGAGCGCCATTACCGGACGATGATATCCTCGGGCGCCGGCCCGATATTGAAGCGATGGGAATCGCTTTCGGGATTCATGGGAAGAAGGATTCGGTCCGTGGACCCAGGCGCCGTCATAACGGGAGTTGCGAGCGGCATGGATTTAAACGGGCATCTCAAGATAACGGACGAGGAGGGCCGGGAGCACATCCTTGTTTCCGGCGATATTGAAGTTATCGGGGATTGAGAAGCATGTAATGGGGGCATTGGGTCGGGGCCGGGGTGGTGCGCCCACGCCGGGATTGACGCATAGAATATAAAAAGAACTAGAGGGATCCATGGAAAGGAAAGACGGTCGTTTCTGGAAGAAATCCTATGATCCGGGGATAGACGATCTGGACCCCGCGCTCTGGGAATCTACGCTCCCGGAGTGTTTCAGGAAAAGCTTCAGTTCGCATCCCGAAAAGGCGGCAATGGCCTTTATGGGGGTGGAGATAAGCTTTGCCGAGCTGGAAACCTACTCCAACAGGTTCGCGAATATGCTTTTGGCGAACGGCCTGGGCAAGGGAGATGTCGTGGCCATCGCCATGGCCAATATTCCGGAATACCTCATCGCCTATGTCGGCACGATAACGGCGGGTTGCGTCTTATCGGGCGTTTCCCCGCTGTTGTCTACCGAAGAGATGAGGTTCCAGCTTGCCGACTCCGAAGCCAAGTGCTTCGTTACGCTGGACGCAATCTTCGAAAAACACCTTTCGAAAATACACTCCAGGCTCCCCGCCTTGAAGGTCGTCGTCGCCGCCCGTATAGGAGGCTTTCTTCCCGCCGTAAAGAATTTTCTCGGAACGCTTCTCGGGAAGATCCCGAAGGGAGCCGTTACGCCGCTCGAGGGGAAGGCCGTCCTTTCCTTCTACGATATCATAAAGGGAAGCGCGTATCCAAATACCGCCCCGGATGTAAGCCTGACGCCCGACGATACGGCATATCTACAATATACCGGAGGCACAACCGGCCCACCGAAGGGCGCCATGCTTACCCACAGGAACGCGCTGTCGGACATCCATATCGTCACAAGCTGGCTTTTCATAGAAATGGGGAAGGGGGTGGCCCTCTCGGCGTTTCCGATTTTTCATATCGCCGGGCTTTTTACCTGCTCCTGCTTTATCATTTTTGGCGTTACACAGATATTGATACCCAACCCGCGCGACACAGGCCATATCTGCGCCGAAATGAAGAAATACCGCCCCTTCCTTACGGCCAATGTTCCGTCGCTATATCACCTCCTCATGTCGGATCCGAAATTCAAAAGGCTCGATCACTCGGACCTCAGGATCTGCATATCCGCCGCGGCCTCCTTTCCGGCCGATTCTCAGAAGGAGCTCGAAGACATCATCGGCCGGGGAAAACTCCTGGAGGCCTACGGCATGACCGAAACATCGCCTCTGACCGTTATGAACCCGGCCCTTGGTCAAAAGAAGCTGGGGCACATAGGCCTCCCATTGCCAAACGCCGAGATAAAGCTCGTAAATCCCGATACGGGAGCGGAGGTCGGCCCGGGTGAGCCCGGCGAGTTGTGCGTCAGGGGGCCCTTCGTAATGAAGGCCTATTACCGTCAGCCCGAGGAGACGAAAAACGCGATAGACGCCGAGGGATACATGCACACCGGCGATGTTGTCGTGCAGGATGAAGAGGGTTATCTAAGAATAGTGGACAGAACAAAGGATATGGTCAATGTGAGCGGCTTCAAGGTCTTCTCGCGAAAGATCGAGGAGATTCTGACCGCGCACCCGGCCATACAGGAGATCGCGGTCATAGGAGTTCCGGATGCCGATAAACCGGGTTCGGAACAGGTTATGGCTTTCATTATCCCAAGGGAGGGCCTATTCGACGAAGAAAAGCTTGCGGCCCTCGAGAAGGACGTAATAAGCTTCGCACGAGAGAGGCTTGCGCCGTTCGAGGTGCCGAAGGCGATGGAATTCCGCAAGGAGCTTCCCCTGACCAGCGTGGGCAAGCTGAACAAAAAGGCCTTGCGCGATGAGATACGCAGGCGCTAATGCCCACGGACGACGCTCCTAAAATTGGGAGCAGCCCTAAAAAAAATGCTGAATGACCATAAAATTGTTGAATATATAAAGATGAGATGATAAAAGCCATGAGCATGAAAGAGCTCGTGGCGAAGACATTAAGCATGGTCCGGGAAATCCTCGCCGACAGGCGCAAGAAAACCATCGCTATCGCGGCGCTGATACTACTGCTCGCCATGGCGGCCGCTCTTCCCGGCTACATGAAGAAGACATCAACCACCGAATACTGCGCGAGTTGCCATGTAATGGAGCCGCAGTACGATGACTGGCTTTACGGGGGCAGACACACCCAGATCCGCTGCATAGAGTGCCACCTGCCCAATGACGATTTTGTAAGGCATTACGTCTGGAAGGGCCTTGACGGCGTAAAAGACCTTGTCTTTTTCTACACCGGGCTGGTGCCTGAGCCCATTCATTCCTCCAGGCATGCCAGGAAGACCATCCAGAGAAACTGCGTACGCTGTCACGATGGAATGCTGTCGATGGTCAGCGTCGACTACAGGAACTGCTGGGAGTGCCACCGTTCGCTATTCCATAACAGGATAAATGAATTTTAGGGACAAAGGGATTGGAGCCATGATGAAAAACAAGCTGCTCATTTACGCGCTTGCGGTAACGGCCGTGTGCCTGTTTTCGTTCTTCGTCTTTTTCGACGGCTGCGCTCCGAATAAAGGGGAGGTCTTTAAAACGGCCCAGATAGGCGACAGCGAATTCGAACCGGCCAAATGGGGCGAGGTCTTTCCGCTCCAATATGAATCGTGGCTCAAAACCAAAGAGCCCCGGCCTAAGGATAAAAGCTTTTACAAACGAGGCTGGGATACGGACAAAATCGTATGGGACAAGCTTTCGGAATACCCCTTTATGGCGCTTCTTTTCAACGGCTGGGGCTTCGGCATAGAGTACAACGAGCCCCGCGGACATTACTATATGATGATAGACCAGCGCGAGATAGACCAGTCGCGCACAAAAGCCGGCGGCGTCTGCCTTACATGCAAGTCCCCCTATATCGGTAAAATGGTGCGCGAGTACGGCAGGGACCTCTTTAAAATGCCCTATGCCGACGCGGTCAATAAAATACCGGCGGAGCACCGAGACCTCGGCGCCGCCTGCATAGACTGCCACGACAATAAATCCATGGATCCCAGGGTAACTCGCTGGACGATCAACGAGGGCCTTAAGGCCATAAAAAAGGAAAAGCCCACACGGCAGGAGATGCGCTCCATAGTCTGCGCGCAGTGTCACGTGACCTATTGCATACCTAAAGATGAAAAGATGCAGTCCACCGGCGTCTTTTTCCCCTGGCAGGGGAGCTCCTGGGGAAACATCAGCATAGAAAACATCATCAAGGTACTGCTCTCGAGCCCATCCCACAGGGAATGGAAGCAGACGGTGACCGGCTTCAAGCTTGCCTACATACGCCATCCGGAATTCGAGTTCTACACCAACCAGAGCCCGCATTTCAAGGCCGGGATTTCATGCGCCGACTGCCACATGCCTTATAAACGCGTCGGCTCGTTCAAGATATCGGACCACAACCTTATGAGCCCGCTTAAAGACGAACTTCGTGCCTGCGCGAACTGCCACCCGCAATCCACGGAGAGGCTACTCTCAAGGGTAAAGACCATCCAGGATCGTACGATGTCCCTGCTCATCCGCTCGGGTTACGCGTCGGCGACCGTGGCCAAGCTCTTCGAGCTAACGCACGCGGAACAGGCTAAGGGCCGTCAGATAAACGGGGCCCTGTATGAAAAGGCCAAATCCTTCTACGAGGAGGCGCTCTATCGGGTCATTTTTATCGGCGCCGAGAACTCCATCGGCTTTCACAATCCCGACGAGGCGGGGCGCATCCTCGGCGACGCGGTGGCTTACGCTTCCAAGTCTGAGGCCTTTTTGAGGCAGGCGCTCTCGCAGGCCGGAGTGCAGGTTCCGGAGTCGATAAATCTGGAGCTCTCGCGCTATCTAAACGGAAGGGGGGCGCACAAGCTCAATTTCAGGCCGTCCCAGGAATTCAAGGACCCGTACGGCACCCAGGACAGGCTGCTTCCCCGTAGTGCGAGAGGCATCTGACGGGTCTGTAGTTTGCAAAATGTTTTACTCTTGAATACAGGCAGTCAAGCCGCGCATGCGCGGCTTGACTTTTTTTAAGCTCATATTCCCTAAAAGACTATTCAAACGCTTGAAACGACCGATCACGCCTTCGATATCTCCGGCTAATTTCCTGCGGGCATCTCTCATAAAGGGTTGGAAAAATTTGAGAGCATGGAACATGATGATATACTCAAGATGAGAGGAAACAATAGTCCTCTGGTTTCAGCTTTTACAGATTGCCGGGCCAACTATTGAGAATCTCCAAATTCCAACACTTAGGTTTCCCCCGCCACCGGCGGGGGGAGGGGATTAAAACTCCGGTGAACATACTGTCGCGAGGAGCGCAGTGACGCGGCGATCTCAAAAGGCAAGAAATTAGCCGTGGAGTTTAGTAAAAAGAGATTGCGCTGGCCAGAATGGCCGAGTGCCGCGAAGCACACGGATGTGCGAGAGCGGCCCACACCTCGATAAGGCCGGGGCTCGCAATGACAGTGCTTAGCCCGAAATTTAATATACTCCCGGCGGGGGAAAGACCTAATTTTTAGGGATTGCCATGAATTATAGTTTTCGGCAAATTCAGCTCATAGGTTCTCTCGCCCGCCTTAGACGAGGGAAAACCTAACAATACAGGTTGCCCATTATGAATAAAAAACCGGTTGAAGTGAACGTATGCGAGCTCGAGGAAATACTCGACCGCCATCTGGAGTCGGGCGCAAGCCTCAATTACGCGCTGAAGATCGTTGGCCATCCGGGGGTAGGTAAATCCGCCATCGTACGCCAGGCCGCCGAACGCAAAAACCGCCTATTCATCGATACTCGTCTCGCTTTCAAGGAGAACGTGGACCTTGGCGGTTACCCTGTTCCGGACCCAACCGAAAAAAGGATGATATACTACCGGCCCCGATTTATCCCGCCCGCCGAGGCGCCCGAAGGCTTTGACGGCATTGTCTGGTTTCTCGACGAGTCGAACAGGGCGCATCCTACCGTGATTCAGACCCTCTTCCAGATCATTACCGACCGGCGATGCGGCGAACACGAACTACCGTCCAACACCTGTATAATTCTAGCGGGAAACCTTGGCGACGAGGACAACACCACGATCACGGATTTCGACGACTCCGCGCTGGACGGAAGGCTCGTCATCGTCCAGCTCAAGCCGACGGCCTCCGACTGGATAAAATGGGCCAACCGCGAGGGGATCCACCCGGCTGTGATACGATACCTGAGCATCTATCCGGAAAAACTCTGGGACGAGCGGAACATCAACCCCAATCCGCGCGGATGGCACCAGGTGTCCCAGGCGGTATCCGTGTCATACGGCCTTGCCGGCGAAGAGGAACTGGTCCGCTTCCTTTCGGAAAATCCCGGCTCCACGCTCGAGAAGATAATCATATCGCTTGTAGGCATGGTTGCCGGAAGCGACTTCACTTCGCAGATGACACGACCGCGCAGGATAAGCACGGCGGACGTGCTTGCCGGCAATCGCGAAAAGCTCGAGGGCATGAGGGACGGGAGCATCCCCTCCGAGGATATCCTGTGGGCCGTTTCGGGTGCGCTTTCGCACCTTCGCGAAAAAAACGAGCTTCTCAAAGGCGATTTTGTCGGAGAGGACCTCCGCGAGCTCGCAGGCACCCTTCTCTTCGTCGGCCATTCACGCGCGGACAGGCGCATCTCCTTTTTCTATACGCTGCTTCGCCAGTGCGGGCTTTTCAGCCTCATCCCGGCCGCCCTCTCTCTACTCGATGAGGCCGACCGAGCCAGCATCAAGGCCGCCTTTGGAGCGATACTGGAGGAGAACTGATGACCGCCGGGGCGAAGGCCCTCTCGAACAGGATGAGCGACACGCTCGAGCTCCTCTGGGGGCGCAGCCGCTTCGTCTCGTATTTTTATCAGGCGGTTGATTTCGTCGAGAACCGGTGCGTTCCCACGCTCGCCCTCGAATACGCCGGGGAAGGGGCCGTTTTATATTACAACAGGGAGTTCGTCGAGCGCTCGCACGTGGAGGACCTTATAGGCCTGTTGGTGCATGAACTGCTTCATGTGGTGCACAACCATCGGCACAGGGCCCTGCCGGGGGCCGACCAAGCTCTTCAGAACCTGGCGCAGGATATGGTGATTAACAGCTATATCCGTTCCCGCGAAAGGAGCTTCTTCTCGCGCAGGGGCGGGGATTCGCCGCCGCGCCTGCTCATCCCGGACGCACTGCCCCGGGTTCCGGGGCGATTCACGGCGGACACGGGGATTGCGGACCCATCGTGGGAGGATGTCTACCGCTGGCTTATCGAGCGCCCTGACGAGAGGCTGGCCGATATAAAGGTCCGCGCCGTGGAGACTGACGACGATTTTGCCGAGCGGTTCGTTAGCGGCGAAGACCATCATCCCCAAAAAGCCGCCGATAAAGACAACGATCGACAGGATTTGGCAAGTGTTGACCACGAGGACCCGGGCGACGGAATTGTCTTTAGAGATGAAGAGGGGAATATCCTTCCCACCGGCATGCATCTTTACCGCGACGAGGAGCGGAAGCGAAGGCTTGACTCGCTTATGGAGCGCGTTTTCAGCCTTGCCCGCCAGGATGCGGTGTGCAGGCGCGAGGCCGCTTTCGAAGAGGTTGAGGTATTGGTGCGCGCCAAACGCGATGTGGACATCTCCTCCTGGCGCAAGCAGCTAAAAAGCTACATCGATTACGCCTCACACACAAGCGAGTGGAAGTACTCCTTTGGCCGCTTCAACAGGCGCTACTTCGCAGGCGGCATTTACGCTCCGGGCAGGGTGTTCATACAGAAGCAAACGATAACCGTGGTGGTCGACGTCTCCGGCTCGATGGTGGTAAAGCCCGAGGGGATTGAGGCCGCCTTCGGCGTTATCGAAGAACTGTTAGGCCGCTACACCGTCAACCTCGTATGCGTGGACGAAGGGGTGTACGTGCCTCGAAAGGACGGGGACAAATTCGTTCCCTCGGGCAACGCTAAGCCGTACCGTTATCGAGCCGGGGATTGGAAATACCTCCGCACGGAGCACAGCGGCACTACCTTCTTTGCGCCCCTCTTCAACGGCTTCATGGCGGACCACCGCGAAACGCTCGTCGTGATTACCGACGGCTATATCTACGACCTGCACGAACTCAAAAAATATTCGCCGACCCTCTGGGTCATAACCCCGGGCAGGGCCGAGCCTTTTGTCCCGCCCTTCGGTAAAACTGTGTCGATACGATTGTGATTTTTATGGATAAAAAGATAGTCAAAGATGATTTTCTTACCACGGCCTCTTCCGACGAGATCGTACGGTCAGGCCGCTCGGAACCGGATTTCGACCACAAAGCCGGACTTGCCGAGCTTGTGCGCCGCGGCGGGCCGCGCCATGTCTATTTAGCCGGCGCGTACTGGAAAGACTTCGACTACGCCTCGGGCTTTAAGGCCCTGAGCGCTATGGGCGATCCTGAATACATCTACCGAGCCGGCTGGTACTGGAAGGAGTTCAACCGGACGGCGGGGCTGGAACGTCTCATCGAGCTTAAAAATCCGCGCTATATCTTCTATGCGGGACTGGACTGGAAAGGCTTCGACTACGGCAGGGCCTTCCAGGCGCTTGTCTCCCTTGGTGATGTGGAGTATATCTTCTACGCCGGGGCCCACTGGAAGGAGTTCGACTACGAGGCCGGCTTCGATGAGTTAATTAAGACCGACCGCATGGAGTACGTATACAAGGCCGGGTGCCTCTGGAGGCGTTTCGATTTTCTGCGCGCCTGGAAGCGCATGGAATACTTCGTTGATGACGGCGAGGAGTGGAGGGGGCGGGCCTTCGATCACGAGCGCTGGCGAAACGCCCTGAGGCTCATCTGGGACGAGCTGTGGGAGAGGGAAGGGGCTCGTTCTTAATCTTTAGAGGTTCCCTTCAATCATATCATCGTTTTTTTATAGTGTTTCGCTATGTTGTGATCGGCGGAAATCAGTACAGCGTTTCTTTTTTTCGCGTGGCCCACTATCATTCTGTCGAATGGGTCCCTGGTCCACTTCTCCCCGATTGCCGTTTCCACAAGATCGGTCAGGGGTATATCGTCGATTCTCAGGTCTATAGAATCGGAAAGAGCGCTCAGGATTTCATCGGGGCCTTTTTTGATTTTTCCAATCTCGTAAAGATATTCGATTTCGAGCTTCACCATGGGTGTTACCCGGATATCGCTCGTTTCAAGCGCTCTTTTTCCTTTTGCCGACAGCATTTGCGTGTTGCCGTTATAAAGCCATATTGCGATATGAGTATCGATGAATACCATTACAGGTTTTCATCTCCTTTCCATTCATTCGACCAATCGATTGAGATGATGTCCTCCGGATTGCCGTTTATAACATCCCGTTTTTTGAGGTTCGAAAGCTTGCTCTTCGGTTCGATCGCCAGTATGCGGATTATTTTCCCTTTTCTCTCTATATCGATAGGATTTCCGGTTTCGATGACCCTGTCGAGCAGGGCGTAGAGGTTTTTTCTAAATGATGTCGCGGTTATTTTCATAGCTATGTCCCGATTACAATATAATATAAAGCGTACGCATGTCAATATTAAAACGTACGTTTTACGGCGTATATCTCCACATAATCATCGACCCCCGGCCAGCTCCATAGCTTGTGCTTGGCCAGCAAGGTTAGAGACTTCTTTGCGGAGTGAAACTCGGCATCGCCCGAGGAAGATTCGTCGCCTATATATATCATGCGCGTCCCGCCGGCCGAGAGATAATTCCGAAGGGCATTTGAGGCCATTGGATGGTCTAAAAGCGGCCATGCGAGCATGAGAGTTCTTCCAGGGTGCAGCGAGGCGAAGCGTTCGTCGCCGTTATGAACAGGATACCATTCCGAGTCGAACCATGCGTTCATCTGTTCCCAACCGCCGTGGGGCCAGGGGAGGGAGTCCTCCGGCGGAAGGCTGTCGTAGGCGATTACGTCCGCGCCGAGCTGGGAGAGGCAGCGCGCCCAGTATCCGGTGCCGGCGCCGATCTCCACAAGCGGCGAATGGAAGGCGATAAGCTGAAGGACGCCAATTGTCGGGACGGAGAAGGCGTAGCGTGAGCTTAGCTCCATGCGATAATTGAGTATCTTTAAAGCATCCGCTCCAGAATCGGCTAAGCGGCGCACGAGGGCACGCAGCTCCTCGAGATAGGGATTGTCGATCTGCCGGTCGGCTTCGGGGAAGCGATAGGTTGTTATATCGCGCATGGCTTGAAGAGTAGTCAACAGCCTGTCGGCTGCAACCGTTTTTCTGTTTGATGACGCGCCGGCACGACGATCAGCCCGGTGTAGATGTGCCCTGGGATCTAAATTGCGCCCAGACCTCAATCATCCGGGCCACGATGCGAGGTGGCTTCCTCGTCGACCCAGTCTTCCTCTGTGTAAGACATGCCTCGGCGTCCCGGCACCTTACGTGTGGGCCCAGGGCGGTAAAATGGACAGCTTTTCGGGCCGTAGCAGAAGGTTTCGAAGCGATACTTTTTTTGTGAGGGATTCCACTGGTCGATGATCATTTCCACCGGCATCCGGCAAGCCCAGATGCAGCTCGTGCATTTAGCGTCGTAGGTCCGGGCGTCAAGACGGCGGTGCCCCCGGCTGCGATAGGTCTGCAGGTTCGGAGGCACTCCAAGGAAAGGCGGCCCCGCCGGAGTTTCCCCTTCGTTATATCCGAGCACCTTGATTCCGCTCGTCTTGTAGAGTGTTGCCGTCTCCTTGCGAGAATCAGTTACCGGTACCGAGGAGCCGCTGAGTTCCATGCCCGCCCTAAACCGATGCTTTTCGTGAGCGGCCTCTCCGACCGCTATCAGAAACTCGCCGGCCTCACCTCCGCAGTTTCCGCTTATGCGAAGCACATATCCCAGATAGCTGTGGCTCTGCTCATCGAAGGATCGCATGAGTCGTATGCGGGGCTGGACGGAGACGATGAGGCCGGACCATTCAGCCTTGTTCATTTTTGTTGTCGATATCGACGCCATGACGAATATCTCTCCTGAACCTGTTCTTTAAAACCTCATTCAGCTCTTAATTGGTTTTCTTGGTCAACTTGCTTTCGCATGTTAAAGAAAAGACGGTTCAACCTGTTTGGGCGCGTCGGTGACGATATCCTCGAACCTAACCATAAATCCCTTCTTGCGAAAGTGTTTTTTTTGCGCAAGTCCGCAATCATCACCTGCCGGTGTTTGTCACGTTCGGCGGTGGGCATGTCCGAGGCAATGTCCGGGTCGAATAGGATAAGGTATCCGAGATTGGCCGGCCAGGCCAATGCGGCCTGTTCGATGATGGATTCCGCTAGATGTGCCATTTTTCGTCCATTAATGGGTCGGTTTTTTATGATCCATTTTCCATTTGGCCGGATTGTTGGCTATGTATGCACGGATTCTGTTAAGGGATTCGTGCTTGCGGATTATGTGTTCGTAATAATTGCGTTGCCATACCGGAACACCGGGAGTGTTGCGGATAATGTTGATGGATTTGGACGACAACATTTTGAAACGGCCGATCAATTTAGGCAATGTCATGTTGCGTCGTTGTACTATGGTCATCTGTCGGGGCGATTCATGAATCGCCCCGACAGCGACATTTATAATCAAAATCCCGTGAAAATGATCCGGCATCACAATCCATTCATCCAATTCGATTTCATTATTGATTTTACCAATATTCATCCATTCATGGGCAACAATTTTCCCCGCATCATTTAACCGCATTTCGCCGTCTACGATTTCCCCAAACAGACGTTCCCGGTTCTGCGTGCAAATGGTGACAAAATATGCACCGGCACTGGAATAATCATATCCAGGCAGGCGGATGGAACGGCGACGATGGCGTTGCGGCGCGATTCGTCGAGTCTGTCCGGGCGGTTCATGCTGTCCGGGCGGTTCATGCTGTCCGGGCGGTTCATGCTGTCCGGGCGATT
>Ga0116172_10000265_pt1 | contig 55073 bp, 43 predicted proteins | sample AD_UKC083_MetaG_FD_89799 | JGI IMG/M metagenome (GOLD analysis project Ga0116172, IMG submission 89799) | Active sludge microbial communities of municipal wastewater-treating anaerobic digesters from USA - AD_UKC083_MetaG | ecosystem: Engineered > Bioreactor > Anaerobic > Digestate | place: USA... | reverse complement strand
GATATTGAAAAGATGATGTCCGAGAGTTAATTTTTTCTTCTTCTGTGATATAAAATAATATCATCAAAGGAATTAGTTAAATGTTGATACCTTGAATCGAGGTCCTTTTATGAATTGCCATCTTATTTTATGAATCATAGATTACTGAAAAATTCTTCAAAACGACAATTAAATAGTACGATATTCGTTTTAATGCATATATTTGTAAAATAATTACAATAACGGGCATTAAAATGGTTTTAGAAATACGTATAGCTAATCTTTTCTCCATTAAGGACGAAATTACACTTGACTTTCGTGCGGCAACAATTAAATCGGCGAATGCTAAAGCTCTTGCTGATAATATTATTACTGAAAATGACACAAGCATTTTAAAGACCATTGCAATCTACGGGGCAAACGCCTCGGGGAAAAGCAACATTATTAAGGCAATCAGATTTTGTAATGCTATGGTATTCGAATCTCATAAGCATAATGAAAATACTGTTTACAATTTTCAACCTTTTAAATTTGATGGTTACGACAAAAAGCCCAGCAATTATTTTATTCGCTTTATCAGTGCCGGCATCGAATATGAATACTCATTTTCATTTACCCGATTTAAGATTTTAACTGAAAGCTTGTATTATTATCCCAAGGGCAGAATAACTAAAGTATTTACCCGTGATGAACGAAGAGGTAAAACCAAGAAAGAAAAATACTCCTTTGGAAGTCGGATAAAAAGACCCATGGATGTGGCTGAAAATACTTCAGAAAAAACTCTTTATATTTCCAGGGCAAGTCAAATGGACAGGGAAATTGCCAAAGAGGTTTTTACATATTTTCATAGCAGGTTTATATTGCAGTATGTTGGTTTTGGTGTTTCGGCTATTGAGACTCTTTCAAATCAAAACAAGCAGCAACTTATTGAAGCACTAAAAATTGCTGACAGTGATATTGTAGATGTAAAGATCAAGGTTCTAAAAAAACCAGCTAAAAATATTAGTGCCAACCTTACAAGTATGACTCTTACAGTTGAAGATGTCGTTCAGGACCATTTACAAATAAAGACTTATCACAAAGCCTCTCCCGATATTGCATTCGATTTTATAACGGAAGAATCCCAGGGTACGATTAAGTTGTTTTTTATCATGCTGACCATACTTGATGTTGTTAAGAATAACAAAGTGCTTTTAATTGATGAAATTGAAGATAGCTTGCACCCTATGATCATTGAATATATTTTTAACATTTTCAGAAGTGGGAAAAAGGCTCAGCTTATCTGTACAACTCATAACACAAAATTTTTAGACTTAAAGAAGTTCAGAAAAGACCAGATTTTTTTCGCAAATAAAAAAGAAGATGGTTCTACAGACTTGTATTCTCTTTATGACTATAGTGATTTTCGGGATACTATGGATGTGGAAAAAGCCTATTTGCAAGGTCGTTTTGATGCTGTACCATTAATAAATGACTCTCAGGTGAAACTAAAAACCTTATTTAATGGCTAGGAAACGCTCAGCATCAAAAGGGAAGAAAATAAATCCTCATTTCTGGGTATTTTGTGAAGGAAAAACTGAAGAAGCTTATATAGCCAGTTTAAGATCAAAGTACTGCATCCCCATAGATATTGTTTCAAAAATGGTTGGTAATAAAATAACTGATCGCTTTATCAGAGAATATAAAAGAGGAAAGCCAATCCATAAAAAAGACAAGGATTTTTTAATATACGATGCCGATGTTCCGGAAACACTTGCAAGATTAAGAGCAATTAAAACTGCTCAGCTGATTGCATCAAATCCTTCAATAGAGTTATGGTTTTTGTTACATTATAAAAACCAGACTGCGTCTATCAGCTCACAGGACTGCATCAGAGAATTAAGCAATAGAAACAGACATTCATATCAAAAAGGAGTCATTGACAAAAACCTTGAGATCAAACTGACAGAGAATCTTACAATAGCCTGTAAACGAGCTTCACACCTGATATTATTTAATAATCCTTCTTCAAATATGAATGTTTTTATTAACGAACTCGATCAGGCAAAAAGAAACAAATCCTGAAAGCTTAATAGGATGGCAATAGAGGAAACCAGGAACAGTCGTTTGCGTACTGGTGTATTTATTTTATTCTTAATCGCTGTTCTACGTTTATTGCATAGAGATAAATTGTCATAACTTCCTGATCAGTAAAATCAGGATTGCAGGAAAAAATCACTTACAGAGACCTTGGCAGATTCTGAAAATATTGAAAAAGTTCAGGCAGTTAATCTGTCAAAATAAAATTATATTGAGTTATTGCTGAATCAGTGATGTTTTTTCATGATTCGATTTGCTTTCTCTGTCATGAGGTAAAAGTACTAATTTTAGACTGAATCTAAATTTTAAATAAACCGCAAATGAAGGAAACATATGGAGAATATCTCCTCGATGCAGCCACAGAATCAATTATTGAATGCCTGGCCGGGATTACTGAAGAAGATGTGCGGGACTTTAGTGATTTTAAAATTATCAACAGAGGTCAGGAATATTATGAGGAGGGCATGGTGGAAGAACTCATACTCAATAAAGCCAACAACATAGTTATTACCAACAAAAAGGGTTAGAAATCTGGACCAAAACCGATAATACTATGTTTTTATATGACAGATTGTTTATACAGTTTTTCCTCCAACAAAAAAACAAACCAGTCAGAGAAATCTCTAACTGGTTGGTACTCAATTGTGGGCCCAGCTGGGATCGAACCAGCGACCCCCTGATTATGAGTCAGGTGCTCTAACCGTCTGAGCTATGGGCCCGAAAAACATTTCAATCTTTACTGGTGCCCTAACCTCCCGATAACTATCGGGATGAGCTATGGGCCCGAATCGGTTGCTGAGCAACCGATTTTTCCGGATTGCAATATTAAGTATTTGCAATTAATTATCCAAAATCATCTGCAAACCTTTCAGGCATAGGCTATACAAGCTTCATATTCACCGGATCCCAGTATATTATCTTCTTCTCAAAATAACTGTCGTTACATGCAAGTGTCGGAGCGGCAGCACGGAATCCGAACTCCGGACCTTCGACAAGAGTTTCATTTCCGCGGACTGCCCCGAAGAAGTTTCTAAAGTGCTCCAGGTGCTCGTCGAATCCCTGAGGAGCGGTATATCTCACTCCTTCTTTTACAGGTCTTTTCCTGTCCTCAACGCTGTATTTCTGCTCATACTGCCTCATCAGTTCCTTCTGCATTGCCTCGGGGTAGGTGTGGAATGAATCCCAGTCCCCTATACCGGGAGCTTTTGCCATAATGCTGTTGGAGAGAACAAACCCATTGTCGATCATTTCCATCACCCCTTCGCTGCCGACAAAGCGGGTGATTCCTACATTGCCCTGACCGCTTACGAAATTAACCCTCAGCATCACCTGGAACTCAGGATGCTCCTTTGCTTCGGGGTAATGCATTATACCGACCATCACATCCGGCACATCGCGGCCATCCTTCCAGTAGCAGAGCTGACCTGAGGCAAAGATTGTATCCGGACCATAAGAATCGGTAAGAAGATGGATTCCCGACAGCAGGTGAACAAAGAGGTCGCCAGCGACACCGGTACCGAAATCGCGGTAATTTCTCCACCAGAAGAATTTCTTCGGATCCCATGCCATTTTATTCATCCCTTCTACATAACGGTCCCAGTCGACAGTCTGCGGCGAGCCGTCGGTGGGCATTGTGTATTGCCATGCACCGAGTGCATCCTGCCTGTCGAATGAGGCTTCGATACAGTTGAGCTGACCTATTGCCCCCGACTTGTAGAGTTCCTTTGCCTTTGCATACACAATGCTGCTTACACGCTGACTTCCCACCTGCATCGGCTTGCCTGTTTTCCGGCAAGCTTCTATCACCGGCAGGCCCTGGCTGATCTTATGCACCATTGGCTTTTCGCAATAAACTGCCTTGCCGTTGTTCATGGCATCGATCGATATTCTGGAATGCCAGTTGTCGCTTGTTGCAACAATCACCGCATCAATATCATTTCTCCTGAGAATCTCGCGATAATCCCGGGTCGTGTAAATCTGCTTTCCATACTTTTCCTTTGCCCTGACCAGCCGGCCGTTGTACAGGTCACAAACTGCCACCAGTTCCACACCCGGTATTTTAAGGGCCGTATCGGTGTCTTCATATCCCATGATGCCCATCCCTATTGTGGCAATCCTGATCTTGTCGTTCTGACTGATCTTCGGAGACCATGGGATTTCAAGCGTTCTGGTATCATCAATAGCCAGTGACTGATAGGAACCAGCTGCCAGCAGAAGGGATGAACCCCCAAGCTGTCTGATGAATTTTCTGCGGGAAGGTTTTGTTTTCATCATAATATAATTTTTGATTTTAATGGTTGATGCCTGCCCCATTTAAACGGGGAACCCACATGACTGAAAACCATATATATAAATGTTTGTGCATGTATTATATACTGGTTTCAGTGTTTTGTTTTTATTAAAGTTCTATTTTCAGCTTACAAATCAAATATCTTTTTGTAAAGATACAACTCATCCGGGAATAAATTTCTTGCGGAAAATTAAAAAAACATATCGTTTCAGGTAAAATATTTATCGAATAACAATAATTCAATTATCGTTTTACGATAAAAATTCGTGTGTATTTTCATCCCACCTGCTCCGGTGCCGGCATAGTGACAACTACATTTCAGCACGGGTAACCCTGGCTCTCAACAACCCGGGACGGTTTGGGCACAGGAACTTCAATTCAAGCTACCTACTTGCAGGTTTAAAATACGCTTTCATAAAAGGCTTCTCACTCAAGATGCGGCAATAAACAATGAAAAGCCATCCGGTTTAGGTTTATTCCCCGCTTTTCCTGACAAGTATCTTGTCTATCCTGTTTCCGTCGATATCGACGATTTCAATTATGTATTCCTTGAAAGTAAATTTATCGCCAATCTGCGGGATTTTATCGATATGATCAAGAACAAATCCGGCGACTGTTGCATATTCTACATGTTCGAGATCGGTTATATAATTGTCGAAAACCCCGTCGAGAATCTCAGCCGGTGCATCGCCGCTTATAAGATATGATTTGTCGTCGCGGACATAAATATCAGGTTCATGCTGTTCATCATCGGCAGGTATCTCTCCTATCAGGTTTTCAAGAATGTCATGAAGCGTTATGATACCCTCGAGTGTTCCGTATTCGTTAACCACCACGCAGCAATCTATCTTGTCCTTTCTGAACCTGTCAAGCACCTTTGGGGCATCGGCACTCTCGGGTATGATGGGCACCTGTATCATCAGTTTTCTTATCTCCGGCCGCTTTGAAGGGCTATGGGCAGACAGATAGTCCCTCACGTAAAGGATGCCCTGGTAATTATCCAGATTTTCGCTGCAACATACCAGTCTGCTGTGCCTGGCTTTCATAACTGCTTTATGGATTGTTTCCGCCGGGAGGTTGAGGTCGATCCATTCGATATGCATCCTGTGAGTCATCAGGTGTTTGGCTTTTTTGTCTGAAAAGTAAAATACCTTCTGATGGATCATATCCTGATCTTTATCGATAATACCTTCGAGCGAAGCTCTTTTCAGTATTTGCCTTATTTCTTTTTCGCTCAGGTGCCGTGAATGCTTGCGTATCCCGAGAATCCTGTTTATGAATGCAGTGGAATATGAAAGGACCCTTACAACGGGGTAGAAAAGGATGCTGAACCAGTAAACGAAAGCAGCTACCCTGACGGCTATTTTTTCCGGATTGCTGAGTGCTATCGTTTTGGGAACCAGCTCGCCAATGACTATGGAGAAATAGGTGATCACGATTACAGTAAGTGTCAGGGAGATTTCCTGTGCCGAATTACAGGTGAATTCAAATTTCCGGAAAAAAGGAGCAATGTCATCCGCGATACTTACACCGCCGTAAACACCGGTCACAATCCCGATAAGGGTTATCCCGACCTGAATGGAGGACAGGAAATTCTCCGAATCTCCAAGAAGTTTCAACGCGGTATCGGCTCCTTTTCTGCCCTCGTCTTTCATCTGTTCAAGTCTGGATTTGCTGCTGGAGATAATGGCAATTTCCGACAGTGAAAAAACGCCGTTCATAAAAATAAGCAGAGAAATGATCAGTAATTCCATAACAACAAAATAGCAGGCCGGGTCCAGCTGATTTCAAATAATGCATAAAGATATTGCAAATATGCCAACTGTAGATGTCCGGCGTCTGCTATTTATTTAAAAATCAGAAAGAGAGTCTGATCTGCTTTTAAGGCACAACGCTTATTCCCCGGTTCTGAAGCGTAATACAACAGCAAATCATCGATATTGCCAGACTAAGAACTGTCCCCGAAGAATTTCTGACGGCATAGAAGAAGCAGCTAAGTGAAGCAGACTGTCGTGGCACAGTTGGACTGCACCCTAAAAGTTAGTTAGGTTTTACAAACATTTTCTGTAATATTGCACCCGCCCGCTAATTGTGCCCTTGACCTAACATTTTAATGCATTTTGCAAGGTTATCAACGGGCGAGCAGTCAATACAATAAAAAAATGAGGCAAAAATACATCGCCTTTGCCGCTAATTTCATCGGGATTTTCCTTTTTGGAATCTCCATGGTCATCATCGGTTCAACGCTTCCATTGTTGAAAGAAAAATTCGGTATGACCGATATCGAAGCCGGCAGTCTTTTCTCCATCCTTCCCGTTGGAATTCTCGTCAGTTCCGTCACGTTTGGCCCCATTGCCGATAAATGGGGTTATCGCTGGGTACTTTCCATCGCGAGCCTCTTTTTGGGGTTAGGTTTTTTCGGGATTGCCCACACCCACTCCATGAACCTGTTGCGGCTATGTATTTTTGTTTTCGGCGCGGGTGGAGGTGCCATTAACGGTGCCACAAGCGCCTTGATAGCCGATTTGAGCGAAACCCGAAACAAAATCGCCAACCTCAACTGGCTGGGTGCTTTCTACGGTATCGGCGCTTTTTGTATGCCGATGGCTATGACACTGATTGACAGCATGTATTACACCGTGCTTATCGATATTGCCTGCGGTTTAAGCATTCTGGTTGCCATACTTTTTGCCGTTATCAGCTACCCGATCACGGTTGAAAAAGAAAAAATATCATTTAAACTAATTCCTGTTTTCGTGAAAAACAGGATGTTCCTTACTATCTGTTTTTATCTGTTTTTTCAATCGGCTTTTGAAGCCATCGTGAACAACTGGTCGGTATTGTTTTTCATGGACAGTGTAGGTGTGGTGCAGGAAAAAGCATTGGTAGCCTTATCGTTGTCGGTACTGGGAATGATCATTATGCGCGTACTCACGGGAAGCGTTTTCAAAAAACTGTCCTACAGCCAGTTAACCCGAATAGCACTAACGCTGCTCACGCTCGGGTTTATTTGCCTGATACTTCCCGCACCCTATTACATACGCCTTCCGGGGTTGTTTTTCCTCGGTGCCGGATTGGCTCCCGGGTTCCCGGTTATGCTGGGCGTGATAGCCGAGATCTTCAAAAATGTTTCGGCCACGGCATTTAGTTTCGCCATGGTTATCGCACTCTCCGGGAATATCATTATCAATTACCTTACCGGGGTTTTCGTGGATAAATTCGGAGCCGGCGTTTATCTATACATCGTTTTGATTGAAATCATCGCGATGGTGATTGTCTTTAGATTGATACGCGTAAGCGAAAAAAATCGGGTTTCAGAAAATAGTCATTCAGGTCAGTGTTCCGGTCCCTGCTGAAAGCGTCACTATACTTCGAAGGAGAATATAATCCTGAACAAAATAATTGTAATTTAATTACTTGCTAAATAAGACCGATTGCCTTTAACCACTTTATGCACAGTTCGGGCCATGAAGATTCGGTGCCTCCTTTTGTAGAAAGTCCATAGCCGTGTCCGCCTTTCTGAAATATGTGAAACTCGGCAGGAATCTTGTATTTCTGCAAAGCCATGTAGTAATTAATACTGTTCTTTACCGGAACAACCTCATCGTCAGATGAGTGAACAAGGAATGCAGGAGGGGTATCGCCGTTTATCTGTTTTTCGTTTGAAAAACGGAATACATTTTTCTCGGTCGGATCAAGTCCGATAAGGTTATTCCTTGTTCCCCTGTGGGTAAAGGTGGTATCCATTGTAATTACAGGATAGATAAGCAGGGAGAAATCAGGCCTGGCACTCACATTATCCTTCACTTCGTACACCTTATCGGCATAATGGGTTGAAATAGTGGATGCAAGGTGTCCGCCTGCAGAAAATCCTATGACTCCCACTTTATTTGGATCTATCTTCCATGCTGCTGCATTTCTGCGGATCACTCTCATAGCTTCCTGTGCATCCTGCAGAGGGCCAACCGTTTTATCGACCATTATTTTGTCGGACGGAAGCCTGTATTTAAGTATTATCCCGGCTATTCCGTTATCGTTTAGCCATTTTGCAATCGCGTTACCCTCGTGGTCGAAGGCGAGCGTTCCGTATCCGCCGCCGGGGCATATCAATACGGCAACCCCGTTTGCTTTTGCCGGATCGGGAAGACATACAGTGAGATCGGGTGTTACCACGTTGTTGGCACGTGTCACTCTGCCGTCAGTGCTTATGATGTTCTCAACATAAGCCGGATCACTCTTTGATCCGGGAATGCCGTCAGGCCAGAGTTTCACGACTGTTGGCTGAGCAAAGAGATTAATGGTCAAAAGAGCTGACAGGATCAATGCGATGCTTTTTCTGGAATTCATTTTACTTGATTTTAATGTCATTCTGTAATGATGAGAATTTATTTTTGTTACCAATAGCCCCTTTCCTCCCGTCCCGGAATACCCCCAAGGGAAGTACCCCGGGGGGAACGGGACAGGGTTTAAATCAATACAACAGGAATCCTACCAGGGTACCCTGGGTGATTTGTAATAGTTTATTCCCATTTCCTCGAAGAATCTCGCATGATCAGCAAGGCGGAATTTGTATTCATCCCAGTTTCTCAACGAGACAGGAGTCCATCCGATTTCTGCAACTCCCGGTAGTCTGGGAAACGTCAGGTACTCAATATCTTCGAGTGTTGAAATGGTTTCGGCCCACAAAGGGGCTTCTATACCGATGATATTGTCCTTTGTCACTCCGGGTATATAGCTTGCAGGATCCCAGTTATAGTTGTCATCAACTTCTATAAAAGCAGCCCAGTGAAGGCCGATATGCGTAGTGGAATCATATTTCATATCGATGTAGGTTTTTTTTGCCGGTGCCATAAGGACCTTAGCTCCTTGCGCAATAGCCTTTTTCGCATTCTCCTCGTTCGCCCAGCACTGGGCAACTGAATTCGGCTTCAATGTTGAAAGAGCTATCTCATCCCAGCCAACAACCCTTTTCCCATATTTTGCCACGATATCCTGTACCCTGTTGACAAAATAAATATAGTCATCGACTTTTGTTGAATGTGATTCATCACCTCCGATATGGAAAAACGGACCGGGTGTAAGTGCGCAAATCTCCCTGACAACGTCATCTATAAACTGATAGGTAATCTCCTTCCTGGTACACAAGGAACTGAACCCCACTGTTGTTCCGGTGTAAAGATCCGGGGCCTTTCCGTCGCAGTTAAGTTCGGGATAGGAAGAAAGGGCAGCATTCGTGTGCCCCGGCATATCTATTTCCGGAACTATTGTGATGTAACGGTCGGCTGCGAACTTCACTATATCCGAATACTGCTCCTGGGTATAGAAACCGCCTTTTCCGCCTCCCACCTGCGTACTTCCTCCATGGATTGTGAGGTTGGGCCATGATTTGATCTCAATTCTCCATCCCTGGTCGTCGGAAAGGTGCATATGAAATGTATTGATCTTGTAGAAAGCCAGGTATTCGATCACCTGCTTGACATCCTCAACTCCGAAAAAATGACGTGAAACATCTAGCATCATGCTCCTGTAGGAATACTCGGGCTTGTCTGATATTGTACCTGTAGGTATCATGAACAACCCCTTGGCTGATAAAGTGTCTTTCAAAGCTATCTGCCTGATTGTCTGAATGCCCCTGAACAGGCCGGCCGGATTTGTAGCCGTCAGTTTCACCTTCTGCCTGGTGATGTCAAGGGTGTATCCCTCCTCTCCGAGGCTCTGGTCAGCCCCGGATAATGTAAGAAAAATGCTTCCTTTACCGGGTTCAGCCTGAGCTTCATTAACGGAAATCGCCAGTCCGGTTGTTGCATTCAGTTTATCTGCCAGATACTGACCGGTCCGTAAAATTTCATCCGATCCGGCATCAACAAAAATGGCCGTTTTTGAATTCAGGCTAAAAGCTTCACCTGTCGCGGTCACTGAAACAGGTTTGGGAATAATGCTGGTCTTTGTCAGAATCATGCCGGTCGTTGCCAGATCTGTAGACTCCCTGGGGTTGCATGAAGCAGTTACTATCATTGCTGCTGCTATTGCCAAAACAATAAATTTAAGGTTTTCCATAATAATATAGTTTTGATTTAAATTTCAATGATATACCGCTCAAGTGGAGGAACCCACATAAATGAAACTATACAAATATTTTTTTGTGCATTTGATACATAAGGGTTTCATAAATTACGGTTTTATAATTAATTATCAAGTATTTATCTGAGCAAGCCTATATGGTCTTATTTCGATTTTCTGCCACACACCGCCTGTAATGTAGGGCTCATCCTTCAGGTATTCGTCAAGGGTCTTCCTGTCGGGGAATTCGTAGACAATCATTGAGCCGATCATAGTCTGCTCATCATCGAGGATAGCTCCTCCGAACAGAAAATTTCCCTGTTTTTTCAGAACAGCTACTTTTTCAAGGTGTTCCGGACGTATTTTCATACGTCTTTCAAGAGCATACGGATCAGTTCCGTCATAAGCAACAAGAAGAAACTGCATAAGTGAATGGTTTTTAGTGAACATTCCTTCAAAATTAATCATTAATCGCAAATACGCCGAAGAAGCTCTCACTAAAATAATCATTGACTATATTTGTACTGCAGAGTTTAAAATGAAAAGGAAGAAATACAGGATCGGCGTTGTTTTGAGCGGAGGCGGGGCCAGAGGTTTCGCGCATCTCGGTGTTATGCAGGCGCTTAACGACGCTGGCATTTTTCCTGATATTATTTCGGGAACCAGTGCGGGAGCTCTGGTTGGAGTTCTCTACGCCGACGGATACACTCCCGAAGAGATACTGCAGATAATGAATTCGTCGAGCATGCTTCATTATGTCAGGCCGACTATTCCCCGCGAAGGCCTGCTTCAGATCTCCGGTATAGAAGGTATTCTCAAGGATTACCTCAAGGCATCACGATTCGAAGAACTTGCCATTCCGCTGTATGTCACAGCTACCGACCTCAACAATGGTCAGGCCACATATTTTTCAAAAGGAGAACTTATAAAACCCGTGATTGCTTCAGCTAGCATTCCGGTTCTGTTCAAGCCTGTAATAATTGACGATATATATTATGTCGACGGCGGAGTCATGGACAATCTGCCTGTCAGCCCTATTGAAAATAAATGTAGTTTCATAATAGGCTCATCCGTCAATCCTACCGGTTACGAAAAGACTGTAACCAGCATGGTCCAGATAGCTGAACGTTCCTTCATGCTTAACATGACCAAGGAGGTCGTTCTTAAGGCATCGAGGTTTGATATCTTCATTGCCCCCGAAGAACTCAAAAATTACAAGATCCTCGATCCTCAGAAAGCCATTGAAGTTTATAACATTGGTTACAAGGAAACCAAAAGGATTCTGGAAGAGCCTGAGACGCAGAATGTCATCAGGGAACGGCTTTCATGAACTGCAAGGCTTAAAAATACCCGCTTCCGTCCCAGCAGTGGGTACAGAGTTTTTCCTTTGGCAGCCCGATTGCTTCTATAAGATCATCAAGTCTTTGGTACATCAGGCTGTCGAGACCGAGCATTTCAGCTATTTTTTCGACCATTATGGCGTATTTTTCCGAATCGGGATCGGAATATTCCTTCAGATCGGTGGTATCGCCCTCAAGTTCGTAAATAGCTTTTCTTCCAGCCAGTTCCATCGGTGTACGCGATTGCGAGAAATTAAGGAAAACGCAGGGATAAAGAAGAGGCGGGCATGCAATTCGCATATGGACCCTGGACGCCCCCGACTTTCTGAGGTTAACGGTATTGTCTTTCAGCTGGGTTCCCCGCACTATGCTGTCGTCGAGAAAAACCATCGTCTTTCCCTCGATAACCTCTTTATTGGGAATAAGCTTCATTTTGGCCACAAGGTCACGTTGTTCCTCGCGCTGAGGCATAAAGCTCCTCGGCCAGGTGGGAGTGTACTTGGTGTAAGCCCTCTTGTACGGTATTTTTTTTTCGTTGCTGTATCCCATAGCATGGCCGACGCCTGAATCGGGAATACCGCAGGCAAAATCAGCCTCAACATCGTCTCTTCGGGCAAGGGCAGCACCGCATCTTTGACGGCATTCGTCAACATTTATACCTTCATAATATGAAGGCGGATATCCATAATATACCCAGAGAAATGCACATATCTGCAACTGTTCGCCCGGTTCTTTAAGCCTGGTATATCCATCTTCGTTTATATACACAATTTCACCCGGCCCGAGAAAGTATTCGATTTCATAACCTGTGTTGGGAAAGGAACATGTTTCAACAGCAACCGCGTGACCATTTTCATTACGGCCTATTACAACCGGAGTTCTGCCAAGCTTGTCCCTTGCAGCAATAATACCATTTTCTGTAAGAATGAGAAGAGAACAGGATCCCTTAATATTATCAAACACGTTCTCTATACCCTCTATAAAATCATCCTTTTCACATATAAGGTTAGCCACAACTTCGGTGGGATTTATATTTCCCTCAAAATTCCCGGTGAAATGGCTCTTCTTTTTCAGAAATTGTTCTTCAAGTTCTTCCAGGTTAAGTACCCGGCTGACCGTAACTATTGCAAATTTTCCGAGATGGGAATTGAACAATATGGGCTGCGGGTCGGTATCGCTTATAATCCCCATCCCGTAATTTCCTGAGAACTCATCCAGGTCCTCCTCAAACTTATTCCTGAAGTAGGAATTTTCAATACTGTGTATCGAGCGACGGAACCCTTTGTCCGGCACTATGAAAACCATTCCGGCTCTTTTTGTACCCAGATGTGAATGGTAATCGGTACCGTAAAATACATCTGAGACACAGTCTTTTCTGGAAACCACACCGAAAAATCCACTCATGGTGTTGATAATTAATTATTTACTTATAATTAAAATCAAAAGTAAAATTAATCATTGGAATGGATTTTTATAAATATTTCAATGATATTATTATTTTTGCATTATTATTCATTCAAATACAGGGTAATAAATGACAGACACTAACACTTTCACTCCGGTAGAACAGCCTCAGAAAAAGAGTGCGCCCATAGCTATGATCTTTACCACGGTCATTCTTGCGGCAGCTCTTATTTTTCTGGTTGTAATGTATTTTGATCAGAAGAACAATATGGTTGAAATAGAGACGGTCCTGACCCAGGAAAAAGACTCTCTTGCCAATGAACTAAGACTTATGGTCCATGGTTATGACACTCTGAAGACAGACAATGACACCCTGATGGCTAATCTGCAGAGGGAAAGGGAAAGAATCGTTCAGTTATTGTCGATCAATGCCTCCAATGTTCAGTTGCTTAAGAAATACAGGGCAGAAATCGGCACGATGCGTGAAATTATGAAGGGTTACATCGTTCAGATTGACTCCCTCAACACTCTCAATCAACAGCTTATGGCTGAGAATATCGGGTTCAAGCAGCAAATAACAGAAGTTCAGAACACAAATGTCGAGCTTACAAAAGCCAAGGAAGAACTGACATCAAAAGTCACCGTGGCTTCAGTAATCCAGGCAAAGGATATCAATGCTGTAACACTTAACAAGAAAAGAAAGGAAACCACCAGAATAGCAAATATCGACAAGCTCAGGATTTGCTTTACCCTGCGCGAAAATCCCTTAGCTACAGCAGGCGAAAAGGAAGTGTTCATGAGGATTATCAGACCCGATTCACTGGTGATAACCACAAGCCCCGACAATCTTTTCGACTTCAACGGCGACAAGCTTGTTTATTCAGCAAGCCGCCTGGTTGATTATATGAATCAGGATATTGAAATGTGTATTTTCCTGGATAACACGGGAGATTTTATCGAAGGCACCTACAGCGTGGAGCTTTATCTTGAGAACAACATTATCGGCCGGACAAGCTTTGCAATGTCAAAGAGATAATCAATTGCCGACGGGAAGCATTAGCTCGGAGATTATATTATCAGATATCATTTTACCCTGGTTCGTAAGGACCAGGGTTTGTTTTTCCTGTCTCATCAGGCCGTAGTCTATAAACTTGCCCGACAAATTCCTTATATAATCATAGCCTTCCTTGTCAAATATATCCTCCACATAATCGAGATTGATACCCCACATTGTCCGGAGCGAAGTCATTATGTATTCATTGAATCTTGTTTTCCGGTCAAGTTCCTCCTTATCGAAAAGCGGTGAATCCGATTCAATTGCTTTGATGTATTTATTTACATCCCTTATGTTCCACTGTCGGGAATAACCGTTGAATGAATGGGCTGAGGGACCAAGTCCAAGATAACTGACTTGCTTCCAGTAGTTGGAATTATGAATTGACAGGAAACCGGGCAAACTGAAATTTGATATTTCATATTGAATGAATCCGGCTGCTTCTGCTTTTTCGATAAGCACCTGAAACTGGGAAGTGCTTTCGTCCTCATCAATTTCAGTCAGCATTCCTTTTTGCTTCATCCTGTTGAGCATTGTTCCCGCTTCAATTGTAAGATGATATGCTGAAAGGTGTTTTATGCCGTAGGAAAAACTAATATCGAGGTTTGAAGCCCAGTCGGCAGTTTTCATGCCCGGAAGTCCATACATAAGATCAATAGTGACATTTTCATAAGCTGCATCAAAAATCTTCTCAAGTGCCATGGCAGCAACGGAAGCGGTATGACGCCTGTTCATTAAACTGAGATCCTGATCCCTCCACGACTGGATACCTACACTGATCCTGTTTACCATTGTCTTTTTCAATCCTTCAAGGAATTCGTCGCTGATATCGTCGGGATTCACCTCAATTGTAACCTCAGGATTTTTGTCGATTTTAAAGTTTTCAACTATATTGTCAAGTATGCTTTTTATTTCATCCGCCTGCAGAACCGAAGGGGTACCCCCACCGATATATATTGTAGATACAGACTGCGCTCCAAGATAATTCCTGCGAAGCCTGGCTTCATGGTTAAGAGCATTGATATATTGCTTATTGTCCGATTGAGCCATTACATGATAGAAATCGCAATATGAACAAATCTTTTTGCAGAAAGGTACGTGAATATAGATGCCTGCCATTTTAATTGAATGAAATACACATGTATCAAATACACAAGTACAAATTTATAAAATTTTCAGTCATGTGGATTTCCCCGCCTGAACGGACCTGCTATCAGGCTGCTTAAAACAAATTGTATCTGATGAACGTTTAATATTATTAAGAAAATATCATTCCAATGTCTATTTTTGAACCAAATTTTTAAAATGATAAAGAAGAATAAATTTTCGATACTGTTTTCTCTTATAATTTTGTATCTGAGCCTTGCCGATGCGAGTACCTTTGAGAATGCCGGTTTATTCGATATAAAATATCTCGATAAGTTTGTGCATTTCGGTCTTTATTTCGCGTTCATGGGCGTGATTATTCTTGAACACCGCCGTCTGTTTTCAAACACTCGCCAGATAATAATAGTAGCTCTGATCCCTATTGTATTCGGTGCAGTTATTGAACTTATGCAGTCGGGTTTCACCGATACACGGAAGGCCGATATACTTGATATAATGTTCAACACCGCGGGAACCGCCACCGCGGTTTGCATATGGCTTTTTTACGAACCTTACTATAAAAGGAAAAATTCAGATCACGACCATAGCTGATCCTTTTGCAGCATTTTTGGCCTGCTACCGGAAAATCAAAGCATATCAATACACTTTCAAAGGTATTTTATCAATCCTTCTTTTGTGCCTTCCTCCATCAAAGTCAGTATTGATAAATTCCCTGATTATCAGAAAAGCTTCCGATTCGTTAATAAATCTTGCCGGCAGTGCGCATATGTTCGCATCATTATGTTTCCTTGCCAGTCTTGCTATTTCTTCGTTCCAGCAAATAGCGCTCCGAATAGCCTGGTGCTTGTTGACAGTCATATTTATTCCATTGCCGGAACCGCATATAGAAATTCCTAAATCACATTCTCCATTTGCTACAGCAATAGCGAGGGGATGTCCAAAATCAGGATAATCATCGGATTCATCATAAGTATGATTTCCTATATCCTTTATTTCAATACTATTTTTAACAAGATAACTGATTATCTTCTCTTTCAGATTAAAACCCGCATGATCGGATGCAATGGCAATTTTCTTCGCTTTCACACCATATTTAATTAAGTGAGTCAAAAGCACTAAATTAACATAATTGAAAGCATAAAAGAAATTAATATGATTTTATCTTGGTCTAAATCTACCTGTAAATTAACCCTATTAACAACCAGTTAATCCCCGAATCAAACCCACCCCTAAATCCCCCAGGGGGGACATGAAATCCCTGATAACTAGAAAATTTGTGCCTTTAAGATTACAAAACTACCATTACATGGTTCTTTAAGCCCCTCTAGGGGTTGGGGGTAAAAACCCCTGAAGGTTGAAAGTAAATCGCCCCTGTTAACAACCAGTTAATTCATCGTTTTATTTTTTTGATAACATCACGGTTATTAACCATCAGCTGCTAATTTTACAGAAAGGCATATTTTTTTAAAAAGTTTTTATGAAAATACACTCAAATGTCAACTTTTAATGAACATCAAAACTTATTTTTTTGTTGAACAATAGACACAATAAAGCTTTCCTGAACATTTGTTAATATTTTAGTTAATTTGCTGATTCTCAAAAACGGTATATTTTTTGAGCTGTTAAAAACATGTTCGCAGGATAATTATTTCGTTAAATGAAAGACTTCAGCGTTTTTTATTTTAACACAATTAACAGACTATAATAAAAAACATAAATAAAAAATATTTTTAATTAATAATAATAATGATATCAATGTTATAAAATGAGAAGGGATTTAAAAATTTGCTTGCTATTTTTGAAGTGAATTGCAAAAAAAATTAATAGCAAGCTGATTTGTTTGTCTTATAATGCTAATCAAAGCTTGCAACATACATAAATGAGTAAAAAAAAACTCTGCTCAAAAGAAAAAACGGATGAAAGAAGTTAAAAATATCGAGCTGATCGAAAAAATAAGAGAACTTAAAAAATTAAAGAACGCGATAATACTTTCTCACTATTACCAAACCTCCGATATACAGGACATAGCAGATTTCATTGGTGACAGTCTTGCATTGTCTCAGAAAGCAGCAGACAATTCCGCTGATATAATATTGTTTGCCGGCGTAAGGTTTATGGCTGAAACGGCAAAGATCCTTTCACCCGCTAAAAAGGTCCTTATTCCTGATATGAATACAGGGTGTTCCCTTGCTGATTCCTGCGATCCTATCCGGTTCAAGGAATTCATTCGTAATAACCCGGGAAGAACTGTAGTTACTTATGTCAATACAAATATTGATATTAAGGTATTATCGGACATTAGCTGCACTTCAAGCAATGCGGTTCAGATTATTGAGTCTCTTCCTGTGGAAGAAAAGATAATTTTTGGTCCCGACAGGAATCTCGGAAGTTATATTAAGGAAATGACAGGGCGCGATATTGCAATATGGGATGGAGCATGCCATGTTCATGAGAATTTTTCAGTGGAAGCTATTCTTGATCTCAAAAAGCAGTATCCTGAAGCAAAGCTTATTGTTCACCCCGAATGCGAACCACCTGTAAGAATGATGGCTGATTTTACAGGTTCAACGGCAGCGCTTCTTAAATTTACCTTAATTGACAGTTCAGATGAATACGTTGTTGCAACCGAACCGGGAATCATTTATCAGATGGAAAAGAAAAATCCAATGAAGAAATTCATACCAGCACCTTCGAAAAATTCAGCTTGTGGCTGCAGTGAATGCAATTTCATGAAGATGATTACGATTGAGAAGATTTACGAATGCCTGAAGAAAGAGGAACCGGAGATAGTGATTGACAAAGAAGTGCTTTTGAAAGCGCGAAAACCTATTGTAAGAATGATGAAAATATCTGAAAAAATCGAATTATAGTAAGATGAAGAGGATATTATTTATTAGTGTTATTTTATTAACAGGACTTTTGGCCAGAGGACAAACAAGCACTGTTCCGGATGGATACCAGGTATTCAAATATCCGAATGGTACGGTGTCGAGTGAAGGTGTATTGAAAAACGGAAAACCTGATGGTTTCTGGAAAAGCTATTATGTTACAGGTGTTAAAAAGTCAGAGGGTAAATATACCAACTTTCAACTCGATAGTGTATGGGTGTTCTTTGATCAGGCCGGAGATACCCTAGAAAAAATTAATTATCTTTTCGGAAAGCGAAACGGCTACTCATTCAAATATGGAAAGGATGTTTCGGAAGGATTGTTTGTTCAGGCAAAGGAACTATATGCCGGCGATAGAAAGGAAGGATTGGCGTATTTCTATTTTCCCGACGGCAGAATAAAGCAGACACTTGCTTACAACGAAGGTAAAAAGGAAGGTTTATCAAAGGAATTTGATAAGGAAGGTAATATTATAACAATAATGGAGTATAACAACGATTATCTTATAAGCAGAGAAACAATTAACCGTGTTGATGCTCAAGGACTTAAACAGGGAGTATGGAAAGATTTCTATGCCGCGGGAAATATAAAAACAGAAAAAAATTACCGCGACGATCTACTTCACGGCTATTTCAAGGAATATGATAACAGGGGAATACTGGTTATGACCATGTTATACGACAATGGATCTATTGTAAAGTCGGAGGTTGAAGATCAGTCTGATATTGAAATAGAAAACAGGTACGATGAAAACAACAGGCTCATTTACAGCGGGCCCTTAAGGAATGGAGTACCGGTGGGTGTTCACAGGGAATACGGGAGCGACGGAAAAGTGACGAACGCCTATGTATACAACGATAACGGGCTTCTTGTTTCAGAAGGAATTGTTGATGAAGCAGGCCGATTTAACGGCAGATGGAAAGATCTTTATCCAGATGGGAAAATTCAGGCAGAGGGACAATATGCTGACAACAGGAGAACGGGTTTGTGGAAATTCTACAACTCAGACGGAAAACTTGAACAGACGGGTTCATATAATAACGGCAGGCCTGACGGATTGTGGAAATGGTACTACGAAAGCGGAGCTATGCTGCGTGAAGAAGAATATTTCCAGGGACAGCGTGACGGAGATTATACCGAGTATTTACCTGATGGTAAAATCATAGCGCAGGGAGTTTATACCGATGGTGAAAAGAACGGTCCATGGAAATATGATTCAGGCGACAACACGGAAGAAGGAAAATATTTAGTGGGTTTGCGCGACGGACTTTGGAAATCATTTTATCCCGACGGTACCCTAAGGTTTAAAGGCAATTATATTCAGGGAAATCCCGATGGTATTCTGACATATTATCACGAAAACGGCAGGGTAAGGGAGGAGCAGTTTTACAGGACAGGAATAAGACAGAGGACATGGAAGAAGTACGACGAGGAGGGAATGCAGGTAATGATGATAACATACAAGGATGATGTAGAGATAAGCATTAATGGAGTTAGAATAAACCTTCCGGAGAGAGATGTTAAACTGATAAAGTGATGAGCGGCCATTATTGAGGAATATCGATTTTTTTATACATGCTGCGGGCTGACAGAGCATAATTAAAGCAATGAAATTTTGATTGATGGAGGATAAATTCGATTTAAGAAAGGATCATCTTACTGATACCGAAAAGGAGTATGAAAAGCAGCTCAGGCCTGTTACATTCAGTGATTTCAAAGGGCAGAAACAGGTAATAGATAATCTTGAAGTTTTTGTTACAGCAGCCCGTCAGAGGGAAGAATCGCTCGATCATGTATTGCTGCACGGACCTCCTGGTTTGGGAAAGACAACGCTGGCTGCTATCATAGCCAACGAACTGCAAGTAAATCTGAAGGTAACATCAGGTCCGGTGCTTGATAAGCCGGGCGATCTGGCAGGTCTTCTCACCAATCTGGAGACCGGCGATGTATTGTTTATTGACGAGATCCACAGGCTTAGCCCTGTTGTTGAGGAGTACCTTTATTCGGCCATGGAAGACTATCAAATAGACATCATGCTTGACAAGGGACCCAGCGCCAGATCGGTTCAGCTTACTCTGAATAAGTTCACCCTGATAGGTGCAACAACACGTTCAGGACTTCTTACAAGTCCGCTGAGAGCCAGGTTCGGGATAAAGTTTCATCTTGAATACTATGATCATGAAGTTCTTACCGGGATTGTACTGAGATCTGCCGGAATTCTGGGTGTAAAAATCAATAATGATGCTGCCGTGGAGATCGCGAGACGAAGCCGGGGAACGCCAAGAATTGCAAATGCTCTTTTGCGAAGGATAAGAGATTTTGCACAGGTAAAAGGTTCCGGTAGAATCGACCTTGATATAACGCGTTACGGCCTAAGCGCGTTGAATATTGACCAGAACGGACTGGATGACATGGATAACCGGATTCTGCTTGCTATAATTGACAAATTCGGGGGCGGTCCGGTAGGTATTAATACCATTTCAACCGCTGTAGGAGAGGAGAGCGGAACAATAGAGGAAGTATACGAGCCTTTTCTGATAAAAGAGGGATACCTGAAGAGAACCCCAAGAGGAAGAGAAGCTACTGAACATGCCTACAGGCATCTTGGAAAGACATTCGGACGCGACCTTAACGGAAGGCTTTTCTGATACGCCTGTATTATTTAAAAAACATTACTGATTTTTAGAAGACCTTTTTTGTTAAGTATCCTTATTTTTCTTCCATTAAGTTCCACAAGCTTATCGGATTTGAATTCTGACAGAAGCCTGATAACCGATTCGGTTGCTGTTCCTACAATATTTGCAAGTTCTTCGCGCGTGAGAGATATCTTAAGATTGTTCTGCTCATCGATCCCGAAATCGTTCATCAGCAGCAGAAGTATTTCAGCAAGCCTTTCCCTTACGGTTTTCTGGGCAATATCTGTTATGAACGAGTTGGCTTCACCCAGTTCGTGACAGGCCAGTCTCAGTAATTCAAGAGAAAATGACGGGTTGGACTTAATAAGAGTGATTAGAATTTCTGTCGGGATAAAGCACACCTGGCAATCCTCGATTACTTTAGCAGATGTGCAGGCCGGTTCATTGCTGAGGACACTTCTGTAAGCAATAATTTCTCCCGGTTTGGCGAATCTGATTATCTGTTCCTTACCATCAAAGCCAGTCTTGAAGACTTTAATTATACCTTTGTGAATACAATAAAATCCGCTGATACGGTTTCCTTCGCGGTATAATACATCTCCGCGTTTATAATGTCTGAAATCCTTTTCAAAGTTGAGCATTTCAACCTCTTCGGAAGTAAGATGCTTGAATATGGAACTTGTCTCAAGTGAACATTTTTCACATAACGGAACATGTAATTCATGTTGTTTCATCCGAATATAATTTTATTTTAAAGGTATGATGCCTGCCTGTCGGTAGACAGGGAACCCACATGCCTGAAAATTATATACATACGTGTTTGTGTATTTGATACATGTGGGTTTCATCAGGAGATAGATTTAATATTAAACGTCAGTTTCCTAAAAAACCGTTTTAAACTGATCGAGAAATCTAAGGTCATTTTCAAAATAAAGCCTTAGGTCATTGACCTGGTACTTAAGCATAGCAGCACGTTCTATACCCATCCCAAAAGCAAAACCGGTGTATTTCTGACTGTCTATTCCACAGGCTTCCAAAACATTGGGATCGACCATACCACATCCGAGCACTTCAAGCCAGCCCGTGTATTTACACAAATTGCATCCTTTACCTCCGCAGATGGTACAGCTTACATCCATTTCGGCCGAGGGTTCTGTAAAGGGGAAATATGAAGGCCTGAGACGTATCCGTGTTTCCTTACCGTATAGTTCGCGTGCAAAGAAGAGCAGAGTTTGTTTCAGATCGGCAAATGAAACATTTTCATCTATATATAATCCTTCAATCTGGTGAAAGATACAATGAGCCCTGGCCGAAATAGCTTCGTTCCTGAAAACCCTTCCGGGAGAAATGGTCCTGATAGGCGGCTTCTGATTATTCATAACCCTTACCTGGACTGAAGAAGTATGCGTACGCAGAAGAATATCTGCAGGATTTGAATCTTCGGGCGAATTCCTGAATATATAGAATGTATCCTGCATATCCCTTGCGGGATGTTCAGGAGCGAAGTTAAGTTTGGTGAAAACATGGTCGTCATCCTCTATCTCGGGTCCTTCAGATACGGTGAACCCGATTCTGGCGAATATGTCGACGATTTCCTTCCTGACCAGAGAGATAGGGTGACGTGATCCAGAAGGATATGGAAATGCCGGCCGGGTAAGATCATTATCAGATGACAAATCACCGGTAAATTCAAGTTCTTTCTTAAGAGAATTGTATTTATCCTGAGTTTTCTGCTTCAGTTCGTTGAGTTTTTGGCCTACATCCCTTTTCATATCAGCCGGTACAACTCTGAAATCTTCAAACAATGAAGTAATAATACCTTTTTTGCTCAGGTATTTAAGCCTGAATGATTCAAGCTCTTTAGTCGAAGTAACTTTAACGGAGCTTACTTCTTCATAGAGGGATTTTATTTTATCCAGCATATTTGTTCTATTTAATAACAGGCTTGATGGTTGCAGTTGAAAGTTGAAAGTTAAAAGTTAAAAGTTTAAAGTATTCAGGGTTATAACGTTCAAATTGCTCATTGCTCATTGTTCATTGCCCATTGCTAATTGCCCATTGCCCCCATCGCCTATAATACATAATCCATAATCCATTTTTCACTTCGTCAATTTCATACTGATAATCCTGATGTCGTTTATTGGCTTGTCGGACTGGTCAGTCGGAGAGCCGGCAATTCTATCAACTATTTCAAGTCCTTCAACAACTTCGCCAAAGACGGTATAAGTCATATCAAGGCGCGGAACACCGCCAATATTAATATAGGCATTTGTCTGTTCCGGTGTTAATGTATATTCGCCTACACTTGTAAGGTAATTAAACATTTTCAGTGACGCAATTTCCTGTATTTCACTTTCTGAGAGGGGAGTTGGAGCATGACGGGCGCTATCGCTAGTTTCTCTTATGAACTTGCTGAATACAATCTGCCTGAGATTGCTGTTAACTCTGTCAACTGTTGTTTTAAGTTCTTCTGGAGTGTATTTTTTTCCCTGTACAATATAAAATTGAGTGCCCGAGGACCTCATTTCAGGATTTACATCATTCCCCATCCTGGCAGCTGCCAGAGCACCCTTTTTGTGGAAGTATTGACCGCGGAATTCAGCCGGGATCGTATAGCTGTCGAGTGTGTCGAGTTGTTCCCTGGTAAGCCCGGTTCTGGTTTTCGGATCACCTGCCTGTATCATAAAATTGTTTATTACACGGTGAAAGGAGATTCCTTCGTAAAAGCCCATTTGCACGAGTTTAATGAAATTGTCGCGATGTATGGGGGTTTCGTCGTATAATTTTACTTTTATATCTCCCGAACTTGTTTTGATGAGTACTATGGTATTTTCGTTTCCGCCGCGGGTATTGCAGGAGACAATTGTGAAAATTAAGCTGATGGTTGCAAGATATCTGAAAACTGTGTTCATGAAAACTGATTATTGGTTAATAACGTTCTGCTAATCTGAAGGCAAAGATATTTAACTTTACGCGATCATAAAAAAAATGCTTTCAAAATGAAACTTTTTACCTTTCTGCCCTGATAAAGGCCGGGATAATGAATAGTGTAAGATAGTATATATAGGGATCTGAACATACAAGAGAAAGAATAATTTAAGGTGAACGAAGTTAGGACATTGGCAAAGCAAACTATGGTTTACGGACTGGGAACCATTGTACCCCGGTTCCTTAATTATGGCGTTGTGACCTTATTCTATACAAGGATCTTTTCAAAAGCAGAATACGGGATAATAACGGAACTATATGCCTGGATGGTTTTTCTCCTGATAATTCTGACTTATGGGATGGAAACCGGTTTTTTCAGGTTCTCTCAGAACAGTAAGGATTACAACAAGGTCTATAGTACAACTCTTATTAGCTTACTCGCAACGTCCACTGCATTTCTTTTGCTTGTCAATATATTCATCCGGCCTGTGTCAGCATTTCTGAATTACAGCAATTATCCCGGTTATGTAAGGATGTTTGCCGCGATAGTAGCTATAGATGCTTTCACTGCAATTCCTTTTGCAAGGCTGAGACGGGAGAACCGGGCATTGCTTTTCAGTGCCATTAAGATAGCTAACGTTGTCATTATTATTGTGTCGGTTATATTTTTCCTGCTTATTGCCCCTGGCATATATGAGAAAAGCAATGGCTGGTTCAGGGAGATTTATGATCCGGATTTCGGTGTTGGATATGTATTTCTTGCAAATCTGATTGGTAGCGCAGCGACCTTAATTCTTCTTATTCCTTTTATAATTCTTAAAAAACCTGTTTTTGATTGTAAATTATGGAAGAGAATGATGGCCTACTCTCTCCCTCTTCTTATTACCGGACTTAGCGGTTCAGTGAATGATACCCTTGACAAAGTCATCCTGAGGCGTATGATGGGAGAAGAAGACGGTCTGGCCATCCTGGGGGAATACGGAGCTGGCTATAAGGTTGCCGTTCTGATGGCGCTATTCATTCAGATGTTCAGGTTCGCGGCGGAACCCTTTTTTTTTGAAAGGGCAAAACAAAGTGATGCAAAGAAAACTTACGCGGAAGTAATGAAATATTTCATTATTGTAATGCTTATTGTTTATTTGGCAATTAATCTGTATTTATCAGGCTTTCAGTATATAATTGGAAAGGATTTCAGGGGAGCACTGGGAATTGTCCCGATAGTTGCCATGGGATACTTGTTATACGGGATATACATCAATCACAGTATCTGGTACAAGCTGACAGACCTTACAATATTCGGGATATATATTACTATGATCGGAGCTATTGTAACGGTTCTTATTAATGTTTCGCTGATCCCCGTTTTTGGATATTTGGCATCTGCATGGGCTCATGTTGCTTCCTACGGATCAATGATTATAATGTCTTTCATCTTTGCTGAGAAAAGGTTTAAGGTAGATTATGGAATGACACAGTTCATACCGTATTTTGCCCTTGCAATAGCAATGGTTTTGTTCGCAAGGTACTTCAACTATCCAGGGATTATTGCCGAACTTGCCGTAAATACAGCATTAATCCTTATTTTTATCGCTTTTGCACAATACAGGGATAATATATTGACATTGGTGAGCAGGAAGAAATAGAATGGTTATTGCAGAACATATAAATATAGCAAAGATTAAATACGGCTGCACGCGAGAGTGAAAGTTGGAAACAATATGTCTTAGTTGTTCAGGAAGAAATTAATAATGAGGAGGATAAGATTCATCATAGTCATATTTTTAGCTGCAGTGACCGTGATGTCATGCAGCAAGAAATTAATACCGGGACTTAAGGCCGGGAAAGAGTATGATCAGACCGCGTTTGATTACTTGTTTGTGGATGCAGTAAGGCAGAAGTTGCTGGGTAATTTGGGTGAAGCACTGAAATACTTTGAACAGTGTCTGATTATCAATCCGGAGAGTGACGCATCGTATTACCATATGGCCCAGATTGTCCTTTCTACGGGAGATCTTGACAATGGTAAGAGATATACACTCAAGGCATGCGAATTGCAGCCAGGAAACCTTTGGTACAATGTTCTGATGGCCGGGATATATCATCAGCAAAACAACATCGACAGTGCTATAATATGCTATGAAAGGGCTGTAAAGGGAAATCCAGATAAGATTGAACTCCAGGTAACTCTGGCCAAACTCTATTCAAGCAATAAGAACTTCGATAAGGCGCGTACCATATTGAATTCGATTGATAAAAAGTTTGGAGTTAATGAGAATACAACACTTACTCTTGTGGATAACCTTGTTGCGGAAGGAAGGTATAGGGATGCACATTCAAAGATAGACCAACTTCTTGCGAGCGATCCTGAGAACATTGTTTACAATGGTTATAAGGCTGCTATTTTCAGGTATGAAGGAAAACCGGATAAGGCCTGGGAGGTTTATGACATTCTTCTTGAAAGAAACCCGGGAAATGCTGCAGTACAATTGTCGCTAAGTGAATTCATGCTTGAGCAAAAGAACTTTGATGAGCTTTTTGAAATGATTGGTATAATTATGTTGAATAATCAGATAACAAAGGAGGAAAAAGTATCGCTGATGGCCGAACTTATAGATAATCAGGATATAAGGAAAGATTACAGGAATAAGATGGAGATATCTCTTATGATAATGGAATCATCATATCCGGAGGATGACCTTGTGGCTCTCTTAAGACCGGAATTCTATCAGAAAGCGAATGACAATCCCGCTGCAATTGCAAGGCTTGAAGAGATAATTAAAGCAAATCCCAACAATTATTATGCATGGGAGAAACTATTGCTCGTATATTATGAGATGAAAAACTATGGGATGCTGGAGAAAAGAGGAGGCGAATGTGCCACACGCTTCAATCGGTCTGTTATTGCCAAGATGCTTTATTCTACGGGCGCTCTCGAGAACGGACATTATGATATAGCACTTGAAGAGCTGAGGAAAGCAGATATCCTGGCAGGCGATAATGATGAGCTTAAAATTCAGATCCTCAGTATGAAGGCCGATGTCCTGTACAGAAGCCAGAATTATGAAGAGGCTTTCGGGATTTATGAAGAAGCTTTAAAAATGGATAGTTCTGATTTAACCTTGTTGAATAATTATGCCTACTATCTAGCGGAACAAAATATCAATCTCAGGGAGGCTGAGGAAATGGCAAAAACTGTAATAAGTAAGGAAAGCACCAATAATACATTTATGGATACCTATGCATGGGTATTGTTCAAAAGGGGAAAGACCAGGGAGGCTGCAAAGATAATGGAGAGGATAATCAATTCAGGAGAAGCTGATGACGCTGAATATTACGAACATTACGGTTTCATTCTGAAGAAGATGAAGAAATTCGGGGATGCTGTTGACAGTTTTGAAAAGGCCCTGGAACTTGATCAAACAAAATCATACTTAAGAGAGGAGATAGAAAATTGCAGAAAGTAATATATAAGATTATTGTGGCTGTATTGCTCGTTTCTTCCTGTTCTACTGCAAGAAAAGCTTCAAGGACACCTGAGGGCAGGGATGGTAGAGATAGTGGCTCGGACAGGCTGGAATCAGTAATTGAAAACAATCTTTCAAACAATGATTTTTATATCAGAAGAGCCGATATAAAAATAAGGCAGGAGAACGTGACTGTTAACGTGAATGCGGCTATAAAGTTCAGAAAACCCGATTCGCTTATGGTATCGGTTAGATCGGCCATGGGTGTTGAAGCCGGAAAGGGCTTTATTACCGGCGATACTGTAATAATAAATGACAGGTTCAACAGGAAGATTATGGTTGGAGATCCGGATGATATTAGGACCAAATATGGAATTGATCCGGCGATAATCTTTGTTATTCTTGGCGATATGATTGTAGACAAGGAAGATAGCAGAAGCCTTATATACTGCCAGAGAGGAGAGTTCAAAAGAAAATATGTAATAGAGGGCAGGACAGTAGAGTATACTGTCGATTGTCAACGGCGAAAGGTTAAAAAGGTATACCTCGAAGGTAATCTAAGAACTGGAAATATTACTATTTTGTTATCAGATATAGTAAGGGAAGGAAATATTTCATATCCTGGTAGGGTCATTATTAATGATGATCTGAAAGAACTTGATATTGAGATTGAAATTAAGAGAATTGAAAGTCCCTGGCAGGGAAGCATGGGAAGTATTGGGGGACAGGGATACCGTGTAGTCAGAATAAGATGAGAAAGTTAATATTACTGGCTATTGTTCTGCTTGTCATTAATGTTGAAGTGACAGGACAAACAAGGAAGGATCTTGAAGAGCAGCGGGAAAAAACATTGCAGGAGATCTCCTATGTTGATAATCTTCTGAAGGAAACCTCAAAGGAAAGAAAAGAAAGCGTTAATGAACTCAACATGATAAGCCGGAAACTGAATCTGAGGGAATCGGTAGTAAAAGGATTGCAGGATGAAATTTCACTTTTGAATGACAGGATTGCTCTGAACAATATAGCAATCGAAATGATGGAGAGCGATCTGAAAGTTCTTAAGAAGGATTACGAGATAGCTTTACTGAGTTCCTTCAGGTCGTCTAAGGCAAACAATAGGATAGCCTACATTCTTTCTGCAAAGGATTTTAACCAGGGATACAAGAGACTGAAATATTTGCAACAGGTTACAAAGTTCAGGAGGCAGGAATCGGAAATCATAATGGAGCTTAAAGATGAAATTGAGATCTCAAAGAGGAAGATGGAACAGGACCTTTCAAAGATCTCCCAGCTAAAATCAAGAGAGGAGCAGCAGAAATATCTTCTTCAGCAAGAAAAGAATAAACAGCAGAAGATTGTAAAGACGCTTAGTAGCAAGGAATCGCAGTTGAAAAAAGAGCTGGAGGAGAAGAAGAGAATTGCCAAAATGATTGAACGGGAGATTAATAAGTTAATTGATGAAGAGAGGAAGAAATCTGCCACTGCCGAACTTAGTCCGGAACTCAAGGTTTTGAGCGATAATTTTTTTGAGAACAGGGGAATGCTTCCATGGCCGGTAGATCAAGGGGTAATCACAAGTCGTTTCGGTTTACAGAAGCACCCTGTGCTGAAATATGTAACGGAGAAGAATATAGACATTGAGATCACAAGTTCGGGTGTTACACCGGTAAAAAGTGTTTTCAGGGGAGAAGTTGTAAAAGTTTTCTCAATTAGAGGAGCAAATATGGCGGTAATAATTAAGCATGGTAAATATTACACGGTTTATCTGAATATAATTGAAGTAAAGGTGAAAGTAGGGGATAAAGTGCAGACAGGACAGCTGTTGGGACGTGTTTTCAATGACAAGGATGATGGCGATAAGGCTGTTCTGAAATTTATGATATCAGAAGAAAAGGATTATTTGGATCCTGAATTGTGGATTTCGAAAAAAAATTAGAAATTGCGTTAATTTTGCGACTCAATTGAAAATACGCTTTTATGGCTAATATGTACAAAAGTTTGAAAGTGGAGTCAAAAACCGACAATCTTAGATTGATCGAGAATGCAATTGATGAAGTTACCGGAAAGATTGGCATAACCCAGGACAATTACGGCAAGATCATGGTGGCCACGCTGGAAGCTGTTAATAATGCCATTAAGCACGGAAACAAGGAAATTGCAGAGAAACTGGTTGACGTTGTTATTGAGTTCACTGATAATGAATTGAAAATAACGGTTACAGATCAGGGAGAAGGATTTGACCCTGAGCAAATTCCGGATCCTACATTGCCGGCAAATATTGAGGCTCTTAGCGGAAGAGGTGTTTTCCTTATGACAAAGCTTTCAGATGAGATTTCTTTCAACGAGAAGGGAAACATGGTAACTATGACATTTAAGGAGGTTACTGCTTGAGCATCAGGATTTACTATGACCAGATAAAGTTCCGGATTCGTAATTTAAAAGAAGTCAAAAGATTTCTTGATAAGGTCATAAGGGATGAAGAAAGAGTCCCGGGTGACCTTTTATTTATTTTGTCGGACGATGAAAGCGTTTTAAATATAAATAGAGAGTTTCTGAAGCATGACAGTTACACTGATGTTATTGCTTTCGATAATTCTGTTAGTGAAGTAGTTAACGGTGAGATTTATATAAGTATTGATACGGTCAGAAAGAATGCAAGGGAGTATGGATGCTCTATAATGGAAGAAACTGTGAGGGTGATGATACATGGGCTTCTTCACCTTTGCGGATATGATGATATACAGGAGAAGGACAGAAAGATTATGCTGATGAAGCAGGAGCTCTTAGTGGAGCAGATAATAGATAGGCTGCAATGAATTATGAGTATGATGTAATAGTAGTGGGAGGAGGCCACGCGGGTTGCGAGGCTGCTCATGCAGCTGCAAAAATGGGTGCGAAGACAGTCCTTATAACTATGGATATGACCAAGTTAGCACAGATGTCATGTAATCCGGCGATGGGGGGAATTGCTAAAGGACAGATAATCAGGGAGATAGACGCTCTTGGCGGTATGAGTGGAATAGTTACTGATGCCAGTATGATCCAATTCAGGATGTTAAACCGATCAAAGGGACCTGCTATGTGGAGTCCACGGGCTCAATGTGACAGGCAGGGATTCAGTGCTGAATGGAGGAAGGTTTTGGAGATGACTGATAATCTGCATATATGGGAGGAAGAGGCCAGGATCCTGATTATAGAAGAAGACAGGGTAATGGGTGTTGAAACTTCTTTAGGCACGAGGTTTATGTCAAAAGCAGTTATTTTGACGACAGGTACATTTCTGAACGGCATCATGCATGTTGGATTAAAAACTGTAAGTGGTGGACGTTGGGGAGATGAAGCTTCAATCGGAATAAGTGAGCAGCTCGCGGGTTTGGGTTTTTCAGTTGATCGCTTAAAAACGGGTACCAGCGCAAGACTCGACGGCAGGACCATAGATTTTTCTGTTATGACCGAACAGAAAGGAGACGATGAAGGCAGAACATTTTCTTACCTGGGTAGAGGCGGAATCAGGGATGGACAATTAAGCTGCTATATGACCTACACAAATGAAGAGGTTCATGAAGAGTTAAAAAAGGGTCTGGAGTTTAGTCCGCTTTATACAGGCAGAATATTAGGTATTGGTCCAAGATACTGTCCAAGCATAGAAACCAAGATCGTTACTTTTAGCGAAAAGATCTCTCATCAATTATTTGTAGAACCTGAAGGCCGGAATACTACTGAATACTACTTAAGTGGTTTTGCAAGCAGTTTGCCACTGGATGTTCAAGTGAATGCACTGCGGAGGATAAAAGGGTTGGAGAAAGTTGAGATATTCAGGCCTGGTTATGCAATAGAATATGATTTTTTTCAACCGACACAACTTTGGCATACTCTGGAAACAAAGAGAATTCAGGGTTTATATTTTGCAGGTCAGATAAACGGTACAACTGGATATGAAGAAGCAGCTGCCCAGGGATTGATGGCAGGAATTAATTCAGTTCTTAAAATTCGTGGCGAAGACGAAATGATATTAGGAAGGGATGAATCCTATATCGGGGTTTTGATCGACGATTTAATTACAAAAGGCATAGACGAGCCTTACAGGATGTTTACTGCAAGGGCGGAATATAGAATATTGCTTAGGCAGGATAATGCTGACGAAAGATTGACACGGAAAGGATTTAAAATTGGTCTTGCAGATAAATCAAGAATAGAGCGGCTGGAAAGAAAGAAAGAGATGATTGATAAGGTAATTTCATTTCTTGAGAAATGCAGTGTAGAACCTGATCGGATATCGAAGTTTCTTGATAGTGCTGGAACATCACAGATCAAACAGAAAACGAAAGCGATTAATATAGCGGCACGTCCACAAATTAATGTAAAATCACTTCTGGGTGAAATTTCTCAGGATTTCATTGAATCCTTAGCTGAAGGCGGGATTTTGGAAGAAGTATTGGAATCGGCTGAAATACGAATTAAGTATGAGGGTTATATTCAAAGGGAGAAACTAATTGCCGATAAGTTAAAGAGACTGGAGAGGGTGAAGATCCCAAAGGACATAGATTATTCAGAGTTGTTATCGATTTCAACAGAAGGAAGGCAAAAGCTGGAGAAGATAAAACCTGAAAATATTGGACAGGCTGGACGGATTAGCGGTGTTTCCCCGGCGGATGTGAATATTTTGCTGATGTATCTTGGCAGATAAGGTTCCACGTGGAACAATTCATTTTCAAAACTGGTACTATTTTGCTCTTAGGTTTTCTTCAATCATAGGAAGAGGGCATATTTTTATTGACTTAATCAAATGGGAGGATTGCGATTAATGCATCAATGATATAAGAACATTATCCCAAGGTACTATAGGGTCAGATCTGCATTTATAAGATATATTCAGGATATTTTAGTAGTCTATAATTTAGAAATGCTATTTTTTTATATATAGTAGAATGAAATTAGGGGCGGTAAATGATTATAGATTGAAAGATTAAGACCGTGAGAAAGACCATAAAATTTAATGCCGGGAATATTGGAAGAAGTCTATGATTGTATGGATATATCAAAATAGATATAACGTGGTAACATGAGCACAGTCTGCCAAAAATGTTAAACGAATATGAAAATAATTATTGCTATAGAATTATATACGTTACATCCTTATATGAAAATAGGTTATTCAGTTTAGTTCAGCACTGCATCTTACAGACGAAATAAATTATATTTTAATAGGATATTCACGAAATAGCAGTGCGATTTCAGAATTACTTAAAATGGTTTTCAATACTGACTATTGAAAGAGGGTATTACAGCACTGGAAATTTAATATATGAGGCCAAAGTTTTAAGTCATTCATATATCTATATTTTCCCTTGAAATTTTTTGACTAATTTTTGAAAAGAATTTTCCCGCTGCAATCTGGTCAATGTTTTATGACTTATTAGAATTTCCACGATACAATTGTTGCTGTACGATTGATTGGTAAATATGATACTCGCGGAAAGGAATTGAAAGAACATTTGCTTTAACTAAATCGAGTTATTTCCTCTTAAAAACAGACAGCTATGTTATGAAGAGAATCTTTAGAATGCAAGGAGGAAATCAAGGATATATGCATTAAAGTAGATTCATTTGGTTATTTTTTTCATCGTTAAAGCTCATCCCGGAAAATTTTTGGTTTGATACGCGGATATATGTGAAGCATGAGTGAGATAAAGTAAATAGATTGAAGAACGGTATGCGGCACGAGGCTAGCGGCTAAAGGTTTATGGTTCGGGGTGCAGGGTCTGGGACTACGGGTTCTAGTTATACAATACATTATTCAATGCTATAAGGTTTCAAAGTTAAGCGTTTAGCTTCTTTGGATGACATATAATCCATCGCCTATAATACATAATCCATTGTCTTGCGGTCTTGCGGTCTCTTGCTATGTAGTTGACTATCAGAAATAAGACTCCTGAACTCGTTATAACATTGTTATAACAGTAGGGTCTGCGACGTTCTCCTAATGAATTGGTGTCACCCGTATTATTCAGGGGAGTTGCTGACGGCCACCCTTCCAGGGTGAACCCAATGCTATTGCCCTATACCCCGGGTAAAACCGGGGCTATTGGATAGCCATTCTTCGAGGCTGTTTAAACTCGTTGACATTATTGTCATCTGGCAGTACCGGAGCTATTGGAACCATCCCTTAAGTTTGGTAGGTTTTATTACCATTATCGATACCTGGCCCTACTGGGGTTACTGGAAAATCAGGAAAATGTATTGGGTAATTACTGACACCAGAGGTGTCACCATCCAATAGCCCGGGTGTCGCACCGGGAAAAAGGCGCCCCACAACAGGTATAACCCTCGAGGGGTTTACTTCAATTTGCTGGTGAAAGTAGAAAGTGGAAAGTGGAAAGTAGAAAGTAGAAAGTAGAAAGTAGAAAGTGAAAAGTAGGAAGCAGAAAGTAGAAAGTAGAAAGTGAAAAGTAGGAAGCAGAAAGTTAGTGGATTAATTAAGAATATAATTGTACATGAGAGTCCCGATAGGCACTGAAACGAATATCAATGCAGTGAAATTTATGAGATAAAATTAAATTGGCAAATATTCTTAGCCGTATGTTAGTGCTAGTTTGTTTTATTATTACCTGTAAAGAACTCGCTAAATTTGTTGTGTAAACGAGTAGCTACCGTATTTAATGAACGCTGCTTCTGTTACCGGTTTAAGCCATGATTTATAAGCGGTAAACTTAATGTATTTGTCACCAGGTACTTTAATCCAGCGCTTCAAAGCCGAAGGTTTCAAAATCTTTTTGCATTAACACTCCTCCAGTATACAGCGTGCCGCATACTGCAAGCCGTTCTTTCGCCTTGCGTTTTGCTTCATCGGGATCAATGAGAAAGTTCCCATGGAAGGATGGCGGTTATGCGAAAAACAGTACTTTCGAAATTATTTGACCTGGTGTGGGAAAAATATTCTGATTTATAATGACTACGCGGGGTTCAGGACATGTGCTAAATGCAAGAAACTACGCTAAATCGCTATATGAAGCAAAGCTTTAGATAAAGCAAATAAAAGCTTGTAATACAATGTTATATAATTGCTTTAATATACGGTTAACCTCTTCAGGAGGAGGAATTTTATATAGAATTGGACTAAGGGCTGGATATTTTCTGCTGTGTAATACTTGTCGTAGCAGGTACATAACAGGTCTAGGGGTCTTGCAAGTCTTGCAGCTCTTTTAAAATGGAACCTCAGTAAAAGGCTTATACTTTGAACCGCTAGGTGCTCAGGGCGCAGGGCACGGGGCACGGGGCACAGGGCGCAGAGCACAGGGCACAGAGCACAGGGTACAGAGCACGGGCACAGAGCACAGGGCACAGGGCACAGGGAAAGAATGGCTAGCGGCGTGTGGCCAGCGGCGTGGAGAATTTGAAGGGGAGAATGGGAGAAAAGGAGACGAAGAGACGACGCGAAGGTTGTATCATATGGATCCCCTCCTCCGGAGAGCCTGCCCCGCTCAGCGGGGGGTTTGGGGTGGGTTTTGGTTACACAATTAGCAATTTACAATTAGCAATTAGCAATTAGCAAATGACACAAGGCGCAGGGTCAACAAAATTGGACACTAAACGTTAAAACTAAACTCTTGAACTGCACCTCGAACCTCGAACCGCGTGCCACGCGTACCGTCTACCGTTCCGTTATAACAATGTTATAACGTGTTTTGCCCTTTGTTTCTGACAATTAAATACATAGGAAGAAACCGCAGAACCGCAAGACCGCAGGACCGCAAGACTGCAAGACCGCAAGACACAACCATTTCCTGGTCTGGTTATAATCTTGAAGATTCCGGACAAATGGAGTTGAATAGATCGATAAAAGCATATGTAATTTTTTATTTTAATATATGGATAAACTTAATACAGATCTTACGTTTAAATTAGTTCGTAACATCAGGCTTAAATATATGGTTATATGCAGAACTCTAATTATTTACAAATTGCATCTTTTGTATCACAATAGATTACCAGTTTGGAAGGATTATCACGAACTTTTATAAGATCATTTAGTTCTTATATCATCTGAGGAACAACAGCACCTCTTGTATGATACGGCAGAGAATTTTTATAATATAATTGAGAAGGTTTTATTCAGATGATTCAGGAAATATCCTGGCTATCACATCAGTTAAGATTAAGTCAAGGAATTATCTTCATCTCAATGGACACTGTAAATTTGGTATTATGAAATATTAGGTCTTCCACATCAGTTAAGATATAGAATTATCCTCATCTCTAAGGGCACTGTATATTTGGTATATGATGTGATGTTGCATTTAATAGAAAGACTGATTGTCAAAAAAACATACCATAAAGTTGAAAATCTCATTCCGGGAAGCTTGACTTTAATTGCAGCTATGTTTTACTTTATCACATTCTATAATGCTTAAAATAGCTTCAGCTAATGCTGTTTTAAATGCTGCCAGGTGCAGGTATGGCACGTTACTATTTGAATGTCAATTAAATAAATCATAACATAAATTTAATTAAATATTTTATTATTTTAAAATTTTATAATTTGCTTAGTTGATGACCTTGTTAAAGATGATTCTTTATTATCTGCCTGATTGTAGCTATGCTTTTTATAACATGTCAAAATATACTGAAACTACAAGCTACTGCGTTAAACAAAGCCAGAAGTAAACGACAATGTCGGCTGCTATGATCTCTTTTTTACAACATTATTTGTCAACATGTAAGGTGTCAGCTTTTCAGCTATGTACAATCAATATCTAATGTATTATGGAAATTAAAGGAAACTTGGTAGATATAATCAGGCGGGAGATCTACCCGGCTGTTATTAAAATCAACGCAGGAAAGATTCAGAGTATTAACAAATCACAACATGATTGTGAATCTTATATTCTTCCGGGATTGATTGATTCCCACATACATATTGAGAGTTCAATGCTTAATCCGGGTTCTTTTGCCAGGGCAGCCGTTTCACGTGGAACAACTGCAGTGGTGTCGGATCCGCATGAAATTGCAAACGTCCTGGGAATACGGGGCATTGACTACATGATGGATGATGCATCAAAAGTGCCGCTCAGGTTCTATTTTGGCGCTCCATCATGTGTACCGGCCACTTCTTTTGAATCTTCCGGCGCTATTATAAATTCTGAAGCAGTTCGTGAGCTGCTTGAACGGCCATCTGTCAACTATCTTTCAGAAATGATGAATTTCCCCGGGGTTGTTTATGATGATGGTGAGGTATTGAAAAAAATCAGCTATGCAAAACAAATGGGAAAACCGATTGACGGACATGCACCCGGATTAAGCGGTGAAGCTTTGAAAAAATATATTTCTGCCGGCATTTCAACCGATCATGAATGCAATACAATAGAGGAAGCACGGGAAAAGATTCAACTTGGTATGAAAATACTCATAAGGGAAGGAAGCGCGGCAAGGAATCTTGATGCTCTGAAAGATTTGTTTCGCACTGACCCGGATATGCTGATGCTTTGCAGCGATGACCTTCACCCGGAAATGCTTGTAAAGGGACATATCGACAGACTGCTTGCCATGCTTATTTCAGAAGGCTATGATGTATTTGACGTAATACGCAGCTGTACATTGAATCCTTCGATTCACTATGGTATTGCAGCAGGTCTGCCTGAGGCAGGCAATCCGGCCGATCTGATCCTGGTTGATGATCTTCGGTCAATGAAAGTTAATCAGACCTGGATTAATGGCATAAAAGTCTTCGATAAAGGCAGGGTTCTGTTTGAATATTCAGGAGCCAAGGAAATAAATAATTTTAAAAGTTCAAAAATTAAAAATGACGACATCCGGATGCAGGCTACTGCAGGCAGGCTAAGGGTAATTGAAGCATATGACGGTGATCTGACAACAGGAGAAAGTATTCACCCGGTAACAATAGGAGAGGAATTATGCGCTGACATCCGTTCAGACATCCTTAAGATAGTTGTAAAGGACCGCTACCGCGACCTTAAGCCTGCAACGGCATTCATCAGGGGCTTCGGTCTGAAAAGCGGAGCCTTTGCCAGCTCGGTGGCACACGACAGCCATAACATAATAGGCCTTGGAACAAATGACGATGATATCCTTGATGCCATAAACATACTTATTGAAAACAAAGGAGGTCTGGCAGTAGCAAAAAATAAAAAAATTGATTTTTTACCTTTGCCAATAGCCGGAATTATGTCCGATCAGCCTGCTGAGTTGGTGGCATCAGAATACGAACGGCTGTCGGAGCTGGTAAAGTCATTTGGCTGCCGAATGACAGCACCATTCATGACACTTTCATTTATGGCTCTCCTTGTTATTCCGCAACTGAAAATCAGCGACAGGGGATTGTTCGACGTCAGGAAATTCGGATTTACAGATTTGTTTTTTGATTGATTACCACGCCTGTGGCGCTTTCATTAGAATACCGGGGGTTGTTCTAAGCGATGAATTGCTATCTTTATATTCTGGTTTAATTTGCAGATGAATGGCAGGGAGGATATAAAAGCCACTTTATCGGGACTTCCCGATAATCCGGGCGTTTACCAGTTCATTGACGCCTCGGGCAGGATAATCTATATAGGAAAGGCAAAGAACCTGAAGAAAAGAGTGTCATCATATTTCTCGGGGAACCAGTCGGGAAAGACAAGAGTTATGCTGAATAAGGCAGTGATAATCAGGCATATAGTTGTTGATACCGAATCTGATGCTTTACTTCTTGAGAACAATCTTATAAAGAAATATCAGCCACGTTATAATATCCTTCTGAAGGACGACAAGACATTTCCCCGGATTTGTATCAAAAACGAACCTTTCCCGCGTGTCTTCAGCACAAGGAACGTGGTCAGGGATGGCTCACATTATTTTGGTCCCTACACTTCAGCATTGATGGTAAAGACTCTTCTAACCCTGATACGGCAGCTGTACAAACTTAGAACCTGCAATTTCAGTCTGACAGCTTCTAATATTGAAACCGGCAAATTCAAACCCTGTCTCGAATACCACATCAGCAACTGCAAGGCACCCTGCATCGGACTTCAAACAGAGCAGGATTATAATGATACCATTCTGGAAATCAGAGATATACTTAAAGGAAACCTGCTTAGTGTAACAAATCAGCTGAAAGACAGGATGAAGCGCTTTGCGGCGGAACTGCGATTTGAGGAGGCACAGATAATTAAGGAAAAGATAGATATCCTTGTGAAATTCCGTAGCCGTTCAACAGTGGTCAGCAACACCATACGGAACCTCGATGTCTTTGCCTGCACCCAGGATATGGACAGGTTTTGGGTCAACTATATGAAGGTAGTAGAAGGCGCAGTGGTACAGACTTTTACGCTGGAAATGAAAACAAGGCTCGATGAAGACAAGGAATCACTTCTGGGTATGGCAGTTGCAGAGATCAGGCAGCGCTTTTCAAGCGATTCCCCGGAGGTGGTTGTCCCCTTTAAACCTGATGTACAATTAGATAAGCTAAAATATACTGTCCCTGCCATGGGCGACAAGCTGAGCTTGCTGAAGCTTGCTGAAAGGAATGTGATATATTACAAATTAGAGCAGGAAAGAAAGCAAACGGAACACAAAAAAGTATCGAGAACCGGTCGCAATCTCGAAAAGGTCAAAAACGATCTGCATATGCCTTCACTGCCGGTCCACATAGAGTGCTTTGACAACTCTAACATAATGGGTACTAATCCGGTTGCAGCCTGTGTGGTATTCAGGAACGGCCTTCCCAGCAGGAAGGAATACAGGCATTTCAATATAAAAACGGTAAAGGGTCCCGACGATTATTCATCAATGGAGGAAGTAATCTTCCGGAGGTACAGAAGGATGCTGGATGAAAAGTCCTCTCTTCCTCAGCTTATTGTTATAGACGGCGGGAAAGGGCAGCTCTCTTCTGCAATGAAAAGCCTGGATAGTCTGGGACTGAGGGAAAGCATAACCGTTATAGGACTGGCAGAGAAGCTTGAAGAAATATATTTCCCCGGCGATTCAGTCCCTATATATCTCGACAAGAATTCCTATACCCTTAAACTGATACAGCATGTAAGGAACGAAGCTCACCGTTTCGGAATTAATTTCCATCGCGACAAACGATCGTTGCAGATGACCAGGTCGCAACTGGATGAGATACCCGGCATCGGACCGAAGACGAAGGAGGTACTTCTTAAAAGTTTTGAATCGGTGGAAAAAATCCGAGAACTAAGTCCTGAAGAACTGGAAAAACATATTGGCAGTAAAAAAGCTATGATTATTTCAGAATTCTTCAAAAAACAGCGCTGAACCGTTGTTGTCGGCAATGCTTTAGATAAAGCATATAACTCACATTATTACAAGCAAATAAATTAAGATTTTATCAGTCTTAACCCGTCCAGGACAGGGAATTTAATGAAGCTCCGTGCTGAGAGTCAAAATAGGTCTTGCGGTCTTGCGGTCTTGCGGTCTTGCTCCCTTCGGTCGCTGTTTTTACGCTACTTGGTGTTACTGGCCTTTACCCCGGGTATCGCCCCGGGAAAATGGTGCCCAACGAAAGGTACAACCCCGTAGGGGTAGACTTCACAGCAATCGGTTAGAGGTTCAAGGTTTGCAGTTCAAAGCAGCACGCATGATAATTGTTAATTGGTGGAAAGCAAAAAACGAGGGGTTTACTGTTCAGTGTTTAGTGTTCAGTGTTTAGCGTTCAGTGTATAGGCAACGTAAACACCTTATTATAAGAGACTTACATGACTTGTGCGACCGCATGACTGCACGACTGCAGGACCGCACGACTGAAAGACCTGTTTCCTCCAGCTTTCAGGCCATTCCCCCTGCCAGCTTTTTCTTCAGCTGCTCGGCAATATTAAGTGATCCGTCGGTGAACATAGCCTTCATGCCTGCCTTTTCAGCAGCTCTGACGTTTTCTTCGACGTCGTCGATAAACAGTGATTCTGAAGGATTTAGGGAATATTTCCCGATCAGGTATTCATAAAACCGGATATCGGGTTTTGAAAGTCTTACTTCTGCCGATATGATTCCCCCGTCGAAATGCCTGAAGAAATAGAAATCATTTTTTATTTCTTGAAAGACATCTAGAGGGAAATTGGAAAGATAATACAGCTTATAACCCTGTTTCCGGAGCTCAGGAAGCAGTTTGGCGTTATCGTCGAGGGGAAACATTATATCGCGCCTGAAATTGAATACAAGGGCTATTTCCTCTCTTTTAAGCGATGATTTGGCTGCTATTGATTCTATTGCCTCAGGAACCGTGATATCTCCGTTATCAAGCATTTTCCATTCGGTGCTCTGGAATATATCCCTGAGGATGGTGTTTCTTATATTGTCGGGATAATTTTTCTTTATCAGGTATTCCGACGGGACAAAACTGAGCAGGACATTTCCGAGATCGAATACAATATTTTTTATCATATCAGTTATTTTTCATGCTTATAGGCTGACCTGTTGCTTCAAGCACGTTCCACCAGAGTTCACCCTTGACATCTATTTTCTTTCGTTTGGCGACGGCCATAGATATCGGAATAAGAGTGAATTCATAGTTCCAGTAACCTACTACGAAGTCGGTCTTTCCGGCAAGTGCCGCGTGAACGGCATTTTGGGCAAGCAGGTTGCAAAATTTGCTGTCGTTGGCATTAGCCGGAGCGCTTCTGATAATATAACTCGGGTCGATGTATTTTATTGAGTGAGGAAAATCATTGGCTTTGAATTCCTCGGTGATTTTTTCTTTCAGATAGATTCCAATATCCCTGTGTTTAATATTTCCCGATGCATCCAGCTCTGCATTTTGTACATCGAAGAAATCCTGTCCGGCTCCTTCTGCCACAACAACCACGGCATGATGTCGATCTTCCAGTCGTTTACGCAGCAGGGTAAGGAAGCCCTTGGGGCCGTAAAGATCAAAGGGAACTTCGGGAATAAGCACGAAATTCACTTCCTGGACGGCAAGTGCAGCGGAAGCAGCAATAAATCCCGAGTCACGCCCCATCAGTTTCACGAGAGCAATTCCGTTGTAGGCTCCGTGCGCTTCATTATGTGCATTCATAATGATGTCGTTTGCTATGGAGAAAGCTGTTTCGAATCCGAATGACTTCTGCATCAGGTCGATATCATTATCAATCGTTTTCGGTATTCCTGCCACTGCAATTCTGAGTTTGCGCTTTTCGATTTCCTTGTAAATGGCATGTGCTCCTCTCAGGGTTCCGTCGCCTCCGATGCAGAATAGTACATTAATATTGAGAATTTCGAGTGTATTAACCATCTGCTCCACATCCTGGTGGCCCCTGGAAGTTCCCAGGATAGTTCCCCCCGACTGATAAATATCACTCACCATGGGAGCTGTCAGTTCAATTACCGGGTGGTTGTATTTGGGGATAAGTCCTTCATAACCATAGCGGATACCTAGAATACGGGTGATGCCGTACCTGTAGACCAGCTGGTTGACAAGAGCCCTGATCACATTGTTCAGTCCAGGACAGATGCCGCCGCAGGTCACAATGGCAACCTTAGTTTTGGCAGGTTCAAAAAAGATGCTCTCCTTTGGCCCGGCCTTTTCAAATGAAGCAGGTATAGCGCCTGTCTCCCTGTAATCCTTAATGCTTTCAAGTGTAACTTCATGAAGGATCCTTTCATCATCCTTTACAAACTTGTATACCGGGCTGTCCTCGTGCTGTGAGCTTTTCAGCGGTGAAACAACACAACATTTGCCCAATGTGGTTACTATTAAATCTTCGTACTTCATTTCTTTAAGGAATATTGTTAAAAATTTAGAGCTGTTGGGAATCCTTATTCCTGCGGCTCAAATTTAGTTAAAATAATCATTTACATGCAATATGATGCCGCACAATTATTTGGCGGGATACATAACGGTAATTGCAGGAAGCGATGCCTGCAATTTAGAGGGAAAAGTGTTGTACAATTAATATCAGTTTGACTGAATAATCTGCTTGATTCTTCCGACAAGGCCGCTTTCAAGTTTTACTTTTATTCCGTGTGGATGATTGGGAGCTGAAGTAAGTATTTCCTTTACCCGGCCTCCCGTAAGCTTACCGGTGCGTTTGTCTTCAGTAAGTTCTACCAATACATCAATTCCCGGTCTTATGTCTGCTCTGCGAGTTCCTTCCATTTCTGACTGTATTTGAAACGTATATGTTAAAACTTTCTTTTTCTTCAATTTTTTAATTTGAGGCTACAATCTTATGCATTTTTATTTTTAGAAACCAAAAAAATGTTAAAAAATTTAAAATTAAGCTGATTAATGATTCAACCCGTGGGGAAGTTCAAAACTCAAAATTCGGATTTTGAGATTCACAAAAATGTTGGCCTCGCGTCATTTGCTAATTGCTAATTGTTCATTGCTAATTGCTAATTGTTTTAACCAAAACCCACCTCTCCAGCGGAGGGGATCCATCCGATACAACCTTCGCTTCGTCTCTTCGTCTCCTTTTCTCCCATTCTCCCCTTCATATTCTCCACGCCGCTGGCCGCTGGCCGCACGCCGCTAGCCGTTCTTTCCCTGTGTTCTGCGCCCTGTGCCCTGTGCTCTGCGCCCTGTGCTCTGCGCCCCGTGCCCTGCGCCCTGTGCCCCGTGCCCTCCTAATACGCTCCCTTATATCTTGTGCTTATTGAATACAGCCCCTTGCTGGCCGTAATGAAGAGTGTTTTCCTGTCTTTACCGCCGAAACAGACATTGGCCGACCAGTTTTCTGGAACAGCTATATTGCCGAGCTTTTTACCTGTTTTGTCGAATACGGTCACGCCCTTTCCGGTCAGGTAGATATTGCCTTTTGAGTCGATTGTCATTCCGTCGGAACCAAGCTCGCAAAATAGCTTTTTATCACTGAGCGAACCGTCGGGATTTATGGTGTATGACCATGTTTTATTAGCTTTTATGTCGGCGACATAAAGTGTCTTTCCGTCGGGAGTTCCTACTATTCCGTTTGGCTGGAGAAGCTCTTCCTCAACTCGTTTAAGGACTTTTCGATCGGCGCTTAGAAAATAAACGCATTGTTTTTCCTGGGGCATTTCCGAATGTTTCCACCACGACCGCCTGTAGAAAGGATCGGTAAAGAAGATGTTTCCTTCCGGTGAAACCCACAGGTCATTAGGTCCGTTCATCAGTTTTCCCTCGTATTCAAGAGCAATGACTTCAGGTTTTTCGCCCGGTTTGATTCTCCATATCTCATTCTTTTCATCAGCGCAGGACCAAAGGTTGTCTTTGCTGTCGAAAAACATCCCGTTTGACCTTCCTGACGGCTGCATGAAGGTCGACAGAACTCCTTTGGTACTCCATTTCATTATCCGGTCGTTGGGCTGATCGGTGAAATAGACATTTCCTGCCTTGTCGGCAGCCGGACCTTCGGTGAAGGAAAACTCCCCGGCGAGTTTTACAAGTGAGGCACCTGGTTTAAGGATTTCAGATAATCCATCATCTTGTGATACAGCCGGTGTAAAAGATAATAACATCACAAGTAACATCAGTGAAGGGATTTTCATGTTTTGAAAGTTTTAATGTCTTGTTAATCAGTACTCTGACAGCCACACGAGAAACAGCCTGCCCGGCAAATTCCGCGGCACAACATTTATTCCTGGCCGGAAAGATACCTGCCGGGCACATCAGTCAGTTCGCGGCAGCAGCCTTTTATGCTTTTATGCTATTTCTACTTTTCTGATTCTTTCGATATAGTTATCTATATGCTCCGGTTTTTCAAACCCGATGATCAGCATATCGACGGTTCCGAGGCCCAGCACGAATTTGAGCGACTGATCGATCTTTTCCGAATCATCTCTCAGCTTTCCGCCGCCTATGAGCTTCATGGCAATGACTCCCTTTCCTGCCTTGTGAAATTTTTCTATCACAGGAACCACGAGCGACGCATCCCTTTTATCCATGCTTTCACCAAAAGGGTTTATCCTTACATGAACGACATCAACCCAGGGGGAGGCAGCTGCTTCTTCGAGAACATCGAAGGAGTGCACTGAAACACCGTGAGCCCTTATGATTTTTTTCACCTTGAGTTCTTCAAGCTCATCGAGATATCTTTTGTATTTTTCTGTCCAGCCGCCCTCGGTCATGCAGTGAAGCTGAACAATATCGATGTAATCGGTATTCAGTTCCTTCCTGAAACGGTCAACGACAGTAAGAGGAAAACCCTTGTCGCTGTCGGGAATTCCGCCGCCGGTGATCCACATTTTTGTTCCGATGACATAGCTTTCACGGTCAACACCTTTAAGCGCCGATGTTGTAAAGGGGTGAGTTCCATAGCTGTCGGCGCAGTCGAAGTATCTTATTCCTTTTTCGTAGGCAGTTCTGATCAGCGATTCTGCAACACCTGCCCTGGTTATGCTTGATGAGCGGTTATATCCGCTGTAACCTGTTCCCATTCCGAGAAGGGTGGTTTTAATTCCGGTCTTCCCCAGTTTTATGATTTTGAAAGGATCATAAAAGCGTGCCTTCTTTTCTGCGGGAAGTGCATTTCCAATATGCCCGAGAAGGACAGATCCTGTACCGGCAGCCATGGTAGCCATGAATTTCCGGCGGGTAAGTTTATTTTTTCCCATATGATTTGATATATGACTGGTTTTTCAGTATATGGAACAAATTAAATAAATATTATGTTTATATCATACTCAAAATGCTGCATTCCATGTAATTTTTAAGGGTTTCGGTGTTCGGTTTCCCCGCGGCATTGCCGGCCTCAGATACTCATAAAGCCCTGCATTTTTTCAATAAGGGGTTCCGGTGAAACCGGTTTCCCGTTTTTTGTAGAGACTCCCGTTATGACCGCTTTCACAATTAGTTTATTGTCAGGGATTCTGTAAATGCCCTGATGAAAGACCAGTCTCACGTTTCCTTCTCTCCTTATCAATGATTTTATCACGAACCTGTCATGGCTTCTCAGCGGGTATTTGTACTCAATTTCAACCTTTGTCACGATAAGTTCGATTCCCTCCTGGTGGAGCTGGGTGAAGTCTATTCCCCTCGAGAGCAGGAAATCATGTCTGGCATGCTCGAGATAGTTCTGATAGACCGCGTTGTTTACAACACCCTGGATATCGAGTTCATACGACCTCACGGTAAATTCGAGAGAGGCCTGATATTCGGGTAATTCACCGGTTTTTTTGTTCATTTTCAGATGATGTTTTGGCTAAGGCATATGGGTATAAAGACTTAAAATTAATAAAAAATGAATAACGGAGAATAAATTTTATTTACTTGGACTGACCAAAACCTGAATCCTTATGAAACACTCTGGCAACGATAAGGGATATCTTTTCAGCAGAAGATATTCTAATTATGTATTTGTACTGCTTTTCCTGCTGTACATGTTCGATTACATCGACCGGACCGTTGTAACCTCAATGTTTTCATCCATTGAAGCCGATCTGGGGATATCTCACACCCAGAGTGGTATGCTGGTTTCAGCTGTTTATTGGGCAATAGTGTTGCTGACCTTTCCCGTTTCGATCATTGTCGACCGTTGGAGCAGGACAAAGACCATTGCCATAATGGCGGTAGTCTGGAGTCTTGCCACAGCCTTGTGCGCCCTTACCGGGAATTTCATCCAGCTGTTTCTTGCAAGGATGCTTATCGGTGTAGGGGAAGCAGGGTATGCGCCGGGTGGCAGTGCAATGATATCAGGCTTGTATCCTATTGAGAAGCGGTCGAAAATGATGGGTTTATGGAATGCTTCGATACCTCTCGGTACAGCTATCGGAGTGTTTCTCGGAGGAATCATCGCGACTCACCTCGGATGGAAGTACGCGTTTGGGCTGGTTGCCTTTCCCGGGCTTATTGTGGCAATCTTATTTTTCTTTGTGAAGGACTACAAGACCGTGGACCTGTCGTTTTTTGACAAGAGGAACAATAAGGTAAAGATGGAAAGGAAAGATATCTTCAGGGAGTTTTTATCAAGATATTCAATAATTTACACATATTTCGGGATAACAGCTTCCATCTTCGTTACCACCTCCCTTCTGACCTGGCTTCCCACATATTTTCAGATTTCAAGAGACCTGGCGCAGGACAAGGCAGGCAGTATGGCAAGTAGCATTATGGCGCTTGCTCTTGTCGGGGCTCCGCTTGGCGGTATCGTTGCCGACAAATGGAGAAGGACCAATATCAATGCCAGGCTTCTGCTGCCCGCGTTGTCTACTCTTGTGTCGGCCGTTTTGCTTTTTCTTGGCCTTTTCCTCTTCCGCGGCATTGTCCAGTATATCACATTTCTTGTTATGGGGGTGACCATAATGATGTTTATTTCGGGAGCAGCATCTGTAACCCAGGATGTGATTCACCCCGGCCTCAGGGCGACGTCCTACTCAATTGCTGTCGTTGTTCAGAACCTGCTTGGAGCTTCAATGGCCCCTATTGTAATAGGCTTTATCTATGATCATTCGGACATAAAAACGGCTCTTTCAATATTGCCCTTTGTGCTTGTATTGAGTTCATTGCTGTTTTATCTCGGGTCGAAGTATTACGCCAGGGACATAGAAAACGTTACCAAGGTGCAGTTGGAGGTGCAGTAGGTTTTTACTTCTCGCGTGTTACAGTGTAGTTCACGAATTCCCTGAGGGCTTCCCTTGTCTCCGATGGCGGATAGGTGTCGAGAATAGCCTGTGCCTTGTCGTGGTACTGGTACATTCTTTCGCTTGCATATTCAAGGCCTCCCTTTTCGCTTACGAACCTTATTACTTCATCAATCTCCTGTCTGGATTTCTTTTTATTGCCTATAATCCTGAGGATATGTCTTTTCTGTGCGATAGAGGCTTTTTCGAGAGCACGAATCAGCGGCAGGGTTATCTTTTTCTCCTTGATATCATTACCGGTTTTTTTCCCGGTGAGCCCGTTGCCGTTATAATCGAGGATATCATCACGGATCTGGAAAGCTATTCCTAGAGTCTCGCCGAAATCCTTCATCAGCTGTATAGTATCGGGATTATCCGTTGCCGCACGTGCTCCGCAGGCGGTGCATGCTGAGATAAGGGCAGCAGTTTTTCCTTTTATAATCCTGAAATAATCATCTTCCCCAAGATTCAATTTTCTTGATTTCTGGATCTGTAGCAGTTCAGCTTCTGTCATCGATTTCACTGCTTCGGCAGTTATTTCAAGCATATCGGTGTGATTTTTCTCTATGCTGATGAGAAGTCCCTTGGCCAGCATATAATCGCCGACGAGCACAGCTATTTTGGAGTTCCAGAGTGCATTCACCGACAATGCACCCCTTCGTTCGGAAGCATCGTCGACCACGTCGTCATGAACAAGTGAAGCCGTATGCAGAAGCTCGATAAGTGTTGCCGCCGTAAAAGCTGCTTCTCCAGTTCCGCCATTGAGTTTTGCTGTTAAAAAGACCAGCATTGGCCTCATCTGTTTTCCCTTGCGCCGGAATACATAGTTCAGGATGATTTTCAGGAAGGGGATGTTGCTCTTCATCATCCTTCCGAAATAAGCTTCAAACTGATCCATTTCTTCCCTTACAGGATTTCTTATTTTAAGCGGGTCGGACATGAAAGGATTTTTTTCAAATATAATAAAACGGCTATTATCCGGTTAAATTAAAATAATTTAGTAAATCGCTCAAAATTGTGTCATATTTTCTTTAATATGAAAAAATGATATATTTGTTGATAGAAAAATAGCATGAATGGATATTAATAAATTAAATCCGGACAACCTGGAAAGAGCAGCCGGGATTTTAAAGGCTATAGCTCATCCTGTCAGGATTTCTATCATCGGTTGTCTCCAATCCGGAAACAAAAAAAGTGTGACTGAGATTCACAATCTGATTGGGATTGAACAGTCGACAGCGTCGCATCATCTTGGTATTCTGAAAGATAAGGGTGTTCTGGCTTCCAAGAGGGAAGGCAAGAATACTTTTTATTTCATTCGTAACGAGCACATACTGCCTTTACTTTCCTGTATCGAGGATTGCTGCGATTGACCAGGTTTTATTCCAGGTCCCTGAACATTTTTTTCTGGAAGAGTATTATTGCAAAAACGCCGCAGGTTATAGCAGAATCTGCAATATTAAACACCGGCCTGAAGAAAATGAAGGATTCACCAGCCCTGAAGGGTGACCAGTCAGGCCAGGTCGTGTTAATGATAGGGAAGTAGAACATATCAACCACCCTTCCCATCAGGAATGAAGAATATCCGCCTTCGGGAGGGAACAGTACAGCCGGCTGGCTATAGCTTTCGCTGAAGATCATACCGTAAAAAGCGCTGTCGATCAGGTTTCCTATAGCCCCGGCCATTATGGCGCTTACGGCAAGAATCAATCCGGTGTAGGCTTTCTTTTTGACAAGCGAATGGAGGAACCATCCTATTGCAATGATTGCAGCGATTCTGAAGAGGCTTAGTAATATCTTTCCTGTTTTTCCTCCTATTTCCATTCCGAATGCCATCCCGTTGTTCTCGATGAAATGAAGGAGACCCCAGTTTCCGAATATTGATCTTTCCTCTCCTATTACCATGGTTGTTTTCACCCAGAATTTCAGTATCTGGTCAGCCACAATGATGAGCACAATCAGCAAAACAGCCTTTTTACCTTTTGACATTACTGTCTGATTTAAATAAGGCGGGAAAAGTACTAATAATTTACGGCAAAAAAAACCCCCGTTCGAAACGAGGGTAATTTATTGTCATTTAACTCTTTTTAAATTCATTAGCCGCAGCTAATCGCAGTCGCAGTTGAGGTAATTGCTATCCCAGCAGTGCCAGTTGGAATCACCGAAGAATTTCAGGCATTTGACTCTTCCATTCTTCAGTGTCGAGCTCCATTCGACATCCATTTCGAAGAATTCTGCTGTAGAGGAATTGTAATAGTAGATAGAATAATAAGCATTGAGAGAATTCTGTGTCACCCCGTATTCTATATTGCTTCCTCCGAAAGAATTTCCCGCTTTTGTAAAGGTATATTTCACGGAGACTGTTTTCCCTGCTTCTGCAGTCCAGTCTATTTTCACCATTTCAACCGGGTTTGCCGGGCTTTCATAAAGCTTCCACTGTCCTGAGGTTCCTTCAGGGTTGGAGTTGCCTTCAAGCCACAGGAAATCCTCGAACCCCCCGGCGCCTTCTTTCGTGATGTACATTTTCCATTCATTGCTTGATCCCTTGACCTGGCCCGTGAGCCTTGCCTGATAAGTTGTATTCAGTATTGTTGTGCTGGCGCTCCATTGCCAGGTTTTGTCGTCGGTATATACAGGCTGTTCGTCGGCTGTCAGCTGAAATGCATAAACAGGCACTGCCAGCTGAGTGTATATGATTACCTTCCAGAGCATGGCTGCTCCGGCGGCAAGTTCCCAGGTACTGTTCTCTGTGCCCTTGGTTAATGAAACAGAATACATGCCTTTGCCGGCATGGTCGAAATTGCTGAAATCAATGGTCATCGATCCGGCAGGAGGAAGAACGGGAGGATCTCCCTTGTCCTTTTTACAGCTGCTGAACTGAGTCATTAGCAGCGCTGAAACAATGAGTAAAGCAAAAATTCTTTTCATCATAATTGAATTTAATTTTAATTACATGATGCCTGCCCCCGCTCAGGCGGGGAACCCACATGACTGAAAATCATTTAAATACTTGTTTATATATTTGATACACGCGGGTTTCACATCTAACTGTATTTGGTTAACTGATTAACGGAAATATAATTTCAAAATTACGATAAAATGCAAAAATGGGGCCGAAACCGACTGATTTCTCAAGAAAAGTTTATTCACGGCTCTTTTTTTGTTTAATTCTTTTCAGAAATGCTTCATACTTCTTCCGCCGGAGGGGATCCTGATTATGTTTGCTTCAATTGCCGGCGCTTCTGAAAAATCAGATAACAGCGCTATGAAAAAACCTGGCATTAGTGTATTGCCGGGCTGAACCAGCTTTTCCCGTTAAGCGTAGAGATATCTTTTTATTTTCAGAGTGGCTGTTTTCTGAAACGGCACAGGCTGAAGGACGACCTTGTTGATCTGACAGAATTTGCTTACCCTCGCGTTGACATATCTCTGGAGTTCCAGCAGCAATTCTTCCTTCTTCTGTTCTAACTGCCTGGTCATGTCATCCTTGAAATCATAGTATTTCTTCTCAAGCTCTTCCATATTCATGTGTACATACGCGACCAGTTTGCCTTTCTGCTGAATGACGAGCGACTCGATCACAAACCTGAAATTGTTGATTATGGACTCAATTTCCTCGGGATAGATATTTTCCCCGCTTGAACCCAGTATCATATTTTTGAGCCTTCCCTTTATGTAAAGGTTTCCCTTTGAGTCGAACAATCCGAGGTCACCGGTTTTAAACCATCCGTCGTGTGTAAGAACCTCACTGGTAAGTTCAGGTTCCTTGTAATAGCCTTTCATTATGCTGGCTCCTCTGGCCCAGGTCTCGCCTTCGCCTGTTTTTTGGTCGGGATTATTTATTATGAGTTCGATATCCTGTATTGCCGGGCCCGTGGAGTCGAATACCGAATTTGCGGGGTTGGCGCCTGCAAGCAGCGGCGACGTTTCAGTAAGGCCGTATCCTATGGCATAGGGGAATCGAGCTTCGATAAGGAATTTTTCTACTGCCTTGTTGAGTTTTGCGCCTCCTATCCCGAAAAATTTCAGGTGACCGCCGAAAGTCTTGTATAGTTTCTTTCCGGCAATTGCATGGAGTTTCTTTCTGATGAACGGAATCCTGTAGAGCAGTTTCAGCAGTTTCTTTTCCATGAAGGTCGGCAGTATCTTATTGAAATAGATTTTTTCCATGATAAGCGGCACCGTAAGCATAACCGTAGGCTTAACCTCTGCCATTGCCGGTATCAGCACCGATGGTGTCGGGGGTTTTCGAAGGTAATAGATACACGATCCTCCAAGCAGCGGAAGTATCAGTCCGAGAGTGTTCTCGTAGGTGTGTGACAGAGGCAGTACCGACAGGAATCTGTCGTTTTCGTCGACAGGCTGTATTACCTTGCCTTTCACGGCATTGAAACAGATATTCCTGTGAGTGAGCATTACCCCCTTCGAGCGGCCCGTGGTACCCGAGGTATAGATGATTGATGCAAGGTCGTCTTCACTGACATCGTATTGCCTGACCGGTTCGGCCAAAGGATCAAAAGATAACCCTTTATCAGCAGCTGAGATGACGGAATAATTGTCTGACAGAATAACTGTTTCCAGTTCTTCCGACTGAAATTCCTTGATTTTGGCTAGCTGTGACGATGAAACGAAAAGTACTTTTGCCCCGGAATGAACCAGAATGTTACTGACCTCGTTTGCCGAAAAGTCGGGCAATACCGGGACCACTACCGCACCCATGAAAGTTATGGAGAAATAAACCGAGCTCCAGTTTGGCATGTTGTTGCTCAGCAGGGCAACCTTGTCGCCCGGCTGAACGCCAAATTTTTCAAGAAAGGCCATCAGGGCCTTTATTTCCCTTGCTGATTCATTGTACGTACGGGGCTTCTCTCCTACATAGGCGTATGAGTTGCGCTCACCGAATTTTCTGACTGTCTCCGCGAAGATCGCGGGAAAGGTTAGCTTTGTATTATTCTCTGTCATTAGGCAGGAAATTATAGAACAAAAGTGTGCAAAGATGTATAAATAATTCGAGATCGCGGCAATAACATTACAATTATTACTTTATTGCGTCGATATGGGATTATTGTTTCGGACAATTTTCGGTGAACTTGGTTAAATTTGCACAGATTGTTTAAAGAACACGAAATGGCAAAAATTATAAGGATAACGAAGATATTTTCGTTTGAGATGGCCCATGCGCTGTGGAACTATGATGGTCCGTGCAGAAATATTCACGGCCATTCGTACAGGTTGTTTGTAACGGTTTCCGGAAGTCCCGCCCACGACCCGGCAGGTCCCCGAAACGGGATAGTGATCGATTTCGGTGATCTGAAAAAACTGGTTAACGAAAAAATCATCAGCGTTTTTGATCATTCCCTGACTATATCTTCCGGGCAGGACAATGAAAGCACTGAAGCCTGCAGGGCCATGTTCGGAAATACGGTGGTTGTTGATTACCAGCCCACCTGCGAGAATCTTGCAGCTGATTTTGCCTCAAGGATCATGCGCGGGCTTCCTCCGGGGATAAAGCTTCACAGCCTGAAGCTTTATGAAACTGCCACTTCGTATGCCGAGTGGTTCGCATCAGACAATGAATAACAACGATATGTCAGATTACCAGCCTAAAAAACTTTTCCTGCTCGATGCCTATGCATTGATATTCCGTGCATATTATGCTTTCATCAGGAATCCCAGGATTACCTCCGGTGGACTGAACACCTCTGCTGTTTTTGGATTTCTGCTTGCTCTCAGGGAGGTACTTCAGAAGCAAAAGCCAAGCCATATCGGAGTGGTTTTTGACACCCATGAACCAACATTCAGGCACGAGATCTTCAGCGATTACAAGGCCAACCGCGATGAAACGCCCGAGGACATCAGGAAAGCTGTTCCCTACATCCGCAGACTTCTGGAGGCATACAGGATCCCGATACTTGAATGCCCGGGCTTTGAAGCCGATGATGTGATAGGGACACTGGCAAAAAAAGCATCCGTGAAAGGATTTGAAACTTTTATGATGACTCCCGACAAGGATTTTGCCCAGCTCGTTTCGGAGAATGTCTATATGTTCAAGCCTTCGCGAAGCGGCAATGAATCGGTTATATGGGGCGTGAATGAGATAAAGCAGGAATTCTCAGTAAGCGATCCCTCGCAGGTGATAGATATTCTTGCCCTGATGGGCGATTCGGCCGACAATATTCCCGGAGCTCCCGGTGTGGGGCCCAAGACCGCTAAGAAACTCATTTCGGAATATGGTTCGGTTGATGAGGTTTTAAGGAACACGGACAAGCTGAAAGGAAAACTTAAGGAATCAATTGAAAACAACAGGGGACAGATTGAACTTTCGAGGACCCTTGCAACAATCGATACCGATGTACCGGTAGAATTCTGTGAGGAAGATCTCATCGTTGAGTCCCCCGACCGTGAGAAACTTATAAAGCTTTTTGACGAGCTGGAATTCAGGTCCCTTGCATCGGAGATACTTAGCGGGCCCGACTTTGTCGCGGGTGCTCCGGAACCCCGGTCCGGCACCGTCGCGGTAAGCGGACCTACACAGGGAAGTCTCTTCGGCAGCGAGGAACTTGCCCGTACCACCGGTAAAACCACGATTGAATCGGTGGAGCATAGTTATCTTCTCATTGACGGCATGGAGGAACTCGTGAAATTTGCCGCCGAGGCAATGAAACATGAAGAGATATGCTTCGACACCGAAACCACAAGCATCAATCCCCTGGAAGCAGAGCTTGTGGCCATTGCATTTTCATGGGAGAAGGGGAAGGGTTGGCTGCTTCATTTTCCCGGACCGGAAGAAGACACGAGGAGCAAGCTTGAGATACTGAGGCCGGTTTTTGAGAACAGTAAAATAACAAAGGTCGGACAGAACATGAAGTTCGACATCCAAGTGCTGGCCAACTATGGCATCGGGCTGAAGGGAAAGCTCTTCGACACCATGATCGCCCACTATCTGCTTGAACCCGACATGAGGCACAATTTGAACCTGCTTGCAGAGAGTTATCTCTCATACAGCCCGGTACGTATTGAATCGCTTATAGGCGAGAAGGGAGCCTCACAGCTTAACATGCGCTCTGTGCCGCTTGACCGGATCAGGGAGTATGCAGTTGAGGATGCCGACCTTACATACCAGCTGAAGCAGGTATTTGAGCCGAGACTGAAGGCGGAGGGCCTGTCGGAACTGGCATCAGACATAGAAATGCCGCTTATCGCCGTGCTTGCCGAAATGGAAAGGACAGGGGTGAAGCTTAACCAGGATGACCTCAGGGCTACCGCGACAAGTCTCAGGGAAGACATTCTGTCGCTTGAGGGAGAGATCCATTCTCTTGCCGGAACAGAATTCAATATTTCCTCGCCGAAACAGCTTGGCGATATCCTGTTTATCAGGCTTAAACTCGACGACAATGCCAGGATGACCAGGACAAAACAGTTCAACACAAGCGAGGAGGTACTTCAAAGGCTGTCAAGCCGCCATCCTATCATCAATAAGGTTTTGGAATACAGGGGGCTGAAAAAACTGCTCTCCACCTATGTCGAGGCTCTTCCCCAGCTGGTCGACAGAAGGACGGGAAGGATACACACCTCCTTCAACCAGGCGGTGACCTCGACCGGGCGTTTGAGCTCAAATAATCCGAATCTTCAGAACATTCCGGTAAGAGACGAAAGGGGAAGGGAGATAAGAAAGGCTTTTGTCCCGGAAGAAGGGAAGCTTTTCCTTTCGGCCGATTATTCCCAGATTGAGCTCAGGCTGATGGCTCATCTCAGCGGCGACCATAACATGATAGCTGGTTTCCTTTCCGGAAACGACATACATGCGGCCACTGCTGCAAAGATCTATGGAGTCGGAATTGAGGATGTAAGCCGTGAGATGAGAAGCAGTGCGAAGACCGCCAATTTCGGTATCATTTACGGGATCTCTTCGTTCGGTCTTTCGGAAAGGCTTACTATAAGCAGGAAGGAAGCGAAGGACCTCATCGACGGCTATTTCAATTCGTATCCGGGAGTGAAAAAGTATATGGATGAAAGCATAAGAAAGGCAAGGGATACAGGATATGTCACCACCATGTTCGGCAGGAGGAGGTATCTGAGGGATATTCAGTCGAGAAACCAGGTAGTGAGAGGTAATGCCGAAAGAAATGCCATAAATGCCCCCATTCAGGGCACTGCAGCCGATATTATCAAGATAGCCATGGTACGCATCCATGAAAGGCTTAAAAGTGAAAAATACGCCTCTAAAATGATTTTACAGGTTCACGACGAGCTTATTTTTGAGGTAGAGCCCGGTGAGCTTGACCGGCTCCGGGAGATGGTT
>Ga0116172_10000260_pt1 | contig 55900 bp, 43 predicted proteins | sample AD_UKC083_MetaG_FD_89799 | JGI IMG/M metagenome (GOLD analysis project Ga0116172, IMG submission 89799) | Active sludge microbial communities of municipal wastewater-treating anaerobic digesters from USA - AD_UKC083_MetaG | ecosystem: Engineered > Bioreactor > Anaerobic > Digestate | place: USA... | reverse complement strand
GCGGAGCTCCTCTACGAAGAAGAGTTTCAGCGAGCCGATCACTTCGAAAAGCGGAGCAGGAAGCACATCCCGCGGATTTTCTCCGCCAAGAGGACTGGGTATCAGATGGAGCCTGGATTTCATCGAAACAAAGGTAGTAAAAAGAGAGGAATTTGTTATATTTGTATGATTTTTAACTTAGAACAATATGATTTCCAAAGGAAAAATGCGGATTGCCGCGCTTCTTACTGCCATTATTGCGCTTTCGATGCTCTTAATGAGTTTCACCCCTTCACAAAAACGTAACAATCCCAAAAAAGAAATTGTAATCCTATATGACAACGATGTACACTGCTCGGTAGACGGGTATGCCGCAATGGCGGCACAAAAGTCTTCCGAACTCAAACGCACTCCTAACGTGTTGGTTGTTTCAGCAGGAGATTATATACAGGGAGGCAGTCTTGGTGCCGCCTCCAAAGGAGAATACATTGTAAGGTTGATCAATAGCGCCGGCTATGATTATGTCACCTTGGGAAATCACGAATTTGACTATGGAATAACACGTCTGGCTCAGCTTTCCGAAATGTTGGAGCCGGAAATCCTATGTTGCAATCTTTATGACTTGCGAACAAAAGAATTGCTCTACAAGCCCTATGCAATCCATTCTTTTGGCAAGACAAAAGTTGCAATCATCGGCATTGCCACACCATATAGTTTTATCTCCTCAACTCCCTCCTATTTCCAGAATGAAAAGGGAGAGTATATCTATTCTCTCTGCTCCGACAACTTTTTTGAAACTGTCCAACAAAATGTTGATCAGGCAAGGGCCGAAGGGGCAGATTTTGTAATAGTCATTTGCCATCTCGGCGACGATGTGGCTTTCGATGAAATCAATTCTCCGGGACTTGCAACATCGACACATGGCATTGACGTCATCCTGGATGGACATGCACATAGCATCATTCATGGCAAAGCCTATCTGAATGCGAAAAGAGAAGAGGTAATTTTGACCTCAACAGGTTCCAATTTTGAAAATATCGGTCGTCTGACTATCTCCAGAAGAGGCATTATTGACACAGAGCTTCTGCCAGTTGATAAAATCAAGGAGAGAGATGCCAATGTTGCCTCACTCACGGAAGAGATTAAACAGGAATATAAAGAGATGGGCGATAGAGTAGTGTGCATAAGCGAGGCTGACCTGATAATGCAGACCAAAGAGGATGGCCGTATTGTGCGGTTTGAAGAGACAGGCCTCGGCAATTTCTGCGCAGATGCGATCAGAGGTGCTATGGGTACTGAAATCGGATTTATTGGCGGTGGTTCCATCAGGGCGAACGTTGCAAAGGGCAATGTAACATTCAACGATCTATTTATGCTGTTCCCCTTCGGGAACACTATAGCCACTGCGGAGATGACCGGACAGCAGATTGCAGATGCTCTGGAGTTTTCCGTTTCTATACTGCCGCTGGAATTTGGAGGTTTTCTCCAGGTCTCGGGAGTAAAATTTGATGTGGATGTACAGACCGACTCACCTGTGACAGTTGATATAAATAAGAATTACAATGGTATGGTCGGAGAGCAACGACGTGTACGTAATCTTATGTTTGAATATGAGGCTGGAAAATATGAGCCGATGGATCCTGGGAGAGTCTATACAGTAGCAGGCAGCTCCTATCTGCTAAAGGAACAGGGCGACGGATACGGCGTTCTTAAAGGAATAAAGGTCTACGACACGGGTGTCATAGACCTTCAAATCCTTGAGAGATATATTACGGAAATAATCGAAGGAGTGATCCCCGAAGGTTATGGTAAACCACAGGGACGAATCAATATCATTTATTGATTCTCTGCCGGGGTCTCCGTCTGCTCCTCTACTTGCTCTTCAGGTTGTTCCGTCTGCTCTTCTACTACAATCTCTACTTTCTTGAGGGTGATGAGAACTTCTTCTTCGGCAGACTTCAACTGCAGGAAGCCTTCCTCTGTTACCGAAGTCAGAGCAACCTGCTCAATAAGGAAGCAGAAGAGTTCTTCAGAGTTCATGTTTTCACACGCCATCTCGGTGCGAGCAATATCGGAAAAAGTGATTGAGGGATCCTCAAACACATATTTCCCTGCAATGTTATTGCATCCGAGATAGGCAAAGAAAAGCCCTTCCTCCGAATCAAACTGGAAGTAATTTCCCTCCAGAGAAATAGTCTCATCAAGGCCGGTAAGTTCCGTAATCTGCCAGTTCCCGTTAAGATCTACGGGGACATTTTTTTGTGAACCGCATCCTGCCAGTGAAACAACGGCGAGGAGTGCAATTGTTAAGTTGATTAATTTTTTCATTTTGTTATGATTTAGTGGTTAATGGTTTGTTATTGCTTATTGCTTATTGCTTATTGCTTATTGTTAATTATCCTCCTACTTCTCCACATTTTGTGTTATGGTTCCGTTTCCGGGATTTGAAACGGCTTCAGGTGGAAAAGGCATAGTCCAAAGATGGGAATTGGGTTTTAGCACATATTCTTTCCCATCAATAATTCGTGGAAAATCACGGGCATAATCAGGATCTTTGTTCAAACGGCGATAATCGCAGAAGATTACCTGTGACTGAATATATTCACTCTCCTTATCCCTGATAATTTTTTCTACCGCCTCCTTGGTACTCGAAGCGCTCCAATCTTCATAATACTCCGGAAGAATACGGGTTTTTCTCACCTTATTGACCAGATTCATGGCTTCTTTGATGTTTTCCGCTCCACCTTTGCGAGCTAAACATTCAGCCTTGATATAATACATTTCAGGAGAACGCATGCCACCTCTATTCATCTCCAAAGCATAGATACCGGCATAATAATGGATACCTGAAGCTGAAATACGAGATTTCCAGTGAGTAAGCAGACGCGCGTCTCCCTTTTCAAAACGAGCTGCACGCTCCGGGGATATTGCATAATTCGTATTGTTCAAACCTCTCCAACCTGAAGTGAAGGAACCATAACCATAAATATAATTCTCCACATTATCCAGTTCAGGATTGCCTTTTACGCTGGTTGAATAAGTCTTCGGCGCATCATAACGCTCTTTATCCGCCTGATAAAAAGCAACCCAATTAAAGAGTTTATCATTCTGTTGCAATGCCAAAGAAGCATTCTTAAGCGCATTTTCATAATCTCCCATAGATAAATAAACACGTGCAAGCATACCATACCCGAGAGCCCTGTTAGGATGCAGGATCGTCTCGGCATTTACGGGAAGGGCATCACCTGCTGCCTTGTTCAAATCATCAAGCAGAAATTCGTACATCTCTTGAAGAGTCACCTGCGGTGAGGGAGCCTCCACGGAGGCCGAAGTCAATAGCGGAACCGACAATTTATCCTTGGTAGCCTCACAATATTGGTCAGCATAGTAATTGGTAAGAAAGAAATAGTGCATTGACCTCAACACACGGCCCTGTGCAATCAACATGTCCCGTTGCACCTGGGTACATTCTGTGGCCTCGGGCACATTTTCTACTATCAAATTCCAAGCAAAAAGCCCTTCATAGGCATTGAAATAGGGATTTTTATCACTACCCGCCATTAGATCAACCCTCTTCACGGCTTCGTCGGCATAATAGTGTGTTCGGGTCAGAGATGGGCTGCTGACAGTCGAGGGCACCTTAAACATATCACCCATCAATAACCCAAGTTGATCGGGATCAAGATAGTGGTAGGTATAATTGTTTCTGATAAAAGCATTGTAATCTTCCCAAGTCTTGGGTATCTTCTGACCTTTCGGTATAACCCCCAAAAAATCGACACAGGAGGAGAAGAGCAATGTTGCCGTTACAATAAGCAGTGTGCTTATCTTTATTGTTCGTTTCATATTATTCATCCTTTAAAAATTCAAATACAATCCCCATACATAATTGGGCTTAATTTTACCGCCCAGATAGTAATGCGCCTTCGAATCGAAAGCAATGATCCCGACATTCTCTACATTGAACTGCAGACGGGCACCTGAAAGAGATATTTTCTTGCACCACTGCTCAGGGAACCTGTATGCCAATGATATATTGCTAAAACGAATATGCGACGCATTGTAGACAAAGAGGTCTGAATAACGATAGAGCTCGGTACGGTGCGTGTTGTAATTCTGAGTATCGTTGGAGAAGAGTAGACGCGGAACATCAGTCTTATCGCCGGGCTTGGTCCAACGGTCAACTATACCCTTTGCAGTGGAGTTGATACGTCCGTTTGCCATATTGATGCTCGGGAAATCAGTAGAACGTAACTTATGACCGACATTCAATATTACCAACGCTGAAAATTCAAAATTCTTGTAACGCAATACATTAGTCAACGAAGCGTTATGTACCGGAATTGTTGTACCGCAGTAAAGCAAAGCTTTGTGATCACGTGTTGGACCGGATGTGATATTGCCTTCAGCGTCATATACCTGCGGGTCACCTTTTTCATCAAGTCCCGCCCACCTATAAGCGTAAATGCCATATAGAGGGTTGCCGACCATAGGATAGCTGGTAACCAGGTCAATGCGGCTGTTCCACAGGGCAGGCTCAACGCTTACGTGTTTTACCTCGTTATGGTTGAAGGCATAGAGTAAAGTTGTATTCCAACCAAAATCTTTGCTGCGGAAAATCTCTCCGTTAAGAGTAACTTCCACTCCTCTATTGACCATTTTGCCATTGTTGGTCATCAAGTGAGAATAGCCAAAACCCTGTGTAGGACTACCGTTAATTGGAGCAAGCAGATCGACACTATATTTATTGTAATACTCTATAGTACCGGATAAGCGATGACGGTAGAGTGAGAAGTCGAGACCGATGTTGGCGGTCGAAGTTTTCTCCCAACGGATATCCTTGTTGGGAGGAGTGGTTACCTGACCGGCCATACCATCCACGAGACTTGAAGCATAGTAGGAAGCAATCAGGTATGGTGCCGTATTACGTGCAATATTACCGCCGATACCGTATGAAGCTCTTAGTTTGAGCATATCTATGAAATCGACATCGAAGAATGATTCCTTACTTATGTTCCAGCTTCCTCCAACCGACCATAAAGGCTTGTTCTGATACTTTGTATTAGTTCCCCAGAGGTTGGAACGATCCCAACGGATACTGGCTGAAAGTACATATTTATTGTCAAACGTGTAAGATGCATTTGAATAGAATGAGACAAAGCGGTTGAGCAGTTCTCTGGAAGAAGCTATATTACTTTGAGGCAACTGCGCTGCTCCCAATAAACCTGAGAAATAGGACAAATCCAGTATATTGAAATTCTGCCAGCTCTTCAGCTCTGGATCATAACCGTAGAAGGTATTCTCATCAAAACATATCAATGAATGGCGGATTTCCTGTCCCAATATCCACACCAGATTGTGTTTTTCAGCAAATGTCTCGTTGAAATTCAACTGCTGACGGAAGTTGTAGCTGCGCTTGTTGTTGCTGAGCGTATAGTATGAATCACCGTTAGGCAGGTTGTATTCCAGCGAACCGCCCCATGGAGACTCGCTTGTGAAATCATTTATGCGTGTACGCATATAGAGGGTCTCTTTTTCATTCAGGGAATCATAATCGGTATCGTTCGTTTCATACTGGAACATAACATCGTAATTCAACCAAGAGGTAAAATCAAGTTTCAACTTGGCAAATGCGCGTGTTTCCATGGTTCTTGTCTGATTTAGAGCATAATTCAACTCATCCATCGGCACAAGAGTCTCGGGATACATTCCATATTGTTCGATCATATCGCGACGTACCTTTCCGATCTGTGAAGGTGCAACAAAATAACTCCCGTCCTCATTGACCAGCGGATCATATGGCATTGCATTGAAACCGGGAGTGAACAGGTCGTATGAGCCGTTTTTCTCCTTGCCGTATTTCAGATAGATGCCTGTGTCAAATTCCAACCAACTTGTCAGTTTCAGGGAGTTGGTAATGTTAATACCCAATTTCCAATCTTTGTGGTTAACATCCTCATAATTATTATCCCAATAGGTTGTGGAGAAGTTGAAGGAGTTCTTATCCACAGTTTTTCCAACCCTTAAGTTGTATTGCTGATAGAAGGAAGTGCGTTTACCATATTCTGCTGCCTGTTCGTAATAACGGTAACCCTTTGAAGCGAGAGCGTCCAGAATTCCGTTTCCTTCACTCATAGTGATCTTGCCTGTATACATATCCAGCAGGGTGTTTACTCCCAAACTCGGATATGCTCCGTTTTCACGCAAGTCAGAGGCCTGCAACGCAGCTGCCTCAGGCGTATTCAGAGCCGAAGCAGCCCATTCACGCTCAATGGCAATAATGTCGGCTGCATCCGTAAATCTGTTTTTGTAAAAGGCATATGGATGCGCTGCAAAAGTGGAGGAAAAACTCACTTGAGGCTTGCCCTCTTTAGCCTTTTTGGTGGTAATTACAATCACACCGTTGGCAGCACGAGCACCGTAGATTGATGCAGCAGCGGCATCTTTCAGTACCGTTATGCTTTCAATATCTTCCGGGTTGAGATCGGGAATGTTTTCAGTGGTCATTCCAATCTTATCCAGAGTTGTATTTTCGACGGGAAATCCGTCAATGACAACCATTGGATTGGCAACAGCATTCAATGTAGTAACGCCACGAATTTGACCACCTACATATCCAGCTACCTGCCCTTCAAGCATGGATGAAAGGTTATCAATACGTTTGAGTTCCAGTTTTTCACTTGAAACCTTGGAGAAAGCGCCTGTTGAGCGCTCTTTTGACAAAGTCTGGTAACCTGTCACCAGCACTTCATCCAACATCTGATCATCGGGCTCCATTTGAATCAAAAGATCCTTCGTCCCTCCAACAACCTTGATCTCCATTTCTTTCATACTGATATAGGAGATAATCAGCGTTTCGCCACCGCCTAAACTGAGGCGGAAACGTCCGTCAACGTCCGTCACCGTCCAGTTCTTGCTTTCTTTTACTAAAATGGTTGCCCCGATTAGAGGTTCGCCCCTATTGTCCGTTACTTTTCCTGAAACAAAATCCTTTTCATTCTGCTGTCCGACGGAAAATGTAGCACCATTTCCCTCAGCCAAGGCATAAGTCATAGGAAAGCACAAACCGACACAGAGTAGTAACCTTAAAAGGGAGCCTTGGACTCCTGGCCAAAACCCTTTGGGGTTTACAGTTTTTCTACTCATAGATTAAATTGTTTGATGGTTAATATTAATATTTTTTAAACAGTTGATCCAATTTCACGGCAGTTTCCTGATCGGATGGACGGCTCATATCTGACGAAATTATTTTCCCTTCCCTATCCAAAAGGATAAAACGGGGAATACCGGTTATGATATAGTCGTCCATAAAATTATCCCCCTCATCAAAATGGAGTTGGACTCCTGTCATGCCCTCATTAACTCTGCTTTTCCATGCTTCGAGGTCAGCATCACAGGAAATGCTGACAAAAGTGATATCTTTTCCGTGATATCTCTCCTCCAACTCTTTCATGTGAGGAATTTCAATACGGCAAGGGCCGCACCAAATAGCCCAAACATCAATATAGAGGTATTTTCCACTGAAGTCAGCAAGTGAAAACTTATTTCCGTTTACATCGATAGCATTAAAAATGGGCGACGGACTTCCTTCTGAGATATTGTTCCATTTATCATATAGGGTTTCAAAAGAGTCTATCAATTCAGGAGTCTTCACAAAACGTCTAAATGCTTCAATGTCGGAGTCTGATAATGATGCAAGTCCCCGCTGTTCCATCATTTTGAATATCTTGTTGTTTATCAGAAACTCCGCAATAAGGGGTTCCGTTACATCCGACTCAACATATTTTACAAGTGCATCAATAGTCCGAATCCCGGGATATTTATCTATTGAAATTCTATCTGCAGCTTCTGAGATAAAGGAACGATATTCTTTATACTGGAGTTGAGAGGGCTCAATAACCAACAGTCCGTTCAACTTCTCCCAATAAACCGAAGAGGCACTATAGGTTGTGTCCATAGTAAGTCTCCTATGAAAATAGGGATAGGAGGGTAATGTGGAATAGCTGAAATACTTCAAGCGTTCCCTTTCCAACTCATTGAACGTTTTAGATAACCCTGCCTTTTCCAACTCCGATAAGTTTGCATTATAGAGGCTGTCAGACAATGCGAGAAATGCTTCCTCACTAAGTTCGGTATCATTGATTTCGGCAGCAAACAGAGGCGCAAAGTTCAAATATCTGCTTTCATCCGAACCTTTGCCGGTTATCTCCGTATCCATGCCTGTCTCATTTTCTTCAAAAGAAAGGCAGATATCGGTGCCGGGCGTAAGGAAGAGTTTAGGGCTTAGATATTGGTAATAAAAAGTCACATAGATAGGTTCGCTAATATCGAGCGTCAGTTCTCCTTTTCCAAGCGAATCTATGGGTATGACAATCTCTCTTTCATCTGCAAAGTATATGAAAGCCGGAGTCCCATCGTTTTCGCCAATGACAGTGACTGAAATTCTTGCCTTATTGCTACCACATGAAAGTAATAGAGAGGAAAGAATTAAAGGAAAGGCGATTAAAATAAACAGCCTTGTAGTACGTTTCATAGTTTGTTGTGTTTTGTTTAAAACTTGCCGATGGCTAACAGCCAATTATTAATATTTAAATCCAAACTCGATACTCAGAACTCAACATCTATCCCACACCTGGTAACCTTTTCAACACGAAACTCGCAACACGAAACTCGCAACACCTAATTTACTGCGGCACCGGATTCACCTGAAGCTTTAGCCCAGGCTCTGTACATTATATGTGTATTGAAATCCATTACGATATTGCCGAAGCGGTCTATGCAAATTACACCACCGCCTGAGCCCTCCATCTTGTCTATTTTGTTCCAGATAACCTCATGGACGGCATCTTTAAGAGAAAGCCCTTTGTAGTCCATAAGAGCATATATGTCGTGAGCAACTGACCTGCGGATCCAGAGTTCACCGTGACCTGTACTGGAGACACCTACAAAGTTGTTGTCTGCAATTGTGGAGGCACCGATGATAGGCACATCGCCCACTCTGCCCCATTTCTTTCCTGTCATACCTCCCGTGGAGGTGGCGGCGGCAATGTTGCCTTCACGATCAAGAGCCACACAGCCCACAGTCCCTATCGGAGCACCGGTTCTTTTCTCTGCGAGAGCTCTTTCGAGTTCAACTTTACTACTCTCAGTCGTAAAATAGGAGTTCGGGACTATTTCGAGTCCCTGCTCTCGTGCAAAGAAAGAAGCGCCCTCTCCGATAAGCAGTACGTGGGGAGTCTTCTCCATCACCAAACGTGCCGCCTTGATGGGATTCTTTATGTCGGTCACACCGGCAACGGCACCTGCCGAGAGGTCACGACCGTCCATTATAGAGGCGTCGAGTTCATGACGTCCATCCGAGGTCATAACTGCACCTTTTCCGGCATTGAAAAGAGGACAATCCTCGAGATAGATAACAGTTGCCTGCACCGCATCCAGGGCACTGCCACCGGAGGCAAGTATCGTTTTACCCTGCTCCAGGGCTTCATTGAGGAATATGCAGTAGGCAGCCTCATCTTCTGTAGACATTGCATGGGAGCCTCCTGCACCACCGTGCAGTACAATGGCCCATTCTTCACGCTCCGGCTGTACCTGCTGCTTGCATGAAATCAGCATGGACGCTGCTGCAATCAGTACCAAAAGAAATTTCGTTTTCATAATTATATAGTTTATGTTAAAGTCTCTTACGGAGCTCTTCTCCCTGTTTCTCAAAACCGGGCTTTCCAAGAAGAGCAAACATGTTTTTCTTATAATCTTCAACTCCCGGCTGATCGAAAGGATTTACACCAAGCATATATGCACTTATGCCACAGGCCTTTTCAAAAAAGTAAAAGAGCTGGCCGAGGTTATATTCGTCAATCATTTCTATGGAAATCTCCATAGTAGGCACTCCTCCGTCATTGTGGGCAAGCATGGTGCCCAGTTGGGCCATCTTGTTGCAGAACTCTACATTCCTTCCTGCGAGGTAATTAAGTCCGTCAAGATCCTGTTTATCGCGGCTGATTTCCACTCTCCAACGAATTGTACGCACATCAATGAAGGTCTCAAAGAGGATACGTTCGCCATCCTGGATATATTGTCCCAAAGAGTGAAGATCGGTAGTGAAATTTACCGATGCCGGAAATATTCCCCTACCATCTTTACCTTCACTCTCACCAAAGAGCTGTTTCCACCATTCGCTGACATATTGAAGCTTCGGGCTGAATCCAACAAGAAATTCTATTTTTTTACCACTGTCATAGAGGGCATTGCGCATGGCTGCATAGAGAATCGCAGGGTTCTCCTTTGTAGGTTTGCTACATATTTGCTGCATATCGGCCGCTCCCCTAACCATTTCCGTAATATCAAAACCGGCAAGTGCTATCGGTAGCAATCCCACCGCTGTCAATACTGAAAAACGGCCTCCCACATTATCTTCTATAACAAAAGTCTTATAGCCCTCCTGATTGGAGAGTAACCTGAGGGCTCCACGTTCCTTATCGGTAACCGCGACAATCCTTTTGCGAGCCCCTCTAGTTCCATATTTCTCTTCAATATAACTCTTGAGCAAACGGAAGGCGACAGCCGGTTCCGTAGTTGTCCCCGACTTTGAAATTACAACACAGGCAATATTCTTGACTGAGACCACATCCATCAGTTCGGCAATATACTCTTCTGAAAGATTGTGTCCTGCAAAGACTACCTTGGGACCGCGTGATGGGACCATCCTGTGGAAAGAATGTGAGAGTGCCTCAATAGCTGCCTTTGCACCAAGATATGAGCCACCAATGCCGATGACAATTACCAAGTTTATCTCCATTTCAATCCATTTGTCAACCACAGAAAGATAATCCTCGATAATTTCCGGCGTTGTTTCCGAAGGAAGGCGGTTCCATCCGAGAAAATCACTTCCCGCACCGGTGCCACTATCCAGTGTCGATAATGCTTCAAGAGCTCTGGCGGTATAGTTATCAAACTGCTTATCGTTTACAAAGTTTGAACATCCTTTCAAGTCTAGATTAATCATGATATTGTCAATTTTGTGTTGTTTATTGAAGAATTGAGGCCAAATGGTTCACTACATAATGGGGGCTTTTCTCTTCATAGAGAATCTGGTACATCGCACTCACGATAGGAAGCTCGACTTTGAGCCTGTTTGCTATCTCATACATACACCTTGTGGCATAATAGCCTTCCGCCACCATGTTCATCTCCGTATGTGCCGAAACTACGGAATAACCTTTACCAATCATGCCTCCGAAAGTTCTATTGCGACTGAATTGCGAATAGCAGGTCACCAAGAGATCTCCAAGATATGCTGAACGTGAGGGAATACGACTGGAGTCGGGATGGGTGGAATTGAGAAAACGCACCATCTCATTATAGGCTCCTGTCACCAGCACGGAGATGAAATTGTCACCATAGCCCAGAGAATGGCAAAGCCCCACAGCTACAGCGTAGACATTCTTCATGGCTGCGGAATATTCCACACCATATATATCAGTACTGCAGACAACCTTTACATAGTGCGATGAGAAAGATTCACTCACCTTACGGGAAACTTCGATATGCTTGCTGGCAAAGGTGAGATAGGAGAGCTTTTCCATTGCAACCTCTTCAGCATGCGTTGGGCCGCTCAATACCACGATTCTGTCAAACGGTATCTCCAACTGCCTGTGAAAGTACTCCGCTACGGTTAAATGATCATTGGATACGAATCCTTTAGTGGCCGATATGATTAGCTTATCCTTGAGAAGTTCATAGTCGAGAGACTTTATCTGGGCAAGAAAATATGCCGAAGGAATACAGAAGATTACAGCATCCGAATTGAAAACGACCTCGTTGATGTCGTCGCTCATCTCCAGCCTATCTGTTTTCAATGCAGCAGAACGGAGATAGGAACGGTTGCGGCCAAATTCCTTTATAAAATCTATATTGTCCGAATTACGTATATACCAATTAATTCTATTGCCCGTATCCGACAACACCTTGACAAGTGCAGTTGCCCAACTGCCGCTGCCTATTAAACCATACCTCAGATCTTTTCCTATCAAATCCGCATGCATTGCAAATCACATTTAATAATCACGTAACTTACAAAAGTAAAGTTATTTATTTAGAATATCAATATCAGCGTGAGCCAAAAATGGTGCTTCCTATACGTACGATCGTGGCACCCTCCTCGACTGCAATAGCCCAATCCTGAGACATTCCCATTGAAAGGGTATCAAAGTTTGGAAATTCCGGTTTCAGTCTCTCAAAAGCCGACTTCAAAATACGGAATTCACCCCTCACCTGCTCCATATCATCTACGAAAGAAGCCATTCCCATCAGACCGCGAATACGCACATTGTGATATTTTTCACGGAAGTGTGGTACCTGCTCCAAAGCTTCCTGCACGGGAAAGCCCTGTTTGCTCTCCTCCATGGCAATATGCAACTGTACAAGACAATCCACAATCCGGCCTGAAAGAGCAGCCTGGCGATCTATTCTAGCCAGAAGAGGTTCCGAATCCACCGAATGGATAAGCGAAACATAGGGCAGGATCATTTTGATCTTGTTGCTCTGCAGATGACCGATAAAATGCCATTCTATGTCACCGGGAAGCGAGTGAACCTTAACCGCCATTTCCTGTGGACGGCTTTCGCCGAATACGCGCTGACCGGCATCGTAAGCCTCGAGAATTTCGGAAACGGAATGGAGTTTTGAAACTGCCACCAACTTCACAGTTGATGGCAATTGGCTGAAAACATTCTCTATCCTTTCCCGGATGGTCATCATTTCCGTTTTTGCTGTTGTCTCATCTGCTCCTGCTGTATCCTGTAAGCCTCATCAAGACGTTGCCTGAACTTGGATTTCTTCTGCGGCTCTTTGCTGCTCGCTCTCTGCTGAATCAGTGCACGGAGCTTTTCCTCGTCAACAAACCATTTCCTGATAATCAAAGTCTGGATGATGGTTATAAGGTTGGAGAGCATATAGTAGTAACTCAATCCTGCGGAGAAATTGTTACAGATTATCACCATAAATATAGGCATAAACCAGGTCTGCATAAACTTCATACCAGGCATCTGCTGGTTATCCGCCATCTGGCTCATCGTCAGTTTGGAGTAGAAGAACATTGACACACCCATAAGAAGTGCAAAAAGGGAGATGTGGTCGCCGTAAAGAGGAATGTTGAATCCGAAATCAAGTATGGAGTCATAGCCGCTGAGGTCATCCGCCCATAAGAATTTTTGTTGTCTCAACTCGAAAGAAGCAGGGAAGAAACGGAACATTGCAAAAAGGATCGGGAATTGCAACAACATCGGAAGACATCCTCCGAACATGCTCACACCGGCCCTTTTGTATAGGTCCATAGTGGCCTGCTGCTTCTTCATCGCATCTTCTTTCTTGGGGTATCTTTCGTTGATCTTCTGGATTTCAGGCTGGAGAACCTTCATCTTCGCAGAAGATTTGTATGACTTGATTGTCAGAGGAGATATGACAATCTTGAGCAATATGGTCAGAATAAGAATTATCAGACCGTAGCTCGCGATATATTTACTTAGCCAGTTGAATACCGGAATTATGACATACCGGTTGATTGGCCCGATAATCTTTCCTCCGAGAGGAATGATCTTTTCGAAACCCTCATCATAGCTCTTGAGTGTCGGGTAGTGATTTGGACCGAAATAGAACTTGAAAGGAATAGAAAAATCTTTGCTTTGCGTATCCAGGTCAAGCACCATTTCAGCTGAAGAACGCATCAGGTCGCCTGTTGCGATCGCAACATCCTCTGCATAGAACTTATTTTCAAGATTTCCGCCAACAAAGTTGTTTTCAGCGACAAGAATAGCGGAGAAAAATTGTTGCTGGAATCCAAACCAACGCAGATTCGCCGAGAATGATTCTTTGGCGGAATCTTTTCTCATACCGATACTCTTGACATCATTGGTGCCTGAAAAACGGTAAGCGATGGCAGAGTAGTTTTTCTCATTTTTATATCCCTTCTCAAGATGAGGAATATCGGCGTTCCATTGGAGACGTATCTGGTTAGTACGTCTGTCGAGCACAGCGTCCATATTCACAAATCTGAGATTGTAGTCCACCAAATAACTCTCTTCGGCGAGGGAATAAACCGCCTCGATATAGGAGTTTGCCGAAAAATGTAGACGTAGGATTAGGTTGCTCTCACTCTGTGAAACAAGGGAAAAGGTCAGATCACCGGTGTTAATCCATTGATTAGTATTAATCTCATACTCGAATGAACTCTTCCCATCCCCAATCAGTATCAAAGCGGAGCTGTCATAAGTGTAATAATTCTTGATTTCAACCTCTGAGGGCTGAGCTCCTCTGGATGATATTTTGAGCCTGATTTTATCATTCTCAAGAGTGTAATACTCCGCCTCTGCAACACTGGCGGAGTGAAGTATGGAATCCTGGTACAACGGCAGTTCCTGACCGGGAACCTGCACTTTTTCGGCTGCAGCCTCATGATATGTGGTATCAAGACGCGCACTTTCGATGGCACGGGCTGCAGCTGTCGAATCTGCTATGTATCTCTCCTTCTGCTGCTTCTCATACTGCTTGGTATTGTACCAGCTGAATAGCAGCAAAATAATGCCGATAAGGGCAAATCCTATGATGGTGTTTCTGTTTTCTCCCTTATTCATCTCTCTGCTCGAATTGTGAATCAATTGCCTTGATCTTCTCCTCGAGCTGTGCGAGCTCCTCTCGGGCGACCTCGATCTCTTTTCTCATCTTAGCAAGATAGGTCTCTGCATTTTTAGTCTTGGAGAAAAAGCCCATATTGTTTTCCCATGTGGCAATATCCTGTTCTTTTTTGACATACTTTTGCACGAGACGATCCCTTTCGCTACGGAGACCTCTCTCAGCCTTGCTGAGATTGGCGTCGGAAGAGTATTTGCCATATCTCGGGCGATAGTCGTCATTCTGAGCCCTTACTTCGTCAAACTTAGCATCGATAACCCTTTTGAATGCATCTTGAAGTTTATTCTTCTCCTTGAAGGGAACAAAGCCAATCTCATTCCACCTACCCTGGAAGGCTTTAAGAGCCTCGAAATTTTCGCCTTTGTTATCGGATAATTCAAACGCTTTGATTTCCTCGATAAGTGCAAGTTTAAGCTGGCGGTTGGTTTCGTATTGTGATTCCTGTTTACCCAGATGTTTCTCCTTATTGTTGAAGAATGTGTCACAAGCAGCGCGAAAACGCTTCCATACCTGATCGGTTCGTTTGCGAGATACGGGACCTATCTCTTTCCACTGTTTCTGAAGGTCTATCAAATAATCGGTGGTCTTCTTCCACTCTTCACTGTGCTGAACGGCCTCAGCTTTTTCGCATAGATCTATTTTCAGTTTTAGATTCTCCTGCATCTGATCTTTAAGCTGACCGTAGTATGCTTTCTTTGCCTCGAAGAAATTGTCGCAGGCTGAGCGGAAGCGCTCATATACCTTGAGATTGTCCTTTTTGGATGCAAAACCTATTGCTTTCCATTTTGCCTGTATTTCTTCAATGGCTTTGGTCATTTTGTTCCATGTCCTTGAGTCAGAGATTTCCATTGCAACAATCTTCTCTACCTCTTCGCAAAGAGCACTCTTTGCCTCAAAATTCTCCCTCTGGCTTGTTTTCAGTGAGTCAAAATATGCCTGGTGTTTCTTATTGATTATCGCAGTTGCTTCCTTGAACCTCTCCCAGATGCTCTCCCTTTGCTCTTTACCGACGGGACCTATTTCCTTCCACTCTTCATGGAGTTTTTGGAGGGCTTTAAATGCTGCAACTATATTGTCATATTCAGTCTCGGCAAGAGCTTCCGCCTTGATACATAGCTCCTCTTTTGCAGAGAGGTTACGCTTGAAATCGAGATCCCTGAGTTCCTTGTGAATTTTGACATTGTCGTAGAAGATCTCCACATTGTGGCTGTAGGACTCATAAAGGTCCCTCATACGTGCCTGCGGTACCTGGCCGGTTGCACGCCATTGTGCCTGAAGATTTCCAAACTCGCTGAAAAGCTGCCCCATATCCTCCTGGCTTTGCCTCTCGATGAGGGACTTTATCTGCTCTATTATCTCAAGTTTAGTCTGAAGATTCTGCTCCTTACTCTGCTCCTGCTCACGCACGTATGCGTTTCGCAGATTGCGATAATTGTTGTAAAGCTCTTTAAATCCACGCTCAACCTCAGCAAAGGGATTGATGGAAACAACATCACCGCTATCAGTTCCGTCACTTATCACATCCTCGGAAGGGGCGATAAAACCACTTGCAATCTTCTCCTTGCGAAGAGTCTTGTAGAATATGGCTTTAACGGAGTCGGCATGCTTGTAGAGCAGCTGCATATCTCCCTTGTTTAGCAGCATCTGGAATACATCCAAAAGCTCTTTCAGGCCCATCTCCGAATAATCCGGCACTTCAGGACTCTCTTCAGCTGCTTCAACTTTCGGAGCCTCCTCGACAACTTCTGTTTCGGTAACCTCTTTGGCAGCTTCCGGTTCATGAACCTCTTCGACTGACTCCGCCTTGGGAGTCTCTTCGGCAAGCTTTGCTTTTGGGGTCTTCTTAGCAACTTTTGCTTCAGGGACCTCGTCAAGTGCTTCTGTCTTGGGAGTCTCTTCGGCAGGCTTTACTTTTGCGGCCTTCTTAGCAACTTTTGCTTCAGGGACCTCGTCAAGTGCTTCTGTCTTGGGAGTCTCTTCGGCAGACTTTGCTTTTGGGGTCTTCTTAGCAACTTTTGCTTCAGGGACCTCGTCAACTGCTTCTGTCTTGGGAGTCTCTTCGGCAGGCTTTGCTTTTGCGGCCTTTTTAGTAGCTTTTGCCTTTGGAGCCTCTTCAGCGATATCTACCTTGGGAGTATCTTCCACAGTTTCTGCCTTTGGAGCCTTTTTAACTGCTTTTTCCGGTTGTACAATTTCTTCCTTTGATATGTCGCCGGTATCTTTAGCGACCTGTTCAGCGTTTACAACAGATTGCTCTAGAGCTTCTTCTTGCTGCTCAGGAACAATTGGTTTCAGATCTTCACTCATGTAATTGAATTGTATAATTATTATATCCTGCAAATATAACGGAATTTGTGGAATAAATGCTACTTTTGCAGTACAAGAGTACAAAAAATGAGAATAGATATCCTTTCAGTCGTACCTGAACTCCTCGAAAGTCCGCTAAACCACTCCATCATCAAAAGAGCGAGGGAGAAAGGTCTTGTCGAAATACATCTGCACAATATTCGAGATTGGGGCAAGGGACATTATCGCCAGACAGATGATTATGGTTTCGGAGGAGATGCCGGAATGATAATGATGATTGAGCCCGTATTCAACCTTATCGAGAAACTCAAAGGAGAAAGGGAGTACGACGAAATAATCTATACTGCACCCGACGGTGAAATTTTTGACCAAAAAATAGCTAATTCTCTCTCTATCCGAGAGAATATTATTATTCTCTGCGGCCATTACAAAGGTATCGACCACCGGATCAGAGAACATCTGATAACCCGTGAAATATCTGTAGGAGACTATGTGCTCAGCGGAGGCGAAATCCCTGCCGCCATCATCACCGATGCCATTGTAAGATTATTACCGGGAGCAATAACCGATGAAACCTCAGCCCTTTCCGACTCTTTCCAGGACGGACTTCTTGCACCGCCAATTTATACCAGACCGGCGGAGTTTAATGGTTGGAAAGTACCTGAGGTGCTCCTGAGCGGAAATCCAAAACTCATTAAAGCTTGGCAGGAGGAACAGGCACTGGAACGTACCCGCCGTTTACGTCCCCATCTTCTTAAAGAGAATCGGAAATAGTAACCTTCTTGATTGGTGTCTGACGCTCCAGAGCATGAACTTCCATTGCCGGAGGCTCGGCAGGGCATACACTTGTACAGCCCCCACAACCTATGCATAAGTCGCTATTTACCACAGGGTAAAAGAGTCCGGGCTTCCTTTTGTGCTCATTAAGTTGAATGGTACCGGTAGGACAAATCTCACTGCACCTGCCGCAGACTTGATCGTCGCGGAATACCAGACAGTTTTTAGCAACGAACTTAACCATACCTATCCTCACCGAACGTTTATCGTTTAGTGTAAGAGGTATCAGCGCACCGTTTGGACAGACGTTGGAGCACTTGTTGCAGTCGTATCGGCAATAACCCTCCTCAAAGGAGAGCAATGGCATCAGAAAACCGTCAATGCCATGCTGAGTGATCGAGGGTCTTATAATCTTCGAAGGGCAGGCGGCTACGCAGGCGTGACATGCCGTACAATGCTCCTTGAGGTGTTCCAGATGCAAAGCTCCGGGAGGGAGAAATTGCACTATAGGATCACCTGCGTCGCCTTTGGCAGGAGAAGAATGAAACTTAGAACCCCATCTTCGGGAAGCAACTACCAATCCGAGGGTGCCGAGAGCAATTAGTGCATTTCTGCGACCGGCGCTTTCCGGGTAACCTTTACTTTCGGAAGATTTTTTATCGCGTCTATCACGGCCCCAGGCGTATTTTAGTTCAATTGCAGTGCTCTTGCAAGAGAGTATACAATCAAAACACATGACACATCGTGAATAATCGATGGTTTTGGTAACGCAATCCAGTGCCTGAGCTTTACATTTCTTTCCACAGATAGAGCATCCTACACACTTTTTATCAGCAATATTGAGGCGAAACATCGAATGGCCGGCAACCAATCCGAGGAATGAGCCCACAGGACAAATAGTATTACAGTAAAGACGCCCTCTGAAGGCACTCATAATGGTAACCAAACATAAGAATGCGAGTGCTACCGCAAACGACCAGATAGCAAATGAGGTGTAAGAATTTAGTGAAGTAACTATCCTGCCAAATATCGAATAAGGATCCAGAAAAGCGAACGGATATGAGATACCGGCTATCATAGCAGCTGCCACCACTCCAAGGATTATATATCTCAATGTGTTGTGAGCGGGACTATAGTTGTATCGACGCTGCTTTTTGCTCTTGAAGCGGTCGGCAATCCAGATAACAATGTCCTGCCAGATGCCCAAAGGGCAAAGAAAGGAGCAATATACCCTTCCGAACAGTATCGTAACTATCAACAGTAATATCAAGGGAAGTGCACTTCCCACAAATAACGCCATCAGAGCGGGACCGAACTGGAATTTCTCCACCATTGGTGAAAAAGGTAGTTTTCCGGCCGAAAAAGAGATGAATGAAAGGGTAATAACGATAAAGAAAAGGGATGCAATGAGTATTCTTGCCGTTCTTGCTGTTTTCATCTTCTTATATTACAAATTTTGGTCAAAAGTAATTTATTATTTCCATATGTTAAAAATAAAGAGTACTTTTGCACTCGTCCGGAGTTCTGGATCAATATTTGTGGGGAAACAATTAACGTACTTTAATAAGAATTATCACAATGAAGAAGTTACTACTTTTACTTGCAGTAGGAGCACTTTTCCTCTGCGCCGGTTGTTCAAAGAGGTGCCACTGCGTAGCCAAACTCAATGGTGAAGTTGTTTTTGAAGAGTCCGATCTTGTTCTTAGAGAGGGCGAAAAATGCTCTGATTACAACAAAATGGTAAGCGTACCCCTCATCGCTACAAAGGTTGAGTCAAAGTGCCTTCCGCAGCTCTTCTAATAAACTGAAAAACATTAATCGGGGGGTGACCGGAAGGTCACCCTCTTTTTGTAGAAACTCATAATTCTACAGCATTATGAAACCGGAAATTAAATATGCACTGAGAGTATTGCTCGGCCTCATGTTCATCATTTCAGCAGTGGCCAAACTAATATCGGTTGACCAATTCGAAATCTATATCTTCGGATTCCGACTATTTGGACTGGGCCTCTCCTACTTTATTGCGAGGGCTATTATAGCAATGGAACTTGCTCTAGGGATACTTCTCATACTAAACTTACACTCCAAGGCAGTATTCTTAGCATCATTTCTTGTTCTGGCTCTCTTCAGTCTATTTCTTATAGGACTTACAATTGCCGGCAACCGAGAGAGTTGCCACTGCTTCGGCGAACTGGTAGATATGAATCCGAGGCAATCCCTGCTAAAAAATATAATACTGCTTGTAATACTGCGTCTGAGCGCAGGACTGAAATCCTTTCGAATCCCATGGAAACCTCTTTGGTATACTCTCGTCATTTCCGGTTCGATCGCAACGGTATTTATCATATCTCCTCCTGACAACTGGAGGTACGACCAGTACGGTCAGAGCACAATTGTGAGCGAAAAAGCCTTCGAGGATGCGTTCTCACACGGATTGCTACCTACAGAGTTACTCGAAGGAGAAAAAGTGGTGTGCTTTATGAGTATCACTTGTGAATATTGCCTGATGGCTGCCCGAAAAATAGCCATACTCCGCAGCAATAAAAATTTCAGCAATGGGGAACTGACCATTGTCTTTGCACAAGGAAATGTCGAACGCGACCCTTCGGTATTTCTCGAAAATTCAGGGCTTGACTACGAACGATATCTCTTCTTGGATGCAACTCCCTTTATCAGGATTACGGAAGGTACCATGCCGTTGACACTTGTGCTCAACGAGGGTAAAATAATAGCAAAATACGGTTACCGCGACATAAGGTAAGCCTGCAGTGTGTTACGTAGAAGAGAAATAATGGTCATCGGGCCGACACCTCCAGGAACCGGAGTAATGTAAGAGCATTTCGGAGCTACTTCGTCGAAGGCCACGTCTCCCACAATTCGATAACCTTTATCATTTTCCGCGGGGATGCGTGTAATACCCACATCCACCACCACTGCCCCATCTTTGACCATATCACCTTTTAAGAACTCGGGGACTCCGAGTGCTGCAATTATAATATCAGCACGGCGCGTGTGCTCTGCCAAATCCTTGGTGCGGCTATGGCACATGGTGACCGTACAGTCTCCCGGTTCTCCTTTTTGCGAAAGCAGATTGGCTATCGGGCGGCCTACAATATTGCTGCGGCCCAATACCACGCAGTGCTTGCCGCGAGTCTCAATTTTGTAGTGCTCGAGAAGAGCCATTATACCATAAGGTGTGGCAGAAACAAAGGTAGGAAGTCCAAGTGAAAGTCTGCCAACATTGACGGGGTGAAATCCGTCAACATCCTTGCGCGGATCAACTGATGCTATTACTTTTTGCTCGTCAATCCCTTTCGGCAGAGGCATTTGGATAATAAAACCATCCACCGATTTATCGGTATTGAGTTGAGCGATCAGATTGAGAAGTTCTTCTTCTTTAGTCTCCCCTGAAAGACGATGTACCGTAGAGTCAAACCCCACTTGAGCACAAGCACGCTCTTTTGAAGCAACATAGGTCTTGCTGGCACCATCCTCTCCAACAATTATTGCAGCCAGATGAGGTCTTCTGCCTCCCGAAGCTACAATTTTCTCTACCTGTGAAGCGATTTCTTTTTTTACGGCCTCTGATGTGGCCTTTCCATCTAGCAGTATCATTACTTTAAACTTTTATCTGCGTTTTTTTTTCATTATCCTGGAAGACATTGCGTTGGATGAAACATTCTTCATCATCTTGCGCGTGCCGTCGAATTGCTTGAGCAAACGATTTACCTCCACAAGTGAGGTACCGCTGCCTGCTGCTATCCTCTTGCGGCGACTGCCGTTGAGTACGGAGGGATTCTCCCTTTCATAGGGAGTCATCGAGAGAATGATAGCCTCAACTCCCTTAAAAGAGCTATTGTCAATATCTACGTCTTTGATGGCCTTACCGACGCCCGGAAGCATCGAAGCCAGATCCTTGATATTTCCCATCTTCTTAATCTGCTGAATCTGCTGGTAGAAATCATCCAGATTGAACTGATTTCTGGCCATCTTCTTGTGGAGCTTTCTGGCCTCCTCTTCATCATACTGTTCCTGGGCCTTCTCTACGAGGGAAACTACGTCCCCCATCCCCAGGATACGGTCGGCTATACGTTTGGGATGAAAGACATCCAGAGCCTCCATCTTCTCACCGGAACTGATGAACTTTATAGGCTTCTGCACCACTGCTTTGATAGAAAGAGCAGCACCTCCACGGGTATCACCATCCATCTTGGTCAGCACCACTCCGTCGAAATCAAGCACTTCGTTGAAAGCCCTTGCCGTTTCAACGGCATCCTGACCGGTCATCGCATCAACTACGAAAAGGGTCTCGGTGGGATTGACCGCATCTTTGATGGCCGATATCTCATCCATCATCTGCTTATCGACTGCCAGACGACCGGCGGTATCAATGATTACAAGCGAATAAGCCTCGTTGCGCGCCTTCTTCACTGCATTCTTTGCTATCGCAACAGGATCCTTGACTCCATCCTCCGTATATACATCAACTCCTACCTGCCCACCGAGCACCTTCAACTGGTCGATTGCTGCAGGACGATAAACGTCACCTGCGACAAGAAGCGTACGCATACCCCTCTTTGACTTGCAGTTGAGCGCCAGCTTGGCTGAGAATGTAGTTTTACCGGAACCCTGAAGACCTGCCACCAGTACGATGCCAGGGCTGCCCTTTACATTGATGTCAGAAGCCTCGCTACCCATGAGGAGAGCAAGTTCGTCATGGACGATTTTGATCATCATCTGTTCAGGGCGGACTGCCTTTAGGACATCCTGACCAAGTGCCTTCTGCTTAACTTCATCGCAGAATGTCTTTGCTATCTTATAACTTACGTCGGCATCGAGAAGTGCTTTTCGTATATCCTTGAGTGTCTCGGAGATATTAACCTCAGTGATCCTTCCCTGTCCTTTTATGAGTTTAAAGGAACTCTCTAGTCTCTCTATCAGATTTTCAAACATAATCTTTATATTAGCTGTAGGCTATTGGCCTATATAATCATTTACTTAAATAGTACTCTTTATATTTTCCACAATCTTTCCATACCTATAACAAACTCTACCCCGCAACCTGTATCACACACTCCGTACTACACTACACACTACACACTACACACTACACACTACACACTACACACTACACACTACACACTACACACTCCCAACTCATCACTATAATATGCTTTGGCCAAATCCCTCTGGTTGTATTTCATCGCCATTACCTGTCCGTAGGCACCTGCAGAATGGAGAGCCACTAGATCACCGCGTTTTGTGGTGTTTAAGAGGATATTCTTACCCCAACTGTCACTGGACTCACAAACCGGCCCTACAACATCGTACCTGAGCGGGCGGCCGGCGGATGTGAGATTCTCTATTGCGTGATGCGCCTGGTAAAGGGCGGGACGAATAAGATCGTTCATACCGGCATCAAGAATTGCAAATTTCTTACGCTGACCGACCTTGACATAGAGAACTCTCGATATAAGATGGCCACACTGGCCTACGATTGCTCTGCCAGGTTCAAAATGGACATCCTGTCCGGGACGCACAATCAGGTTGTCATTTATAATCTTAAAATATTTCTCTAACGGAGCAATGGGGTTGTCATTAGGGTTTTCATAATCAATACCGAGACCTCCGCCGAGATTGATGTTTTTAATGAAAAAACCTTTGTCGATAAACCATTTCTGCAACTCCTCCACTCTCTTGCAGGTGAGTTTGAAGACGGCCAAGTCAGTTATCTGGGAGCCCACATGAAAATGGAGACCTATGAACTCGATATTCTTGCAAAGTGCCATCATATCGACAACATCCTGAAACATCCAAGGGCTGATGCCGAATTTGTCCTCTTTACGGCCGGTACTGATGTACTTGTGTGTGTGTGCATCGATGTCCGGATTGATACGGAGAGAGATCCTCGCCTTTTGTCCCATCTTCCCTGCAAGGTCGTTTATTACACTGATTTCAGGGATTGACTCGCAATTAAATCCGAAAATGCCGGCGTTGAGTGCCGCTTTGATCTCCTTATCCGACTTACCGACACCTGCGTAGACAATCTTAGCAGCAGGAAAACCTGCCTTTACAGCGAGTTTAACTTCATTGCCGCTCACACAATCTGCACCGAGACCATACCCTTTGATAATATCTAGGATGCGATCGTTGGCATTGGCCTTCAATGCATAATGGGCATGATATCCATATTTGTCAATCTGAGATTTGTAGATGTCAAGAGTCTTCTTTAGAAGCTCAACATCGTAATAATAAAATGGAGTTTCAATCTTTTTGAAAACTTCAATTGCCTGTTTGGTAATCATAGCGGAATACTTTATTATTAATCTTGCAAAAGTACGAAAAAATGGCAGAATATCAAGAAATGATCATTTTTGGAACTGATTTGTACAATCAGCCGTTTTTTCTTATATTTGTATTTTATTTTGCGGAATTAGCTCAGTTGGCAGAGCGTTGGCTTCCCAAGCCGAAGGTCGCGGGTTCGAACCCCGTATTCCGCTCGGATTTTCAAAGTAAATCTTTTCCGGACACCTAATATAAGGCCTCTCGAATAGTTTTAAAACATTTAAAATATTTGCGAAAAGTTATGATTTATTCACACGAAGTAGAACACATGTGTGTTGTAAAGAAAGGGCCTAACCACGGACCTTCACCTATTCCCGAAGAGGGTAAATGGGTAAAAGTAAAAGAAGTAAAAGATATATCAGGTTTTACTCACGGCATCGGCTGGTGTGCACCCCAACAAGGTGCCTGCAAGCTTACACTCAATATCAAGAATGGTATAATAGAAGAGGCGCTCGTAGAGACGATCGGCTGCTCGGGAATGACACATTCCGCTGCAATGGCCGGCGAGATTCTCCCGGGCAAAACACTACTTGAAGCTCTCAACACCGATCTGGTTTGCGATGCAATCAACACCGCGATGCGCGAACTCTTTCTCCAGATTGTCTATGGACGCACCCAGTCCGCTTTCTCGGAGGGAGGCCTCATAGTTGGTGCCTGTCTGGAAGATCTCGGCAAGGGACTCCGCTCCACGGTCGGCACTATGTTCTCCACCAAGGCCAAGGGAGTTCGCTACCTGGAAACTGCAGAGGGTTACGTAAGCAAGATTGCTCTTGATGAAGATGACGAGATATGCGGTTATGAGTTTGTACGCCTCGGTGAGATGATGGACCTTATTAAAAAAGGTTTGGATGCCAATGAGGCCCTTAAAAAAGCCACAGCACACTACGGAAGATTCAGTGCAGAGCAAGGCGCAGTTAAATTTATTGATCCCAGAATCGATTAAAAAGAGGAGATATAACCTAATATGATACGTAAAGTAAAATTTGAAAGCCAAAACCGCCGTATTGACAATATCAACAAAGTGTTGAAATCCTATGGCATCGCCTCCATCGAGGAGGCAAACAAAATTTGCGAAGAGCATGGAATTGACCCCTACCTTGAGTGTGAACAGACACAGAAAATATGCTTTGAGAATGCAAAATGGGCCTATGTCGTAGGTGCGGCTATAGCCATCAAGAAGGGTTGTAAGAGCGCTGCTGACGCCGCCGAAGCCATAGGTGAGGGTCTTCAGGCATTCTGCATAGCAGGATCTGTAGCAGACGATCGAAAGGTTGGTCTTGGGCATGGTAATCTCGCTGCCCGCCTTCTCCGTGATGAGACACAGTGCTTTGCATTTCTCGCAGGCCACGAGTCGTTCGCGGCTGCGGAGGGAGCAATCAAGATAGCTGAGATGGCCAACAAGGTACGCAAACAACCGCTGCGCGTGATTCTCAATGGACTTGGCAAGGATGCCGCTATGATTATTTCCAGAATAAACGGCTTTACCTATGTTCAGACAGAGTTTGACTATTACACCGGTAAACTAAAGGTGGTAAAGAGCAAGTCATACTCCAAAGGACCCCGTGCGAAGGTCAACTGTTATGGTGCGGATGATGTACGCGAAGGAGTTGCAATCATGCACAAAGAAGGCGTAGATGTTTCCATTACGGGTAACTCCACCAATCCCACACGCTTTCAGCATCCTGTTGCCGGCACTTACAAGAAAGAGTGCGTCCAACAGGGTAAAAACTATTTTTCCGTAGCATCCGGTGGCGGTACCGGACGCACGCTCCATCCTGATAACATGGCTGCAGGTCCTGCATCCTACGGTATGACCGACACTATGGGCCGCGTGCACTCCGACGCGCAGTTCGCAGGTTCATCGAGCGTCCCCGCACATGTGGAGATGATGGGATTCCTCGGTATGGGCAACAATCCTATGGTCGGTGCCACTGTGGCAGTCGCCGTATCCATAGAACAAGCAATGAAAAAGTAGCGTACAACATTAGTTGGATGCATTTATTTAACCTAAATATACAAATTAATCAATTAAAATTCTATTTATGTTCGTTTCCAGAAAACTACGCCATCTGATGATGGCAATGTTCACATTGATTCTCTCAGCGGGAACAGTGTGGGCTCAGAACATCAATGTCACCGGTACGGTGACTGACAAGAGCGGTGAACCGCTCGTCGGTGTTTATGTGGTAGTACGGGGTACTCAGACCGGTACGGCCACTGACATTGATGGTTTCTACGCAATCGTGGTCCCTACCAATGGCACCTTGGAATTCACATCAATGGGCTATAAGACCGCTGTTGTAGCAGTGGGCGGCAGAGCAAAGATTGATGTGGTACTCGAAGACGACGCACTACTGCTTGAGGACGCTGTTGTCACGGCATTGGGTATCAAGAAGGAGAGAAAATCCCTCGGATACGCTGTGGAAGACCTCAAGTCCGAAGAGTTGATGAAGGTTAAGACCGCCAACCCGATCTCCTCCCTTACAGGAAAGATCGCCGGTGTCAACATCACACAGTCTTCAGGTGCAGCCGGTTCAGGCGCACAGATTATTCTCCGCGGTGGTACTTCCGCATCGGAGGGGAAGGACAACCAGCCCCTCTTCGTTGTCGACGGTATCATCTATGACAACTCATCTACAGTTGTCGGTAACTCGGCTTTCGACGGCTCCTACAGGAGTGCAACAACCACCTCAAACCGTGTGATGGACATCAACCCTGAAGATATCGAGTCGATGTCGGTACTCAAAGGTCCGGCAGCTTCAGCACTTTACGGCTCGCGTGCTGCTAACGGAGTCGTGCTTATCACCACTAAACGCGGTCAAGAAGGTGTCGTTGAGGTCAACTTCAGTTCAAAACTCTCTACCTCGTGGGCAAAGGCACTTCCCCAGTTCCAAAACAAGTATACCATGGGATTCATGGAGGACCAGTATGATTCTTCCAAAAAGTATATAGGTACTGTTTTCAACGACTACTCCTACAACTCATGGGGTAAGGAAGGAGGCGTATTCTATGACAACATGGGAACATTCTTTGACAACGGTCTGATCCTCGACGAGAGCATTAGCGTCTCAGGAGGTACCAAACAGGGCAGTTACTACCTATCCGGCTCTCTATTTGACCAGAATGGTATCGTACCCACTACAGGTTACAGCAAGTACACTTTCCGTTTCAACGGTGACCAGAAGATAGGTATCTTCACATTCAGTGCAAGTGCAGCCTACTCAAAGGCTCATACCGACAAAACCCTCACAGGTGCAGGTCTCTACGGCTCGGCAGGTACCGGTGCCCTATACGCACTTTATACCTGGGCTCCCTCCGACAATATGAGCAGATATCTCAACGAAGACGGTACTCGTTTCCGTCATTTCGCTGATCGTCAGGATCCTTGGGACGACCGTGATAACCCCTACTGGATTCTCAACAAATTCAACATTTATGACGATACAGACCGTTTCACCGGCAACCTCAATGTAAGAGCTGACATCACTAAGTGGTGGAACATATCCTACAAGATCGGTATTGACCGTTATACTCAGGTAGACTCCAAACGAATTGCGGCCGGTTCTGCCATTAAGCAGGTATTCCAGAAGGGTATGATGTCAGATAATACCAGACAATACGAGTATATGACCAATAGTATTATTTCCGATATGAATAAGAGATTCGGAGATTTTGACCTCGGTCTCATGCTCGGTGCGGCAACCGACCAGTACAAAACAAATTCAGACTACCTGATGGCATACAATTTCTCGGTTCCCGACTTCTTCTCATACGCCAATACTACCACCGACAACAAAGCCTTCTCACACGGTTCTTCCCTCAAGAGGCTCATAGGTGTATTCGGTGAGGCTCGAGCATCCTGGAGAAATATGGTTTACCTGACCGTTACCGGACGTAACGACTGGACATCCACACTACCTCTGGAAAACCGCTCTTACTTCTATCCTTCAGTGAGCGGCTCATTCGTCTTCACACAGCTTCTCCATGATTTGAATGTGATTGACGACAGTATCTTATCATTCGGAAAGGTACGCGTTTCTTGGGCTAAGGTAGGTAAGGATACCGGCGTTTATGAGACAGCTACCGCTTTGTGGCCTGTAGGTACTTATCTCGGAGAACTTGTGGGTGTGGGTAACTCCTGGACCCGCGGTAACCCTTATCTGAAACCGGAGATGACCAAATCAACCGAGATCGGTGTTGAATTGAGTTTCTTCAAGAACAGGCTCCACATTGACTACGCATACTACACCAACGACTCATTCAACCAAATTCTCAGTCCCCGCGGACCTCAGTCCACAGGTTATATCTTCTGCTCCATTAACGCGGGTAACGTATATAACAAAGGTATGGAGCTTTCAATCTCCGGTACCCCTATTGAGACAAGAGACTTCAGATGGGATGTGGCATTGAATATGGCCGGTAACCGTGGTACAATGGACGGTCTGCCTTCAGGCACTGATGTAATGTATGTAACCGACGTACAATATGGTCCGGTAAAGGCAGCCTCATATAATGGCGGCGACTTTATGGCTATTGCAGGTTACAAATGGTCCTATAACGACAAGACAGGCAACGTAATTGTCGACAAGAATGGATTCCCTACTTACGCATCAGGTACTTATTATGCAGTAGGTAACCGTGAGGCAACATTCTCAGGCGGTTTCAACAACACCATAAGCTGGAAGGGATTCACATTCAATATGCTCTGGGAATTTCGCGTTGGCGGTGACGTATTCAACGGTACACAGTACGCAATGGATGTAGCAGGTACCAGCCAATTCTCGGCTGATATCAGGAACAAACCTCTTACAATTGAAGGTGACTTCCGGGTTGGTACCATAAAGCACGATGATGGTACTGAGGAACCTATTTATGAGCCCAGAAGCAACACTTGGGATCCTAAACAAGTATACGATTTCAATGGTGTTCCGACAAGCGGTCAGAACATCATCAAGAACTACTATACAAATTATTACACTCAGGAAGCTACACACTATATTACCAAAGTTAATCTCCTAAGACTCCGTGCACTCTCCGTAGCATACGATTTTCCCAAGAAGTGGATGGAAAAAACAGGTTTTATCAAACGTGCTTCCCTCTCACTCTCGGCAAACAACCTCCTTCTCTTCACAAACTACAAGGGAGACCCTGAGGTTGCCGTTGCCGGTGCAGGTGTAGGCGGTTCTTCATCAGTAGGTTTTGCTTACTGCGATGTTCCTGCCACATCAGGTATGACATTCGGTCTTAACTTGACATTCTAACAAACAGGAAATGATAAATAACAGCAAGATTATGAAATATTTGAAATCAATAATAATGTCACTCTTCTTAGTGATGCTTCTTGCATCCTGTAACGAGTGGCTTAATGTGAACACCGACCCTGACAATCCCTCTTCAGAGAGTGCTCTGTTCCAGAATCGCCTTGCGCACATTGAGTTCTATACAAATAGCGCTCAGCAGTTCGCCGCCTGGCGTACAGGTATGTCAATGGGTGACTGGACAAGATACAACGGCGGTGGCACATACTTCAACATGTCGATATGGTATCCTACGGTAAGTGTTTCCACTACTCCCTATCAATGGTGGTTTGTAGGTGCAGCCTGTAACCTCAATGATATATACAAAAGAGCTGAAGAGGCTGAGGCATGGCACTACATGGGTGCTACAAAGATTATCCGTGCATACGGCTTCATGCTGATGACAGACCTCTACGGCGAGATGCCCTATACGGATGCGGTAGGCGAGAATGCCACACCCGAATATGATGACGGCAAGACCATCTATCTTGGATGTCTTAAGGAGCTCGATGAGGGTCTGGAACTCATGGCCAAATCACAAGCGCCGACTACTCCCGCCCTCGCACTTGGCGACTACTGGGGCAACGGTGATACTCAGAAATGGATCAAATGGGGCAACTTGCTAAAAGCTCGTTTCATCCTTAAACTCACAAAGAAGGGCGAAGGAAAATACACTGATGGTAAATATGACACTCAGGCTATTCTCGACGCACTTTCAAAGGGTCCTCAGAGCGTAAATGATGACATGGTGATCTTCCACACCGACAACAACAGCACAACTCACGACGTGCTCGGATGGAATGAGCCGGTCGACTACTCACCTCTCTATTCTGTCTGTGGTATGAATGGCGGTTATATGCCAACCAAGACATTGTTTGACAATCTCACCAATTTTGCCGACTACGGTGTAGAAGACCCACGCGCTGACAGAATTCTCCCTTGGGCTTATGACGCAAACCCCAAACCGAATCCTCCCGCAGACGTAAAATGGTCAGGCAAATGGCGTCGTTCACGTGGTGTTGACATGACATCCGGCAACTGCCCTATCTTCCAAGGTGGTCCTCTACGTGCCAATTACAGCACTGCCAACGGATGGTTTATCCGGAGTGACAACGCCGCCCGTGCAAATGACATCTATTACATCGAGTGTACTTCTTCATCGAAGGGCTATGCAGCCAACCCCGACCTTCTCTACAGAAGGGCAGGAAAAACTGTTGACGGTTCTAAAGAATCAGGGTCATTCTATACCAGAGTTTCATCTCCGACTTATTTGGGATCCTATGCAGAGGCCTGTTTTATAAAGGCTGAAGTACTCTTCAACAAGGGAGACAAATCCGGAGCATTCACAGCTTATAAGGATGGCGTGAAGGCATCTATGGATCAGATGAACGTCAAACTGAACCAGTGGGTTGCAGAGGATCCGGGACTGCTCGATTGTCCTTCATTCGTACCTATGACTGCTGCTGATATTAACAGTTTCCTCAACAAAGGTATCGGTACTGCCGGTGACCTTACACTCGGCAAGATTTTGACCCAGAAACGTATCGCATTGCACTTCTCAGTTGAAGTATGGAACGATATGCGCCGCTATGACTTTGACACCAAACTCTTCATGAACTGGAAGATCCCTGCTTATCATGATGTAAGTGCAGGTGCTCTCAAGGCTATTCCCATGGGCAAGGATTTACGTCGCTGGATGCAGTGTTCACATGAGTACAACTACAACAAGACCAACCTCCAGGCAATTGGAGAAAAGGTTCCCGGTGCAGATATGACTAAACCTATGTGGAATACCGTGGATGATGTATGGACCATTCCCGTATGGTGGGACTCTAACCAACAGTAATTAAAAAAATCACCCTCAGGGGTGATTTTTTTTTAGTATGTAGTCTGTAGTAAGTAGTGGGTAGTAACTAAAACTTTGCCAGAACTGAAGTTTGACCGGCAACCTTATCTCCCTTTTTAACAAGAACCTCAGTACCCAAAGGAAGGAAGAGGTCAAGCCTTGAACCGAATTTGATAAAACCGGCCTCTGAAGTCTGCCCGAAATACTCGCTCTCCTTTGCATAGCAGACAACGCGTCTTGCTACAATACCTGCTATCTGGCGAAACATTACTTCCTTGCCCGAATCAGTCCGTATGGCGATGGTCGTTCGTTCATTTTTTTCCGAAGATTTGGGATGGAAAGCGAAAATATATTTGCCCGGATGGTATTTATAATACTTCACAACACCTCCTACGGGAAACCAGGTAATATGTACGTTGAAAAAGGTAAGGAAAATAGAGATGCATATACATTTTTTACCGAAATACTCATTCTCCTCAACCTCTTTAACATTGACCACCTTGCCATCTCCCGGAGATATAACCAGAGAATCATCTATAACCGCCTCACGAACGGGAACTCTGAAAAAACACATCATGAAAAGCGACAAAAAAAGAGCGACACCTGCTACAATCCAATTAACAACCGTATTTTTACAAAAAATAAAACAGAGTCCGGTAATTACCGCCCAAATCAGGAAATTGAGGATTATAATGGTATGGCCTTCTTTGTGAATTCTCATAAATGAATTAATTTGGACTCAAAGATATGCAATCCGATCAAATAACACAAACGAGCTTGAGATAGAGCACAATCACCGGAATTACAAAAAGCGTCGCGTCAAAACGATCAAGGAGACCACCGTGGCCGGGCATGATATTGCCTGAATCCTTGACATTGCACGCCCTCTTGAGCAAAGACTCAAAGAGGTCTCCAAATAGGCCGAAGAGTGAAACTATAGCGGCCATAACCAGCCAATGCCACCAGAAAATATGAAGAAGTGCAAAACTGCAGGTTAGATGATAGAGCAGAATTGAAACCAAAAAGGTAATCAGCGCACCTCCCCAGAACCCGACCCATGACTTCTTAGGCGAAACGCTCGGAAAGAGTTTACTGCTATCCTTACGCTGTCCCAGCAGCATCCCGAACATGTATGCGCCGACATCATTTAGCCAGATAAGTATAAAAACGCCAAGTAGCAGCCAGGGGGTGTAGCCACCCTCCTTGTCGAAGACCAGAAACTGTGCAAGAAGCAGCGGGAGTGCGATATAGAGCACAGGCATCATCAATTGCGCCGCATTATTTATAGTATCGGGAGATACTCCTCTATCGGTCTCACCTCTGCGTAAATCTTTTGTAGAAGAGTAAATAAAAGAAACGCAGGTAGCGAGAACAGGTATAAATGTCAGGAGCAGATATTTGTAGTCTAAGCCTATAGCAAAGGTCAAAAAGAGCAGCACAATGGCCGAAGCCACGGCCAAAATCATAAGTATTTGCTCTATGAAAAAGCGCTTACCCAAAGTCAAAGAATAGTACTCACTCATCATCAGCGCTCCTATCGCCACCATTAGAGGAAGAAAAGTACACCTGCATAGCAGTGTACCGGCAACCACTATAAAAAAGATGATGCCGCTTATTATGCGCTTTGAGAGAGAACTCATAGGCTATTCAAGCATTTTATTGGGATCCTTGCCTCCTTTACGGGGGCCGAAAATCTTTTCAAGATCCTCTGAGAAAATAACTTCTTTCTCGAGAAGCAGTTCTGCAAGTTGCTCAAATCCTTCTCGGTTCTCTGTTAGGACGCGCGTAGCTGTCTTGTGAGCCTGGTCAATGAGTTTCTTAACTTCTGCGTCGATAAGTTCCGCAGTCTTTTCGCTGTATGGCTTGGCAAGAATCATCTCCGAGCGTCCGGTAGAGTCATAGAAAGAGATGTTGCCCACTTTTTCACTCATGCCGAAGTAAGTAACCATTGCATAAGCCTGTTTGGTCAGCTTCTCAAGGTCACTGAGTGCTCCGGTGGAAATTTTTCCATTAATTATCTCTTCAGCTACTCTACCTGCGATAGTGCTGGCCATCTCATCCATCAATTGCTCGGTTGTTGTGAGATTACGCTCCTCGGGGAGATACCAAGCTGCTCCAAGTGCCTGTCCACGTGGAATTATAGTAACTTTGAGCAAAGGATTGGCATTGGGCAATAACCAACTAACGGTAGCGTGACCCGCCTCGTGGTACGCAATGGTGCGTTTTTCCTCGGGAGAAATGATTTTGCTCTTACGCTCCAGACCTCCCACTATCCTGTCGATTGCATCGAGGAAATCCTGTTTATCTATAAAATCCTTGTCCTTTCTGGCAGCAATAAGGGCTGCTTCGTTGCACACATTCGCTATATCCGCACCCGAAAATCCAGGGGTTTGCTTGGCAAGGAAATCTATGTCAAAGCCGATGACGAGCTTAAGATTGCGGAGATGTACCTTGAATATCTCGAGACGTTCTTTAAGTTCAGGAAGATCCACATGTATTTGACGGTCAAAACGACCTGCCCTCATCAGTGCCTTGTCGAGTATATCCGGCCTGTTCGTAGCAGCAAGTATTATAACTCCGGAATTAGAGCCGAAGCCGTCCATTTCCGTAAGCAGCTGGTTGAGAGTGTTCTCGCGTTCGTCATTTGAAGAGAAACCTGCATTTTTGCTTCTGGCACGACCTACAGCGTCGATTTCATCGATAAATACTATGCATGGCGCCTTTTCCTTGGCCTGTTTGAAGAGGTCACGTACCCTTGATGCTCCTACTCCAACAAACATTTCGACAAAGTCAGAGCCTGAAATTGAGAAGAAAGGGACATTCGCCTCACCGGCCACAGCTTTGGCAAGAAGGGTCTTCCCTGTGCCTGGAGGGCCTACGAGGAGTACTCCTTTTGGAATCTTTCCACCGAGTGAGGTATATTTCTTGGGACTTTTCAGGAAATCTACAATCTCCATGATTTCAACTTTTGCCTCTTCCAGACCTGCTACGTCTTTAAAGGTAATCTTGGTATGATTTTCCTTTTCATAGAGTTTCGCTTGAGATTTGCCGACGTTGAATATGCCTCCACCAGCTCCTCCGCCAATATTGTTGCGCATTGGACGGAAGAGCAGGAACCACATGAGTATGAAGAGCAAGGGAAACATCAGCCACTCCAGGGCTCTGCCCCAGTAATTGTGCTTCTCATCCACCACAACATCAAATTTTCGACCCTCTGCGAGTGATTCTCTTGCAGCCTCGAGTTCCACTTCGGCATCGAATTTATCGGAAACGAGGAAATAGAAATGGGGGCCTGACTTTGGTTCCTTACCTCCGAAAATATTTTTGTATTGGGAAATGCTATCCTTGGAGATATAAATCTCGCCTCTACGCTCATTACGCACATATACCACCTTATCAATATCTCCGCTTGGAAGTATCTCCGCCTTTACCTCTATCCATTCCTTCTTGATGGGTTCAACTCCGCTGCTTGTCAGGAACATATACCCAAGCCCGACGAAGAGCAGAATATAAAACCATAAAAGCCAACTTGGCGATTTCCTATTGTTGAGATTACCGGATGGCTTACCGCTGCCTGTATTGCGAGTGTTGCGTGTTTTATTAGTCATATCAAACCTCCTCATAAACAGTTTTCACAGCATCGGCCCAAAGATCTTCCAGTCTGTAGAACAATCTCTGCTCTGTCTTGAAAATATGGACAACAATATCCGTATAGTCGAGAATAATCCAAAATCCATTTTCCCTGCCCTGCTTTCTGACAGCCGGTCTGCCGACCTTTTTCTCCAACATCTCCTCGACATAGTCGCTGATAGCAACTACCTGGGTAGGCGTATCGGCATTGCAGATCACGAAATGGTCTGTGAATGCCGTATTGATGCTCCTAAGATCGAGGGAAATAACATCCCTGCCCTTCTTCTCCATCATAGCATCGGCTATAATATATATCTCATTGAGATTGATGTCAATCTCATTTGTATTTACTTTCTTGGTTTTCTTCATCTGAAAATTACTAACTTGGTGCGACAAATATACTGCAAATTTTTAGCCAACCTAAAATTATGAAGATATTAATGAAAGATACATTAAACATAAAGTGGTTTGAAGAGACGGATTCCACCAACACACAATTACAGAATGACCGCCACCATCTGGAGGACCTTACTGTTTATGCAGCATTTTTTCAGACGGCGGGAAGAGGTCAGAGAGGCAACCGCTGGGAGAGCAAAAGAGGCGAAAACCTCACATTCTCAATACTTTTCAAGCCTGAAAGCATCGCAGCAAAATATCAGTTTGTCATATCAAAATCAGTCGCACTAGGCGTTGTTGACTACCTTGCACAACGAGGTGTAATGTGCCGCGTCAAATGGCCGAATGACATCTATTTTAATGACCTTAAGATATGCGGTATACTCATTGAAAATGGCATTTCATGTGACAAATTGGCATATAGCATTGCAGGTATCGGCATAAACATCAATCAAGAAATATTTGACCCGAGCGCACCAAATCCCACATCCTTGAAACTTCTAACCGGCAATGAATATGATATCAGGCAGGAGCTACCTAATATAGTCTCGTCCGTTATCTTACGCTATAAACAAGCCATTTCGGGAAAAGCCCGGAAACTCGAAAATGATTACCTCGCACTGCTTTATCGCAAGGGGGAATACCATACTTATATTGATTGCGCCACCGGGGACCGCTTCGAAGCACGCATCACCGGCCTGGACGATCAGGCACGTCTGAAGGTAGAAACACTTAACGGAGAAATCAGGGCTTATGCCTTCAAAGAGATTGGTTACGTAATTTAGAAATCATTGCAGAAGGGTCTTCAGCCGTAAAAACGGAATTACCTGCAACAAAAGCTTTCGCACCGGCAGCTGCCAAAGAGGCTATGTTGGCTTCATTGACTCCTCCATCCACCTCAATAATGCAATCAGGGTTTAGCTTTGAAGTCATTGCGTAGAGTCTTGCCACCTTGTTCACCGTAGTCGGTATAAATGACTGACCTCCGAATCCCGGATTTACTGCCATCACCAATATATAATCGCAATAAGGTATGATCTCCTCGAGGCAAGATGCCGGAGTATGCGGATTGACGGCGACACCTGCCTTCATACCGCTGCTTTTTATGAACTGAACCGTTCGGTGCAGATGCGTACAAGCCTCATAATGAACACTGAGCCAACTCACTCCTACCTCCGCAAAACGGTCAATATATCTGTCGGGATTCACAATCATCAGATGAGCATCAAGCGGCTTTTTGGCAAGTGAGGCAATTGCCTTTATAACAGGGAAACCATACGAGATATTGGGCACGAATAGGCCGTCCATTATGTCGAGATGAAACCAATCGGCTTTGCTCTCGTTGACCATCCGGATATCATCCGACAGATGTGCGAAATCTGCAGAAAGCATCGAAGGGGCGATAATCAGTGACATAGCAATAATATTAGTTAATAGATCTCAATACTTCGAGCAGAAGAAGCCAAAATTTATCGACCGAAGCAAGCTCCAGACGCTCTCCCGGAGCATGGACTCCTCTCAAAGTGGGTCCGAAAGAGATCATATCGAGATTGGGATAGGTATCGAGGAAAAGACCGCACTCAAGACCGGCATGTATGGCGCGAACTATTGGTTGTTGACCGAAAAGACGCACATAAGCATCCACACAGACATCCTTAAGAGGAGAATTCATATTAGGCTTCCATCCCGGATATTCCGACTCATGGGCCACCTGAGCACCGGCTAACCGAAAAACAGATGCAAAGCGATCACCTGCAAATCTGCGGGCGGAATTGATGGAACTGCGCTGGCTTGACCCAATACGAATAGTATTACCTTTGCCCATTTTTACAGATGCAAGATTGGAGGAGGTCTCCACAAGACCCTTTAGCTCGGCACTCATTGCAAGCACTCCATGAGGGGCTGATACAAGTGCAGCCACCAGTCTTTTGGCAACACCGGTAGAAATTGCATTCTTCTCCCGAACTACCGGCTCTGCCACTGCATTCACGGCAGGATCAGTAACTGCATACTCACTCCTTATTTCAGCTGCAAAAGCGTTAAAGAGCTCAAGAACCGCATCCTCACTCTTTTTGGGGATGGCAACTACAGCCGAGGCCTCGCGTGCGATGGCGTTGCGCTTGTTGCCGCCATCAATAGAGCAGAGATCAATCTTGAATTTCGCAAAACACTGATTGAGAAAGCGTCCCAAAAGCTGTACAGCATTGGCGCGTCCCTTATCGATATCGTCACCGCTATGACCTCCAAGACCTCCGAGTACGGTGAAGCGAGTATAAACTTTAGAGGAATCAACCTTCTTCGGCTTATATTTGAAGAGTGCGGTAGTATCAATGCCGCCGGCGCAGCCTACGAAAAGTTCGCCCTCATCTTCGGAATCAAGGTTGATGAGGATATTGCCGGTTAGAAATCCAGGTTTAAGTGCCTTTGCACCATCCAACCCTGTCTCTTCCGAAACAGTGAAGAGAGCTTCGATCCTGCCATGCTCCAGCGAATCATCCTCAAGGATGGCGAGTTGTGCGGCTATTCCTATACCACAGTCAGCGCCCAGAGTAGTCTCCTTGGCAACCATCCAGCCATCTTCAATGACATATTTGATGGGATCTTTTGAAAAATCGTGTGCAGAGTCGGTATTTTTTTCACACACCATATCGGAATGACTCTGCAGTATGACAGTAGGACGATTCTCATAACCTTTTGAGGCCTCTTTGATTATGAGAACATTGCCTACTTTATCGGTTTTACACTCGAGATTGCGTGAGGCTGCAAACTGCTGCAAATATTTGATAATCTGCTCTTCATGACCGGATTCACGTGGAATGCGGGTTATCTCTTTGAAAAAAGACAATACCTTTTCACTCTTCATAATGAATGCAATATATTATAGTATGTACTTATTATACTAGTCAATCACCGTTAGTTGCTTTTCGATATCGACCACATACTGGCGGAAATTCCGGTCGGTATCCATAAGATCGCATACGGTATTACAGGCATGGTGCACAGTGGCGTGGTCCTTACCTCCAAGTTGGGAGCCTATGGATGCGAGGGATGTCTTTGTAAGATTGCGGCTAAGGTACATGGCAATCTGTCTTGCCTGCACGATTTCCCTCTTCCTTGTCTTGGACAAGAATTGGTCTGTAGTTATATTGAAGTAATTGCAGACTATGTTCTGGATGCGGTTGATGGTAATCTCGACTTTGTGGTCGGTTACAATCTTGTCGATAAGGTTGCGTGCAAGATCCAGAGTAATCTCCTTGCGGTCAAATGTAGCGCTGGCAATCAGAGAGAATAGTGTGCCTTCAAGCTCGCGGATGTTTGTCTTGACCTTTTTTGCAACGAAAGAGAGCACCTCTTCGGGAATCTCCACTCCCTCTCTAACGCTCTTCGACTTGAGTATCTCAAGACGGGTATTGTACGAAGGCATTTGGAGCTCTGCAGAAAGTCCCCATTTGAAACGGGACAACAGACGCTGCTCAAGACCTTGCAGCTCTACGGGTGGTTTGTCCGATGTGAGGATAAGTTGTTTGCCACTCTGATGGAGATAGTTGAATATGTGGAAAAAGGCATTCTGTGTCCCTTTTTTATCAGCAAATTCGTGGACATCATCGATGATAAGCACATCAATAAGTTGATAAAACCTCAAGAAATCCGCAACACGAGTATTGTTGTTATTACTCTTGGCAGAACAGGCTGCCGATGTATATTGGTTCTGGAAAATATTGGCAGAAACATAGAGCACTACCTTCTCGGGATATTTCTCCTTGATAGCAATTCCGATGGCCTGCGCAAGATGTGTCTTGCCCAGACCGGGTCCCCCATAAATAAAGAGAGGATTGAAAGTGCTCCGACCGGGATTGACGGAGATATTCATACCCGCAGCACGTCCTAAACGGTTGCATTCACCTTCAATGAAATTGGAGAATGAGTATTGGGGATTGAGTTGAGGATCAATATTAAGTTTTCTAAGACCGGGGATGATATAGGGATTGCCGCTGTAGTTCTCCCCCACTTCGGGAATTGGAACCTCGTTGTTGTGGTAAGACTTCCGATTCTGCTCGGGAAGTCGTACTTGTCCGCCCTCAACTATGCTGACTTGATACATCAGTCTGGCCTGAGGCCCGATCTCACGGCGAAGTGCGAGTTTTAGCACATCTATAAAGTTCTCTTCGAGGTATTCTCTGAAAAAATCAGAAGGGACGGCAAGTGTCAGTGTAGAATTCTCAAGAGATACCGACCGCACGGATTGAAACCAGGTGTCATAATTCGGTCTCGGGACAATATCCCGTATGATCGAAAGACACCTGTTCCATACATCTATGTGGTTGGACAAACTCATTAAATATAAATAGGATAAAATCTACTCGTGTTTTGCCGTTAAGGCCTACAAATTTGGTGAAAAAAAAAGTAATAAAAAAAACTTTTTTCTATTGTTTTTTTGAAAACTTTTACAACCTATTCATTATCAATGATAAAAAAGTTTAAAAAGGTCAAATCACTGTTAGACAGTGATTTGACCCCTCTTATCACTCTATCACATTGAGAATGATATGGTTATAATTTTGAAAATTTATAAAATACGATTATTATTATCAACATGTACAATAAAGGCTCCTTCAAACTTCTTCCGAAGTCCCGGCAATGCCTCTACTGCCGCCTCTCTTGTAGCATATCTACCTGTACAGTACTTGTAGTAGCCGTTTTGAAATATTTCGACACAATTCTTCAGACCCTTGAAGTCAGGAGCTCCGGGCTTGACCTGTTTTTTAGATGCAAAAATCTGGATCATCCAGAAATCAGAAACATTGGACGAAGTTGAAGTGTTTGTCTCTTTTGCGGTATCAGTAGCAGAAACTGTTGGTGAGGTTTTATCTTTTTCAGCGGGGATACCACCGGAGACGGAATCAGTTTCAATCTCTATACTTGAATGAGAGTCATAGTGCTTCTTAAAATCTGAGAATGCTTTGAAGAGTCTTCCTGCAATCTCAGTACGACCTGACTCCGAATTAAGTTGTTTGCGGTCGGTTGCATTTGATAGAAAACCTATTTCAACCAATACCGCCGGCATTGTCGTCCTCCAAAGCACAAGCAAAAGTGCCTGTTTAACTCCCCTGTCGACTGTGATGGGACCTTTGCGAAGCTGTTCCTGTACATTCGACGCCAACATGACACTCTGCTCAAAGTGTGCATTCTGCATCAGATTGAAGAAGATAAATGACTCCGGATTATTTGGGTCATAGCCCTGGTAAGTAGTAGTATAATCATCCTCAAGCAGTATCACGGAGTTCTCCTTCTTACAGACCTCCATATTGGAATGACTCTGATCCGTCCCCATAACATAGGTTTCTGTTCCACGCGCTTTTGAGCCCTGGACCGAATTGCAATGAATAGAGATGAAGAGATCCGCATGATTGCGGTTAGCAACATTGGTTCTCTCTGCAAGCGTCAGATAATTATCTTTTGAACGGGTATAGATAACTTTCACATCAGGATAGGAGTCTTTGATACGCTTGCCAAGTTTTAGTGCTACATCCAGTGTTATTGTTTTCTCCTTTATCTTATTGTCTGATGAAAGGGCTCCAGGATCTTTTCCGCCGTGTCCTGCGTCAATCACTACCGTACGGAGTCTCATGTCCGAGTTTTGTCCTGCGCAAAGCGACTGATTCAGGAGTGCCGGTACCACGAATAAGAGGAAAAACAGTGCTCTATTTAGTCTGAATGGCATACTACTTGTTAAAATTTTACTAATTTTGTCGTTTTGCAAATATATACAAAAAATGCATTTTTGGTGCCAATGTCACTAAACAAACAAATAACATACCTTCTCTCGACCATATTGATTATGGTGTGCGGGTGTGCAACTCTGTTTGCCCAATCTCCCGACTCACTTGTTCAAAGGCAGATGAGATTGTCCAGAGACTCCGTGCCGGCACTTCGAAATGCATTGAAAGATACGCTGACAAATACTCACCCTGACTCTCTCGCAGTAACAGATCTTAAGCGTGATACCACCCTTATCGCACCACTCGATTCTCTTGCATTATTAATGCCAGAAACCGATACTACAGGCATCAGTCAGCTTAAAGATGAGGTAAAGGGAATGCTTGAGAAACCTGCTTTTTCCAATGCGAGAGACTCCGTGATAGAAGATTTTACCAATGGACGCAAACTCATCTACTATTTTGGTGATGTAACCATGAAATACGGCGATCTGTCGCTTAAGGCAGACTATATATCATACGACATGGACAAGAATGTAGTCTATGCGAGAGGCACCAGAGATACCATTACTGGAGAACTCGTGGGAATACCGGAAATGACCGACAGAGGCAACACCTACAGAATGGAGGAGGTCTATTACAATTTCTCATCGAAGAAAGCCAAAATCAAAAACATGACCACCGAGCAGCAGGATGCCAAACTATTGGGAGAAAATCTTAAGATGATGCCCGATCAATCAGTCAATATCTCCAGTGGAAAATATACGGTATGCGACCATGAGCATCCACACTACTATCTTAAACTCACTGCTGCCAAGATGATTACCCAACCGAGTCAGAAGACCGTGTTCGGGCCCGCCTATGTAGTTGTAGCCGATGTGCCGCTACCCATCGTACTTCCGTTTGGTTTTGTGCCTGAAATGCCCGACAGAGCCAGTGGAATCCTCGTCCCCACATACGGCGAGGAAAATGCCCGAGGACTCTATCTCAAGGATTTCGGCTACTCGTTTGTGATAGGCGACTATTTCGATCTGGCACTAACCGGAGATATCTATTCATACGGATCGTGGGCCGTCAGGGCAACATCCAGATACAAGAAGAGGTATGCTTTCGATGGCTCGCTCTCCCTCACCTACTCGAATGACATTACAGGAGAGCGAGGAGAGAGCAATTTCTTCCAGTCAAAGAACTTCGGAGTCATGTGGAGTCATTCCCAGGACTCAAAAGCGAGGCCCGGAACCTCTTTCAGAGCTTCGGTCAACTTCTCCAGCCCTTCTAACAGCAAATACAACTCAAGAGACATATCGCAGAGTCTTCAGAACCAAGTTTCATCCTCAATCTCCTATTCAAAACAGTGGAGCGGCCTGAATCTATCTATAAACGCTCTGCACAGCCAGAACTCACGAGACAGTTCGTATTCCATTACCCTACCCAACTTAACCTTATCGGTAAACAGGTTTTTCCCTTTCAAGAGAAAAAACAGAGTAGGCAAAGAAAGGTTCTATGAACAGATTTCGTTTAGTTACAACGCCACACTACAGAATAAAGTAAACTTCAAAGCGAGGGAAGTCACCGAGCCCGGATTCATCAATAAGATGCAGAACGGAATGGCACATAACTTCCAGATAGGCCTTCCCTCTTTTACCGTGCTCAAATATTTACAGTTCTCTCCCAGCGTATCCTACGGGATGAACTGGGTCTTTAGGGAAAACCATGTAGAATATGACCCGGAAACAGACAGGGTGATCACTACACTTTCCGATCAATTCAGCACCTTCGGCGTGATGCAAAATTTCTCCGCCGGACTTTCTATGAGCACCCGCCTCTACGGTATGTTCAATTTCGGGAAGAGGAGCAAGATAGAGGCGATAAGACATATGATAACACCCTCATTCGGATTTAGTTACAAACCCGAACTCGGCACGCCGATGAATGGCTATATGACATACAACTATACCGATATCGAAGGAATAGAAAGAGTATATGAATACAACAAATACTCGGGGTTGATGTATTCCCCTCCGGCAAAGGGAAAAACCGCTGCCATAAACTTCGGTTTCGCTAACAACTTCGAAGCTAAAATTAAGAATGCAGCCGATTCAACAGGCAGAGGTACAGAAAAAATCAAATTGATAGACAATCTCAACCTTACCGGATCTTACAACTTCCTTGCGGACTCCATGGGAATGTCCAATATCAACATCAGCGCCGGTACTACCATATTCCAAAAACTCGGCATCAACGGCAATATAGCCCTCGACCCCTATGCCATCGACAACACAGGAAAGCGCATCAACAAATTCCATGTTCTTCAAACCGGAAAACTTGCACGTCTGGTCAATGCGAGCGCATCACTAAGTTTTTCTATCAACGGGGACGGCCAAGGCAAAGGCAATGATGGCCTCAAAGATGAAGGGTCGGCTAAAAAGGATGCAAACGCATATGGATATGTCTATTATCACCCTATAACGGGCGAATATATTCCGGGGGGCTGGCTCTACTATATGAATCCCAATTCTCCATGGTCGGTTAGTTTTAACTACACCTACTCTTACGGTAGAAGTTACACCTATGCCAATGAACAGCTACAGACCAAACATAATCATACCCAAACACTTGGTGTGAATGGACAGATACGAATTACGCAGGCGCTCAATATTAACCTCAACACAGGTTTCGATCTCACGAGAATGAAACTCACAACCACCCAATTGAGTGCTACCTATGATCTTCACTGCTTTTCAATTTCCGTTTCCTGGGTACCTACAGGACAGTGGCAAAGTTGGAGCTTTAGAATAGCGGCAAAGGCATCCGCACTTGCCGACCTCCTCCAGTTCAAGAAAGCCTCAAGTTTCTGGGACAATTGACAAAATATATCTTAAACATCTAATACTACTATTATGAACAAAACAGTTGCTTCTCCCCTCGCACCCGCAGCAGTGGGACCCTACAGCCAGGCAATAGTTGCCGGCCACACAATCTATGTATCCGGACAACTTCCCATCGATGCCGTTACCGGTGAATTTGCTCCCGGAGGAGTAAAGGAACAGCTCCACCAAATTTTCAAAAACATCGGATATATCCTCGAAGAAGCCGGTTACGACTTCAGCGATGTAGTGAAAACTACAGTTTACCTTACAGACATGAAAGATTTCGCCGTAATGAACGAGGTTTATGCCGAATATTACAGCAAACCTTATCCTGCACGTGTGGCATACGCAGTGGCAGCACTCCCTAAAGCGGCACTTGCGGAAGTCGACGTGATTGCAGTAAAATAAATTTACTCACATTTTTTGCAAAGTAGATAAAAACCGCTAACTTTGCGGCGATTTCATTTTGGGAGACAAATCTTTACGGTCTTCACGCGGCCGGACAATTATGGTTTCCCGTTCCAAAACCATTATAATGTACGACATACTACAATTACAGAGCAAAAGTCTTGAAGAATTGATTGACATTGCAGGGAAGCTCAACATCAAAAAGCCTGAATCTAAGCATGAAAACCTCATCTATCAGATACTTGATGAGCAGGCTATTCAGGGCACAGGCAGGCCGGGGCCAAAACCGGTTAAGAAAAAAGTTGTGAAAGAGATAAGGGAAGTTACCGGCAGCACAGTAGAAACAGCTAAAGCGCAGCCCCAAAAACAGGAAATTAAGGCTGGCAGCAAGGAGAGCGGCACTGTAGCAAAGAGTGAGTCAATGGACAAGGCAGTTTTGACGACAGCCGCAGCACAACCCGCTCAATCAGGAGAAAAGAAGGGCGAAAAAACCGTTCCTGAACGAAAAAAACCGGGGAGAAAGCCCAAGAAGCAGAGCGAAGAAGTTCATGCCGGTCTCAAGGCCGTAACATCTGACACTTCGGCTGAGGCAAAATCCGGTAGTCACAAACAACCTGATGACAAATCGGATAAACAAACCGAAAAGACCAAGGAACAGGCCGAAGTAAAGAGCGAGAGCGAAGAGAAGCCCAAAAGAGGCACAAGGCCCAGGCAAGTAATCAAGAGAGAACCTGTACGCACGGAGAATGAGAGCATCGTAAGCCAGGAGCAGGTCGAGACAGATGGGTCTAAATCCGGTGAGATGACACAAAAGCCCGTTAATGTGAAGACTCAAAAACAAGATTCAATTCAACGCGAACATCGCAACAAGGTCCAGAATGGGGAACATACTCACCAACATCACGAACAACATAATCAGCATAGCGGAAAACCTAAAATCGAATTTGAGGGCATTGTAGAGGCAACAGGAGTTCTGGAAATCATGCCGGACGGTTATGGTTTTCTACGCTCATCCGACTACAACTACCTCAACTCTCCGGATGACATTTACGTTTCCCAGGCACAGATCAAGATGTTTGCACTCAAAACGGGAGACACTATCCTCGGTGAGATCAAACCACCCAGGGAGGGCGATAAATATTTCCCCTTGGTAAAGGTCAACAAGATCAACGGCCGTTCACCGGAGTTCATCCGCGACAGAGTACCGTTTGACTTTCTCACCCCTCTTTTCCCAGATGAAAAATTCAACCTGACGGGAAAGGGACACAACAGTAATTTTTCAATCAGGATTGTGGACCTTTTCACACCCATCGGAAAGGGACAGAGAGGGCTGATCGTCGCACAGCCCAAGACGGGAAAAACCGTGCTTCTGAAGGATATTGCCAATGCGATTGCCGACAATCACCCCGAGGTCTATATGATAGTGCTTCTGATTGACGAACGTCCCGAGGAAGTTACCGATATGCAGCGTAACGTAAAGGCTGAGGTAGTGGCCTCCACATTTGACGAACCTGCGGAAAGACATGTCAAAGTGGCCAATATGGTGCTTGAAAAGGCAAAACGGCTGGTTGAGTGTGGTCATGATGTTGTTATACTCCTTGATTCAATCACCCGCCTTGCAAGAGCCTTCAATACAGTACAGCCGGCATCGGGTAAAGTACTTTCCGGCGGTGTTGACGCTAATGCGCTCCACAGACCCAAGCGCTTCTTCGGAGCTGCACGTAACATCGAGAATGGCGGATCGCTCACCATACTTGCTACCGCTCTGACTGAAACCGGCTCGAAGATGGACGAGGTGATTTTCGAAGAATTCAAAGGTACGGGTAATCTCGAGCTCCAGCTCGACAGGAAACTCTCCAACAAGCGTATCTTCCCTGCCGTGGATGTGACTCTCTCCTCTACCCGCAGGGATGACCTTCTCTACAATCCAGATTATCTCAATCGCATCTGGATTCTCCGTAACCATCTTGCAGACATGAACTCCGTCGAGGCTATGGAGTTCATGAAAGTAAGACTGCAAAGATGTGCCAATAACGAAGAATTTCTTGTCACAATGGCAAATGGAGAATAATTATAAACATATAATATGAGTGCAGTCTCACTTCTAATACTCTACTTGCTTCTTGCAATTACCGTATCGTTCACCTGTTCGATAGTTGAAGCTGTACTACTCTCCACTCCGATCTCTTTCATAACGATGAAGGAAGATGAAGGATGGAAAGGTGCCGCCCTGTTCAAGAAGTATAAGACAGATATGGACAGGCCAATCGCTGCTATCCTCTCCCTAAACACCATCGCACATACCGTAGGTGCGGCCGGAGTCGGAGCACAAGCAGCGGTCATCTTCAACAATGCCTATTTCGGACTGGTTTCTGCCATCACAACATTTCTGATTCTGGTATTTTCCGAAATTATCCCCAAGACCCTCGGCACCTCCTACTGGAAACGCATGACCACCTTCACGGCGTACGCCATTCGCATGATGATTTTCATCACCTATCCACTGGTGATTCTTTTCGAGGGCTTGACAAAACTATTCTCCCCAAAGGAGCAGGAAGTAACCATTAGTCGCGAAGAGGTCTCCGCAATGGTAAATGTCGGTGAGGAAGAGGGTGTCTTTGAGCAAAGTGAAAATAAGATCATCCAGAACCTGATTAAGCTTGACAGCATTAAAGCTTATGACGCAATGACTCCCAGGGTGGTATCGGCTATTGCTCCTGAAAGCATGACACTGAAAGAGTTTTACAAGGACTCTTCATACCTCCACCATTCAAGGATTCCGGTTTATTCAGAGTCACCTGAATTTATCACAGGTTATATACTCAGAAGAGAGGCTCTTGAGTACCTTGCCGATGACAAGTTTGACGTCAAACTGGGAGATATCCGAAGGGATATTCCTTATTTCAATGAGGAAGCCTCTATTAGCGACATATGGGAAGCACTTCTCGAGCACAAAGAGCAGATAGCCCTAATTATTGACGAATATGGCTGTTTTCAGGGAATTCTAACCCTTGAAGATATCATCGAGACCATCCTCGGGCTTGAGATTATAGACGAGATGGACGAGGTCGGAGATATGCAGCAATATGCCCGCGAGCGATGGGAACAAAGACAGAAAAAGTACAAACAGATTACTTTGCCTGAGTAGTATCGAGTGCCGATTTCTGAGTTCCGAGTGATTGCACCCACTACACAATACATACTCAAGACTCGAGACTATTCTTTACTGTCCTATCATCTTACCGGCATACTTTTCTACCTTCTCCTTAGCATATTTGAGCGTGATGGTCATAGACTTGCGCGTACTTGTCGGTGCATCGAACATGGCGTCCAGCATTATGGTTTCGCAAATGGAACGAAGTCCCCTCGCACCTAATTTGAACTCTATGGCCGTATCCACGATGTAATCCAAAACCTCGGGCTTGAACGAAAGTTTGATGCCGTCCATCGCAAAGAGATTAACGTACTGCTTGATAAGTGCATTCTTTGGCTCTGTGAGGATAGCGCGCAATGTTTCTCTGTCAAGAGGATTGAGATGTGTAAGGACGGGCAGACGGCCGATGATTTCGGGAATAAGTCCATAGGATCTTAGATCTTGTGGAGCAATATATTGAATAAGATTATCCTTGTCAATTTTTGAGCGCTGTTCCTGGGCTCCGAAGCCTATCACCTGAGTATTGAGACGCTGGGCGATGTGCCTTTCGATACCTTCAAAAGCACCTCCGCAAATAAAGAGGATATTCTCAGTATTTACGGCAATCATTCTTTGCTCAGGATGTTTGCGACCGCCCTGAGGTGGTACGTTGACTATGCCGCCTTCGATAATTTTGAGAAGCGCCTGCTGCACTCCCTCTCCCGATACGTCACGAGTAATCGAAGGATTGTCACTCTTTCGAGCGATTTTGTCTATCTCATCAATAAATACAATACCCATTTCTGCTTTGGATACATCGTATTCGGCATCCTGGAGGAGACGGACCAGTATCGATTCAACATCCTCACCTACATATCCCGCTTCCGTGAGTACTGTAGCGTCAACTATTGCGAAGGGAACATTGAGCATCTTTGCAATGGTGCGTGCCATAAGAGTTTTACCGGTACCGGTAGGACCGACAAGGAGAATGTTGGACTTTTCGATGGTATCATACTCCTTATTGTTAATCCTCTTATAGTGATTATAAACAGCTACTGAAAGCGTCTTCTTAGCCTCATCCTGACCAATGACATACAAACTTAGAAAGTCAGTTATCTCCTTAGGTTTCAGCAAAATAGGATCACCTACAATCTTCCCGTTTGTTTTGATGGGGAGCGGCCTGGGATTTAAAACTTCCTTTGCGTATTCGTATGCAGTAAGGGCGCAATCCGAGCAGATGGAGGCATTTTCAGACGAAATGAGCAGATCTACCTGATCTTGACTCCTGCCGCAGAAAACGCAGTGTTCATGTTGTGGTATGCCTTCTTTTTTCTTTGCCATCTGGTAATATATTTTCTCTGTTAACTCAGCAAGTAATTGCTGTTAGCTGTTAGCTATTAGCCGTTAGCCGTTGGCTGTTGGCTATTGGCTATTGGCTATTGGCTGTTAACCGTTTGTTATTTACTTTTCGCTAACTGGTCTTAATTCTTAATTGGTAATCGCTCCAACCTCTATTTCAGGACATGACAATCCCAAATATACACTACACTACACTACACTACACTACACTACACTACACTACACTACACTACGTACCCCGTACCCCGTACCCCGTACCCCGCAACTCGCAACCCGACTACTTTTTCTTATTTCTGGTAACAATCTCGTCCACCATTCCATATTCAAGAGCCTCCTGAGAAGTCATCCAGAAATCTCTGTCGGCATCCTTCGTAATCTGTTCAAGTGGTTTGCCGGTGTGATAAGCAAGAATGTCATATAGTTCACCCTTAAGCTTTACAATCTCGCGTGCGGTGATTTCAATGTCGGAAGCCTGTCCTTCCGCACCGCCTATAGGCTGGTGAATCATCACCCTGGAGTGTTGCAGTATGGAACGTTTCCCTTTAGTGCCGCTCGCCAGCAAAATGGCAGCCATCGATGCAGCCACACCGGTGCATATTGTAGCAACATCAGACTCAATTGTCTGGATGGTGTCATAGATACCCAAACCCGCATAGACCCCTCCGCCCGGAGAATTCATATAAAGCATTATATCAGAATCCGATCCGGTGGAGTCGAGAAACAGGAGTTGTGCCTGAATGATATTTGCTACGTCCGGGTCTATTGCGCAGCCGAGGAAAATAATCCTGTCCATCATAAGACGGGAGAATACATCCATCTGAGCCACATTGAGTTGACGCTCTTCTATAATCATTGGATTGACATATCCGGCATAAATTGAGTTAAGCCGGTGATAGGTCATTGAACTGATACCGCAGTGTCTGACTGCAAATTTTTCAAATTCCGATGCCATATTTAGTCTTGTGGATAGATTATTTTGTAAGCTCGTGGAGCTTTTCGATTGTAATTTTCTTCTTCTCAAGTGAAACGACACCTCTTATCCAGTTGAGCGTTAGGTCATCCTCAACCCTTTCCAAAATGCGGCTTGCCTGTTGCTGATCCGAGAGCATTCTGTCGGCAAACGACTCGAGATGCTCCTCAGGCACTTCATTCATGCCATACATCGCAAACTGGTATGCAGCCATAGCCTTTGCCTCTTTCATCACATCCTCTTTTGTAACCTTTATTCCCTGCTCCCTCATAATGGTACCGCGGATAAGATTCCAGCGGAAATCCTTTGCGAAGAGGTCGTACTCGGCCTCAATCTGTTCCATTGTAAATTTACCTTCATTTGTAGTTAAAAGGTATCTCTTCATAAATGAGTCCGGAAGAGATATATTCGCCTTGGATATGAGATACTCCTTGCAGTCTATCATAAATCGGTAATCCGCCTCCCGAGTATATTCTTTCAGGAGTTGCTCTTTTATCTTGTCGTCAAACTCCTCTTCGCTTTTCACATTGTCCTTTCCGAAAATTTTGTCAAATGTCTCTTGGCAAACTGTTGCGTCAACAAAACTTTTCACCTCTTTTACGGTAAGTTTCCATATAGGGTCCAATCCCGCCAGCTCCGATTTGTTCATCTTCAGCATGGCAGCCCTGTCGCTCTCGTTTTCAAAAACCTCGTTGACATTTATATCCATTACAGAACCGGCTTTAACGCCTAAGAAAGCCGCTTTCCGTTTCTCATCCTTGATGCTTCTCAAAGCGACATATGCACCTTCAACCCTTGTTTCACCCTGTTCGAAGTCAGCTATTATAAAATCATCATTTTTGGCACTCTCAACAATGCTAAGTTCTCCATGCTGCTTGAGTATTTGGCTCTTACGCTCCTTTACAGCTTTTGCTGTTGCAGTCACCGTATAATACGGAATCGTGTCTTCAGCGCTGATCTCCATTTTAACTTCAGGAGCAATGGCCATATCGAAATCAAATCTATAGGACCCCTTCTCAAGTGTTGTACTCTCTAAATTCTCCGAAGGAAGGGGCTCACCCAGTATATTGAGCTTGTTGTCCTCAATATATTTGTTGAGTTGCTCACCAACAATGGTATTGAGAACTTCAGCAAGGGCACTCTCTCCGTAGTACTTTTCCACGAGTGCCATAGGGGCCATACCTTTGCGGAATCCCTTGAAATCTGCCTGACGGCGATGATTATTGAGTTTTTTCTTCAATGATTCTGCGTAATCCTCTTTTGAAAGTTCGATAGTGAGGCTGAGATTGAGATCGTCAATTCTGTTTTCTGAAATATTCATGTTGATTTAATTAGATATATTCACAATCGGGCGTGCAAAGTTAGTAATTTTTAACTATTTTTGTGACTTACGACTAAAAATCTAACTAATTATGGATAAATATATTGAACAGAACAAAGAACGCTTCTTCAAAGAACTCTTCGAAATTTTGAGAATTCCCTCAATCAGTTCCTCACAAGCACATAGGCAGGATATGCAGAAGTGCGCCGAAAAACTTGTCTCCCTACTGCTCGAAGCCGGTGCTGATAGAGCGAAGATCTATCCCACCGAAGGGCATCCGGTAGTATACGCAGAGAAGATTATTGACCATAAAAAGCCTACAGTGCTAGTTTACGGTCACTATGATGTGCAGCCGGTAGATCCGTTGGAGCTTTGGCATACACCGCCCTTTGAACCTGAAATCCGTGACGGAGCAATTTACGCTCGCGGAGCAAATGATGACAAAGGACAGTCGTTCATGCACATCAAAGCATTCGAGTATCTGGTAAAGAAGGATAAACTCCGCCATAATATCAAATTTCTTCTCGAAGGAGAGGAGGAAATAGGCTCGCCATCTCTTGGAAAATGGGTACTCGATCACAAAAAAATGCTTGCCTGCGACATAATACTCGTCTCCGACACCACTATGATCTCGGAGAAAGTTCCTTCGATCAATTGTGGAATGAGAGGTCTCGCATATCTCGAGGTCGAGGTGATAGGACCCGACAAGGATCTTCACTCCGGACATTATGGCGGTGCAGTGTTAAACCCCATCAACGCCCTCTGTAAGATGGTCAATTCGCTCATTGATGCTGAAGGACGTGTCACAGTCAAAGGATTCTACGATGATGTGGTCAGCCTCAGCCGCAAGGACCGTCAATTGCTTGGCAAGGCTCCTTTTGACAAAAAAGAATATATGGAGTCAATTGGCGTTACGGCACTGAGCGGTGAGAAAGGATATACTACTCTCGAGCGCACCGGTATTAGACCATGTCTCGATGTAAATGGAATCTGGGGTGGATTTACCGGTGAAGGAGCCAAGACCGTCATACCCTCCAAAGCATACGCTAAGATCTCGATGAGGCTCGTGCCCAACCAGGAGTACAGTAAGATATCAAAACTCTTCGCGAAGCACTTCAAGTCAATCGCTCCCAAGGGAGTGACCGTAAAGGTTGAAGAGCACCACGGAGGTAACGGGTTCCTCATCCCCATCTCCTCTGATGCATATTCCGCAGCCTCCAAAGCCATGATGCAAGTCTACGGAATTGAACCTGTGCCAAGCCGCGGAGGTGGCAGCATAGCCATCCTTGCCGAGATGCAGCAAGCTCTCAAGGCTGATCCACTGCTGATGGGATTCGGCCTCGAACGCGACACCATCCACTCTCCCAACGAGAGTTTTCTCCTTTCACAATTTTATAAAGGAATGCGCTCAATCGCTCTTTTCTACGAAAACTTCAGATAGTTTATGACATACTCACAACTCAGCGACGAGATTAGACGCAAAGGAAGCTTCCTTTGCGTAGGCCTCGATACCGATTTCAGACTCATTCCTGAGTACTTGCAAAAGTGTGAGTATCCCCTTTTTGAGTTCAACAAAGCCATCATTGAGGCCACCGCTCCTTATACAGTGGCATTCAAACCCAATACGGCCTTTTATGAAGCATTGGGAGTCTTAGGATGGAAGCAGCTGGAGATGACTGTCAGATACATCAAGGAGCATTATCCGGAGACTCTGTTAATTGCAGATGCCAAGAGAGGAGATATCGGCAATACGGCTGATATGTATGCACGTTGCTTTTTTGAAAATATGGACTGTGATGCTGTAACTCTGGCTCCCTATATGGGAGAGGATTCCGTGCGGCCATTCCTCAATTATGAGGGCAAATGGTCAGTGATTCTTGCCCTGACATCCAACCTTTCGGCAGATGATTTCGAAACTCTCACCTTGGATGGGGTCAAATCCGAACAACTCTTTAAAAAGGTGCTACGTACCGCTTCGAGTTGGGGTTCAAAGGAAAATACAATGTTTGTAGTAGGTGCTACCCGTCCCGAAAAGCTCACCGAAATACGTGCTATTTGTCCTGACCATTTCCTACTTGTCCCGGGAGTGGGCGCACAGGGAGGCAGTGTGGAAGAGGTGGCTCGCTATGGCCTCAACGATCATTGCGGATTGCTGGTCAACTCCTCACGCAACATTATTTATGCCTCCGGAGGAGAAGATTTTGCCGAACGTGCTGCCGAAGAGGCGGCAAAACTGGCTTCTGACATGGCTTTATTGCTTTGATTTGCGACGGCGAATCTGAACCATTAGGACCCCCGCCGTGCAAGGGATAAAAAGATAGGCGGCAACCAGACCGATAATATCCCCATAAAGGGTGAATGGTGTCAGGTTGTCGTTTGTATTGATCTCTCCTCTGAAAGAGGTCTCCTCCCACCATCCGGTACGGACCATAACATCTCCCCTACGGTTGATAATCCCTGAGATACCGGTATTAGCAGCGTGAACCACATCACGGCGCAGTTCAATGGCTCTAAGAGCAGCATATCTGAAGTGCTGCCGATAACCGGGGGTATCTCCCCACCAGCCGTCATTGGTCATGACTGCCATGAAGGTAGCCCCTTTTAAAGCAGCCATGCGGGAAAAATTGCCATATACCGATTCATAACATATCATAGGACCAACCTTATTACCATCATTTCCCTTGAGAGCATCCATCTCATCCTGGGTACCATAACTTCCGCCCGAACCGCCGAAACCCGAAACAAGCTTGCTAAGGAATGGCAGGTAACGTTCGTATGGGATAATCTCGACACCGGGCACAAGTTTCGACTTGTGATAATAAGAATAGACATCACCCGCATCCATCAGAACAGCTGAGTTATAAACATCAAACCATACGCTTCCGCTCCTGCGAGCGCTGTGCGACGGACGGGAAACAGTAGCATAAAGACGGTGTGAAAAAATACCCACCAACAGGTTGGTGTTTGGATACTCCTCCAAGAATGACCGGTACTTTACAAAAGAATGGTGAGCTGTCGGACGATCCAGATCCATATCATATGTAAAGGTCTCCGGAGTTACAATATATCTGGTTTGAGGAGTCATAACCCGACGAACAAGCGAGAGCATCGAATCATCCATTTTCTCCTGAGGGAGTATTCCATATTTTTTGAAAGGATCGATATTGGGTTGCACAACTACTACCTCCATCTTTTCCCCTCCGCTCTCACAATCAATAGTATAATACCGCACGAGGGAGGCAGCTATCGGAAGCATAACAAGTGCAGATGCAACGATGGTGAGCCTCCGAACACGAACTCTTTCACCTGCAGTCAGGAGAGAGAAAATGATAATATTTGTGATAAGTATCCATAATGTGCCGCCCAGTGAGCCGGTGACCTCATACCATTGCACCAAATAGGGTGAAGTGGCAAAAGAGTTACCCAGGACAAGCCAGGGCCAGGATAACTCTATCTCAAAATAGACATGCTCCCACGCAATCCAGGCAACAATCAAAAAAAGGTAGGAGAGCCAACGAGAATTGAATACCTTGCTGCTCCATCGGTAGAGAGCAAACACTATAGACATCTGGAGCGTATTGAGAGCAATTGCAGCTATTGAGCCCACTTCGGAAACAAACCAGATCCAGAAAGTAGAGAAAATATTGAAGAGCAAAAAAGCCAGATAATGATACCACCAGATGCGACGAATACCCTCATCCGAGGCAATTTTATCCATGTAAAGAAGTGGAATAAATGCCACCAGTGCCACCGGACCACAATGTGGCACGAGATATGGTACTGACATCAACAACCCGAAAATGAGTGATAGCAGCAATAATTTAAGTCTTGTTTTCTTTTCCACTTTCATAACTGCAAAGATAGTTTTTTTGAACAAATAGAGCAAGTTGACTATATTTGCGTTTGCAAAAATAAATTGATGTTAGAGAATTTTATCAAAGCGATCATAGTAGGCCTCGGAGCTTCAATTCCTCTGGGACCTCTCGGCATAATGTGCATCCAGAAAACAATCAGCAAAGGACGCAATTCCGGTTTTTCCATAGGACTTGGCTCTTCTTTAGCAGATGTTTTCTATGCAACCATCGCTCTTTTCTCACTCTCTTTCATCAATGACTTCATTGATCAAAACCGCCCATGGGTAATGCTCATTGGTGGAGTGATCATTTTTTTAATAGGTCTTAACATAGCTGTGAGTAACCCTGTAAGGCAACTCAGACAACCTAAAAAGAGCAATGGATCCAAGTATGCTCAAGAGGTACTACAGGGATTTGCAGTGACCATTTCAAATCCTGGTGCGCTTGTGCTTTTGCTGGGTTTTTTCGCACTAGTGGGCATCGATATAGGAGAACAATACACTAGATACAGCGTTGTAGTTATACTTGCCGGTATTTTTCTGGGCACCGCATTGTGGTGGTTTATTCTGAGCACCAGTATCAATATCTTCAGAAGAAAGTTTCGGCTTCGACAGCTGTTGTGGATCAACCGAATATCGGGCACATTGATTGCACTTTTGGGACTGATTTCAGCTGCAGAAGGACTGTTCCGGCTTTTCGGCTGAGAAGTTTGAATATAGCCCAAATTGTCAATTTTCTTTGCTTCTCCAAAAAAAAACAATACATTTGCACCCTCTAATGAGGAAATGACCGGTCCGGTAGCTCAGCTGGATAGAGCAACAGCCTTCTAAGCTGTGGGTCGTGGGTTCGAATCCCGCCCGGATCACTAAAAAAGCGACCATGACATGAACCCCGAAAGTTAGACAAAAAACTTTCGGGGTTTTGTTATGCGTAAAAAACACAGTTATTCGGACAGATTGAAGTACATGTTGATGCTAGAAGAGGGATATAGCTATAACTATAT
>Ga0116172_10000259_pt1 | contig 55927 bp, 40 predicted proteins | sample AD_UKC083_MetaG_FD_89799 | JGI IMG/M metagenome (GOLD analysis project Ga0116172, IMG submission 89799) | Active sludge microbial communities of municipal wastewater-treating anaerobic digesters from USA - AD_UKC083_MetaG | ecosystem: Engineered > Bioreactor > Anaerobic > Digestate | place: USA... | reverse complement strand
TTGCGTGCGGAGAAGATACAGGCTTTTATTCAAGCGGAGAAAAGGAACCGCTCATGTTTGTGACCTGTATTACCCGCAGAAAGAACGCTGTAACTTCTATTAATATTCCGGCTTTAGGTCTTATACGTTCGCAGCGTTATATTACAAAGGCATACTCGGTTTTTCTGGAAAATTTTATAGAAAAGAATATAGCGCTGGAGGTACGCAGCATTTGTTTCCCTCATTTTTCACATCACGGAAATGCCGCAGTCCTTGCCATCGATAAGCACTTTCAGGGTCAAACCCATAAGATCGCCCATGCCATTTGGGGGTCCACACTTACTACACTCAATAAACTGCTGATACTTGTAGACGCAGCTGTTGATGTTGAAAACTGGAACGAGGTAAATACCTGTATAGCGAACTATTACAATCCGGTAACAGATACCTTTTTTAGCAGAGGTCCTTTGAGTCTGACAGATCATGCAGCTCCCGTTTTGGGATTCGGAGGTAAGATATGCATCGATGCTACCCGCAAAACGTCATCGCCTGCTAAACCATGTCATGGCGCACTTTCTTTCTGCTTCTATCATGAAAAACAGGAAGACCCGATCGCAAACGACCCCAAGTCGCTGATATACATTAAATTAAATAACGAGGTCGACCTTTCCGACCATTCCATGTGCCTTTGGCAGGCCATAAATCAGACCGATCCCATTAGGGACATTCATCTTTCAGACGGGAAATTATTCGTAGATGCATGTATCAAACGCCCGGGAGATCGTGGAGTGACAAGACCCTGGCCCAATGTTTCCTGTTCATCTTTAGAAACCATAAAGACTGTAGATGCCTGCTGGGATAAACTGAAAATTGGGAAGAAAATACCATCTCCTTCACTCAAATTTCATCCTCTTTTGCGGGATGGAAAGGCAATAATCAGTGAGTAAACTGACAATAACAGAAATACCCAGGTGAAAATACGGCCCGGGTAATCTCCATTTTTTACGTAAAAAGTCAATTTTTCGTTCAGGTTAATTTTGCCCCTTAAACCGGTCTGGATCCACCATTTTGTTTGTTGCTCCCGCTCTCCGCGTTGGTTGATTAAAGCAGATATGCCGGTATTGGCACTTTGTACAATGCTTCTGCGAGTTTCAATTGCCCGAAGAGAGGCATAGCTTACGTGCTGCCGGTAGCCCGGTGTATCACCCCACCAGCCGTCATTGGTGATCACAGTTAAAAAATTGGCTCCGTTCTTAACGTATTCTGTAACAAATGCGCCGTAAATAGATTCATAACAAATAGCAACACCCGTTTTCGCACGAGAGCAGGGCCGGGTAAACACCGTGCGATCCGGCTGACTGCCAAGAGTGCCAGTTGTTCCGCCAAGATTCAGCGATAACTTTTCAATAAAAGGAAAGACATCAATGAAGGGCATTTTTTCTCCGCCCACAACTAACTTGGATTTATGGTATACCTGTACTCTCTCCGTAGTATCGAGTTGTATAGCCGTGTTATATACTTCGTACCAGGAATCGTTATAAGGTCTTGCCGAGGGAGAAGGTTTGACTGGTGAATACGGATAGAAGCCATACGTATTGGCCCCAAAAATAAATGCAATATGCGGATGATCAAGTACAAAGTCTTTATATTTCATCATGGACTCACTATCAAAATACTGTCCTTCCACAACACTCGGAATACTTGTTTCCGGAGCAATGACATAGTTTGTGGATGAAGTAACCCATTCCGAGGCAATGCCCAGTATCCGCCTGTCCTGTTCTTCCTGAGGCATATTATGGAATTTTTCATGTACCGGATCTATATTGGGTTGAACTATAACCACTTCAACCGGATCTGATTTTTCTTTGTATGTATAAAATCTGATAATTGACCAGGTAACGGGAACAAATATCCACAGGGCAAGAACCACTGAAAGGCTCTTGGACCGCACTCCTCTAAGAATATAAAATATCAATAGATTGGAGGTAAACACCCATAAACTTCCTCCCAGTACTCCGGTCCATTCATACCACTGCACAAGCCTGAGATTAGTGGCAAAACCATTCCCCAGTACAAGCCAGGGAAAAGAGATTTCGGCATCGAAATAAAAATATTCCCAGGCGATCCAGAAAGTCAGGAGAAACAGGTACGCAAACAGGTCCGGTTTCCCTTTTCTCAGGAACCAACGCTTGACACGACGGAATATTGCGAATATTATGAACATCTGCGCCGCGTTGCCAATTACGGCGAGTATTCCCGGGATCACACTTACGAAACTGATCCAGAAAACCGTACAGGCATTCCAAATCAGGAAAGTAAGACCATAATAGATCCAGCATCCTTTTTTACCGCTGGTGGTGAAGACATGTTCCATCCACAGCAGGGGAATAAATGCAAAAAATAATATAACACCGGTATGTGGCACGAGCCATGGAATACTCAGCAGAATGCCGGACAAACCCGAGAAGACCAGATTGTTGCGTATAGAATTCATAATACAAATCTACAAAATATCTTTTGATGCACGTTTTTTTATATCTTTGCGCCCCTATGTATGATTTTCCATACAATTTATTATTAGGTATCACTGCCGGATTAGCCGTTTCCATACCTCTTGGACCGGGCGGTTTGTTCTGTATCCAGCGTACGCTAAGCAAAGGCAGGCTGTCGGGTTTTCTTGCCGGAGCGGGAACGGCCTCATCCGATACCATCTATGCCACGCTGGCTGTCTTTAGCCTTTCTTTTGTAATGGATATCATTGAGAAAAACCGCAACCTGCTGTTTTTCATATGTGGTATGGCCCTTATGATTATTGGACTGGCCATATTTTCCACCAATCCGGTAAAACAGCTCAGGCAGAAAAAAGAGTCAAAAAGATTCTGGCAAGATTATCTGACCGCTTTTCTTATGTCCATCTCTAACCCGGGTTGTCTTTTTCTTATCCTTGGAGTTTTCGCGTTTATGGGAACAAAAGTCACCAGGGAATCGGGTTCATTCATGATATCTGCCATTTTACTGGGCGTATTCCTTGGGGCCTCAACCTGGTGGTTCTTTCTCAGCACTATAGTGAACCATTTTAGAAAAAAATTCAGGCTCCGTCAATTATGGATGATCAACCGGATTGCCGGCATCGCTATTATGCTTTTAGGTATTGCGGCCGCTTTTGAGGGTCTTTCCAATCTTCTCCGAATAATTATTCACTAAATATTCATACCTTTGTAGCGATTTCCCGGGGATGTTTTGGTTTTGACAGCAGACGACATTGGGAAGTAAGCACGTGGAGCGTTGTGTTCTGGCTCCTTAATCTCAAAGCACAAGCCATAACTGGCAATAATAATTACGCACTCGCAGCCTAATTAACCCAAGGTTAATGGCTTAATCCCTTCGGACCAGGTCCGGAGCGACGAGTATCCCGCTTAAGTTTCAGCCCGCCGGGCTTAAGTATATGGGGTATCATTCACGGAGGGCTGGCTGTAACGACTCTCCTACATTGCAGCAAGATAACAGGGGATACGGTTGAAATGGCCCGCCTGCAGGCAGTTTCATCCCGACAATCAAGTGTGGGATAAACGTGTAGAAAGCTTCTGGATGCGCTGTTTGGACGGCGGTTCGAGTCCGCCCATCTCCACCATATTATATGAGTGTGTAACAATCAATCGTTTATGTAAACATGTCATGAACACAAAAATCTATTTGCTGGCCGCAAGTCTTATATTATTCGGCAGCTGCGAAAACAACAGTTGGTGGGAACCACGTACCGTCACCACCTATAATTCACAGGATGAGGCCACAAACAGGTATCAGTTTACTTACGATGAAAGGGGTAACCGCTTTACAGAAATTGGTGAAGTCTGGGACAATGTCTCTGAAACCTGGAAAAAAGATTACAGGATCTCCTACTCGTACGATGCATACGGGATCAGAACGGGCGCACTTAAAGAGAAACGCGATAATGAAACGAACAGCTGGAAACCCAGTTCGCGAATTTTTTATACATACAATACAAACACTTATCTGATGGACACCGAATCGTGTCAGTTGTGGCGTACCGAAAAAAACGAATGGGAAGACTCCTATAAAGACCATTACATCCGGAACGAAAAAGGTGATCTTTTATCTGTGATGAGAGAGAAATGGAATAACGGCGAGATCAGCCGGGACGTCACGCTGCGCGGACTATTCACCGTTAAGGCTAAAGTTCTTACAGAAGCCGTAGTGGGATGGGAAAATTATATTAGGGACGCTTTTACTTACAGTCAGGAAGGAACGGCGACCGGAGGGAACGTAGATTGCTGGGACAAACTCACCGGACAATGGGTACCTTTGTACCGTTATCTGTATACCAGAGACAAAAGAGACAATGTGATCATGGAATCTGAAGACAAATGGGATGAAACCTCCGGTACGTGGTTACATATAGGTGATTATACATACAAATACGATTTCCACAACAACGTGACCGAAGTAACCTATCACATGACGGACACTGCGGAAGATTTTGAACCTTATCTGATCTTTTATTATAATAAAATGGCTTCTGTTATTGGTTATTACATAGGTGATACTGGACTTTTTCCGGGTACCCGCGGAACAGCCAGCTATTTCAGACAAAAGAAATAGGTCAATACCCCATGTTTTCACCTTTTACCAGCTGGGCAAAAATGTCCAGCTGTTTTTTTACAGCGAACGTCCAAAAAGTCCATGAATGATCACCCGGACTCATCGTTTGAATGAAAGGGATTTTCAATTCCCTGCATTTGTCTGCGAAAAGTTTGGAGCTGAAAGCATAGTAATCGTCGTACCCGCAGTTTATCACAATAAGTTTATCTGTCTCCCCCAGAAGCTCCAGTCGGTTTATGGCAGATTCGGTGTAAAATCGGGCGTTGGAAGCGCTGTATTCACCCAGGAGCTCAGATATATATTTGTCACGAAGAGGTGTATGATGCAGATCCATTACTCCGCTCATTGTCCCCGCGGCACGGAAGCGATCGGGATTGTCTATAAAGATATTAACGGCACCATGTCCACCCATACTCAGTCCGGTAATAAAACAACGATCTGGATGAATAAAATAAGCGGACTGCATCTGCGGATAGAGTTCGCGTTCAAAAAAACTGCGCCATTGGGGGCCCCGCGGATTATTACTGTTAACATACCATCCGTTTGAAAAACCATCGGGACAGATAATAATAAATCCATACTGGTCCGCCAATGCCTGCAGGTCTGTCTTTCCACTCCAGTCTTTGTAGTTGCCGCCAAACCCGTGCAACAGGTATAGCGTGGGACAGGTATCCCCGGTCTGGTAATCTTTGGGAGTGAATACATAAACGCTGTCATTCATGTGGAGATGGGCGGATTGTATAACAACCAGCTTCTGAGCACCGGCAACGTAATAAGAGAATAATAGAAAGAGGAAAATCAGAATACTGTGTAGCCGAATCATAGGAAATCAATCAAGGAGTTTAGGCAAAATTATACTATTTTTGTTACAAAATCCCTGCCATGGAGTCCTTTTTGCAACGCACAGCCCGAGTTTTGTACAATACCTGCGGAGAAAACCTTTCTCAGGTTTGCCTTGTGTTCCCGGGGAGACGTGCAGGTCTTTTCTTTAACAGAGAGTTGTCAGGTATACTTAGCCGGGATATCTGGATGCCGCATTCTTGCAGTATTGGCCAACTGGTGGAACGGGTTACCGGGAGTAAAACTTCAGATGATCTTTGTCTGTTGGCCAGCCTGTACCGTGTATACACACAGGTCACATCAAAAGACACTTCTTTCAGCGATTTCTATGCCCCGGGAACCATTTTCCTCAGAGATTTTGACCTCATTGACAAATACCTGGCAGACCCGGTTCAGCTTTACAACAATATCCGGGATTTGAAGCATATTGAACAGGATTATAGCTTCCTGTCGCCTGAACAGATTGAATGTATCCGGTCTTTCTGGAAAGCGTTTGAAGTGAACCCCGACCACAAACTCAATAAACAGTTCGCATCTCTCTGGGAAAAATTGCCGGTAATCTATCGGGCATTTAACAAAGAATTACTGGATAAGGACCAGGCTTATGAAGGTGCTCTGTACCGAAGGATGGCAGAAAAGCTAAAACAAGAAGGCCCGCTGCCCCTGTTTGAAGATCATCTGTTGTATGCTTTCATTGGGTTTAATGCGTTGAATGCCTGTGAAAAGGTCATGTTCAATGCCCTGAAGGAGGCCGGCAGGGCGGTTTTCTTCTGGGATTACGATGCTTATTATATTGAAAATCAAATACAGGAAGCGGGCCTGTTCATGCGGGAGAATATCCGCAATTTCCCGCCGGCAGAACGGTATGACAAGACCTTTTCTCCTTTGAGCGAACCAACAACTATTGAGGTTCTGCCTGTCCCCTCCTATGTTATGCAGGCCAAGATAGTGCCACAGGTATTCAGCAGGTACAATCTGCCTAAAGACATCCGTTCGGCCGTTGTGCTGGCCGACGAAGAACTGCTTGTCCCCTTACTCTATTCGCTGGCTCCCGATACGGATTCAGGCTCCGGCACGTTAAACGTCACAATGGGCTTCCCGCTGAAAAGGACTTCGGCGTTCAATCTCATTGATATCCTTGTCCGATATGGGTGCTCGGGAAAAGGATATACAGATGCCAGACCCCTGCGCATGCACCCTTATGTTCAGACACTCAACATTGAAAAGGAGCTGTCCGTGAAACCTGCAGGTATTAAAGATCTGCACGAACTGCTTACCTTCTTGCTCGATAAACTGGACGATTCAGAAGACCTGCGCCAAACCGATAAAATGCTCATTCCAATTGTCAGGGAAACCAGGAAACAACTTAACAGGATCTATTTATCTGTTGTGCAGACGGGAGTGGACATGAGCCTGAAACTTTATGCACAACTGATGCTTACCCATCTAGCCACGGTGAGCATCCCCTTTAGCGGCGAACCGCTTGAAGGACTACAGATTATGGGCTTCCTGGAAACCCGTTGTCTTGATTTCGAGAATCTGATCATACTCTCTGCGCAGGAAAACGTGCTTCCCGGCGATCAAAGTGATCACTCTCTCATCCCTTATCATATAAAAAAAGCATTCGGGCTTCCTTCTCCGGAACAACATATGGCTATGCATGCGTATTATTTCTACCGGCTAATCCAGCGTGCCCGACATGTCACATTTATATACAATAATAAAACAGAAGGATCCTCAAAAGGCGAGGTTAGCCGTTTTGTCCGGCAGGTTGCCTGTGAACTGTCCACAGCAGAATTTATTTGGTCTGGGCTTTCCTACAGCCTTTCCCTTCCGGCCGTTCTTCCGATATCGGTCCCCAAAACCGGCTCAGTAAGCGAACAACTCCGGCAATTCATTTTGCCGGAAAACAGGAGATCAATCAGCCCCAGCGCCCTGCAGACCTATATCAAATGTACCCTTCGTTTTTATTTTGAACATGTTGCCAGGTTAAAAAGTCCGGACGAAAAACCGGAAGAGATGGATTCACTGCATTTTGGGAACATTGTTCATTCTGTTTTGGAACAACTGTACAGGCCTCATCTGAACAAAATAATGGACAAGGCTCAGCTTATGGCAATTTTTGACAATAAAGCTTCTCTTAAAACACTGGTAGACAGGACAGCCGGAGATTATCTGGACAGAACCTTTGGAGAAGACAGCGCTATGCTAAAAGGCCGGTGGTCATTACTTTCAGAAGTAGCCACTCTGTACGTCGGAAACTTTATCCGCTTTGATGCAGATCAGGCGCCTTTTATGGTAAAAGACGTCGAAATGAGGTTTAGTGCCGGATTCGGTAATGTAACCATTGCCGGTATCATAGACAGGCTGGACCTGCGAAACGGCAACCTTTTCCTGATTGATTACAAAACCGGGGCTGAGAAAAATATCTTTACCTCGGTTGAAGAACTTTTTAACGGAAAACCGGCTTTAAAAAATGACAACGTATTTCAGGTTTTGTGCTATTCCTTCCTTTATGCCGAGCGGAATCCCGGATCCGGGACACCTGTGCCGCTCCTGTATTACCTGCGTACTTTATCTACCGGCCGCAATAACGGATATCTTTCCTATGGCCGTACTACATTGACTGAACCGACCGGGGTGGAAGAATTAAAAAATGACTTTTACGGGCGACTGAAAGTGTTGTTGGAAGAATTGTTTAACTTTAATATTCCGTTCATTCAGACTGAATATTCAGAACATTGTAAATATTGTCCGTTTATTAGTATTTGCCAAAGAGACAAAAAAGATGAATAAAGCACAAAATGACCATTTTGTTATCCCTTTACTTTTCGTGGTTTCTGCCATTATTATGGTAGCTGTGATGCCTCGCGAAGGTCAGTTTAAGTACCAGTACCAGAAAGGCAGTCCCTGGATGTATGAAAGCCTCGATGCAAGTTTTGATTTCCCAATTCTGAAAACAGAAGAGGAGCTGAGGCTGGAACGTGAAAAGGCTGCGAAATATTTTACACCCTATTTTTCCATTAAATCCGATATAGAAGCGGAACAGCTCCGGGCTTTTTCTGCCGCAGCCCTGGACGCCGGCCTTCCCGATATGCTGTCAGGGGAGTTGCTTTCTTTTTATAAAGAATTATACGGATGGGGTATAATGGATGAAACACGGTATAACCAACTTGATCCCGAAATAGGAATAGCTGTATTATTAGGAAAAACAGCTGAAAAAAGACCTGTAAGCGAGATCTATACAATACCTTCGGCCTATAATTATCTGCTCCAGAAACTCACCACTTTTAATAAAAACGAAATCAATACCCTTAATCATTCCCGGCTGGAACTTATGAGGTTTCTTGTACCCAATCTGATTTACGACGAAGCTACCACTCTGGCGATACAGTCCACAATGGTTCAGGACATTTCGCTAACCAAAGGCATTGTGTATGCCGGACAACGCATTGTCAGCCAGGGAGAGGTGGTAACCGGCAGCACAGAACAGGTTCTCAATTCCCTCCGGGAAGAATACAATTCCAAAATCGGATTCTCCGGCAGTCTGGTACTGCTTGTTATAGGGCAGTCGTTCCTGATTGCCTTGTGCCTGTTACTGCTTTTTATCCTGATCAGGACCTTAAGGCCCGTCATGCTTTCCTCGGTGGCCGAATTAAGCTTTATCCTTTCTCTTTGCGTCCTGGTAGTTATAGCTGCTTCCGGAACCTACAAGGCAAACCCGGCTATTCTTTATCTGCTCCCTTTCCCGGTTATAGTATTATTCCTTGATTCGTTTTTTCCCACAAGGGTTTCGCTGCCTTTATTTATTGCGGCTATGCTTCCGCTGACTTTTATTACAGACGACTACAAACTGGTCATAGGCACTATTCTTGCCGGAGGAGTTGCAGTCTTCGCCTTTCGTTCGTGGGGAAGAGGCTGGCAACAGTTTCTCTCGGTTTTGCTTGTTTTTATTTGTTATATATTAGTTGATCTTTCGTTCCATTTGATTTCGGAAGGAAACTTTCTGGGCATTCATGCATCGGTCTTTCGCAATTATGCGATTGCCTCTGTCCTGCTTGTTGCCTGTTATCCGTTTGTTTTTATTCTTGAAAAGCTTTTCGGATTTGTATCGTTGTCAAGACTCCGGGAGCTTGCCGATACGGGAAACAAAGTGCTGCGTGAACTATCCGAAAAAGCACCCGGGACCATGCAGCATTCTCTGCAGGTAGCCAATCTGGCCGAATCGGCAGCAAGGAATATTGGCGCTTATGCTCTGCTTTGCCGTGTTGGTGCGCTTTATCATGATATTGGAAAGATAAACAATCCGCAATATTTCATTGAAAACCAGGCAGCCGGTTTCAATCCACACACACTGCTCGCACCTCAGGAAAGCGCACGGATTGTAATTCAGCATGTGGAAGACGGTAAATCTCTCGCAAAGAAATACGGGCTTCCCGCGCTGGTGGGTAACTTTATTGAAAGTCACCACGGACAGACAAAAACGGAATATTTTTATACTGAATACTGTAATACCGGAGGTGATCCTGCAAACGTGGAAGATTTTACCTATAAGGGCGCATTGCCTGCCTCCAAGGAACAAGTCATTGTAATGATGGCAGACGCGGTTGAGGCTGCCTGCAGAAGTCTTAAGGACTATACGCCCGAGAGTATTTCCAACATGGTCAATAAAGTAATCCGTCAACGTATTTCCGGCGATCAGCTGCAGAACGCCGATATTTCATACAGAGACCTGCGCAGGGTTCAGGAGACACTTAAAATTCATATTCAGGAGATGTACCATGCCCGGATAACTTATCCTACCCGTAAACGGCTAAAATAACAGAAGTGCGTAAAGAAGCACACCGGCTACAAGAATTTTGAAGGCGCTATCGAGTTGGGCGCCTTTTCCTTTCCACAATTTTACAGTGTGAAATACTAATAACGGAATGGAGAGTAAGAATAAAAAGTTACCATGGTCCGCAATGAACGCATAGACAACAGACGCCGCCAACGCTCCCGTCAAAAGTCCTGCCTGATACCATTTGGCAGGTGATGTTGAAGCATCTTTTCCAAACTTCCGGCACAAAAACAGTGCAAACGTGTTTTTTCCAAAACAGGCATCATTGTCAATATCCCTGATATTGTTTACGTTCAGTACACCGGTAATAAGAAGCCCCATTGAGACGGCAGGTAAAAAAATTTCCGGGACAATTTCCTTACATAAAAGATAATAGCTGCCCACTACACCCACTATACCAAAGAAAAGGAATACTGACAAATCTCCCAATCCGTAATATCCATAAGGCCGCCTTCCCAGGGAATAATAAACTGCCGCAGCAATGGTAAGAGCCCCGAGGGCAAGGAATAACAAAGGCTCCCTTGTGAATAATGTCCCAAATGAGAAGTAAATCAGAAACACACCAAAAACGGCACACAGCAAGACAAAAAATCCAATAATGTATTGAAAGGCATATACCGTCAGATTCCCTTTCTGAAGACTTAAGGCCTGACGGCCGGATTGTTCCCTGTCAGTTCCCTTTTTCCAGTCGCCCAATTCATTGGCGAGATTTGAAAGGATCTGCAACGAAACAATGGTAAGCAGAAGAAAAAGACATACTGACCATTTGAAACAGCCAGTATCCCTGGCAATAAAAATACCCACCATGCCGGGGGACAAAGACAACGGAATGGTCCTTAGTCTGAAGCTTCTGACGACAGCTTTCATTTATTATTTCAGGAAGTGCTCGGACAAGAATTCCTGAAAATCTTTTTTGTATTGATCGCCAATAGGAACCCCGGTGTCTTTATCAAACATGATTTTATTCTGTACCACCTCAACGATCTTTGTAAGATTTACAATAAATGAACGGTGAACGCGCATAAATGTATTCTTTGGAAGACGGTCCTCAATGGATTTAAGACTAAAAAGCGTCATAACGGGAATACTGTTTTCAGAGAAGATGACCACATATTCTTTGCGGCTTTCAACGTATTGAATATCGGAAATCTTTATCCGGATAGTACGTGACTCCGCCCGGACAAAAACATATTCGTCGCTCATGGACGATCCGGCTTTTTTTAACGCGCCGTCGGGATCGGCCAGGCCATTCTCATCGGTCGGGCCGGAAGCCGGAGATGAAAGGACATTCCCTGTCTTTACCGCAGCGGCAGCCTGTCTGAGTTCATACTGCGTTTTAACTTTCTCTGCCGATTTCATAAAATCGGTAAAACCGAAAGGCTTAAGCAGGTAATCGGTAGCATCTACCTGAAAACCCTCAATGGCAAAATTGGGATATGCCGTTACAAAAACAACAATGGGCTTGTCTTTTAAGGTTTTTATGTACTCCAATCCGTTGATATCCGGCATTTCTATGTCCGTAAAAATGACATCGACCGACTCCGATGCAAGGACTTCCATTGCCTGTGTAGGACCGGAACAGGCTTTTACCAATTCCAGATAAGGAATTTTTTTTACAAACGCACTCAACTGCTGTAATGCAAGAGGCTCGTCATCAATAACTATACATCTGATATTCATAATGATGTAATTAAATTGGAAGAACTAAATGAACCACATATTCATAACCGGTTCCGGAATCGGATGCTACCGGCCCCATTGTCAGGGAATACTTATTCCCGTATAAAAGATTAAGACGTTCCTTCACATTAGCTATGCCTATTCCACCCTGCTGGTGGGATTTGGGTTTATCGGGGAAGAACGTATTAGATATAGAAAAATGAAAAGCTCCGGGTTCGACCCAGAAGTTCATGTTGATGTGGGTCTCCTCGCCGTAAGCAATTCCGTGTTTAAAGGCATTTTCAATAAACACAATCATGATAAGGGGGGGAAGCTGAAGATTGGGAATATCGCGGGGAACAGAAATATTCACCTTCACATTATCTCCGTAACGCAGGAGATTCAAATTGCAATAAGCCCTGAACACTTCCAGTTGCCTGTCGAGAGAGATCCTGGCTTCGGGGGTACTTTCGTATAACATATGGCGAAGCAGCCTGGACAGGCTTACAATGGCGTCTTTTGCCTTTTCCTCGTCGGTATCCACAAGCACATGGATGTTATTGAGCGTATTCATAAGGAAATGAGGACTGATCTGGAACTGCAGAAACTCCATTTTATATTTCATCAGGCGGCTGTCGGCCTCGTGGGAAAGCATCTTGTCTTTCAGGTTCATAAACACCATACGTATGGCCACGTCCATTCCCATGAGTAGTAATGCGATAACAAAATTACTCAGCAAAGTGGATTCATAGGGGATGAAATTACTCCACGCCGCTCCGTACTGAACATCCAGCAGGTCTACAATGGCCTCGCACCCGAACACGGTACCCAGCATCAGAATGAGCAAAAGAAAAATATAAGTGAAATAATGACCGCTAAAAAGGAAACTCGGAACATAAAGAAAATGGTGAATGATCAGACTCAGAAAAAACGGCGACATAATAGCCCAGAGGGTCAGGACGTCCTGCTGAGTAAATAATGGGAAAATGAAGGCAATAAAAACAAAACCGCCAACGGTCAGGTTCTCCAACCACCTAAGCTTTCTGAGCTCTTTTGATACCTGATAGCCTTCTTGCTCCATTCAAGAGAAATAACATACAAATATACGACATTAGAGGATAAAAAAAAGGAGGGATGTTAGATATCCCTCCTTTAAAAAGATTTCGCATCTTTTTTGTGTACGTTCTTAGTTCAAAAAACCATTCATTATTTATCCTAGTTGCAAAGGTAATCCCGTACGTTGAATTAAACAAACTCCCTTCATCCGGAAAGGTGCTTTTTTCAACCAAACCACCTTTTTCATCTACCAAACGGTTTTTTTCTTCTACATATTTTTAATACCCAAAAATCTCTTTTTGCGAGAGTACAGTAACCTTGCCGTATTTAGCAAGTTCTTTCATATCCAAAGCCTTGATATCACTTAGGATACAATAGTTGTGCCTGCGATTCCTGATCCATTGTTCCTGGAAAGCTACCAGGTCCTGAAGGGTCATATTTTGTACTCCGTCATACAGCGTTTTGCGGGTATCCTCCCAGACATCCTTGTATTTAGCCTGCCTGTAGTAATTTAACAGGGAACGGCCGGTAATGCGTTGGGTACGTAGGCCTGATATCAATCCTTCCTTGGCCAGGTTGAATGATTTCTCAGACTGGGGCATATCGTTTATTATATCGTGAAAAGCCTCCATTGCCTGAGCCATCTTATCATTTTGCGTGGCAATGAAGCTGCTGAAAACATAAGGGAAGTCCTCACCCCTGCGTTCCGGTTCCTGGTAACTCGCGCTGGCACTGTAGGCCAATCCCCTGGCCTCGCGCATTTCCTGGAATACTATCGCGTTCATTGAAGATCCAAAATATTCATTGTACATTTTGGCCGTAACGTAGGGAACTTTATCATATGTCTCGCCGGGTAATACCGAATATGAGGAATAGTACATCTGATTGGCATCGTATTGCGCCAGGTAAACAGTGTTCTCCTGCGTATACCTGAGTTTATAATACTGCTTTTCCGGCAGGGGCAATAATTCCTGAGCCATAGGGAACAGTTTCCCGACCGAAGCACTTACCTGAGCCATTTCCGCAGGACCGTAATAATATACATCCATGTTGTATCTGAGCAAATCGTTCACTTTATCTGTCAGGGCCTTCGGGTTCATGGACTCAAGTTCTTTTTCTGACAAAATGTTTGTCAGAATGTTAAGCGGTCCGTATAGTGTATAGTTAACCAGACGCTGGAAATTCGTCCTTTGATCCGACTTGGCGTCGGCACGGCTCTTGAGCATATCGGTTACCAGAGACCGGTATACGTTATCATCGGGACGGGCCTCTTTCATTAGCTTTCCAAGAAGTTCCATAGCGGGTTCCATGTTTTCACTTAAGCCGGAGAGAGTAACCGTACAGGAATTGGCATTGACCGATGCGCTAAAAGAACAGGCCAGCTGATAGAAAGCTTTCTGTATATCTTCTGCTTTCATATCGGAAGTGCCCAAGTATTCAAGATAGCTAAAAGCCAGCGGAAGGGCCTTATCGTTCAGGCTGCCGGTTTCATAAACAAACTGAATGGTAAAAAGATCGTTCATTTTGTTAGGTACATAAACCAGCGAGGCTCCTTCTTTTATTGTAGTTTTGGCGAAATCCTTCTCGAAATCCACAAATACCGGCTCGATAGGTTTAACTTCAGCAGTAAGGATTTCTTTCAGGAAGACAGAAGAGGTGTCTCTGTTAGTGAAAATAGGGGTGATTTCGGGTTTCTCAATTTTTTTGTAGGTGGTGTCGACGCCCTGTTTTTTATAAATGGCAATGTAATTGTTGTCTTTAAAATATTTATTAGTAAATGCCACAAGATCCTCCTTGGTTACGGCAGCCATGCGATCCATATATTTTACCTGGCGGTCCCAGGGGATATCGTTAATGTAAGCCCTTACAAACTGATTTGCCCGGCCCCGGTTGCTTTCGAGCTGGCGCATAAAATTCAATTTATTGTTATTCACAATAGCCTTAAGCAATGACTCTTCAAATTCACCATTTCTCACTTTGGCCAAAGAACCCAATAGTAATTCTTTTACCTGGTCCAGTGACTGCCCTTCTTTTGGATTCCCCTGCAGAACAAGAGCGCTTCTGTCGGCCAGAGTGTATGGCATGGCAGCTGCGCTCAGAATTTTTTGTTGCTGAATGAGATCAAGATCAATAATACCGGCTTTGCCGTTATTTAACACTTCACCCAATATTGTGAACAACACATCTTCGTCTGATAGCACATGAGGTCCGTGCCAGGCCAGGGTTAAGTATTCAGATTCCAAACCTGTTACTTCCATCATAACCGGTTCGGTTATGGGTGCCGATTCGGTAGGAGTACGAAGAGGCAAATCGGGATTAGGTTCCCATGACCCGAAGTGTTTGTCAATGACGGCTATCATCTCGTCGGGATTGAAATCTCCTGAAAGACATATTGCGATGTTGTTTGGAACATAATATGTTTTGTAATAGTTTTTTATATTGGTAATGGAAGGATTTTTCAGGTGATCCTGTTTGCCAATTACTGTCTGTTGTCCGTAAGGATGATCCGGGAAGAGGACCGCCATAAGTTTATCAATCACCTTTTCACTGTCCATCACGGAATACATATTCATTTCTTCATATACTGTCTCAAGTTCCGTATGAAAACCCCTTATCACGTTATGAGCAAAACGGTCTGCCTGGATTTTTGCCCAGTTCTCAACCTGATTAGAGGGGATATCCTCTGTGTACACCGTCTCGTCATAACTGGTCCAGGCATTGGTACCCGAAGCACCTATTGCAGACATGAGTTTATCGTACTCGTTGGGTATGGACAGACGCGAAGCTTCCAGAGAGATACTGTCTATCTGCCTGTAGATGGCTTTACGTTCAAGGGGATCTGTCGTTTTCCTGTAGACCTCGAACAATTCCTCTATCCGGTCCAGCATGGGTTGTTCAAGCTCATAATTCTGAGTTCCGAAACTTTGAGTACCTTTGAACATTAAATGCTCAAAGTAGTGAGCCAGGCCCGTTGTTTCTGACGGATCGTTCTTTGACCCTACATGAACAGCCACAAAGGTTTGGATACGTGGCGCCTCGGGGTTAACGGTCATATAGACCTTCAGACCGTTATCCAGTGTATAGATACGGGCATTCATAGGATCATCCGGCACCGTTTCATAAGAGTAACGGGGACCGCAGGAAGCAAGTACACTTAATGAAATAATTGACAAAAGGGCAGCTTTGATTAGATTTTTACGTGACATAACAGACATGATCTATAGGTTAATATTACAAAGTTACAAATAAATAGAAACGGCACTAAATTTGTGAATTTTATGTGTCTAAAAAAATAAGCATATGGAACAGGCAAACCCCGTATCACTCTATTGGATCATTTTTTTAGGAACGGCACTGCTCAGCTGGCTGGTTCAGGCACTGCTTCAGAGTAAGTTCAAAAAATACAGTAAAATACGTATATCTTCCGGGCTTACCGGAGCCGACGTTGCCAGGAAAATGCTTGCGGAAAACAACATAACGGATGTTGTTGTTTCTTCTGCGAGAGGGGTTCTTTCAGATCACTATAACCCTGCCACACGTACAGTCAATCTTAGTGAAAGCGTATACTCCGGAAACAGTATCATGGCGGCAGCTGTTGCCGCTCATGAATGCGGACATGCCGTACAACACGCAAACGGCTATGCTCCGCTAAAGATGCGTTCTGCACTGGTTCCCGTGGTCAATTTTGCTTCCCAATGGGTCATGTGGCTGATCCTGGGTGGCATGCTGCTTATAAATGTTTTTCCCCAGCTGATGCTTTTTGGTATCATACTCTTTGCGCTGACCACTCTTTTCAGCATTATTACCCTGCCCGTTGAGATCAATGCCAGCCGCAGGGCCCTCGCCTGGTTAAGTCATTCAGGAATAACTAATTACGAAACTTACCCCATGGCTCAGGATGCTCTGAAATCTGCTGCCTACACCTACATTGTGGCCGCCATCAGTTCCCTGGCAACTTTATTCTACTATATTACCCTTTTCTCCAGAAGAAATTAACTTAATAACATAATACTGACGTTGATACCAGGATTAACTTCACAGGAAGTTCTTGAAAGAAGAGCCAGATTCGGCTACAACAAAATTGAATTTGCCAGGAAGCGCACGGTGCTTCAAATGTTTTTCTCTCAGTTTAAGAATTTTATGATTCTTATACTGATAATTGCCGCAATCATTTCGGGTGTACTGGGATTGTACAACGACGAAGGATTGCTCGATACTTTTGTCATACTCGGAATTGTCTTACTGAATGCCGTAATTGGCACGGTTCAGGAAAAGAAAGCCCAATCCTCGCTCGAGGCGCTTAAGAAGCTGAGTGCGCCCAAATGCAAAGTATACAGGGACGGAAACTTACAGACGATACCGGCCGAAGAATTGGTACCAGGCGATACGGTAGTCATTGAAACCGGAGATTTTGTACCGGCCGATATAAAACTAACCCAAACGGTTAATCTAAAAATTCAGGAAGCAGCGCTTACGGGCGAATCGGTTCCCGTTGAAAAAAGCACTGTTCCGGTAAACGGAGAGAATATTCCCGTCGGGGACCGGACCGACATGGCTTTTTCCAGTGGCATAGTTACCTATGGCCGGGGGTCAGGTATAGTCGAGGCCACCGGAATGCATACAGAAGTGGGCAAAATAGCCGGGATGCTACAGAATACCGAAGATACCCAGACCCCCATGAGCAGACGGCTGGAACAATTGGGTAAAGTAATGGGATATGCGGTAATAGGTATTTGTGCGGTGATTCTTATTGTTGGCCTTATTTATGGGAATTCCCTGATTAGCATGCTTATGACGGCCATCAGTCTGGCCGTAGCCGCCATCCCCGAAGGATTGCCCGCCATATCAACCGTAGTGCTGGCCATTGGAGTACAGCGGATGGTCAAAAGAAATGCCATCATCCGGACACTTCCGTCCGTCGAAACGCTGGGTAGTGCCACGGTTATTTGTTCCGATAAAACCGGCACGTTAACCCAGAATAAAATGACGGTTACGGAATCCTTTAGCTTTGAAGGAGTCCCTGACGAGGAGCTCCTGACTACCGCTGTGTTGTGTTCAGACGCCAAATTCACCCCGGAAGGGACTATTGGCGACCCAACCGAAACCGCATTGCTCGACAAGGGCCTTCTATCAGGTCTGGACAAAAACTTCCTTGAAGAAAAATACAAACGGGTATTTGAAATGCCTTTTGACTCGGAACGAAAACTGATGTCCACCGTTAACACATGGAACGAGACATTCCGTGTAAATACAAAAGGCGGGCTGGACGAACTACTGGCCTGCTGTTGCACAGTCAGACAGGGGGACAAAGAGGTCCCTCTCACTCCCGGAATAAGAGAAACCCTTTTGGAACAGAACCTTATGATGGCCGGGAAGGCGTTGCGTGTACTGGCCATTGGCTATAAATACACGGATAATATTCCCGAATCGGGATCAAATGTGGAAGAGTCGCTAACTTTTCTGGGCATGGTGGGAATGATCGACCCGGCCAGACCCGAAGCCAGGGACGCCGTAAGCAAGTGTCTGACGGCAGGCATAAGACCCGTTATGATTACCGGGGATCATAAGGCAACAGCCCGCGCCATAGCCGATGATATTGGCATAACACAAAGAGATCAGAAAGTAATCACCGGAGCTGAACTCCAGGCCATGGATGACGACCTTCTTTTCGAAATCATACCTGAAGTATCTGTATTCGCCCGCGTATCGCCCGAACATAAAGTGCGCATTGTAAACGCCTTACAACGACATGGAGAAGTCGTGGCCATGACGGGCGACGGCGTGAATGATGCTCCGGCGCTTAAGAAAGCCGATATTGGCGCCGCCATGGGTATTGTGGGAACCGATGTGGCCAAAGATGCGGCCGATGTCATCCTGACCGACGACAATTTCGCCACCATTGTAGCCTCGGTGGAAGAAGGACGCCGTATATATGACAACATCCTTAAAGCCATACAGTTCCTTTTGTCTACCAACGTAGGCGAGATTATTCTGCTTTTTATCACATCGCTGCTGAACCTGGGTATTCCACTGCTGCCCATACACATCCTGTGGGTAAACCTGGTAACAGACAGTCTGCCCGCACTGGCCCTGAGCATGGACCCCGCCGAGAAGGACATTATGAACCGAAAGCCCCGGAGCACCCGTACGGGGATTTTCACCAAAGGTATGATATGGCGTATCTGTTACCAGGGACTACTTTTCGGTCTTGTATCACTTTTTGCTTATCTGATAGGTTTTAAGGACGGAGGCGAAAGCACGGGACAGACCATGACCTTTGTGACACTCATTACCGTTCAGCTGCTTCACGTGCGCAACCTGCATTCAAACAAAACTTCGTTCTTCCGGACTCCGTTGAAGCATAACCTGTACCTGCTGGGGGCAATCCTTATTTCGCTCGTAATGATGCTGACTGTTGTGCTCATCCCCCAGATAAGGGAAGCCTTCCGTTTTGTTCCGCTTGATTCGGTACACTGGTATATTGCCGTTGGCCTGGCACTTATACCCATGATTGTGGTTGAACTCATGAAACTGTTTGGCTGGAACGCTTCAAAAGACGAGTACTAAAATTTTCTATATTTGTATTCATTTTGAATACAGATTTTTATGGGTAAAATCGTTACTTTCGGAGAGATTATGCTCCGACTGGCTACACCGGGTAATCTCAGATTCGTCCAGACGAAAGAATTCACGGCCACATTTGGGGGAGGCGAAGCCAATGTTGCCGTATCGCTGGCTAATTACGGCATGGAAACAGAATTTGTCACGCGACTTCCAAAGAACGACATAGCAGACACTTGCGTTCGGGAATTGAGAAAATACGGAGTAGGCACCCGGCATATTCAATACGGGGGCGACCGCATGGGAATTTACTTTCTGGAAACGGGGGCTGTCGCCCGCCCCGGCAAGGTAATATATGACCGTACCGGATCTTCAATAGCAGGAATTCTTCCCGGTATGATCAATTGGGAAAGTGTGTTCAGCGATGCCAGCTGGTTCCATTGGACCGGAATAACACCGGCTCTGAGCCAGGGGGCCGCAGATGCCTGTTTTGAAGCTGTAACTACCGCCAATAAGATGGGTGTAACTGTTTCATGTGATCTGAATTTCAGAAAGAATCTGTGGAAATACGGAAAAACCGCCGCAGAGATCATGCCCGCCCTGGTGGCAAAAAGCGATATTATCCTGGGGAACGAGGAAGACGCAGAAAAAGTATTTGGTATTAAGCCCCGGGGATTTGATGTTACGGCAACACAGGGGCATGTAGACGCAGAAGATTTCCTTAGTGTATGCAGCCAGCTGAATGAGCGATTCCCGCGCGCCCAAAAGATTATCATTACCCTCCGGGGTTCTGTTAACGCCAATCATAATACCTGGGGTGGCGTACTGTGGGACGGCAACACACTGCACCGGTCTTCCGTATACGACATTACTCATATTGTTGACCGCGTGGGAGCAGGAGATTCATTCATGGGAGGACTTATCTACGGACTCATGACCTACCCCCGTAATGATCTGAAGGCCATTGAATTCGCCACGGCCGCCTCATGCCTGAAACACACTGTTTACGGAGATTTCAACCTGGTAACTGTTGCAGAGGTAGAGACTCTCATGCGGGGAGATGCCTCGGGAAGGGTTAGCAGATAAACATATACTATTATGGCCAGATTTTCAAAATTGGAAGTTCTTTCGGTTATAAAGAACACCGGCATGGTACCGGTTTTTTACCATAAAGATGCTACAACCGCCAAACAGGTCCTCAGGGCATGCTATGAAGGCGGAGTGCCTGCTTTTGAATTCACCAACCGAGGTGATTTTGCCCATGAGATATTTGCCGAACTGGAAAAATATGCGGCTCGGGAACTTCCCGGCCTAATTATGGGTGCCGGTTCGATTGTAGATGAAGGAACGGCTGCGCTCTATATTCAGTCCGGAGCAAATTTCATTGTCGGGCCTCTGTTTAATCTGCGTGTGGCCCGGACGTGCAACCGCCGGCTAATCCCCTATATGCCCGGCTGCGGGTCCGTAACCGAGGTGGGTACGGCGCAGGAAGCAGGGTGCGATCTGTGTAAAATATTCCCTGCCGGGAATGTGGGCGGTCCCTCTTTTGTGAAGAGCATGATGGCCCCTATGCCCTGGAGTATGCTTATGGTAACGGGCAGCGTGGAGCCCGTCCGGGAAAATCTTTCCGGATGGTTTATGGCCGGAGTAACCTGTGTGGGCATGGGATCCCAGCTTTTTCCACAGAAAACCGTCGAGGCAGGGGACTGGGAAACGATAACCCTTTTATGCAAAAATACATTATGTATCATAAAAGAAGAACGCTCTGTCTCAGATCTCAATCTTTTTATACCGGGGCACGAGGCTTTTCATGATAATCCAGCCAATAAGGTATGAAACGGAACAAATACAGAAGATGATGAAATAGCCCGATGCTTCCCCTTCGAAACCCATAAATTTCATATTCGTACGTCCGGCATAATCGAATAACCGGCCCGATTCCCTGTTAATAATATAAGATGCAATTCCACCCGCCATACCGCCTATGCCTGTGATGGTCGCAATGGCGTTTTTGGGAAACATATCGCCAATGGTAGAGAACAAATTGGCAGACCATGCCTGGTGGGCAGCACCCGCAATACCAATGATTATGACCGGGATCCAGTATGAATAGCGGCCCAGCGGCTGGGCAAACATGGCCAGGAGCGGAAAAACGGCGAATATAAGCATGGCCCGCATGCGTCCTTCATAGGGTGGCATGCCTTTTTTGTTTACAAAGAATGTTGGAAGCCAGCCGCCCACAATAGACAATAACGTAATGGCGTAGAGAACAAAAATCAGCGCCTGTGCCGTAGGGTTATCTGAAGGCAACCCATACACCGAACTCAGGTAGGCGGGAGTCCAGAACAGGAAAAACCACCAGACCCCGTCGGTCATAAATTTTCCGGCGGCAAAGGCCCAGGTCTGCCTGAAAGTAAAGCATTTCCAGAAAGATATTTTTTGTTGCGGCAGTAATGTTTTGCCACGGACGGCAACATCCTCGCCATCCTGCTGGATATAGGCAAGTTCTACTGCATTTACTTTGGGATGGACGTGTGGTTTTTTATATACGAACACCCAAAAACCCATCCACACGAAACCCAGCACCCCTATGATGATAAATGCCATTTCCCAACCGAACTTAGAGGCAATGGCCGGGATGGTCACCGGCGCCACCAGGGCACCCACAGTGGCTCCGGCATTGAAAATACTTGTTGAGAAAGCCCGGTCTTTTTTGGGAAAAAATTCTGCCGTTGCCTTGATGGCTGCCGGAAAGTTTCCCGCTTCGCCCAGCGCCAGGACACTCCTGGCAACAACAAACAGGGTAACACTCACAAAGGTGATCCTGGCTACAAGATCGATTCCTTCTGCGGCACGTAAGGCTGCCGCACTGTCCAGTCCCACCCAGGCTTCGGTGGCCACTCCGCACAACGCATGCAGACAGGCTCCGACTGACCAGATACCTATGGCCCACAGATACCCGTTCTTTGTATCGAGTCGGTCAACAATACGGCCTGCGAAAAGCATACACACAGCATACATGATGGAAAACAATGCGGTAATATTTCCGTAATGTACGTTGGTCCAGTGAAATTCAGGTGCAATAAAATCCTTCCATGTAAGCGACAGTACCTGCCTGTCGAGATAATTTACCGTGGTAGCAAAAAACAGCATGGCACAAATTACCCATCTGTAATTTGTCATTTTTCCCCTGAGGCTTTCTAAACTCATTTCCTGTTATAATTTTTTGTTACTGATTCTTCCACAGTTAAAAATTGAAATAGCCTTTCGCATTCTTATAACATACTGCCTGAACAATCTCCTTTCCTATGAAATCAATCTCATCACGTGGCAGCAGGCCGTTTTCAATATCACTGCCCAACAAGTTGCACAAGGTTCTGCGGAAGTATTCGTGACGCGGATAGCTGAGAAAACTGCGGGAATCGGTAAGCATGCCCACAAACCGGCTCAACAATCCCTGGAGAGACAGAGCATTCATTTGTTTTTCCATCCCGTCTTTCTGATCAAGAAACCACCATCCCGCTCCAAGCTGGATCTTTCCGGCTGTACGTCCATCCTGAAAATTACCTATCATTGTTGCAACAATCTCATTATCACACGGATTCAGATTATAGATAATGGTTTTGGTCAATTTATCCTGAGAATCCAGTTTATCCAAAAATCCGGACAATTGCCTGGCCACATTAAAATCTCCTATAGAATCGTACCCGGTATCGGAACCCAGCCGGCGAAGCATACGAGTATTATTATTTCGTATGGCTCCGTAATGGAATTGCTGGGTCCATCCCGTTTCCCAATCCATAATAGCGAATTCCACCATCATGGCCGTTTTGAATTTTCTGACCTCAACGGGAGTCAAAGAATTACCCGCAAAAACTTTGTTGAAAACGGCATCAATTTCTTTCTGCGTATAATCTTCGGCATAAAACTCCTCTATGCCGTGATCCGAAAGCCGGCATCCCTTTTCTTCAAAAAAGCGGTGGCGTATACGCAGGGCTTCAATAACATCCGGGTAATGTGTGATAGTCACACCGGAAACAAGGCCCAGCTTTTCCATGTAAGCCCTGAAAGCCACAGGATCTTCCACGGCCATAGCTTTATCGGGACGCCAGGTTGGCAGGACTTTGACGGCAAAACCGTTGCCAGCCGTTTTTATATGATGTTCCAGGCTGTCCGCAGGATCATCCGTGGTGCAGACCGTTTCCACCTTATAATGCAACATCAGTCCCCGGGCACTGAAAGCAGGCTTTTGGAGAAGATCGGAGCAATAATCGTATATCTCCCGTGCCGAGTCCGGATTTAGAAGTTTATTCACTCCAAAAGCCGTTTTTAATTCCAGATGCGTCCAGTGGTAAAGCGGGTTGCGCATGGTATAGGGAACCGTGGCAGCCCACTTTTCGAATTTTTCCCAGTCTGAAGTGTCTTTTCCGGTGATATACTTTTCATCCACTCCGTTGGCCCTCATGGCGCGCCATTTATAATGGTCTCCTTCCAGCCAGATGCCCGACAGGTTCTCGAAGACATGATCCGAGGCAATATATTCCGGATTCAGATGGCAATGAAAATCAATTATTGGCAAACCCTCGGCATAATCGTGATAAAGCTTTTTAGCCGTACCGGTCTGCAGAAGAAAATGATCATCGATAAAGGTCTTCATAATCATTGTATTTTCTATAAAGATACATAATATGGGGAACCCGGCCTCCTTATGATATTATTACATCCATACAGACTCCCTGGCAATTTCATAAAAACTGTGTGTGGCAATATAGACCGCGAGCCGTACCAGATGGTAAGTTCCTAAAGCAATGGCCACACCATAGGCAAGTTTCATGTTATAAAGCCAGGGCATTGGTATGTCTTTTTTCCTTATGGCGGATATAATCAGAACCGCAAAACCGGCCACAAATAAGACCATTAGGGGAATGCCCAGCAAATGATACCGCATGCTCTGAACGATCTCACCGCGGTACAGACTGATCATGGACTTCAGGCACCCGCATCCCGGACAGGGAAGGCCGGTAAGCAACTTAAAGGGGCAGAACGACTGACGCGACCCTATCAGGTCCACATTGGGATCAAACCAAATAACAATCACCGGGAAAATCAAAAAAACAAAGATAATCCCGGCCCAAATCAGCCTTTGTTTAACAAACACCTATCTATATAATTTATTGATCTCGGCCTGTACAATCATTGCCGCTACCATGGGAAAGAAAAAACCAAGAATCATTAGGAGAATGGACTGATCTTTAGGTTCTTCCTGAAGATACTCGTATAGCCTGGGAAAACCTTCCCTGCCTACAATAAAAAAGAAGTACATATTCACAGGCCAGATACAACCTGCAAAAACCGCCACAACGGGCGATAAGACCTCATGGCCGGCCAGTGCATTGAAAACTTTTGATACTTTCAGGTTCCAGTAAATGAGATATAAACCGCAGGTAATAATGCCCAGAAGCAAAACAACCAGGGGATCTTTTCTGAATTCGGGAATGTCATTAATAACTTGCATACTATATTAAATTATAATTGGTTATTCCATTTTTTGTTCTGATCAGGCCAGATTTACTGTTCTCTTTTCTAATCCTGAGATTCTCCTCAATTCCCTCACGGCTCACATAAGCTCTGCCATGATCCAGATGGACGGCGACTGCAGAATACCTGATTTGACGGCCCCTGACGCCCAGACGCATAAGCCGCTCTCCGAATTCGCGGTCTTCGCCGCCGTATTTCATCCGCTCATCAAAACCGTTCACGGCCAGGATATCTCTGGTCCAGCCCGAAGCGTTGTGACCGTTCCAGGTAGCTTTTGTGGGCGTAAATCTGTTAAGAAACCACTCCGTGAAGCCGTGTGCAGTGAGTTTGTTGTTTTTGAATGAATGTATCAGTCCGTTCGCGATAAGCCAGTCCCTGTCAAAACAGAGACCGTTCCTGATCACTTCTGCCGTGATTTTTTCCGACAATGAGGCAGGCAACCTCACAATCCCACCGGAGAGAAATCGTCCTTTCTTCCTGTATTTCATATGCTGTTCCAGAAAATCCTTTCTGGGGATCACGTCTCCGTCGCTGAAAACTATATAATCTCCCGAGCACACTCCTATTGCCTTATTAAGTATGGTGCATTTGCGAAATCCGTCATCTTTATGCCAGACATGTTTGAGCGAATACGGCAACAGTGGTCTTATTCCTTCTATCATATGCCTGGTTCTGTCGTCAGAACCGTCATCAGCTACAATTATTTCAAAACCGGTATAAGTTTGACAGGCATAGCCTTCTAATACGAGATAAAGCCAAATAGGCTGATTATATGTAGACAAAACAACAGAAACCATAGAATACAAATATAGATCAAAATCGTTTCTCCCACTCTTCAACTTCACCTTCAACCACATAAAACACAGGATGTACTCCCGGTAAAGAGTATAAGGCAAGCGCATTAAACCTTTCGGGATCTCTTTTCTTCAACTTTTCAAGCAAATGTACGGTTTCGTACTGTACCTGCCCCCGGGTTACCGGCATGGTCGGTGTTTTTTGCGGAACATTAAATTTCGTTTTGTCAAAACGATATCCTCTTTTTACAGCTTCTTTATATACCTCTGAAAGATAATAATTTATAGCATCCAGGGGATATTCAGATGCCCTGAAACGGTTAAGCTGGGGATGATGGGTATATCCAGTGGTCTTGCCTTCCAGAACAACTTTGGCCAGAAGCGTTTCGCGCCACACGGCAACCAGTCCCTTATTGTCCAGAAATTCAGGATGTAACGACCATATTCTCATAAGTTATATACGGTTTATAATAATTCAGTAGCTTTGCATCTGTTATGAAACTTGGCATCGGGCGGTATCAAAGATACAGAAAACACAGAAACAGTAAGATCCAATATTATCTTTCCGGCTGTTTCAAATATGTCATCCCTAACTTTCTAAACAGGTGGAGAAAACAACATATATTAAACCAATTTCACACACTTGACACGGCTACTCAGCTTCAGATAAAGGACCGGGTGGCCTATTACAACAAATTACAGGAGACCTTTTTCTTTTCGGAGAAACAGGTTAACGACAATCCTGAACCAATTACTCTCAGCAGGATTAAACCGGGCGCCATGATTAACGGCCGGCATGCAAATAGCGCGTACCTTCTGGACACGCATGAATATACCCGGTATTTCAATCCCCGTAACAAAGCTGCTTTTCTTTTTGGAGACATTACCCATGTCCCCGGCATACCCGCATTTGTAAAAAGCAGACCCATAGGAAACCATAATGCCTGTTCCGTAATACTTCCTTTGGACAGGATCAGGCATTTTACTTTCGTAAAAGACAACAGGGATTTTAACAGTAAGAAAGACAAGCTTATTGGACGGGCATACATTACCCAGCCACATCGCAGAAAATTCTGGGAAATGTATTTCAATCATCCTCTCTGTGACCTGGGAACAATTAACACCGGGGAAACAGGACATCCCGAATGGATTGTTCCGCCGCTTCCGATTGAAGACCATCTGGATTATAAATTTATTCTCTGTCTGGAAGGGAACGACGTGGCCTCAAATCTAAAGTGGGTAATGTCCTCCAATTCACTTGCAGTTATGCCCAGTCCCCGTTATGAAACCTGGTTTATGGAGGGACAGCTTATACCAAACGTGCATTATGTGGAAATTAAACCTGATTATTCAGACTTGGAAGAACGGCTTAATTATTATATTGGCCATTCCCGGCAGGCCATGGAGATCATCCAGAACGCTCATGCCTACGTATCACGTTTCAGAAACCCTTCCATAGAAAAAATCACGGGACTTATGGTAGTTGAAAAATACCTCAGCCTTGTTTCTCTGTAAGGTGTTTCCAGAACCTTACCGGCATATGCTGGCGCTGCAGTTTAGGATTGAGTCTTGCTTTGATGGTCAGGCTCTTTAAATAAGAACGCCAAAAATCCTGGTACATTTCCTCTTCATTGTCCATCTGTTCGGGCTGTAATATGCCGCTGAAAACTCCGGGGATTTCCTCTTCGAAAGTGAACATTGCCACTTCTTTCAGATCATAATGATATCCGTAACGGCGCAATGTATCGAATACCACCCAGAGCTGATCACCGAATCTTGATCGGAAATACGCGACGGTCAAAGGAAGTACATTATATTTTGGTGCAACAGGGGCATAATAATAACCGTCCCTTGTTTTTCTGAAACGTACGAACTGTCTTACATATTCCGCCTCTCTCGATACCGATCCGGCCAGTTTTATTAAATCCGTAACCAGAGGGTCGGCAAAATCGGTTTCTATAGACTCCTGGCGGTCCAGTGTTTTACACATATAGCGGAATAAAAGCATATCGGCATTTTCTATTCCGGAGAGCCATACTGCACGGACCATCCGACAGCCCGGGTCTGACCATTTTTTTTCCAAAGCCTTCCATACCCTGTCGGCTTTTTTTGACGAGGTAACCACCGTAAAGGAATGTTGTGCGAACAGGGGAAGGGGTTCGCCTTCGCCAAGGAGAACATCGGGAAAACACTTAAGGCTGTAAGCGTCAAAAATCGCTGTCAGCAGTCCGTCAAACGTTTTATCATAAAGAGAAACATTCATAGGACTGAATCATCCACAAAAGGAAGAGACAATTGACCATCCGGTACTTTTTGCTTTACGGGATAAACGGTCAGCACGGTCCTTATGTAATCCGGCGATACTTCGTGAACTGTGAAAACCGGCAATTCGCGACATGTAATGAAATATTGCGCCTTTTTCATTACAACGCCAATCTTTTTTATAGCAGCCGCCGTTAGCGAACCATGTCTGCGGGCCATAACAATGAGTTTGGCTGAACGGACTCCTATGCCCGGCACACGCAAAAGCATGGCATAATCGGCTGTATTGATATCTACAGGAAAACACTCCGGATGTCGTAATGCCCAGGACAATTTGGGATCGATGGTCAGATCCAGATCGGGATATTTTTCATCTACTATTTCATTAACGTTGAACTGGTAGAAGCGCATAAGCCAGTCTGCCTGGTACAGCCTGTTCTCACGAACCAGGGGTGCCTGCTTAAGAGCCGGCAGTCTTTTATCGTATTCATTAACAGGTATGTACCCCGAATAATACACCCTTCTCATTGCCGATTTGTTATATAAATCCGACGACAAATTCAGGATCTGCCGGTCGCTTTCGGGAGTAGCACCCACAATCATCTGAGTACTCTGCCCGGCAGGCACAAAACGCGGTACGTAACGATATTTATGTTTTTCTTCCCGATAACGCACAATGCCCTGACCTATGGCTTTCATGGGATTGAAAATGCTTGTGTGATCTTTCTCGGGAGCAAGAAATTTGAGATTTGTTTCGGTTGGTATCTCAATATTCACGCTCATTCGGTCTGCATACAGCCCGGCTTCATCTATCAGATGCTGGCTCGCGCCGGGAATGACTTTAAGATGGATGTATCCGTTATAGCGGTGAACCTCGCGCAGGTCCTTGACCACCTGCATCATTCTTTCCATTGTATAATCGGGATTATTCAGGACTCCCGAACTCAGGAACAATCCTTCTATGTAATTTCTTCTGTAAAACTCTATGGTCAGATTGACAAGCTCGGCAACAGAAAGCGTTGCCCGCCGGATATCGTTGCTCCTGCGATTCACACAATAGGCACAATCGTAAATACAATAATTGGAAAGCATAATCTTCAGCAGAGAGACACAGCGCCCGTCCTCGGTAAAACTGTGGCATATACCCCATCCCGACGTACTTCCCAAGGCTCCGTCCTTTCCCTTTCTTGTGGTCCCGCTGGAAGCACAGGAGACATCGTATTTGGCCGATTCGGCCAAAATCTTAAGTTTTTCCAGTACTTTTTCGTTCATAGTTTTACTCGTCAAATGTATGAAAAGCTATTGTAAAAATTGTCCAGAAGAACAATAAAATAGTCCAGCCGTGTACTATCTTTTTATTATTATGGATTATTATTCGGTGACCAGTTTTATTTTCCTGCAACCTTTGTATAATCATTATAAATCTGACCATAAACAATGAAAAAACTATCATTCCGAAAGAAAATCATGCTTGCAGCGGGAGGAATTGTAATCCTGTTCTCCGGCTGCAGTCCCTCAGATTCTTCCGATGTAAAGATTACGGAGGTTCCTTTTACCAAAATCCATTTTGATGACATATTTTGGGCTCCCAGAATAGAGACAAACAGGACCGTTTCAATTCCGTCTGCTTTTTACCAATGTGAAATAAACGGACGTTTTGACAATTTCGCCCTTGCCGGCGGGTTGATTAAAGGGGAACACAAGGGTGATTTTTCTTTTGACGATACAGATCCTTATAAAGTCATTGAAGGAGCGTCGTACTCTCTTGCCGCCAAATACGATCCCAAGCTGGACCATTATCTGGACAGTGTAATCAACATTATTGCCTCCGCCCAGGAACCAGACGGTTACCTTACCACCTGTGTTACAAATAAAGTAGAAAGATTATCGGGATGGTGGGGCTCCTCACGCTGGGAAAAAATTAACAGCCATGAATTATACAATTGCGGACACATGTACGAATCTGCAGTGGCTCACTACCTGGCAACAGGAAAAAGAACATTCCTGGATGTAGCTGTCAAGAATGCAAATCTTATTTGCGAAGTGTTTGGCCCCAACGAAGGCCAGAAGCATGTTCCATCGGGACATCCCATTGTAGAAATGGCGCTTGCCAAACTGTATAAAGTAACAGGAGAAGAAAAATACCTGAACCTGGCTAAGTATTTTGTAGAAGAAACCGGCCGCGGCACCGACGGACATAAACTCAATGCTTACAGCCAGGACCACATGCCCATTCTTCAGCAGGAGGAGATAGTCGGACACGCCGTTCGCGCAGGATATCTGTATTCCGGAGTGGCTGATGTTGCTTCACTTACAAACGATCAGGAGTATTTCAATGCTTTGTGCCGTATCTGGGATAACATGGCCGGTAAAAAGCTTTATATCACAGGCGGTATAGGATCCCGCTCACAGGGAGAAGGTTTTGGCCCCAACTACGAACTGCACAATCACAATGCCTACTGCGAGACATGCGCAGCAATTGCCAACGTATACTGGAACTACCGTATGTTCCTGGCAACCGGCGACTCCAAATACATGGATGTACTGGAACGAGCTTTATACAACGGAGTAATTTCCGGAGTTTCTCTTAAAGGAGACGAATTCTTCTATGACAACCCGCTTGAATCCATGGGCCAGCATCTGCGTCAGCCCTGGTTCGGATGCGCCTGCTGCCCGGGAAACATAACCCGTTTTATGGCCTCGGTACCCGGTTATATTTATGCCATACAGGGAAAGGACATCTTTGTGAACCTTTATGTTCAGGGAACCGCACAGGTAGAGACACCGGCCGGAGAAATCACACTGGAACAGGTAACAAAACATCCATGGGAAGGTAATGTCAAATTGAACGTAAATCCTGCCACAGACGCCAGGTTCGCACTTAAACTCCGTATCCCGGGCTGGGCTCAGGATGCCCCCGTTCCCACCGATCTGTATTCGTTTGTTAACGGGAAGGGAGAATACACGATTACCGTAAATGGAAAAAAGGTTACCCCGAAGCCCAAAATGGGTTATGTAACCATAGAAAGGACCTGGTCAAAAGGCGATGTGGTTGAAATTGCATTCCCGATGGAAGTACGTCAGATCAGGGCCAACGAAGCAGTTGTTGACGACAGAGGGAAGCTGGCTATTCAGCGCGGTCCCATTGTTTATTGCATAGAGGGGAAAGATCAGAATGACAGCACGGTATTCAACAAATACATACCGGAAAACACCTCTTTCACCACTCATTACGACAGTGAACTTCTTAACGGTGTGGTAGTGCTTACCGGGACTGCGGTCCAGGTAGAAAAAGACGGAATGGAGGAAAAAGTACCTTTTACCGCTATCCCTTACTCGACATGGAATAACCGGGGCGCCGATGAAATGGCCGTCTGGATTCCACAGGCCGCTGAATACGCCCGTCCCGTACCCGAACCAACTATAGCATCACGCGCCCGTCCGGCTGCTGTATGGCGCAGGCGTCATCAGGACACCCCTGCCGCCCGGACAGGAGCTCTGGAAGAACTCAGAGGCTGGGCGGACGGCATAAACGACCAATGGGATCCCATTAACTCGGCCGACCGTTCCAAACCATACCTGTACTGGTGGTTACGCTACGGAAGCGAAGAATCGGTGGGTTATGTGTTCGAAAAGCCCGAGAACGTAGGAAGCGTTGAAGTTTACTGGCTGGATTTTGATCACTACGACGGCAATTTCCGTGTGCCTGAAAGCTGGAAACTATACTACGAAAAAGACGACAAATGGTACGAAGTGGAAGCCACAACCGAATACACTGTAAACAAAGACTGTTATAACAAGCTTGAGTTCAAACCTGTAACCACCCGTGCTTTAAAGCTGACAGCAAAATTACAGAAAGGCGAATCCGGAGGTATCATTGAATGGAAAGTCAACGAGCCCAACCTATAAATATTTAATCTTTTAAAAACCAGAAAATGAATGTAAAAACTTTTCTCAATCAGACGACTTTCAGTAAAGGCATACTGAGAGCGGTTGTATCAGTTCTTCTGATTACTTGGATTGGCATTTCATCGGAAGCCTATGCTGCTGATGCCCGGCAATCCTTTAAAGTTTCCGGTCTTGTTACAGACAAAAACGGAGAACCGATCATTGCGGCCAACGTTTTTGAACCCGGTACGCAAAATGCTGCCACTACAGACGTAGACGGAAAATATGCTATTACTGTTTCCGGACCCCAGGCTACGATCTCCATTTCTTACATCGGCTACTCAACACAAACGGTACCCGTATCGGGCAGAGGTTATATCGAAACGGTACTGCTGGAAGACCAGCAGTACCTCGATGAATTGGTTGTCATCGGTTACGGTTCGCAGAAAAAGAGCGATGTAACCAGCTCCGTCGCCAGTGTAAAATCAGAATCATTCAACAAAGGCGCCATTCTGGATGCAGGTCAGTTAGTACAGGGAAAGGTTGCAGGTCTCCAGATCTCGTTACCCAACGGGGACCCGACGGCAAGTACTGCTGTTATGCTGCGTGGTACTTCATCACTTAAAGGGTCCACCACTCCCCTTATCCTTGTGGACGGAGTGCCGGGATCATTTTCCACAGTTGCTGCAGAAGACATTGAAAGCATCGATGTACTGAAAGACGGTTCGGCAACCGCTATTTACGGTACCCGGGGTACAAACGGCGTGATCATCATTACCACAAAGAGCAGCCGCCGCGACATGCCCACGACCATCGAATACAACGGATATGTTTCTATCTCACACCAGTTAAAAAAAGCCGATTTTATGAGCGCAGAAGATCTTCGTTCCCGCTGGGCTGAAGGATGGTCATTTTCCGGGGCAAACGATCAGGATTACGGAGCCTCTGTTAACTGGCTGGACGAAGTAAGCAGAACAGGTATTGCCAACGTACATAACGTCACACTGAGAGGCGGTTCGAGTCAGACCAGCGTATTGGCAAACATTGCCTACGAAGATCGCGAAGGTACTTTTAAGGCATCCGGAGCCACAAACCTGCGCGGCCGTATGGAGATTTCCCACAGGATGTTTGACAACAAGCTTATCACCAATATATCCATGATTGCCAACGAGCGGACTACCACCCCTTCGTTCAATACGAACGTTTACCGCTACGCTTGCATTCAGAACCCGACCCAGCCCATATACAACGAGGACGGCACCTATGTAGAACGTCCTGTATACTTTTACGACAACCCCGTTTCCCTGATCAATGAAACCATTGGTGAAGGCCGTGCACGCAACCTGCGTTTTACGGGAAGTGTGGAATTCCGTCCTGTTGAAAGCTTTGCCGTAAAAGCCATGTACACACGTAAAGGCCAAAGCTACCTGAGCGGCTATTACAATACCAAAAAGCACCCCAACACTACTGAATCGGGATACAACGGTTATGCTTCGCGTTATACGTCAGATTACATCAACAACCTGGCCGAGATCACGGCAGAGTGGAATGAAAATTTCGGAAAGCATTATGTAACGGCGATTGTGGGATACAACTACGAAGACAACACGTCTGAAAACTACGGAGTATCCAACAGGAATTTCCCTACAGACGCCTATACCTATAACAACCTGGAAACCGGGATGGGTTTAACAGACGGAACCGCCACCATGTATTCATACAAGGAATCCGACAAACTCATTGGTATTTTCGCCCGGGCAACTTACAACTACGATGACCGTTACCTGTTAATGGTTTCTGTACGTCGTGAAGGTTCTTCCAAGTTCGGGGCCAATCATAAATGGGGAACTTTCCCGGGTGTTTCTCTCGGATGGAGGCTCAACAACGAATCATTCATGAAAGACATCACCTGGCTGGATAACTTAAAAGTACGTGCAGGTTACGGTGTTACCGGTATTAACGTTGGTGACCCGTATCTTTCACTTTCCTCTCTCTCCTACTCAGGTTATTTCCTTTATAACAACGAGTGGATCAGCACCCTTACCCCGGTGCGTAACCCCAACGCCGAATTGCGCTGGGAAAAGAAACTGGAGTACAATTTTGGTCTTGACTTTGATATGTTCGGCGGACGTTTGGGCGGTGCCATTGACGTTTACCGCAGAGACACCAAAGACGGTCTTTGGGATTACTCGGTACCCGTTCCTCCCTATCTCTACGGATCCATTACAGCTAACGTGGCACAAATCCGGAATACCGGTGTGGAAGTAGCTATCAACGCTGTTCCCGTGAGAAACAAAAACATGGAATGGAGTTCCAATCTCTCCTATTCGACCAATAAGAACGAACTGGTGTCCATCTCGAACGACCAATTCTCCATGTCAACCGACTGGTTTACCACAGGACATACGGGAGAACCTATTCAGACAACTACCCACAGGGTAAAAGTCGGCGACCCCGTGGGCAATTTTTACGGACTTAAATCCGTAGGTCTTTCTACAGAAGGCAAATGGGTTGTGGAACGTCTTCAGAAAGATGCTGAAGGAAATGTTACGGGAGTTTATTACGACCTGGCAGCAGATGCCGGAGATGAAGACTGGCAGGTTCTGGGCAATGGTGTTCCTAAACATTACCTTAACTGGAACAACTATTTCAGATATAAAAACCTGGATTTTTCCGTAACCATGAGAGGTGCATTCGGATTCCAGATTCTGAACTACCAGGAAATGTACTATGCTAACCCGACCATTCAGTACAACGTGCTGAACAGCGCTTTTGACAAACATCCCGTAGTGGATCTGACCACCGGACAACCTACCGGTCAGGAAGTGGTTATTAACGATTCCCAGCGCTATGTCAGCCAGTATATAGAAGACGGCGACTATTGGAAGATAGACAACCTGACCCTCGGATATACTTTCAATACTTCCAAGATCAAATTTATCCGCAACATCCGTGTTTATGGCTCCTGCGCGAACCTGTTTACATTCACCAAGTATACCGGTCTCGATCCTGAGGTCAGAATGACCGGTCTGGATGCCGGTACGGACAGCAGGGACAAATATCCTACCATACGTTCCTATACTTTCGGGCTTAATATTACATTCTAACCAACAAGCGTAATGAATATGAAAAAAATTAAAATAGGAATCCTCGCCATAATCCTGGCCGGATCCACACTTACTATCCAAAGCTGCTTTAATCTGGATGAGGAAGTGTTCTCCGAAGTTACGGAAGCATCTTTCATTCCTACCGACAAAGACGTAGCTGCACTTATGGCCAGCGCTTACTCTCCGCTGACTTTCATCCTCAACTGGCAGGGTTATTTTGACGTACAGGAAGAACCCGGAGATAACATAATTACTCCTACCCGTCCGAACGGTTGGGACGACGGTGGTACCTACCGCAGAATGCACCAACACCAGTGGACCGACCAGCAATGGCAACCCTGGAACGTTTATCTTACTTCATACGAGGGGATCAACAACGCCAACCGGGTACTTGATCAGGTTAAAGACGGCTCTCTGCCCGTAGGGAACCTGTATGATGCCACCGTAGCCGAACTGCGTGCCATACGTGCTTTCTGGTATGCCATGCTGCTCGACACCCACGGCAACGTTCCCATTGTGACCGCTTTCACAGACGAAATTCCCACCCAGGCAACCCGTCAGGAAGTATATGATTTCGTGACTTCAGAACTGGAAGAAGTGCTTAACGACCTGAGTGACCTGACCGATGCCACCACTTACGGCCGCATGAACAAATGGGCTGCGTATATGACTCTGGCACGCGTTTACCTGAACGCCAAGGTGTACACCGGGACCGCTCAATGGGAGAAAGCCCTCAATTGCTGCAACGCCATTATCAACTCGGGTAAGTTCTCACTTTCTGCCGATTTTTCCGACAACTTTAAAAAGGCATTGGATTACACGAACAAAGAAGTGATCTTTGCCGTTCCTTATGACAACATTCTGGCCGGCAGCGCTCAGCACATGAAATGGTACCCCCCGGTATCCCGGTTTGTTTTCCAATCAAAATTCCAATGCTGGGGCGGGTCCTGTGCAAATCCCCAATTCATCAATTCCTATCAGCCAGGCGACAAGCGTCTGGAAAAAACATGGCTTATGGGACCCCAGTACGATCCTTCAGGGAAGCTCATCTGGACCTGTAGAAATTACCTGCCTTCACTCACCTGTTACAAAGACGGTGTGAATTATACCAGCATTGATTACGGATACCGTGTATACAAGTGGGAATTCGATAACACTACTTCCTATTATTGGGGCAACGACTTTGCTTTCTTCCGCTATGCAGAAACCCTGCTTACCAAGGCAGAATGTCTGCTCCGCTTAAACCGCAACGGTGATGAAGCAGCAGCACTCGTTTCCCAGGTTCGCACCCGCGTATTTGACAATCCGGCTGAAGCCGCCGTTACCGAGGCCGATCTGAGGGCCGACTCTAAAATAAAATACGGCACACTGGATTGGGATAACAATATCGCCAACCCCGGAGACCAAACCCCGGTAGAACTCGGCGGTCTCTATGATGAACTGGGCTGGGAATTTGCCTGCGAAGCACAACGCCGCACCCAGATGATCCGCTTTGGGACTTTCAGCAGTAAGAACTGGTTTAACCATACGGCCGTAACCGATGGCCATACCAAGATATTCCCCATTCCCCTGGAAGTAATCCAGGCGAACCCCAATCTTAAGCAAAATCCCGGTTATTAGTTCAGTTAGGTACGGATAATAATTAGGTGGAATTGCCCCATGAAAATGGGGCAATTTTTACAATAACACTTACAATGCTATGAATAAAAACACATTTTTCCTTGTACTTCTTACCGCTGCCTGCGCGTTTTCTTTTGTGAATAATGCCGTGGCCCAAACCATAACGACACCGCCTGCTGAGTTGAACCTGCATCCGTTCTACAAGAAATACGTTAATGTGAACGGCATTCACCTCATTTCCTCTCACCGGGTTCCCGATTCGGCTCTTGTTGCCGCCTGCAAAACGCTCGATGCCCTTACCGGGTTCCTGCCCAAAGAGGTGCTCAAAGCAATGACCGATCTCAACACACGCGTAGGTGTTATGGCCCGTTACGAAGGCACTACAGATATCCCCGAACATGCTTTTCTGGTAAACGATACCACCTTAAACTGGGACGTCCGTGCAAGGGGCCTCGGCGGGGATCGCGAACTGCCCATGTCTACCTGTGCCGAAGAAAATATTCTGGCTTACCAGATAGATAAGTACCATGCAGAAGATATAATGATACATGAATTTGCACACTCCATTCATCTGATAGCCCTTATTTATGTATATCCCGATTTTAACGATCGCCTCCAGAAATCTTTAGATGCGGCTATAAAAGAAGGTAAATGGGAAAACACCTATGCGGCTACAAACATTGCTGAATATTGGGCCGAAGGCGTTCAGAACTGGTTCAATGTGAATGCAGAAGTTCCCTTCCCAGACGGCAAGCATAACCAGATAAACACTCGTGAGGAACTGCGCACCTATGACAAGAGATTATATGACATTCTAAGCGAATTTTTTCCGGAAACGGAAGAAAGTATTTCCCGTCATAAATACGTGAACAATTATACAGTAGTTTTGCCGGTTTCTATTTTATAGACACAATGTGAGTCACCCCGCTGTATGGACGAAACCACCGAGGCCCGGACCGGATATGTGAATACCGCCGAAAACATTAACTCGGCAAAACCTTCCGAGCAATAACACAATACCGGAAAAAGCCTTTCAGCATCCTTTAGCAGAGGACATACGCAGGAAGGCTTATTTTCGTCTGCCAGAATTATTTCTTTTTCCCGGTCGAACGAGATTTTCCAGCCCCATTCCTGCTCCAGAAATGAACAAAAACCATCGGGATCTCCTGTATGGGGTGCAAGAACCTTGTCCATGTTCAATCGTTTGTAATCGGCTTTTGCCGCCTCTTTGAGTAAACGGTGAACCATTAATGGGTCTGTCTCTTTTTCCATTCCGTTTAATAGCTGCCATATCCATTCCCGGTACATACTGTTTTCCGGGGCAACTATATCCTGTGCACCGAGTACCTGCCCGAAACCGCAGAGGCATAAACCTCCCAGACAGGCTTTCTTTATAAAACCTCTTCTTTGAAGGGTCATGATTTTCAAATTTATTATAATGCAAATATAAGACTTATTGATGGAAAAGACGTGTAAATAGGTAATTTTATGCCTTTTGTGGGTACGCCTTTCTATTGGGTTGATTTTTGTTACTTTTGCAGGATTATTACTTCATACCTTAATGAGATCTGAAAAATTGATTCTTGCGATTTTCCTCTTGTGTACGGTAATTTCACACAAAGGAATTGCTCAGGATGAAGTATATTACGACGAGATTTCCGTCTATTTCAGCGTCCCGAGGATCGGAGGGGCAGACCTGCCGGCTCTGATCAGCGATGAAAATGTCTATCTTTCTGTAATTGATGTATTGGATTTCTTAAAAATCAAAAACTCCTATACGGCCGGTTTCGATTCCGTGACCGGTTTTTTTATCACTGAAAATGCTAATTACGAGATTGACCGGGTAAATAACCGCATAACCTATCTAGGTAAAGAATACCCCATCAAACCAAGGGACCTGGTCAGAACAGAAACCAGTTTATATCTGAGAATCAATTATTTTGGAGAAATCTTTGGACTGGAGTGCGAATTCAATTTCAGAAGCCTATCCGTAACGCTTAACACAAAGATAGAACTGCCTGTAATCAGGGAGATGCGTCAGGAACAAATGCGCAAGAGCCTTGGAAAAATAACGGGCGAAATTGAGGCAGACACGACCATCGGACGTAAATATCCTCTGTTTCATTTTGGCATGGCAGACTGGTCTGCCGTTCTCTCGCAGGAGATAGGAGGTAAAAAAGACGCCCGGCTGGCACTGACTTTAGGTTCTGTTATTGCAGGCGGAGAGGCCAACGTTACATTGAACTACAACACCTCCGGCACATTTTCCGAGAAGAACCAATACTACCAGTGGCGATATGCCAACAACGACCACAAGGCTATAAGACAGGTCCTGCTTGGAAAAATTTCCACTGAGGCCATTTCAACACTTACTTCGCCAGTAATTGGTTTGAGAGTAACCAACACTCCCACTACTTACCGTCAATCATTCGGGACCTATACCCTCAGCGACGTTACTGAGCCGGGATGGCTGGTGGAGTTGTATGTCAATAACGTGCTGGTCGATTATAAAAAAGCGGACGCGTCGGGATTTTTCACATTTGAAGTACCTATGGTCTATGGGAATACAGATGTCAAACTCCAGTTTTACGGCCCATGGGGCGAAGAACGCTCAAAAGAACAATCGCTGAACATTCCCTATAATTTCCTGCCCTCCGGAACCTTTGAATACAATGTTACAGCGGGTATTGTGGAAGATACGCTGCTCAGCCGATTCACCAGGGCAAATTTCGATTACGGCATTACCCGGTTTATGACCTTAGGCGGAGGCGTAGAATACCTTTCATCTATATCGTCGGGTAAAGTGATGCCCTTTGTAAACACCTCGCTTCGCCTTACCCCCGGGTTAATGATATCGGGTGAATACACCCACGGAGTCAACGTGAAGGGCATCCTGAACTGGAGGCTAAAAAAAGGCATTCAGTTTGAGATCAATTATACCAAATACGATAAAGATCAAAAAGCCATCAATACCAATTACCTGGAAGAAAGAAAAATCACATTTACTGCCCCTATCCGTTTTGCCAAAGGCTCTCTTTTCACCAGAATTGGTGTGAACCAGATAGTAATGCCTTACACCAAATACACAACGGCAGAACTGTTGCTCTCCGGCAGTTTATTTGGCGTCAACACAAACTTGACCACCTATGCCACCCTGTCGGATCTGTCAGGCACAACAGTATACAGCACACTGGCTCTTTCCGTGAGGCTCCCGTGGTCATTCATACTGACGCCACAAACCCAGTTTAATTACTCCCTGGGTAAATTCGTCTTTTTGCGCTGCGGTTTGGAAAAAAGGCTGTTTCAGAACGGATACATGACCCTCTCCTATGAAAAAAACTTTACCAATAATCTGACCAACATGGAAATCGGGTTAAGGTATGACTTTTCGTTTGCGCAGATCGGATTATCTGCCAGAAGAAGCAGCGGGGTCATGACTTTTGTGGAAAACGCCAGCGGGAGCCTTATTGCCGACCCGAGGACAAGGCTCCTTACCGCGACCCGGAGAGCCAGCGTAGGGAAAGGCGGTATGACACTCACGCCTTTCATAGATCTTAACTGGAACGGATTGTACGACAAAGGCGAGCCAAAAGCACAAGGGTTGCAGGCCCAGGTAAGCGGTGGCCGGACCGAATACTCGGAGCGGGATACCATCACCCGGATCTTTGATCTCGAACCGTATGCAGAATACCTGGTTACTCTGGACGGCAGCAAATTTGACAACATATCCTGGCAAATGAAACACAAGACCCTTAGTGTGGTAGTAGATCCCAACCAGTTCAAAAGAATAAACATCCCCATCCTCGTCATGGGTGAAGCATCCGGTATGGTTTATATGGAATCTGCCAGGGGCGCTCAAAAAGGACAGGGACGTATCTTATTGAATTTCTACAGGAATGACTCTACTTTTGTATCAAGCACAATGTCTGAATCGGACGGGTATTTCAGCTTCCTCGGCCTTGGACCCGGCGAATACATAGCAACCGTAGATGCTCTTCAGCTGAATAAACTCAATATGACCGCATCGCCCGCATATATACCCTTTACTATATATCCGAGTCTTGACGGCGACCTGATAAGCGATCTGGAGTTTATCATTCGGGAGCAGCAACCGGCAGACACCATCTCCGGACAAGACAGTCTTACCGTTACAGCCATAACAACCACGACAGGCGTTGCTCCTGGTGATACTGCATCAATTAAACCTGTCATTGCAAAGTCCGGCGATACTACGCCAGTTAAGGTTACACCACCGGTTACCGTTGCTAAGCCCGATACGGTTAGCCCGCAACAGAACGTTGTACCTCAGCAAAAGGTTGTATCCCGGGACACAGTAACACCTCCCGTTACCGTTGCTACTCCCGATACGATTACTCCGCCGCAAACGGGTACACCTCAGCAGAAAATTACTCTCCGCGACACAGTGTCACGGCCGGTCACATTCACTCAGAAAGCTAAAACGGTCTCTCAGGAACAGACTCTTCCGCAGGAAGGTATTGTTTACCGTCTGCAATTTATTGTATTCAACAAGCCCCTGAAGGAGTACTCCATTTTTGATAAATTGATGAAGACCTTGCCCGAGTTGACCATCCAGGAATCATTTGAAGCAGATGGACGTTATCATTATGTTTCGCAACCTTTCAGATCCAGGGCAGAAGCTTTACGAGTGATGAAAAAAGTCAATCAGGCGGGATGTGGCGACTGTATAATTACTGTTTACGAGAACGGGGTCCGCAAGCAATAAAAGAACTTCAGACAAGATATTCAGAACGGGAAACACCTTCCGTTGGCTGCGCCAATGTCTGTGCTTACCTGGCTGGCTGTGCTCTTCCCATTCATCTGACAAAAAATATCACACAGGAAATTCAGAAGGCAGGCAAGGGTCAAAATCTATATAATCGCCAATAGCTCACAGTCTGTCAATTGATTTTTATCCGTATTTGAATCTTGACACTATGCTCGCCGGAAACCCAATGAATACGTGAGTATCAGATCAAGGGTCAAATAGCACTTGTGCGTAGAGTGTTGATATAATGCGTATTAACAATTTGTAGAATTTGACCCTTGACGACCAGGCCAAAGCTCCAAGACTCAGTCTGGAAACATTCTACGCAGTATTTATGGATTCATTGCATTTATTATGTATATTTATCACAAAAAGTTAATAAAAAAATGTTTTTGCGAAACGTGATTCCGTATTACATCATTCTGGTGTCTGGTGTATTTTTATCCGGTTGCGAAACAATTTGCAGCAACTCACAAGTGGAATTATACCTGATAGATTCATTCAGTACAGTTGGTCATTCAACCCAAATAGATGAAATGACCGTAGTTACCGGAGCCGTTCCTCTACTCTGTTATTCAGATTTTCTTTCATACGATCCCGGTGAATATACTTTTGAAATAACCGGCAGCGCACAGCAGAAGATAGAAGATCTTGAACATTCTACCCATGGAATAGCTTTTGCCGTAAAAGCCGACAATACTCTTATCTACACCGGATATTTCTGGCCTGTGTATTCGTCCGCCAGCTGCGATTGGGTTGTAATAGATCCATGTATGTCAAGTGTAGACAACAAACTGCAGGTAAAGTTGGGATACCCTGGTCTCAACCCGGCCTTTCCTGTTCCCGACAGAAGAAATGATGAAAGGATTTTACAGATATTCCGCCGTGATAATAAGCTGAAATAGGCGATTCACATTTTAGTGCATACAAAAACCCCTCAAAATTAACGTTAAGTTGCTAAAATTGAGGGGTTTTCTTGTTTGTGGGAGCTGAGGGGATCGAACCCCCGACCCTCTGCTTGTAAGGCAGATGCTCTAAACCAGCTGAGCTAAGCTCCCTTTGTGTTAGGGTCTGCAAAGGTAGATTTATTTTTCTTTCCTGCAAAAAAATTTTTCCAGAACTTCCGCTACAGTAAACGTACTTCCGCCAATAAAGATCAAATCGCCGGGACCGGCCTGCGCCCTGGCATTGATAAATGCTTCTTCAATGGAAGGAAAGATTCGTCCGCTGAGTCCTTTCCCGGCCGCCCACGCGGCAAGGCTGGCTGCCGGGAGAGCCCTTTGAATCCGTGCCTGCGTAAAGAAATAAAAAGCATCGGACGGAAGAAACGGAGCAACTGGCTCAAGGTCCTTTCCGGTAACAAAACCCAGAATGATAAATAGTTTTTCGTAAGATTCACGGGCGAGCTGAACAGGCAGGTAACGGAGACCGTGTGCATTATGTCCCGTATCTGCTATAATGGCAGGCCGTTCGCCAAGTTTTTCCCAGCGGCCTCTGAGTCCCGTTATGGCTGAAGTATGACGCAGACCTTCCTGAATTTTCGCTAAAGAAAAAGGGAGAGCATCAAATGCCCCTTTCTTTTGCAGGACATCAAGCGCACAAAGAACGGTCTTAAGATTTTTCTCCTGATAACTGCCTTTCAGATCGAGTTCCGAGGTCAGAACAGCATTGTCTGTTGTATTGAAAGAAGCAAGAAATAATGGAATATCCAGTTCTTTGGCCCGGGCCTCAAAAACGGGGTAAGATTCCGGATCGTATTCTCCAATCACAGCGGGAACGCCGGGTTTCATGATGCCTGCTTTTTCGCCGGCAATCAAGGCCATGGTATGACCGAGGATATCACAATGTTCCAATCCTATATTTGTGATAACTGTCAGATCAAGCGCGTCCGCAGACAACACGTTGGTTGAATCCAGCCGGCCTCCAAGTCCTGCCTCGATAACGGCCACCTGGACATTTTTTGAGGCAAAATAGCGGAAAGCCATTGCCGTCGTTATTTCAAAGAAAGACGGGACGCCGGAAGCATCGGCCAGGTCCCTTTCCCTGATATACGTTTCTACAAAAGACGCCACAGCCTCCTCTTCTATCATCTGTCCGTCAATCTTTATTCTTTCCCTGAAATCAATCAGGTGGGGCGAGGTATATAATCCCGTGCGGTAACCAAGAGACTGGAAAACGGCAGCCAGCATATGCGAAACAGAGCCTTTGCCGTTGGTACCGGCAACGTGAACGGATCTGAATGCATCCTGCGGTTGGCCCAGCCAACGGGACAAAGTGAGCATTCGTTCCAGTCCGGGCTTATAACCAGCCGCTCCAATATTTTGGTATTGAGGAAATTGAGAGTTCAAGAAGGCGATCGCTTTGTTGTAATTCATACGGTGGACGAAGATAGACAATAATTTTTACTATCTTTAATGATTAAAACCATTTACATATGTCTAAATACCCCAAAATTTTTGTATTCGATACCAACGTGCTGCTACACGACCACAAATGCCTGGACCATTTTCAGGAAAACGACATAGTCATTCCCATTATTGTACTGGAAGAACTTGATAAATTCAAGAAAGGCAACGATCAGATCAATTTCAATGCCCGTGAATTTGCCAGGGAACTGGACAAGATCCTTGGAGACAAAATGCTTGACGGATGGATAGGCATGGGTCCCGGCAGAGGCCGTCTGAAAGTGGAAATGGGTCATCCGTTCCCCGAAGTCATGCAGGATTCTTTCTATGAAGATACCCCCGACCACCGCATATTGGTTGTGGCTCAATACATGAAGGAAAACAACCCGGACAGGCAGGTGATCCTCATTACAAAAGACGTCAATCTGAGAATCAAAGCCAAAGCCTTAAGTATACAGGCTCAGGATTATTTAACGGATAAAGTTAAAGAAGAGAGTATTGTAAGCTTATCCAAGGGAATTGTCAAACTCAACCGCGTTGCTCCACAGACTATGGCCCGCCTGTACCAGACACCCGAAGGACTCAGTTCAAAGGATATCAGACTCAAAGGCGCACACGCCAACCAATATTATATTTTGCGCAACAATAACGGCACGGCCATGGCCCGTTATGAAGCATCCACCCGCCGTCTGGTGCCTGTTTCTTCCCACAGGGCCTATGGAATATCGCCCAGGAACACCGAACAGAATTTTGCTCTCGATGCGTTACTGAACCCCAATATCAGCCTTGTCTCTTTAACCGGTATCGCCGGAACGGGAAAAACACTGCTGGCCCTGGCAGCGGCACTGGCGCAGGAAGACGAGTACGACCAGATTCTGCTTGCACGCCCCGTTATTCCCCTGAAAAATCAGGAAATGGGTTTTCTGCCGGGAGATATTAAAGAAAAACTGGCCCCTTATATGCTGCCTCTCATGGATAACCTTAGTGTGATCAAAGGCCAGCTGAAGAGCAACAGCAGGGAATTCATCCGCATTGAAGAAATGCTTAAGAACGAGAAACTGCTCATATCGCCGCTTGCATATATTCGCGGACGAAGTCTTTCAAAAGTTTTCTTTATTGTGGACGAATCACAGAACCTGACGCCTCATGAGGTAAAGACAATTATTACCCGTGCCGGCGAAGGCAGCAAACTGGTGTTCACAGGAGATATTCATCAGATTGACCAGCCTTACCTGGACATGCATTCAAATGGCCTTACATATTTGACGGATAAAATGTTAGGACAAGAGCTCTTCGCGCATATCAACCTGGTTAAAGGAGAGCGCAGCCGGCTCGCAGAAGTTGCCGGTACGATATTGTAGATTTTTGTTAATTTTGCAGCCCCTAACCGACTTTAGTCCAAAACTAACCTTATAATATATTTTATGTCAGAAATTAAACGAGTTTATTGCTTTGGTGGCAAAACCGCCGATGGCGATGGATCTATGCGAAATTTGCTGGGTGGCAAAGGGGCTAACCTGGCTGAGATGTGCCTGCTGGGCATCCCGGTACCTGCCGGTTTTACCATAACAACCGATGTATGTACCGAGTATTATGAATTAGGATGCAACTACCCTAAAGATTTGTCTGCAGAAGTGGCCCAGGCTCTGAAGAAAACCGAAGATATCATGGGCACACGCTTTGGCGATCCTGAAAACCCGTTACTTGTATCGTGCCGTTCCGGAGCACGCAGCTCCATGCCCGGTATGATGGAAACTGTTCTCAATATCGGGTTATGTTCTGCGACCATCCCCGGACTTATCAAAAAAACCGGCAATCCCCGTTTTGTATACGATGCCTACCGTCGTCTGATCATGATGTTTTCAGACGTGGTAATGGAAAAAGCCGAAGGCATTGAACCGGCAGAAGGTCAGGGCATCCGTGTTCAGCTCGATGGCATGCTGCATCGGCTCAAAGAAGAAAAAGGCTATAAAAACGATACCGACCTTACCGAAAAAGATCTGATATGGCTGTGCGACGCATTTAAAAAACGCGTAGTGAACGTACTCGGCAAACCCTTCCCCGACGATGCCATGGAGCAACTTTGGGGCGGCGTTGGCGCCGTATTCAAATCCTGGAACGGCAAGCGCGCCATTTCGTACCGCCGTATTGAAGGTATCCCCGACGAATGGGGAACTGCCGTAACGGTACAATCTATGGTCTTCGGCAATATGGGAGACAAATCCGCCACAGGCGTGGCTTTCTCAAGAAACCCGGCAACGGGAGAGGCAAAATTTTACGGCGAATGGCTTGTGAATGCCCAGGGAGAAGACGTTGTTGCCGGTATCCGCACCCCCAACCCGCTGAACGAAGCCACAAAAAATGAACAAAATCACCATTTGCCTTCGCTGGAAACCTCCATGCCTAAGGTTTATGGTGAATTGAACCAGATACAGAAGAACCTCGAAGCCCATTTCCGCGACATGCAGGACATAGAGTTTACCATCCAGGACGGTCGTCTGTGGATGCTGCAATGCCGTGTGGGCAAGCGTACCGGAGTGGCTGCCCTCAATATGGCCATGGATATGCTGCTGGAAGGTCTCATCGACAGAAAAACAGCTGTAATGAGGGTTGCTCCCAATCAGTTAGACGAACTTCTTCACCCCATTCTGAACCCCGCTTCCGAAAAAGCCGCTACCGTCGTAGGCAAAGGATTGCCTGCCGGCCCTGGCGGAGCTGTGGGGCAGATCGTTTTTACGGCCCAAGACGCGGTTGACTGGCACAAAAGAGGAAAAAAGGTGATCCTTGTCCGGGAAGAAACCAACCCTGAGGATGTGGAAGGAATGCGTGCTGCCGACGGGCTCCTTACCGCCCGCGGAGGTATGACCTCACACGCTGCTTTAGTGGCCCGAGGCTGGGGAAAATGCGCCATTGTAGGTTGTGACGCAGTACATATTAATATGGCTACCAGGGAACTGACCATTAACGGAAAGAAATATTCAGAGGGAGCAACATTCAGTCTGAACGGCACCCGGGGGTTTGTCTACGACCAGGCCATTGAAACCATGGATGCTTCTGAAAATCCCCGTTTCAAAGAATTTATGAAAATGGTGGATTCGTTCCGCACAATGGGCGTCCGTACCAACGCAGACACGCCCGAAGATGCGCAGATGGCGCTGAACTTCGGGGCCGAAGGGATTGGTCTGTTCCGCATTGAACATATGTTCTACGGCCTTAACTCCGAAGCTCCCCTTGCCAAACTCCGCAAAATGATCCTTTCAGATACGGTGGGAGAACGCAAACTCGCCCTGCATGAACTGGCACCCTATGTTAAAGCCGCTGCCAAACAGACTCTTAAAGTCATGGACGGTCTGCCTCTTACTTTCCGGCTGCTTGACCCGCCCCTGCATGAATTCGTGCCTCAGACACCCGACAAGCAAAAGGAACTGGCAGACGAACTGGGCATTACCATAGATGACGTAAAGAAACGGGGCGAACTCCTGCATGAAGTGAACCCGATGATGGGACACCGCGGCGTACGTCTTGGTGTTTCGTATCCCGAGATTTCCGAAATGCAGTTCCGTGCCATTTTTACCGCCACGGCAGAACTGATCAAAGAAGGATACAACCCCAAACCCGAGATCATGATCCCTGTGACCGTTACGGTTAAAGAACTTGATAACCAGAAAATGATTGCAGAACAGGTCCATAAAGAGGTGGAACTGCAGTTTGGCATTATTTTCAATTATCTCTTTGGCACCATGATTGAAATACCCCGCGCTACCCTGGTTGCTGAAGAAATGGCAAAAACAGCCCAATTCTTCTCCTTTGGAACCAACGACCTTACCCAGATGACTTTCGGGTTCTCCCGTGATGATATCGGCTCCTTTATGGGCAATTATATTAATAAAAAGATTCTGCCGTTCGATCCTTTCCAGCATATTGACCGGGAATCGGTGGGTAAGCTCATCCAGATGGGTATCGCCGGCGGACGTGCCACCAATCCGGATATTAAAATTGGTATTTGCGGTGAGCACGGAGGTGATCCCGAATCGGTACAATTCTGCTACGAATGCGGCCTTACTTACGTATCGTGTTCTCCCTTCCGTGTACCTATTGCCAGACTTGCCGCTGCGCAGGCTGCCATAAGGAATATGCAATAAATACTCTGCTATTCCAAGAAAGCTGCCGGAAAATCCGGCAGCTTTCTTTATCTTTGAATCCATGAAACAAAAGATACTGATCACCGGTGGTGCAGGCTTTATAGGAAGCCATACGGCCGTGGACCTGGTTCAGGCCGGTTACGACATTGTAATTATCGATAATTTTTCCAATTCAGATACCACATGCCTCAAAGGCATTGAGCGGATTACCGGGAAAAAAGTCCCGTTTTATAACACAGACTGCTGCAATAAAGAGGCCTTACAACTTCTTTTCCGGGAACATCGCATAGACGCCGCCATCCACTTTGCAGCTTTTAAAGCGGTTGGAGAGAGCGTTCATGAGCCTTTGAAATATTACAGAAACAACCTGCTTTCTTTTATTAACCTGCTTGATGTTATGAAGGAGAACGGAGGAGGCAGCGTGGTATTCTCTTCCTCTGCCACTGTATACGGTCAGGCAGACCAATTACCGGTCACCGAAGAAAGCCCCCGGAATCCGGCCAATTGCCCGTATGGAAGCACCAAACAAATGTGCGAGGATATTCTGAGGGACACGGCTACTGCGTTTCCTTCCATCAAAGGGATTATCTTGAGGTATTTCAATCCCATTGGAGCTCATCCCTCGGCCCTGATAGGAGAACTGCCCCGGGGTGTGCCCAACAACCTGGTCCCCTTTATAACCCAGACGGCCGCCGGGTTGAGACAGGAACTGAGTATTTACGGTGACGATTACAACACACCGGACGGTACGGCTCTCAGAGATTACATAGATATTATGGACCTGGCCCGTGCACATGCTGCCGCCCTAAGGCGCATGCTGGAGGGCAGAAACAAATCTTCCTGTGAAATATTTAATGTTGGGACCGGAAAGGCATTATCCGTGCTGGAACTGGTGGAAAAATTCCAGCAGGTCAACGGTATTAAGCTTAATTACCGGATTACTTCCAGGCGACCCGGTGATATCGAAGCTATTTGGGCAGACACTTCGCTGGCCAACCGGGAACTTGGATGGAAAGCTGTCAGTTCCACGGAAGAGACCCTGGCTAATGCCTGGGCCTGGGAAAAGCACATCAGAGGGATAAAAGATGGAACCTAACCTATTTTCCGGTCTACAGATGCGGGAAGGCCATCCCAAATGGGAACAGGCCCTCCAGCGGGGTAATGTATTCAAGGCTCCCGAAACCAAAACGGAAGAAACCCGTTCTCAATTTTATCGTGATTATTCGCGTATTCTGCACTGTACCTCATACCGGCGCCTGAAACATAAGACGCAGGTATTCTTTGCTACCCAGAACGATCATATCTGTACCCGGATGGAGCACGTTAACCACGTAGCCTCCATCAGTTATACTATTGCCAAATACCTGGGCCTGAACACCGAACTCACACAGGCCATTGCTCTGGGACACGATCTGGGACACAGTCCGTTCGGCCACGAGGGCGAAGGATTGCTATCGGAAATCATGAGCCAGTGGAACGAAGATTTCTGGCATGAGAAAAACGGTCTCTATACGGCCGATAAAATTGCCACATTGCCCAATGCCTCGGGTATTCATAAAAACCTCCACCTGACTTACGCCGTTCGCGACGGTATTATTTCCCACTGCGGGGAAACCGATGAAAACGGGCTTTTTCCCAGAAACGAAGCCATAAATCTGGCCTCGGTGGAAAGGCCCAATCAATACCGGCCCTACACATGGGAAGGCTGCATAGTGAAGATATCAGACAAGATCGCTTACCTGGGAAGGGACATTGAGGACGCGATTGAACTGAACCTGCTGGACCCCTCACAATTGAATGAACTCCGCTCACTTATGAAACTGGTCTCAGCTGCAGAAGGCGTAATAAACAACACGGCCCTTATTGAGCTCTTTATAAACGACCTGTGTAGAAACTCTTCACCCGCAGAGGGACTGCATCTCTCGCACGAATACCACAGTCTTCTTGTTAAAGTAAAAGAATTCAATTACCGGTATATTTACAGTCATCCGCGTCTGCTGTATTATAAAGATTACGCCAAGTGTATCATTGTTACCATCTTCAGATTCCTTGACAGCCTGTACGGAGCCTCTTTATTGGAGACTGTGACGGCCAACCTGACTAAATTCCCCACTCTCATGCGTTATTTCCGGGAGTGGATCATTAAATACAGTAATATAGCCCCAGAAGAAAGACAAAAAGAACTTTTCGACAACGAAATCATTTACAATTTGTCTGATCACACCGACTATAAAAGGGCTATTATAGATTATATAGCCGGGATGACAGACAATTTCGCCATCCGCGTATACCACGAAATCATTTCATTTTAGGGCATTTTGCTCATAAGTCCCGAGAACAGAATGGCTCCGGTGCTCTTTTCCCTGATAAAATACAGGAAGGGTCTGTTCATATGGAATGCGAATGTGTTACCGGGGCCTGCGGAAGTAATATTAAATCCAATAATGGTAACCGCTGCGGCTTCGGTACCCTGCTCATCCACTTCCACATATGCTTTTTGTTTTATAAGAGCAATGTACAAATCCTCCAGTTTACTTATATTGCTAAAATCGGCACGGTCCGGGTCAAAAGCAACTCCCATACCCATTCGGGACAATACCGGGAATAATTTGTCTTCCGTATCGTATTCTACTTTAAATTTGGGGAATTGCACTTCCACTTCACGTTTACTCAATGCGGAAAGCCATCCGTTCCATTCATCGAGCGTCAGACGGGAAGCCACTTCAAAAACAGAAACACCTTCGTCCGGTAAAACCACAACCATACTAAAAGCCTCATTGCCATAAGGGAATTCTGCAATGGCCACATCCTGGGCCTTATAACAGTTCAGCCCTGATGTCTGTCTCATATAAGTAGCCTCGGCAAGTGTTTTATCATAACAGGTAAACGGACCTTTGTAGTTGTCTTCCTTTTTGAATTTGTTAGTCCACTGGCCTTTATAATAAAGCGCATTGGTATAGAACATCCTGGCGTTCGGATCTATTTCGTTGATGATTTCTTTGATAAGATTGTTGGTATTATCGGCACACCATTGATTAATGGCCTCTACGGCAGCAGGAGAACTGAAGTCAAGTTCCCTGACCGAAGCATCGTAATAATTGGTAAGTGCATTAATAAAAGGAGTTTCAACGGCAAAACCCTGTTTTATCCAGGCCGCGTTGGCAATCTGTAGTTTTACGGTATTATCAACATCTTTTAAGGCGGGGATGAGCGTTTTATAAAAAACATTCATGTCTTCCAGATTGAAAGACCCAAACCCGAGGGCGGCTTTCATGTCTTCCATGGTCTGACCTGCAGCCCCATTGGTTACGGCAGAAAGTGCCAGTGTGGCGCTCAAAGGTGATATGAACAGGTTTTCATATCCGTTCTCGGCACACATTTCCCGGAAAAGATCAATGGCAAAACCATTGCCCTTGTCCAAAACAGCCTGTTGTGTTTTGGTTAGGATTATGTCCTCTCTTTCTTTTGGCATATCGGTTTGATATTTGGAACAGGAAGAAACAGCCAGCCCGCATACAAGGGCCAATCCAACAAAGATTTTACGAGTTTTCATATTCTTTCGGGTTAAGATACATTCAATAAATGCACAGATCCCGGATTTACTGCATGCGGGCCGGAAAAAAGAGCTGTCAAAGACTATAAGGGAGAGAAATTATCTTTTGTGGCTCCGCAGAGGGGACATACCCAATCATCCGGGATATCATGGAAAGCTGTCCCGGGAGCGATGCCGTTTTCAGGGTCTCCTTTGGCGGGGTCGTATACATACCCGCACAGATTGCATTCATACTTTGTCATAACGGTAATGATTAAAAAAGTTAAAAAATAAGGTTCATTTCATCCAGCAGATAATCTGCCTGGGCATATTTCTCAATGATCCACAAAACATAGCGGATATCCACACAAACACACTTATTGAGGTCCTTATGGAAAAAAGTGTCGGCACCGAGCGACTCTTTATTGCCGTCAAAAGCCAGTCCTATCAGACGACCTTTTTCATCCAGAACCGGAGAGCCGGAATTTCCGCCGGTAATATCCAGATCGCAAATAAAATTCACATGCATGGAACCGTCCTTTTTATCGGCCCAGCGGCCCCAGTCGGGATTCTTCAGGAATTGAAGCATCCTGGGATTACTTTGGAATTCATAATCATCGGGATTCCATTTGTCCAGAATGCCCTGAACCGTACTGTACCAGCTATATGTGATACCGTCCTGAGGCATCAAAGGGCCTGTGGTGCCAAAGGTCAATCGCATGGTGGCATTCGCATCGGGATACTGAGCCTGCCCCATATCATTTCTAAAAGCATACAATGCCCGTTTATACTGAGTATCCAGAGAATGAATCTCAACTCCTTTCAGGATTTCCTCCTCGGCTTTGTTAAAAAGCTGGACAGAGGCACTTTCGCATAATTTGAAGGCGGGATCGGCCAGCACAGAATCAATCAGTCGGGAACAAGAAAAGAATTCGCTGAAATTTTCCTTACGGCTGAAAAGAGAATGATTCCATATGAATTGGGCCAGTGCACCCGTATCGCCTCCAAAACGGTCGAATTCTCCTTCCAGGTATTCCCCCCAGAATGATCTGGGTACATTATCGCAAAATTCGTTCAATGCCCTGATGAACCATTCTTTTTCTATATCGGGATTATAGCTGTCATAAAACCTGAGCATACGATCATAATACTCTTTCCCGTATTTACAGGTACAGTCCACCGAATCTTCATGGTATCTGTTCTGCCTGCCCCGCAATCCGGAAGCACGCCGCCCCATGGTCAGGAACTGGCTTGAAATAATTGTCTGTTTATGCCATTCACGCCAGGCTGTCAGGTCGTTAACAGCTTTGTAAGCAACGGACATATCGCTCAGCAGCGTTCCCCATTTAGCCTGTCGCTCCGGATTGGCGTCAATCCATTTTTGCATGGCCTGTTCTTCACGCGCCTTCATGCCCGCCACTCCATGCCGTATAAGGCTGAGAACCTCGCCTTCGCGCAATTCGGATACATTGGATACTCCAAAGTAAATATCGGCATACTGCAAACGTATTTGGGGATCTTTTTCCATCCATTTTTTCATGATCTCAAGACGGCTTTTTGTCATTTTGACCAGAACGGGGTATGTGGTTTTCTGAATCTGGGTGATGCCGAACGAAGAGTTATACCGATCGGTACTGTAGGGATATCCCATAACCATGGTAAATCCGCCTTCTTTAATACCTCCCGCGTTAATGGTTAGCGTTTTAACGGGAACAAGCGGAACGTTACCGGGACTGTATTCGGCAGGCGAACCGTCAGGTGCGGTATAGACCCTGTACAGGGCAAAATCCCCTTTATGCTGAGGCCATATCCAGTTGTCCGCTTCGCCACCGTAGGCTGCAATACTTACCGGAGGGGCTCCCACCAGCCTTACGTCTTTATATTGTTCGTAACAATACATATAGTACTTTGAACCTCCCCACATAGCAGCGCACATGCTCTCATAACCCGTCAACTCTTTGTATTCTCTTTCCAGCGTGGCATACATCCTTCTTGTGGGCATTGTGTCCCTGAGACTTAACACCTTGTCGGTTACATCAAATACTTTTTTGAGAAAATAAACACTCTTTCCGCTCACCCATTTTTCTTCGTCGGGAGTACGGGCCCAGAATCCTTCTTCAAGATAGTTATGATCAGGAGTACTGAAGGCATGAATATCGGAGTAGGCACAATGATGGTTGGTAATCAGCAGGCCGTTTTGCGAGACCATGGAACCGGTACAGCCAAAATCCATAGAGACAATGGCATCTGAAAGCGATACACGGTCCTGGTCAAAAATGAGACCGGGATCCATCTTCAGGCCGTTGCTCTTCATCTGACGGATCAGACTTTGTTCAAAAAAGTGCACAAGCCACATTCCTTCATCGGCACGGGCCAGAGGGGCAAGTAATGTAAGCAGGAAAATAACAAGAATCGATTTTTTCATTTTTTAAAAAGTAATACCTAAAGTCAGCCAGAGAGAATGACGGGAGCTTCCCTGTCCGGAAAGATTCCGCAAGTACCTGTAACCGGCCTCGGCAAATGCATTAATCCCTTTGTCTTTATTGACAAACTGTGTATATTTTAGCTGAAGTCCCAATAAAATACGTGTATCGGTCATATAGCGGTTTTCCTGATCTCTGGGGGCTGCCAGCCAATTATCTTCAATATTATTAAAAACAAGATGTTGTTCTGAATGTGAATTTTCTTCAGTCCCTACGCCGGACTGGTGCAGTATCCCCGTACCGTAAGACGCCTGCGGTACAAAATCCAGCATAGAACTGTGCCATAGCCAGTTTTTAGTAACCCGGGCATAAATTTCCGCATATTTCCATTCCCGGTCTACAGCCAGCGGATATTTGTGGAAAACCTGTCCGAAAACAGATCCCTTCACTCCTGCATGAAATTGCCAGGAATCGTTCCAGCGATTACGGTTAATCCTGAATGTATAATTCAGATCTGCCTCAGATACAGATTGAGTGAAACCGAGTGTGGTCCCGTATTGAATCCATTCCCACACACGGGAAACCTCGTTAAGTTCTTGAACCTGAATAGGTTTGTATGCCAGAAGATTTGACCAGGCAATATAAGTGTTTAATCTATGTTTTGTGCCAAAAATGAAAGATAACGTGTTATGGCAGGAAATATCAGACTCCGTTCCGTAATGCTCGGGCAACAAAACATCTTCCCGTTGCAGACTCTTCCCAAGGTCACAGGTAAAAGCTTCGTACAGGACAAACCGGCCCAGGGTATAGTGCCACGTAATGCCACCGGTAAAAATATGGTCAGTCAGGCGCCTGGAATCGGGTACGGACGAACCGTAAATGTCCTGAGTATTAAACCACATACCGCTGAATGAAAACAATGTCTTGTTAGTGCTTGTCTCTACCTGAGTATAATCCACCTGTTCGGTTATTTTTCGATAACCGGCATGTACGCCTATCCGCATGGGACCCTGTTCATAAATTACGGAAGGTATAATGGCAAAATCCATATACGTATCCTGGTTCCTCAGATCCCTGTGCTTTGCACCGCTATAAGCACTGTAATCGGCACGAATCCCCCACGTCCAGTTTTTCCCTGCGGGCACGGCAATACCTGCAGACATTCTGTAATGTTCCAGCGCGTAATTCCCCGGCACACTGTCTGCCAGCATAAAAGGATTACGGTACGGGTCCAGCAGACCCAGCCATCTTTGTTCAGAATGTGCCGAATAATCGTAGGCAAAAGTACCGGAAAGAACCACCTTCCCGGTTTTCATAACCGAATTGGTGCTCAGGCCGTAAGTCTGTCGTGAAGCCGGATCGTATACATTCCTGAAATCTCCCTGTTCATAGCTTCCCTTTAGAAAAATGTCGGACAATCCCCTTTCGGTAAATATCATTCCTGCCGCCGAACGTCCTCCCAGCCACGGATTTTCCCATTCCATGAGAGTACGGTCAGTCAGGTACCTGTATCCTGTAGTGTCCCGGGCAGGGGCAGAAAATACAGACAGAAGCATTACAGCCGAAATCAGAAAGATTTTTTTTCTCATGGCCATAATGTTTTAAGAATGGGTGAGGCGGGCACATCGGAGACGAAATCTTCGGCCGAGTTGTTAGTATCCTGGTATATAATCCGATCGTCCTCCAACACTTCTTTAACTTTCCGGACCACCGCATTTCCCTTGTTCTGCCCTTCCCGCAGGTACACGTAACCGGCATCTACAGAAGACGGCTGACGCTTCAACGCATTAGAGGGGCCCTGCACGCATTCCACCCCGTCCAAAATCCAGGAGCGGTCCAGATGCATATATATTAATCCGCTGGTACTTCCCGGCT
>Ga0116172_10000249_pt1 | contig 57065 bp, 40 predicted proteins | sample AD_UKC083_MetaG_FD_89799 | JGI IMG/M metagenome (GOLD analysis project Ga0116172, IMG submission 89799) | Active sludge microbial communities of municipal wastewater-treating anaerobic digesters from USA - AD_UKC083_MetaG | ecosystem: Engineered > Bioreactor > Anaerobic > Digestate | place: USA... | reverse complement strand
TCCCATTTCCTTAAAATCTTATACCTTTATATATTATTGTATAATATAATTTCTATAAGAAATTTTACTTGTACTATTATGCTACTTGTCTTGTTACAATATATCAAAGAACGTTAGAAAAACTGTTAAAAGGTTCTCTCTTAGAACGTTTCACAGACCTGCCCGTGACTCCTTATCGTCAAAAGCGGGTGCAAAGATAAGCACTATTTTTATATCCTACAAACTTTGTAAGAAAAATATTTTTATAAAACTTATCAAAGGATTGATTTACTTGAATTTAGTCCAATCCGTATTCAGCATATTTCCTGTTTCCTGGAAGGTAATGTGCATTCCGAAACAGGCTTTTAAATTTTGAGGTGTGTGAGATGGACCCGATAATGCCAGGTAATCACGCAAAATCTGACGATACGAAGGATCAACGCAGTTTTCTATGATACACTTGGCACGATCAATGGGACGTTTGCCACGTAAATCAGCCACACCATGCTCCGTAATTAACACATTAACAGAATGTTCGTTCTGGTCAACATGCGTTACCAGCGGAACTATGGCTGAAATATTTCCTCCCTTAGCTGTTGAAGGGGTTGTAAATATGGAGATATAAGCACTGCGCGTAAAATCGGCAGACCCGCCAATACCATTCATCATCTTTGCTCCCATCACGTGGGTACTGTTTACATTACCGAAAATATCTGCTTCTAAGGCTGTATTGATAGTGATCAATCCGAGGCGGCGGACTAACTCCGGACTGTTTGACATCTCCTGCGGACGCAAAATCAATTTATCACGGAAGAATTCAAGATCTTCATACACGCTCTGCAATACCGGCGTGGTAATGGTCAAAGAACAACCGCTGGCAAAACTGACTTTGCCCTTGCGAATCAAATCTATTACTGCATCTTGGATCACTTCAGTGTACATCTGAAAAGTCGGGATGTCAGGATTGTCTCCCAGGGATGCCATCACAGCATTGGCTACATTTCCAACACCTGATTGTATGGGTAAGAATTCTTTGGGTATCCTGCCTGTTTTAATCTCTCCGGCTAAGAAATTCACTACATTCTTCCCAATCTTATCGGTAATTTCATCAGTAGGAGTAAAACCTTTTACCTCATCATCCAAGTGTGTTTCAACTACACATAATATCTTTTTAGGATCAACCTTGATAACAGGGACACCCATTCTGTCGGAAGGCTTCATCAATGTCAAAGGAGGACGATTCGGCGGACCGATGGGTTCAAAAATATCATGAAATCCCCGCAAGGCTTTCGGATGTTTGCTGTTTAATTCTATAATAATATGGTCTGCTAAATTGGCAATCGTTGGCGAAATGCCCACTCCTGTTGTCAACACAATCTCTCCGTCATCGGTTAGATCGCAAGCTTCGATAACGGCAATACGCGGCTTGGGCATAAATCCAAATCGCAAATGAGGTGCGATGGATGACAAGTGCATATCAAAATATGCTACATGGTCGGTGTTTAAAGCCCCGCGCATATCCCTATTGGACTGATAGGGAGTACGGAACAACACGGCATTGGCTCTTGCTAAAGCCCCGTCCAATGAATCACCGGTAGAAGCACCGGTATAAACACCAATTTTAAACTCTTTGCCTGCTGCATGAAAAGCTTCAGCGCGACGGGCAATAGCGGGAGGAACTGCTTTGGGAGAACCTGCAGGTGTAAATCCGCTAAAACCTACAGCATCACCATGATTTACATAAGCTGCAGCTTCATCTGCAGTTACAATTTTATACCTTGACATAAAATTAATAATAATTTATATGCAAAATGACCAATCATCAATATATAAAATTGAAAATCAGTCATTTATTTGCACTTGCATTTGTTCTGAATTTTCAGAATGCAAAGGTAGTGATTTTTTTTGAAAAAAGCTATGCCTTATATGTATCCAACTGCTGCGTTACTTTCGACGTGCAGGGTCGCGAGATTAAGGCATTGCAGGGTGTAAATTGACCTTTACCCCTTCTAAAACACCTTGCTGTTTTTTAGTTGAATATTTGTTTTGAAACAGCCCTGCAGATCTATCTTCTTGCCGGCCTTTTAGCCTCCGGATGTCTTGCAAGGATTTGTTTCATTTCAGCCAATACCTCAGGTTGTTCTGAGGCTATGTTTTTAGTTTCTAAAGGATCTGTTTTGAAGTCATAAAGTTCGTATACCACATCGTTAGGATCATTCCATTTCTTCCATTCCACCATTCTGTACCGTTCCGTACGAATGGCGCGTCCCAAATAGCCTCCAAGAGGGAATGCATGATAAACATGATCCTTAATTTTTTTCTCAGTATCTTTTAAAACCGGAACCATACTTAAGCCGTCTATGGGCTGTGGTGCAACCGGCTTTCCTAAACCGGCAAGTTCAGCCAGTGTCGGATAAATATCTACAGTTTCTATCAACTGGTCAGTACTCGTCCCGGGTGTACTCACTCCGGGTGCCACAATCAACAGAGGTATGTGATTGGCTTCTTCATAGTTCGTGTGCTTTGTCCAGTAACCATGATCGCCCAAATGCCAGCCATGATCGCCCCAAAGTACAATGATGGTATTGTCGAACATTTCCAAACGTTTCAACTCATCTATTACACGTCCCAACTGCGTATCCATATAGCTGACGGAAGCATAATAACCATGAATTAATTTACGGGTAATGGAATCCGGAAATACATATTGTCCTGCAGGGATTTCTTTAAACTGATCTATTTCACCTCCTCTTTTGATTGCCATAGCAGGAGCATTTTCGGGATCTTTCTCATACTGAGGCATGGGCAATTTGGCAGGATCATATAAATCCCAATATTTTTTAGGAACACTGAAAGGAAGGTGAGGACGAACAAATCCAAGCGCCATAAAAAATGGCTGTTCGGGTTTTTTCTTTAGCTCACGTAAACGTGAAATAGCTTTGGTTGCTACCCGGGCGTCTGCATAAGCTCCGTCCAATACATCCGGCGATTCCCAGGCCGAGCCACGAGGCAATTTGTGATTAGGAGGTAATTCAGGAAAATACATTTTCGTGTTCTCAAAATAAGCTTCTTCCCTTGTCAACTGTCTGCCTGTACTTTCAGGCACTACGTATTCAATCAGTTTATCATGATGATGTGGAATGCTCCACGATGCCTCATCATTTAAATTTCCGTGCCCTACATGAAACACCTTGCCAAGGGCTTCTGTATGATACCCGGCTTGCATAAAAAACTGCGGCAGGGTTACTGCGTCAGGATAAACATCCCTAAGTTCTGCCCCAAAATTATACAATCCTGTACTGGTGGAACGTGCACCGGTCAGCAAATTGTATCGGGAAGCAACACTGACTGCCTGGTTACAATAAGCATGATTAAACCGTACACCCGCATCAGCTAATTTATCAATATTGGGGCTGACAACAACCTCATCACCATAGCAACCTAAAGTCGGTTTTAAGTCATCCACCAAAATCATCAATACATTCTTGGGTTTTTGGGTGTTTTTTTCTTCAACTTTCGATTGGGCAAACCCTGTGCTTACACTTCCAATCAAAAGAATTGACGGGATATGTTTTAAATAATGCATAGTATATTTTTTAAAATAATTGTTATATAAGAATATACGAAAAACGGACAAATGCCTTTTTTATTATTTTATTTACAGACAAGAACATCTTGACTATTTGAGTTCAATTTCTTCTGTCTCCGGATTATAATATTCTTTTGTTATTTCCAAAAAGCTGCTCATCATCTGATCATACTTCGCTCGGTCAGTGCTCAGGAGATTTTGTTGCTGACCAAGATCTTTCCGAATATTAAACAAACCACCTTCGGGTAAATTCCCTAATTCGTTTCCGGTCAAGTTGGCTTCCGGACCACTATAAGGTGGGATTAATATCCAATCGCCTGAACGATAAGCCATCTTCCCATTGGCTTCTAATATCAACTCTTCTCTTCCTTGATCGGATTTTCCCAAAAAGGCCGGAAGCAGATTCCGGCTGTCTAATGCCATGTTTAACGGATGACGAAGCAAAGAAGCTATGGATGCCATTAAATCCAACTGGCACACTAAAGCATCGGACACTTTTGGCTTAATGGTTCCTTTCCAATAAACCAAAAAAGGTACACGGGTTCCACCTTCAAATAAGCTGTATTTCCCGCCACGAAGCAGACCGGTAGGTTTATGACCCGATGCTGCTGCCAGTTCAGCAGCTTGATCTTGATACCCGTCATTTAACACAGGACCATTATCACTGGTAAAAATAATCAAAGTATTTTCCAATATGCCCAACTTGTCTAAATGATTAACCACTTCCCCTACACTCCAGTCAGCTTCCAAAATAACATCACCACGTGAACCCAACCCGCTTGTTCCTGCAAACCGACTGTTGGGTGTACGCGGAACATGCGGCTGATGCAATCCAAAATACAAAAAGAAAGGACGGTCTTTATTGTCGGAAATATATTGTTTCACCAAATCTGTAAAATGATCTGCCATGTCTTCATCAACCCACAAGGCACTTTTGCCTCCTTTCTGATATCCGATACGCGGTATCCCGTTGTGGATGGACTGATTATGTCCGTGAGCCCAACGCAGCTTCAGCATTTCAGGGTGAGATAGTGCTGTCGGCTCTCCTTCAAAATTTTTCTCATAATCGACATACAACGGATCGTCTTTCTCCAATCCAACTACATTGCCATTTTCAACATAAACAGTAGGCACTCTGTCAACAGTTGCCGCAATCAAATAGGAATAATCAAATCCTATGTCATTAGCATTGGGATGGATGGTCTCATTCCAATTGACATTACCCACTCCCATTCCCAGGTGCCATTTCCCGATGGCAGCAGTTGTGTAACCTTCTTCCTGCATCATCTTAGGCAAAGTAAGTTGATTTGGGTTAATTAAAAGGGGAGCATCTCCAGGTAATATTTTAGCATCCTTATTCTTCCATGGATACATACCTGTCATCAATGCATAACGACTAGGGGTAGATGTTGCTGAGGTAGCATAACCATTGGTAAACCGTACTCCTTCATTAGCTAAGCGGTCGATATTAGGCGTATGAATATTTTTTGCTCCTTGTACGCTAATATCTCCATAACCCAAATCATCAGCTAAAATAACGATGATGTTAGGTTGAGTTTGTTTGGGGGATGATGTACATGCTGCCATCAATCCGGTTAAACAACTCAATGTAATTGTAGGGACTGAAACTTTCATCTGCGTTTTATTTTGCGGTTATTGGGAATAAATTCTCCATCAATATATTTTAAGGGAACTATGCCGGGACGACAAGTTTGTTTGTATTCCGATGCCTGTGCTCCTCTCGGATTGAAAAACATGGTAGCCCACCAGTTTCCTTGTTTATCTTGAAACAAATTATTGTGCCCTCCGCCGGTGATAGAGGTATATCTCGGTCCGTACGGACCATATATATTATCAGCAGTCGCAATAACACAATCATAACTATACCGGGTTTTGTTGCTGTCAACTTCCGGTGCATAAGTGTCTTTTCCGCCTTCCAGACGATGTGACCAGATTGCTTGCACCAAATGATATTTATCTTCATGTTTAAAAATAAACGCACCTTCTATATAAGGTTCCGGACTGTATGACTGCTCCTCTAATTTTTGTATCTCTTCATCATAACCACTCATATCCGGTTTCATCCTTGCTATATAATGGTTGTGACCTACAAAATAAACGGTTCCATCTGTATCTTCAAACAAACTACCATCTATTTCAGGAAAGAGCGGATGTTGCTCGTTACCTGCTATATTGACATATGGACCTTCCGGCTTGCCTGACATACTCTTCAAAACAAAAGAGCCTCTGCCTCCTGCCGAGGCATTCATGCATGCAACGACAAACCAATTTTTAAGGCTCTTGATATAATGCAGTTCCGGTGCCCATAATGCATGAAACCGATTATCCAAAGTATCTCCATTAATTGACTTTGTAGGATATTTCGCTCCTTCAGGATGAATTTTAGGATTTTTCTGCCAGGTACCATCTCTTTCCATAGACCAAATCAAGCCCACTGCTTCCCATTTTTTCAAGTTTTTCGACTTCCACAAATACAAGCCATCGTTCCAATCCCAACAATGGGGTTGTCCCGAAAACTGACGTTCAGGATCTGCTGTAGTTCCTGTCATATAATAATATCCATCAGGTCCTGTGGTAACCCAGGTATCCCGCATCCAATAATCAAATTCCGGCTTAACAAAGGAAGGTATTTTTGTTTTCAAGCTGTTTGTGTCGGTTTCTCCATACTCCACTGCATGTGTTTTCTGTAAAAACAACGAACAAAAAATCAAAACAAAAACGATTAAGCTATTATTTTTCATACGATTAAATATTATTTTTAGTTGTCGTATGGAACTCTCGATGAACTAATTTAATCATCCACCTGGGTGGAATAATTGATTAAATCAGTTCATGTTCGTTTCATACGATTATCATTTATTTTAAAGGAACGTATATGCTAACTTCTTTAAACCCAACAAACCATGCTTTTTATACTTTAATAAATCTTTTGGTAACACGTTTACCGTATTTATCATACAAGAACAACAGGTAAACACCCGGGTCAAATTTACTGACATCAATAGAATATTGCATTGCTGCAATCTCTTTTTCATATATTTTTTTCCCTTCTATACCAAATACTGAAAGCTTATCGAAATGACCGACATTATCAACCATCAAACGATCACTTGCAGGATTGGGATAAACATGGGGTTTGATTGTGTTTTTCAGTGCATTAATTGCTGTTCCTTCTGAAATTACACGCGCCTCAACTGAGAAGTTATCAAATTCTACTTCGCAATCGTGTGCTCTTAATCCCACCTTACCTGAAATAAACGGCTGAGGGTCAGTATAATCAATTTTCGGATTATCCATATCATCCACATAAACTTTGAAATTGTCACCTCTTACTACCACTTTAATCGTGTATTGCTGATTAAGTTGGTAAGAACCCGGAGCAGAAGTCAACGCTCTCCAGCTGTAATTTTGTTTCCCCAAAATGACAGAATTTGCACCCAAGGTTACGAAATAGCCTTGATAAAAATCAGTTCCTAATCTTGGGTCATTATTGGGGTCCTTTCCGGCTCCTCCCAAAGCCGGATTGTTGACCCTAAAAATAATGCCTGCATTCATATTGCGTTTATAAACAATATCGGTCTGTACGGTAAAGTCGGTCCATCCGGTATTTCCCATCGTACGTTTACCATAACCGTTCATAACAGCTTTTCCATCTGTCACAGCCCAGGGTCCGTCACTGTAATTCCAATAATAATTGAACGCATTCGTAAACTCATCTGTAATAGAAGCGGCTGTGCTATTGCATGTCGTAAATTGCAGGTTATAGAAATCAAAGCCTCCTTCAACAATTTCCACACGTAAAGTTTGAAAACCTTTTTTTAAGTTGACAGCTTGAATGGTTTGCGTTCTCCAATTACTACTTCCTCCTGTAGAAGGCAGATTGACAACACCTGTAACATCTTCATCTCCCTGCCGGATTCTGACCTTACAATCGGTAGTATTAGTAGCGTAACGTAATCCAATATTATACTCACCGGTTAATTTTACATTGATATTATATTTATACCATTCACCGGATTGATTGTCAGTGATAGCAACCCCTCCTTCGTTACTGGTACGAATATCAACATCATCATTGCGTATATTTTTACCCCTGCCGGTATTGCCGGAAGTTAAGTCGGAATACCCCACTCCGTTGCCACCATTGATATAATGCACTGCATCAATAGTTCCCGGAACAGGTTTGTAAATATCAAAAATACCACTCCCATTCACTTGGTTGCTAAAAGCAATATATCCGAAATGGGCTTGACTTAAATAGGTCAGATACCCTATCTTACCTCCGGATAAATCGCTGCTTATTGAAAATTTACGCATACCATCCACAAAGAATTTATATTCAACACCCGTTTTTTCAATGCGGATATGATGCCATGTGTTGTGATTGAAAGTAGCAGGTAAGACCGCTGACTGGGGTATGCTCCACACATTATTAAGCAAAAATTTAACTTCCAGTTTGTTAGATGAACTATGCAGGGTAGCGATACCGTAGTTTTGCTCATCCTGATAACCGAAGACCACACCGTAGGCTGCTGTATTTCCATTCCCCGCAAATTCCTTCAAAGAAAATTCTGCTGTATAATCATTGCTTGTGGATTGAGTGTGAATCATTTTATAGTACACACCTTCGGCATTATCAGTGCTGTTCTGCAACAGGAAGTCTTCATTAACCACACTCCATGTTCCGCCGTCAGTTACCGACCAATCTGCACCCGGTTCAGTGCGATCAAAATAATCTGTCATATCTGCCAGTTGTATATCTTGTTGTTCCCAGGTTGTAGGACCTAACATCAACAATTTATCACCATTCCAGGCTATGCGGTCGATATTTAAACGCCGAAACGGACCCACGCCATAATCTCCGGCTAAGTTGTGGTAAGTAAAATAATATGAATCCAGATCCGGACCTATAAATGCAGTTCCATGTCCTAAACCGTAATGTGTACCTTCTGTAGAAATCAGAATGGGATTTTGTGTAGCCTGAGGTGTATAAGCACTAATGGGTCCAGCCGTATTTTTGGCATAATCAACCCTGTAACCTTTGCTCAAGACGTGGTTTCCTGTATATAGCAAGTAATAGACATCATTTCTTTTAAATACGCAGGGTGCCTCTGTCCAGGCATTTCCCACCCGTGCATTTAAATTGACACCTGTTCCGAATGTAGTCGGAGTCGGCATGAGACATCCTATGATCCCATTGCCGTCCGCATAGTAGAAATACCAGTTTCCGTCATCATTGATAAAAACCGATCCGTCAATACTCCTTCCTAAATTCTCTGTTACCCTCACAAAAGGACCGGTCGGACTGTTGCTTTCGAGCACATAATGACCTTGTCCGCTTGGGGAAGTGTACATATAAAATTTACCATTAGAATAGAATACTTCCGGGGCATAGGCTGTTTTGGTAATCGGGTCGGTGCTGCACATGATTGCATTCGACCAGGTTTTAAAATCCTTGGTTGACCAGCATTTAACACCGGTTTGATGGTCTCTGGTACTGCAATATAAATAATATACACCCCTGTATTTCAAAATATAAGGGTCACCAATGCCATACAAATCCCATTCTCCCTGACGGGTTAGGGGGTTAGTCCAGGCATTAACACTTACGGAAATTCCAATCAATAAGATCAGGGAAATCAATATTTTCTTCATGTAACAATTATATCAAATTAAATCCTATACCTATTCATGCAGAAAATCCTGTTAATTTCTATTTACAGTAAATTTCCCCGCGTGTATATCCCGGTCTGTCCGGGCATACAGCAGGTATATCCCGGGTTGCAAACTATCAACCCGAATTCGCTTCGTGCCATCGGGAACATGACTCAACAATCTCTCACCCGTAAGAGAATAAACCGATAACTCTCGTGTATCTCCTGAGATATTGTAATGCAACACATCACGCACCGGATTGGGATAAAGCATTACCTCATTCTCTTTTAATTCATTCCCCAAGCCCATCTCAAGCAAATCCAAGGTCCCCCTGATAATTCCGCCATCTGCCGTGTATGCCGTGATCTTAACTGCTCCTGCTGAGTGTCTTGTAATCACCCCATTATCATCAACTGAAACAATCTCCGGATTCGAACTCTCCCATTTCAATCGCTTGTTGGTAGAATTTACCGGCAAAATATTCGCCGTCAGTTGTACCGACTCTCCCACCTGACAGTCTGCCGGTTCTATCGTGATGGTCTTTACCGAAATACCTCCCGACTGGTAATGCAACATTCCGTTAAAAATAGCCGGCATGTTCTCCGTATAAAGTCCAACCTGAGAACGACCCCAATTACCCTGTATCGAACCATGATATACGTCATCTACAAACAGATGAAGTCCGTCTTCCTCGCGACGACCTCGCAAGAAATAGCCCGAAGAAACATCCTCGTCAAAATAAGCCGAAAAAGCACGGGAGGCTTTGCCCAATTTGGGGGTAACATCCATCCGGATGGCTGTCGTCTTTACTGCCGGGAAAGTGAAATGGTTCATATGTGAAAACCTCAACTCTCCCTCCAGTTGTGCATCCAACAATACCCACGTACTCCCCTGAAGAGCGTAAAAATTAACCGTCTGTGGCAAATCGAAAGTTTGATTCAAGTAAGGATAATTGCCTTCCAGCCAGAGTATGTTAACTCCCGAAATTTCCGATTCGTTACGCATATCGTAACGATAGCTGGTAGTGGGATAGGAAGACAACGTATAGTGACGTAACACCCGTTTCTTTAGAGGATATGATTGTTGGGCAATCGCGGCGCCATGCTCTTTGCCTTCTACCTCAAGAGTTTTTGTACCGTAATTGATGCTCGCTCTAACATAGTTATCCTCATCTATATACAAAGGATAAAAACCTGCCTTACCCGATGAGGGAAGCTGGTTATTTTTAACGTAAACCGAAAACTCGTAGTTCCATGCCAAATCACCTTTGAAAGTGGATGCGGGACCCGTTACTGTTGACTGGATGAGTCCGCTCTGTGTTACTGACCAGGAACCCGACTGACTCTGCCAAGCCGTAATCTGCCGGTCGTACTCATCCCAGCCTGCGGTATATTGAACAGCATCAAACGACACGTTTGGTGAAGAGGCTGTAAGGCCGGTCAGACCGGCACCTTCAAAGCTCGTTTCTATATCTCCTTCCAATGTCAGGTTGAAATAATCAAGCTCCACACGGAAACGGCCACCGTTCTTGTAAACGGTCAGCGTATGCCAAGGCTCCTGGTAATGAGATACCAGCGGGTTGTCCTCCAAAAAAGCAAACTTCAACGGAAGGTCTTTCAAGGTGGTATTGGTTGCTCCATTCTCCCTTAACGACAACCGCCACTTACCTTCCCTGCCGATCTCTACCTTAACCCAATTATCTGCATCACTGTAATAAGCATATGCTCCTGCCCAACCATCGGACTGCTGTATGCGGAAAGGTACCTCGAAGCGGTAATTGGACTCCGCTTCACGACGCAGTAATAGCTCGCCGCCTGTACTTGTCTCAGGATAAAGAACGCCCCCCGAGATCTTCCAACTGCTCTCATTCAGAAAATCAAACGGATAGTAAATCGGGTAATCACAGTAGTTTATCTGTGTGGGTAAAGCCGGCCTGGGACGATACCCCTTCGTGTTTTTTACCGTGCTATTCTCAACTACGATTTCCTTATTGTAAAAATGAATGCGATCAATGCCCTGTACCTGATTATTGTTGAAGTATGCTTTATACATCATCCAGCGTTCGAAGCCATTGGGTCCCGTAACAAAATTGGGTTGAGACGGACCTATTACAATATCTTCAGCATCGGTATCACCTGTATCATACAATCCAAAATCCAGAAATTGCTGGCAATACTGATCAGAGCAAGGACTCGTGGCTTCAACTGCAATAACGTTTTCACCAGCCACAAAAAAAGCAGGGTCTAACTGTAAATATTGATAGGTATTATTTCTGGCTTTAATAGTAACCTGATTTCCATTAATATAAAAGTTGGCATCGGCAAACACCCAGTGTTTCAAGGCAATTTTCGCCGGAACTTCACTGAGCGTGAATTTTCTCCTAACATATAATTTAGTAGTGTTCCAGACTGTTTTCCGTGCCCGTATTTTTGCATTGGTAAATGAAGTCCCGGCAAAAAGATCATATTCCTGACGACCGTAACCACCTTGCGAAGCAGTCCACCCGCTATCATCAAAGCCCACATTTTTCCAATCGGAAGCAGGAGTTCCTGTTGTATAACGACTATCCCATCCACCATGTTCGGCACTGTTAAGAATCGTTTTGTAGTCCAGCAGATGCTGTTCGGTATTGCGAATCTTTATTGGATGAGGGTATTTCTTCGAATTGTTGAAATTCATCGGTTGGTCACTCTCTGCTGCACCAACTTGATACATTCCGGAACGGGGTCCCATGCGGTTGGAAGCAAAAACCTGGTAATAGCGCCCCCTGTGCTTGAACAGCTCAGGACCTTCGAAGTTAACGTGATTCAGGTTGCTGGAATGTCCGCGCTGATGAGTCAATTGAACTGAACCCACTGTAATATCTTTGCGGGAAAAAACCGAATTCATTTTAAATGCCCAGGTTTCGGGACCATCAAGATTTGAGTTTGCTCCCGTGAGGGGATGCGGATCAGCCGGATTACGTTTCTTAACCCAATATATCTCACCGTCTTCATCCTGAAACACTTGTACATCAATACCGTAATCGTCGAAAGGTTCACTGATGGAACCTTCTTTATACGGACCCAAAGGGGTTGCCGAATACGCATGCCCGATGCCGTTCCAATAAGTATGAAACACACCATTACGAAACAAAATATCTCCGGCACCAACTTGCTTATAAGTGTATGCCTGAGTCCATTTGGGATCATTCAGCCAGGTGGCTTCATTAGTTGTTACAGCTAATACCGGTCCCGACCAGTTAATCATATCTTTCGAGTAATAAATATTTCCATTGGTACCTTCTCCAATAGCATAATAAAAACCCATAAATCGCTCTACCGACCCATCGCGCATAGAAAGCATAGGGTTACACAATCGGTTCTGTACCGGCTGAGCCAATAAAAACTGAAACCCAAAGACAGATAACAGCAAAAGAGTAAATCTGAAATAGCTGAAATAAAAGAATTTTATTTTCATACGGTTAAATTTTATTTTTCAGTTGTCGTATGGATTAAATGTTATTTCACAAAAATACTTTATATTAAAAATTCATTCAAGGTAAAAACGTCCCGAATAGCAGTATATATGTTCTGTTTTATTTCTTAAATCAACTTTTAAATGTAGCGATATAATCAGAAGGAGTTGAGCCATACTTCTTTTTAAAACATTTAGAAAAATAGTTTGGATCCGAGAATCCTGTCTTATAGGCTGTTTCTGAGATATTGAATCCTTCCTTCAAAAGTTCTTTTGCTTTATTGAGTCGAAGATTTCTCACATATTCAAAGATAGACATGCCAATCAAGTTCTTCATCTTGACATGCAACACGGTACGGCTAACTCCCACTGCCTGCGTAATATCCGATACTGATAAATTTTCATTCTCAATATTGTCGTCTATAAATGTTTTTATTTCATTAAGCAATTTCTCATCCCTGGGATTTCCGGCAACAGCCGTGATATTTAACTCCGGATCATCTTTAAATTGTTTGCGGTTCCGTTCGCGCGTACGAAGCATATTTTGAACCATCAGTTCAAGTGCCTGCGTATTAAATGGCTTTTCAACATACATATCGGCTCCGCTCTCGTATCCACTGATGATATTTTCCTGACCTTGTTTGGCTGTTAATAATATCACAGGTATATGTGAGGTCAGCAAATCATTTTTTAATTTACTGCACAAGGTAATACCATCCATTACCGGCATCATAATATCACTGATGATAATATCGGGATTGGATTTTCTTGCAATTTTAAGCGCTTCTTCTCCGTTCATGGCGGTAAGCACCCTGTAATATTTAGCTGAAAAAATTTCAGAAAGAAATGCTGCCAGTTCCTGATTGTCATCCACAACAAGCAATGTATATTTCATTTCCGGGTCCACCGCATCCTGATTTAAAGACTGATTCATCATTTCATCAGAGTTTTGATATTCCTCTGATTTCTGATAGTTGTATGTTACCAGAAAATTCTGATCTGCTTTTACTTCCGACCTTTCTTGTGGTGAAAAGGCATTTTCACTTACATTCAATAGCACTGAGAACCGGGAACCTTTTCCAACCTCGCTTTCAACAGATATTGTCCCTTTATGTATTTGAACCAGGTTGTAGGTCAGGGCAAGTCCGATACCCCAGCCATTCGGGTCAAAATTTTGTCCCCTGCGGGTTTGGTAATAATTATTGAAAACATTTGCCAATTCTTCCCGGGCAATACCGATACCGGTATCTTCCACCCTGATATTTAGCATGATATAACCTTCATTGTTTTCAACAATACTTGCAGACAGGATAACCGATCCTCCTTCCGCGGTAAATTTTATCGCATTTGACAGCAGATTATTTACAATTTTTTCGACATAGGAAGGCGAGTACCAAACTTCTTCACCATTATCTTCCAGATCAAGCTCAAAATTAATATCCTTTTTATCTGCAATATCTTTAAAGAGATAATAAATTTCCTCTATGAATTCCAGCGGATTTCCTTTTTGCAGACGAATTCGGGTCTGACCGGATTCAATTTTATTAAACGTAATCAACTCTTCTATCAATCTCACCATCCTGTGCGCATTTCTCAAAACCGTTTGCAAACGCGACTTAAGCCCGAAGTCCAGCGCAGCATCTTCTATAACACTTTGAAGCGGAGAAATAATAAGCGTCAAAGGAGTTTTTAGTTCATGCGAAATATTAGTAAAGAAATCTATCTTCAGCTTGTTCATCGCTTTGATGTTTTCTTTCTCCAAATACTCCATTTTCATCATGTTTTTTTCCTTAATTCTAATGGAAACAACACGGTACACAACATATAAAACTGAAAGAACCAACAGAAAATAAATTACATATGCCAGATTAGAAAGATAAAAAGGAGGCAGAATTTCAATTGCCAATACACGCTCTGTTGCTTTATCCCAATTTAATCCGGACGATGACGCTTTGACTTTAAAGAGATAATCACCGTGAGGCAAGCCTGAATAGACAATACGTCGCTGTTTATTTACGTAATTCCATTCCCTGTCAACTCCCTCCATTTTGATTGCATAAGTTATATTACTGGTATAACCAAGTGATATGGCTGCGTATTCAATGCTAAACGAACGCGCCTGTTTGGCTGTAAGTTTGATTTTCTCCGTTTCGTCAAAACTATTTGAAAGTGGTGATTTCTTGTCTCTGGCAGTAACAATATGATTCCCTATGTAAAGATTCGACAATACGATATTCAACGGACGATCCTTAATTTCAACCTGATCGGGATGAAATGAGATCAAGCCGTTTACCGTTCCAAAGTAAAATCTTCCGCTTTTTGAGCGCAGGCAGGAAGCGTAATTAAACTGATTCACAGGAAGTCCCTCATCGACTGTATATCTCCGGATATCATTCTGATTGGTATCAATGCTCACAAGACCATTATTGGTACTGATCCATAACCTTTTATTATCATCCTCCAGAATGCCGTATATACAATTCTCATCCAGAGACAGTTCATCATCAACATTTTTGATCAGCTCACTTGTTTGATCAAGACTGTGCAATCCACCGTTATTTGTACCTATCCATATCCGATGTTTTGTGTCCTCAAAAACAGATGTAATAAAGTTATCCGACAATCCGGGTGTATTCTCTTTGCTTTCCCAGCTTTTTATTTCACCTGATTTTTTATTGTAGCGAAAAAGCCCCCGAACACGTGTTCCTATCCAGATATTGTTTTTTGAATCGACATACAAAGTATAGATAAACACATTTGAAAGTAATTCATGTGGGATGCACTCAAAGCGATTCTTTTTTTTATCAAAATATCTCAACCCTCTTACCGAAGCAATCCATAGAACTCCATCGTGATCCATTTCAATAGAAAAAATCATATCCGAGCCCAATCCCGAAGGGCCTTCAGTATAGTTTCTGAAACTTCCCGTTCTGAGGTTATAGCAAGTTAATCCTCCTCTGAACATCCCGATCCATAATTCATGTGAAACTGAATCGTATAAAAGAGCATGTACATTATCAACCAACGATGGATGCTCAATTTTTTTAATTTCACCTGTTTTTTCGTTCAGCCGGTTCAATCCACCATCCTCTGTAGCAATCCAGAAAATACCATTGCCTTCCTCAACAATTTTACGAACTGCTTTACCCTTTAAAAGCATGTTGGAATATCCTGCCCGATAGTGCCTGAACTGTTTATAATCGTTTTTTAAAATATTAATCCCGCCAAAGTAGGTTCCTATCCAAATATTATCGTCCCGGTCGCGAACTATGCTATATATTGCATTATCATTCAAACCCTGGTTATCCGTGTAATCCTGCCTGATATTGTGTATCCTGCCATCCGGGGAAAAAATAAACACACCCTTTTCTGTTCCGACCCACATCCTACCCAATACATCCTGTTCAATGGCTCTGATCATGCCATCGGTCAATCCGTTTGTTTTATTCCAATAGGTGATTTCATTTGTTTTTGAATTAATCCTGACTATTCCATTACCGTTTTTACCTACCCATATATTATTTTGCTTATCTATGAAAATTACATTGATTATATCGGCAACATCATGTGTAAGATCGTTAGGATTTAAAGCGGTATATTCAGTTACATGCATAAACTTCTGATCATAAACTTTTAGCCCCCTGTCCGTCCCAATCCACAAACGATCGTTATCGTCCGTTGCCAGGCTGTAAATCTGGACTGAATCGGCAACAGCATCTACCCGTTGGAAAGTATTATTTGTCTCATCATAGCGATTCAGCAAATTATGGCCGGAAACACAAAATATATCTCCCTGACTATTTTGAACAAAAGAAGCTGTTACAGCCTGCGGATAATCATATTGTTGAAACACATCAAATTCAGGCAAATAGCGACATAATCCTTTTTCTGTCCCAATCCAGATACGTTTTTGTGCATCCTGAAAAATCGAGCGGATGAAGTTATGAATCAGCGAATTATTATCTCCAACATCATTAAAATAACGTTTAATCTCATATCCGTTGTACAGACATAACCCATTCTTGGTGCCTATCCACATCAAGCCTTTGTCGTCCTGCATCATACAAGTAATGTGCTGCTGCGAAATACCATCATTGCTTGTTAGGTGGGCAAAATGAAAATCAACACCGTTGCTCTCAGCCTTTACTGCCAAGAACAAAAAAAACATGATCAAAGAGACGAATAACTTCAAACGCATAATTAACCGGTCAAAACCTCAGACGAGTTTTACAATAACTTTTGCTCATGACAAGCTTATCAAAAATTTCGGCCGTAAGATACTGATTTTTATCGTAATTTTATTCAGAGGATATCTTTTCAATTGTCTGGTAATACCCATCCAATATTCATCTTGGCTTTCCAAAAGCGAAGGATTGATAAAATTAAGTTTGTTTTGCATAGTACCATTACAACAAGAGGCAAAAAGACCCGATTACATGGCAAAGCAAGCAACCGGGTCATTCTGAAAAAACTTACAATTATAAAACGGAAACCGTCACTTCTGTCTCAGCAATCAGATACGATTTATCGGGATAAGTATTTCTTATCCGGAAAACCACAGGCATAGAAAAGTCGATTTCACTGACTGCAGACCTTATCAACATATCATTTACAAAAACTTCCTGACCCTGAGAAAGCGTAAATTCAGGAACTAACTTAGTTTTATCTGTACCGGCAGGCAGGGTCACGGTCATGGTCATTTTATCATAATTGAATTCACTTCTGGTAAGTACTCCGTCAACACCATTCAGTTTAAACACGGAGAACTCGGGTAACCTGAGCATGTACAAGGTGTATTGCATTACATTTCCTGCATGAGCCGTCAGACTAAGCGTCAATGGGTTGTTCAGTTGATAATTTTTTGTTGCACTGAATGCAAATCCGTCAACCAACAAAACAGTTGAGTCCGATGCCAGTTTCACCGCAAGGCGTTGCGTCGAAGGGATGTTTGGCTGCTGTCCCCTGAACAAAACCCGTTGGGGAAGACAAACCAGCCAGTCTGTTTCATTAACACTAACTGCCGCAATTTCATCATACAAAACCCTGGGACATGAGAGCGACTTTATAGTCACGTCATCATCTATCACCTGTATCATTACAGAAGTAGTATCTTTCAGCATATTTACCGCACCTTCGGAATAATTTGATGCAACAACTACAACCTTATAAGTTCCGGGTTGTTTATAGGCATAGCTGAAAGTTCCTTTATTTACGACGAAACCCGTGTTACCACCAGACTCAAACAAATCGTAGTTGTGGGTATTATCGCCTGGAAATATGGCAACCTACTGCGCCTGACCCGTAAAGTTAAACACCACTGACTCATTGATCCCGTACACCGTTTTAGAAACTTCCACCGAAGCAACAGGCATAATCAACTCTTCTTCGACACAAGCACTGACCAACAGTACAAAAAAAGGTAATATCTTAAAAATATTCACTGTCTTCATATTCATTATTTTTTAATATCCGGGATTTTGGGTTATAACTCCGTTACTTAAATCTATTTCCGTCTGTGGGATTGGGAAAATCTCATTCACCCCCTCCACAAAATACTGACCGCGTTTATGCATAGTAGCACTCTCTGAAGCAAATGCATGAAAAATTTTAGCTGCCCTTCCCTGGCGAACAATATCGAAAAAACGATCCCATTCGTGACAAAGTTCCAGGCGACGTTCAGCCCAAATTTGGTCACGCATATATCCATAACCTCCACTGGTATAAAGTGTGGCACTTGATGTTATTTTATTTGCAGCGCTCTTCACCTTATTCAATTGAATAAGCGCATCAGCTCCTCTTTCACATTCATTCAAGGCTTCGGCATACATAAGCAACACCTCGGAATAACGCATAAACCGCCTGTTTTTAGCATAATCATCCGAATAAAGGGGACGTTCTTTTTTGGGAGTGTACCACTTCAAACTCAAATAACGATTATCATTAGTATTGACACGTTCACCGTCCGGAGTGCCTGTACCTCCTCTAACAATTACCTGCGATACGCGAGGGTCATTCTTTATTACATCAAAAAAGGTCGGAGATATCCACAAGCGTGTACTATACAAATCCTGAAATATCCCGGTGCCTTCATTCTGGTCACCCCCTGTTCCGTCAGCAGATTCTCTAAACATCACCTCGAAAACAGAGCCTCTGTAAAACTCGCCCTTTTGCGTGAAAATTTCCCAGTAATTCAAGGCATCACCGTAAATCCCGATATATTCGACATTATATTGATTCGCAATGTCACCCAACGGGCTCGAAGGAGTTTCAACAGGATCGGTTTCTGCTGAAATTGCTGCCGGTTTGAACCACAAACGCTTACGCAAAGATTCCCAATCTTCATCGTATTTTTCTTCAAATTGAAGGATATCTCCCAGGGTTAATGCTTTGCCGGTAACGAAATAATCTCCCAGTTCAACCAATTCCTCCCATTTTTCAGACTGAACACCAGGAGTTGCCTGATACATAAGCACCTTCATCAACAACCCCACTACACTTCCTCTACCCGCCTTACCCAGGTCATCATCTGTATATTTAGGACTCAACATAATCGCCGCTTCACGTAAATCTTTCTCAATATAAGCATATACCTCTTCTTTGGTGCTACGCGGTATTACTAAGTTGTTTATATCTTCAGTTTCCGGACGAATAGGAACTCCTCCATATGTTTTCACTAAGTTAAAGTAAAACATCGCACGCAAGAATTTTGCCTGTCCCAGTATCTCGCGAACATTGGTGTACTTTCCATAATCAGTTGACACAAGCTTTACTTTATTGGCGTTGGCAATCACCTGATTAGCTCTGTTGATTCCCCGGTAATTCACCGTGTACCGGTTAAGTATCCAGTTATTGGATGTATTAAACCTGAAATTAACCAATTCGGCTATCTGGTTTGCCGTGCTTTCATCATTCCCGATCACATCATCCCCACAAGCCTCACCAAATATCCATTCACAATTGTTGTAAAGATTTGACTGCAACAAATCATATACTCCGTTCAAAGCTTCCTGTAACTGGTAAGGAGTACGGTAATAGTCTTCTTTTGAAGAAGCAGCCAGTGGTTCTTCATTCAGAAATTCCGAACATCCGGTTATAAACAACGAGGAAATTATCAGTAAACTCCATTTTAATATATTGTTTTTCATACGTTTAAATATTATTTTTTAGTTGTCGTATGGAACTCTCGATGAACTAATTTAATCAATTATTTCGCCCATGCGAATGATTAAATTAGTTCATGTTCGTTTCATATCCTGATTCTCTTTTTTATAATCCAACTTTTATTCCTGCTGTTATGGTACGAGCCTGTGGATAGTTTCCGTGATCAACCCCCATATACAGGTTATTTGACTCTGAACCTACATTACGACCTACTTCAGGGTCGAAACCATTATATTTAGTAAATGTCAACAAATTATATGCACCCACATAAACGGTTAGCTGATCTAATTTCAGGGTTTTACAAACCTGTTGTGGTACATTATAATTCAATTGTACATTTTTCAACCTTAGATATGACCCGTCTTTCACATAAAAATTAGAAGCCCTGAAATTGCGGGGACGGTCAGCACCATCCAGATCAGGAACGGTACCATTAGGATTGGCAGGGAAGAATGACCTGCTGGCAATATAAGATCCTGCCCAGTGATTCGATCTGATATTGGCATAAACATTTCCCGTACCGTGTGCCGAATTCAAATAGTACTCCATCACATTGAATATCTTATTTCCGGTTTGTCCCTGAAAGAAGAGATTCAAATCAAAATTCGCATATGATACTGATAACGGAATACCTAACACAAAATCAGGATGAGGTGACCCCAGGAAAGTCCTGTCTTCGGCTGTAATACGACCATCGTTGTTTAAATCCTTGAAACGGAAATCACCGGGAAAAGTCAAACCGTCATTTTGTGCACTGGCCTGCACTTCCTCCATGGTATTGAAAATTCCATCAGTTATATATCCGTAGAAATTACCGATAGGACGATTAACTTCTGTTTTTGTTACAAAATCCAGTATTCTGTCTTCTTCCAGATAAGCTCCCCAAACCGGCTCATTCCCTGATCCCAGACTAACAACATTATTCTGTATATACGACACATTAAATCCAAATTCAAACTTAAGTTTATTGATCCTTTCTCTGTAATTCATCTGAAGTTCAATACCTCTGTTACGCACCGACCCGGCATTAATCATAGGAGCATTTACCAAGCCTGCAGAAGCAACCACCGGCACCCGTAACAACATATCCGTTGTGTACTTGTCAAACACTTCAATCGTTGTTGACAGCCTATTGCTAAAAAAATTCATATCCAATCCGATATTGGTGGATTCGGTTTTTTCCCAGCGAATATCAGGATTACCAAGTGTGGTTGATGTAGTGCCCGGATAAACCACATGGTTCCCGGCACCGTAAACATAATTAAACTGGTTGTTTATCAATGTGTACTGAGCATATTCCCCAATGCGGTTATTACCCAATTGTCCCCAGCCTACACGTAGTTTACCCAAACTCAACCAATCGGCAGCACCTTCCATAAATGACTCTCCGGAAAATTTCCAACCCAGTGAAACGGAAGGAAAATATCCCCAACGGTTTGCCGGAGAAAACTTGGAGGAAGCATCTGCTCTAAAATTAAGTTGCACCAGGTATTTGTCAGCATAACTGTAATTCAGCCGGCTTAATAAACCCAGGGCTTTCCAGCGATATTCTGTTTCACGGGCAAGATCTCCGGCGTATCCGGCTGATAAATACCAGAAGTTATCTGTGTTGGCAGAAGTACCTTTTCTAGTCATATCCTGCACATTGAAACTGTAGCCTTCGACAGTATGACCAACAACCCCATTGATACTATGTATTTTATCGTTCCAGTTAAATGAAAGGATATTGTTTAGCTCCCATTTATTGGTTCTTGTCTGATCGATCTCAATGACAGTAAAGTCGGTTGGCATCACGAAATTCTCCTCCAACTTACCAACCTCTGTAAATTGTTTTCTTGAATAAAAATTGGCATATTCTGATACCTTAAACTGATACGTAAGATATTTATTGATTTTAGCTGTCAGTTCAGTATTAATATCAAAGCGGTTATTAGCGGCATCGTTATGATTCCTTGCTATTTGAGCGATAGGATGATTTTCGGAGAAATATCCGGCCGTATTATAGGTAAACACCAACGGACTTTGGTGCAATGCTCGCTTGAGTACTCCATTTTGTCCCTCGGGAACAATTGCGCGGTCATCGTTGGTATATAGCATATTGGTTTGCATACTCAACCATTTGGTCAGCGAATTGGAAAGGTTGATCCTGGTCGAAAAACGCTGATAAGCGGAAGTTTGCACTACCCCGGTTTCATTAAAATAGTTTCCACTGATCATGTACCTGTGTAGTTCGTTCCCTCCCGAGAAAGACAGGTTATATTGTTGTTTTACACCTGTTTGAATAATGGCATCCCACCAACTATCCGGCGAATTTCTTTTAAGAGAGTCGATACGCTGAAATTTGCCTGCGTCATAAACTAACTCACCTGTGGAAGGATCTTTTGAATAATACACTTTACCATCGGCCGAATATGATGTGCGATCTTCAACATAATCGCGCATAACAGCAAAATCCTCAACTCCCATCACTTCAATTTTTCTCCATGGATTAGAGAATCCCACGTAAGAATCAAAGTTTATTTTCAATTTACCGGCAGTTCCTTTTTTCGTGGTTATCAACACCACTCCGTTCGCTCCTCTTGATCCATAAATAGACCCCGAAGCAGCATCTTTCAGTATCTCAATATTGGCAATGTCATTGGGATTGATGTGTTCAATACCATCCACAATAAATCCATCTACAACATACAAAGGATCCGAATCGTTGATTGTTCCTGTTCCACGGATTTTAATGGTTGTTCTAGCTCCCGGAGATCCCGTATTCTGAACAATCTGAACCCCGGCTGCTTTCCCCTGCAAAGCCTGTACGGAAGATGATATAGGTAAGCTGCTGATATCTTCTCCTGCTATGGATGAAATAGAACCGGTTATGTCGCTCTTCCTTTGTACTCCATAGCCGATTACAACCACTTCATCCAACTCCCTGGTTTTTTCAACTAATTTAATTTGCAGTGTACTGTTGGTTGAACCGGCAACCATTGTCTGCGAATCATATCCCAGATAACTGATTTCCAGTGTAGCACCCTGACGGACCTTGATCGTGAATTCTCCATTAAAATCAGTAGTGACACCATTCTCAGTTCCTTTTTCAAGAATTGCCGCACCTACTAGGGGTTCATCTGATTTGCTGTCGACAACAACTCCTGAGATAGTAACCTGAGTCTGCGCTACCAGACCCAGGCTGAATAAAAACGACATGATTGTCGTGATAATGAATTTGTGCTTCATGTAATGTATGATGAGAATATTAAGTTGGCGGTGTCTCATATTGTTCAACTGCTGCGCTTCGACTTAGCTCAACAACCAAGTTACTTTTGAGACAGCCCCCAACCTGTAATATTATTTTACAATTAAGAGATTCCTATAAACTTCCGCTCCGGAATTAGCCAGTACAGTATATACTCCTGCGCTCAAATGTGAGATATCAATCTTATTGTTATTTGGTGAAACAACACGCATCACCTCTTTTCCGGAAATATCGAGAACACGTACAACTTCCACCATTTTTTTAGCTTCAAAACTGAAGAAACCACTCGCCGGATTTGGATATAAACCTAAACCTTTAGGTGTTTCACGCGGATTTTTAACAGATGTTTCCGGATCGAAAACAGGATCCAGCTCTTCAACATCTTTCAACGGATCGTAGTTGGGCTTGCGATAATGGTATCTGAAAAGCGATGGTACCGCTTTACTCGTGAAGACCACATCACCGCCCATATTTCTGAGAGAATGAACAAAATCCTGTCCTTCAACCAGATCCATCACCTTCACAGGAAACTCATCTTTGTGATTTATCCTGAAAAGCTCCCAGGTTTGTGAACCCGCAGGAACAGCATCCTGAGCACGGAAATACATACTTCCGGAGATAACAATACCTTCCCATGCTGCATTATTCCCAATTCCCGGATTTAAATCCGATTGCATTTTTGTTCCTTCTGTAGTTCCATCTGTATAAAATAATTCCAAACCATAATTAACAGGATCGGTAGAACTGGCATCGGTACCAGTTTGGGCTTTCATAAACAGAACACCATCAAACTCACAAAACAAGTCAGGAGTTCCATTTGCAGTACCAGTCGTAGTTGGATTTTTATTCAAATCCGCAACCAATCTTGTTCCTGCTTCAGTCAAATCTGTCGCAATCAGTTCTTGACCGGCCACCGGATCATTTCCTCTGAAATACACCTCCCTTTTATAAACTCTGGCAGTATAAGTTCCAGTACCATGAGGAAGACCATTGGCATTCAACCCCGGTGATAAGTCTTTAATCATATATGTTCCTTCAGGAGTTCCATCACTAACCCAAGGTTCAGACCCATATTCAATTGAATATGCTTTGAAGAATACTTTTTCATTATAGAAATTTGTAAGCCAGTCAACTTGAGCACCTGCTGTTGCACCTGTCTGTTCATTTACAATATTGGTATTAATGTCTTTTAGCATAAAAGTGCCGTCTTCAGTTCCGTCTGTTACCCACAATTCCTCTCCATACTCTTGATCCTTGGAATCAGCTTTAAAGAATACTTTTCTTCCAACACGAGCAAAATAAAGGGCATTATCACTATTCGCGTTGGAACCCGGATGCAACACCTCACATTCTTTCAAAAGATTAGTTCCATCTTCGGTACCATCTGAAATCCACAGCCAACGCTGAACCTTTTCGTTGTAAGTTTCACTGTCAAAATCCTGAGCTGCGAAAATAAATTGAGTCTCATTTAACTGTGTAAAACCAGAAGGATTAGAAGATCCAAAGAAATGTATATCCTTTATCATATAAGTTCCATCCTCGGTACCATCCGAAATCCAGGGTTCAATACCTGTATCTGCATCTGACTGAGCCTGGAAAACAACCTTATCATTGAAACGTTGTATCCACGCAACTCCCGAACTGGTGGGACCCGGAAAAATATCTTTTACCATTTTGGTTCCGGCGACTGTTCCGTCGGTCACCCAAAGTTCTTCACCATGTGCTTCATCCTGAGCAGTAAAAAAGGCTTTGTAACCTTTTTGTTTACTTCCCGCTACAACCAGGTTCTTGGCTTTATCAACAGAGCGGCCGTCTTCTACTGTCACCGTTACTCCTGCTGGAGTCAATATTTCCATGCCTTCAGGTAATATTAGGTCTGAAGCTTTTGCAAATGGAATAAAAAGTGAAACGCATACACTGAGTAGAATAAATTTTCTCATTTTTTTGTGTTTTTAAATGTTTAAAAAATAATTTTAGATGATTTTCCATTGATTGAAATGATGTATAATCCTCTCACCGAAACAGGTATAAAGAGCTGATCACCTGTAGCCTGAGTACTGTTAATCAACATTCCGTGCATATTGAAAACCCGGATTACATCATGCTGTTTAAGATTAAATACTTTCAAGCCGTTGATCTCTTTCATAACAGAGATAGACACATCAGTCTGATTATTGGCTATAGAAGTAGCAGGAGTGTATTCAAAAGCACCCAAATCTCTTACACTCTCTTGAATACCTTGTCCTTGAATGTCTGTTTGTAAAACATATTCCACCGGATCGGCAGGAGCCGGATTAGCAATGGTATTGACCATATAAGAATTGACACCGCCGTTAACAGCAGGAGAAGTGTTTCCAATTTCCAAATAGGGTACTTTGAATGTTGAACCTATCGGATAACCTGATAAGGTAGTGCTTAATTTCAAATCATCCGGGGTCACCGCAACTACTAAATTGTTCATGGCAGCAGCATTGGTTGTAAAGTCGGCACCATCGATGTTGTCACCAATAACATCAATAGTATTATTTTTACCATATTCTACCGGAGCCTTTTGGTTAGCATACAATCCTGCACCGGCAGTACTGAAACTACTTGTAATTATATTATTTGCCATATAGGAAGTATATCTGAATCCCTCCAACAGAACTCCATTTCTTTGCAACGGACTACCAACTGCATCTGTCATGTTATTATTACAAAATGTATTGTTTGTCAGGATAATCGTTTGCATTTTATTGTTTAGATTATTTGCTCCACTTGACAAAGCCAAAGCTGCTCCCAACTGCATTGAAGCGCCACCATGTATCGACTTATTGTCTAAAAACACACAATTTTGAACTGCAAAAGTTGCATCATCATCATCGGTTACACCATCCAATTGTTTATTAAAGTAAATTGCACCTCCTTTGGTGTTACCCGTGTTTTTATAGAATGTTGAATTTTTAATAATTGCATTTGTAGGACCAAATGGGGTATGTCCTGCATCTCCCAGGTTGTGTAAATGACGGACTACAATTGCTCCTCCATAACCCTGTTTAGCAGTCGTTGTAACGGTTGACATGCTGGTGTTTTCCTCAAAAAAACAACGGTCAACAATCACTGTATTCCCGGTAAAGTAAATCGCCCCACCCCAGGTTACAGTAGCAGTCTTAGAGTTGTTGTTCATAAAATAACAATCAGTTATATCCAAATTTGTTTGAGCTCCCATTCTGATGGCAGCGCCACCGGGTATGGTACCGGCTCCCAAATAACCGTTTTGAAATTTGATTTTTTGCAATTCTAATTTTTTACCTGAAGATTGCATTTCTGTAATACCATCTACAAGAGAAACAGCATTGTTTCCATCAAAAATTGTATTTGCAGCATCATCACCAACAATTGTTTGGTTATAAGGCTTGATTACTGCTGTAGAACTAAAAACATAAGTACCCGGAGCAACATGAATCACTGCTCCATCTTCCGAAACCATGGAAGTTGCTTTTGCTAAAGTGGCATAGGGAAACTCCAGAGTTCCCGCATTTGAGTCATCTCCGGTTGGAGAAATGTATATATCTTGTGCTGCGAAGACACCGGATACACACAAACAAAATAAAACTGAAATAGTAATTTTTCTCATCTTTTTATAAATTTTATATGGTTAATAATATAGTTAATAACTCATTCGCCTTTTTTATGGCGGAATATCCGCATACAAAAATATAAAGATAAGAAATAGTTAACGGGTAATTTTGTACGGCTTTAAAGGAGTTATGTTCCGGAAAGGAAAAATAAAGGGGGATAAATTGCTATGTATGAAACACAAATAAAATAAGTTGAGGATAAAATAGAAACAACCTTACTCAGAGTATTGTAACTTTATCGGTAAATCGTTCATTATCTGATGTTTCAATTGTCAGAAAATAAAAACCTGTTGCTAAATCGTTCACGGGAATAATTGCTGAATTATAAATCTCTTTCATCACTTTTCCTTCCGGCGATAAAATCGACAGCTTATGAATATTATCAAAACCGGCAATATTAATTTCTCTGTTGGAGGGCACCGGATACACCTTATATTTTTTCTCTTTTAGTTCAGTTTTATTATTGAGAATGCCTTGTCCGTTCATAACAGCTCTTAGCTGTGTATTGTCAAGCGCTATGTTAAACAAACACAAATCATCAAGTAAACCTTGCCAATTAGCCGTACTCTTTTCGACTTGCCTGTGTTTACCTACATAAAACCCTTGTGTTGAAGATTCAAAAGATTTTGCAGTTACCTCGGTATCAAGTTCACCATTGATGTAAAACCTGAGTTTTGAATTTGCATGGGTGCCAACAATGGCAATATGCGTCCATTGATTACGAGGAACCTGACCAACACTTAGATTACGACTTCCTCCTATAAAAGTGCCCACTTTTAAAACATCGCTCCCATTTGCTCCTGAACCGATACAACTTAGCAGGTAACGTGTAGCTCCTGCACCATTATAGGCCTGATGAAGGATGATATGTTCCGTATGGTGACTTACATCACTTTTGTTTTTAACCCATGCGCACACGGTATAGTCGCTTGTAGCCGGATTCAACAATTCAGCACGGGTTATTTCCAGAAATGTGTCAGGTTCACCCGAAAGCGCCAACGCATTACCATAAACGCCCACCGAATCAGTAGAGAAAAAGTTTTCGTTTTGGGTCGTGTTCTGAAGCTCGATCTTGTTCACACTCCTATCTGTCAAATTCCCATCAAAAGGAAAATGAAAAACAATATTCCCTTCTACCGGTTTTGGAGGCGTATAACTACCCCATGGCCAGGGTAGTATTCCTTTTTGAACAGCCCATTGTTCCCAGCATTCAACCATCTCCCGAACAACATCAGGTCGCGATGAAGCAAGGTTATTCATCTCGGTGGGATCGTCTGATAAATCGTATAGTTCCCATTTCAGATGGTCAGTTTGTAAAAACACCCTGACAGGAATAACTTTGGCCACACATTTCATATCCCCAATACGTATTCCCCTGTTTGCTTCATGCTCCCAATACAGGGTATCACGGTTTAAGGACTGATTTGCGAAAGCCGGAACAAGAGATACTCCCTGCATCGGAGTAATTGCTTTACCCCTAAACGAGGTCGGATATGTCGAACCTGAAACTTCTACTAAAGTAGGCATAATATCTATCAGGTGAGCGGGTTGATGCCGAAGTTCTCCTTTGGCTGATATGCCGGCAGGCCAGTGAGCAATAAACGAGGTACGAATCCCGCCTTCATGAATATAATGTTTGTATTCTTTATAAGGGGTATTTTGAGCATTTGCCCATCCTCCGCCACAATGAATGTAAGACATCGCACTACCAATTTTCCCTGTTCCGGAATTCCGGCCCAATCCATCAGCCGGACCTTCAGCATTACCTCCATTATCGGATAGAAAAAGAATGAGCGTATTGTCATAAACACCTTTTTCTTTCAATGTTTTAATCACACGCCCGATACTCTGATCCATGATATCGACACAGGCTGCATAAGTTGCCATGATTGAATCATGTTGGGCTTGCTGTAAAGGGGTAAGTGAACTCCATTTTTTGAAATTCGGATCATCGGGAGTTAATATATACTTATCATCTATTAAACCCATCGACTTCTGACGGGCATAACGCTCTTTTCGTAATTCACTCCAACCGTTTTTATAGCGACCAATGTATTTATTTACAACTGAATCGGGGGCTGCCAAGGGGAAATGAGGAGCATTAAACGGCAAATACAAAAAGAAAGGTTTATTGTCTTGTATGGCTTCATTGATGTATTTAATTCCCCATTCTGCCCATTTATAGGTTGAATACCAATTTTTTCCATCATCGGTGCCCCGTATGTCAGTTGCAACACCATCAATTCTAATTTTATGAACACCGTTATTGTCGGTTAAGTAGTAAAAACCTTGACCTTCATAACTACGATCAAATCCACGGGCAGTCGGAATTGTTGTCGGTCTGTTTCCCACATGCCATTTGCCACTTTGTGCAGTAAAATATCCGGCACTCTTAAGTACTTCTGCAAAGGTTACAGCATTATCTGACAGGAATCCCTGATAACTATTAGATCCTTCAATAGAATGTGTCGTTCCCGCCATCCAGCCCATACCTGCCTGATGTGGATGAAGACCGGTTATTAGAGATGCACGTGTTGGGCAACTTCTTGCAGAGTTGTAAAACTGAGTAAACCTGAGTCCATTGGCTGCTAAGGTATCAAGATTTGGAGTGTTAATTTCACTCCCATAACAACCTAAGTCAGAATATCCCATATCATCAGCAAGAATTACGATAATATTGGGCTTTTGCGTTTGTGCAGCAACCTGAAACGTACATACCAGAGATGTAAAAATAAGAAGTTCACGATTTCTTTTCATACGTTTAAATTATATTTTTTTCAAACTTAAAAAGACACTTAACGGACAAAGTTATAACTTTTTGCTATTTATATTCAGAGTGTAATGAAATAAAATTAACTGACTAAATTATTAATAAAGTCCAAAATCCTTTTGTACAAATGAAACCATAAGATGTAAAGATGTGATTGAAAAAACATTCGTCTTATATTACCGAACAAAATTACTTACTTTTGTAAATTCGTCGCTGATTATTATTTTTGCTCTGAATAATTTCATAAACTAAAAATAATCTGTCATGAACAAATATACATTAACCCTATTGTCGGTTGCGAGTATCGCTTTTTTATCACTCTTCAACGTTTCATTGGCAAAGGCGCAGCAGGGCGAAGAGATTTTTTTTGCCGACCCCACGATTTTCACTGAAAACGGGAAATATTACCTCACCGGAACCAGAAACAAAGCGCCACTGGGATTTTCCGTGCTTGAATCAACTAACCTGACTGACTGGGAAACCACATCAGATAAAGGTGTACACATGTTACTGGAACCAGGAAAAGATGTCTTTGGAGAAAAAGGTTTCTGGGCACCACAAATACTAAAAGATAAAGGAAAGTATTTTTTGACTTATACAGCCAATGAACAAGTAGTTATTGCTTCCTCAAATACACTTACCGGAAGGTATAGTCAAACAGTTGCCGAACCAATTGATGGAAGTAAAAAAAATATTGACTCATACATTTTTAAAGACGATGATGGTAAATACTATCTGTATCATGTACGTTTCAACAGGGGAAATTTTCTTTGGGTTGCCGAGTTCGATTTTAAAGCCGGCAAAATTAAACCTGAAACATTAAAACAATGTTTCTCAAATACAGACCCCTGGGAAACTACCCCCAATTATAAATCCGACCCCATCATGGAAGGTCCGACTGTTATCAAATTAAATGGAATCTATTATTTGTTTTACAGTGCCAATCACTTTATGAACATAGATTATGCAGTAGGTTATGCCACCGCCACTTCTCCTTATGGTCCCTGGAAAAAACATCCCAATAATCCGATTATCCACCGCTCCATAGTTGGAGAAAACGGCTCCGGACATGGCGATATTTTTTATGATAATAAGAACCAACCTTATTATGTGTATCACGTTCATTATTCTGATACTCAAGTAACGCCTCGCCGCACAAGAATAGTACCTCTGGAATTTACTTCAGACCCCAATTCAACTGATAACATTTATAGTATAACTGTAAAAAGTGACCAGGTTATCAAACCTGTGTATAAATAGCTGTAAATGTATCCCAAGGCGTTACGGTGGGCTTATATATGTTGGCGGTGTCTCAAAACAAATATTCCTCTTACCGAAATAAGAGCTTAAACGCCTCGTTTTCAATCTTCAGCAAATAAAAACCTTTTTCAAACAAGCTGATGGACATAGAATTACTATCAGCTTGTTTTTGATATAAAAGCTTCCCGCTTATATCATATAAAGCAATCTGTTCGTCTTTATTGATTCCGGCAATGTCAATGCTGTGAGCGGTAGTGTGAATTACCCATGAGTTTTTGTGTAGTTGATACGTATTGAAGGTCCTGCTATCAAATTCATAAGCACCTATATCGATTTGGTTACCGGAAATCCGTTTGCTGCCGGCTAAATCAAATTCAATATTGCCAATAAGATTGGCATTCCCCGCATCTATGCAGAGCGATCCTTCTGCAAGCTGGTAAGAAGCAGCTTCCACGGTTTCCCATTCAGCAGCGTTTTGGGCATAACCGATAAGGGTTGCCGGAGAAACAAATTGAGGGGTGGTGTCACGCGTCAACGTGATGTGGAAAATATCGTCTCCATCCTTGAATTTATTACTTGTGCTCTCAATGGCAGAATTTTTAGAAAGAACAGTACCTCCGCCATCGATATTATCATTCTGCCCATAACTGTTGAAGGTAGAAGTCCCGTACAAATTATTATATGCTACAGTATTAATCAATGTGAGGTTTGAGGTGTTATTGCCCAATCCAAATGCTCCTCCGGGCTTTGTGGATTGATTGTTGGCAAATGTACAATTAATGATAGTAGCAGTTGTACCTCCTCCTACTTGTACCGCTCCTCCGTTACCGGATGAAGTATTATTTACAAAAAGGCTGTTCTCTATCCTGATATTTCCGGAGTGACAATGAATAGCTGCACCGTTTTTGGCATTTTGTGTTCTGTTGTTGCGAAAGATGCAATTCCGAATGGTAGCTCCATTGGCTAAAATCATGGCTCCACCATTGCCGTTTCCATTAGCTCCGCTCTGATTCAAACCGTTTTGCACAATCACCCCATCCAACACACTGGTGGATACTGCACTCAAGTTATCATTCCTCAGAGGAGATACACTGTTATTCCCATCAAAAATGGTTTGATTGACATGCCAGTCTCTTTCAGCCAATTTTGTTTCAGTGCCGGCAAAACCTCCGTAAATCACCAGATTATCAAAATTAAGAGAGGTAGTGCTCACACTGTAAATACCTGCTTTCATCCAGATTTTAGTACCTGCATTTTGTTGTGAAAGCGTTATGGCATGTTCAATAGTAGTAGCATTATCCCACGAAGACCCGTCAGCACTTGCATCTCCATCAGCAGCAACACGCACAATATTATCGGCAAATTCCCGGAATGAGTTCTCAAACCAATCTATTAACATGGGCTTCAAACGATTCACAACCTCCGGATTGGAAAAGGCAACATTGGTTTTTTCCAAAAAATCCGTTTTCATATTGTATAACTCTACGTTGGAACCGTCAGCATTGACCAAAAGTTTCCAATCTCCATCACGCACAGCCAAATGCGGGCTTACACGATTTGCAAGATGAATCCCAAATTCCCAAAACAATGGATTTGTTCTTTCAGCCGCCTCACTTGCTCCTAACAGCACTTGACTCATATCTTCACCGTCAATGGGATATTTTGTCGGCAATTCCGTTCCGGTTATGGCACAGAAAGAAGGAAATAAATCCACGGAACATAAAACCGAACTATCATTTACTCTTCCTGCCGGAACAGTTCCGGGCCAACGAACAATAAAAGGCATGCGTATTCCACCTTCATACAAGGTAGCTTTTCGTCCGCGTAAATCATCGGTTCTTTTGCCGCTAAAAGCAGGTGCAGGACCGTTGTCGCTGGTAAATACCACCATGGTATTCTCATCTATTCCCAAGTCTTTAAGCCCTTGCATCAAACGCCCGATCTGCACATCCAACTCAGCCAGTACTTCCGTAAAATTCACTTCAGATTCTCTTCCTTTTCCGCTATCATCTTCATAAACCCAGGGGGTATGAACATCATCCGGTCATAAATTAATAAAACAGGGTTGTTCAGGGTGACGCGACAAAAAATCCAAGGTTTTGTCCACAAAGTAAGCGGTACGATCCCAGCGTTTAATTTCATCTGTGTTCGCCCATATCCAATTGGTAGATGTTAATTTGGGGTCAGGGTCAGGACTCTCATAAGTAGAGACATATTCATCAAAGCCGTAATTTAAAATGGATGGTGCATTTGTCACATCACGACCGCCACCCATATGCCATTTTCCAAAATGCCCTGTAGCATAACCATTGGATTTCAGCGTACGCGCCATGGATGGAGCATGATCTAACAAATAATCATTGGATTGATTTCTTGCGTTAGATGCACGGTCATTCAAAAAAGTAGTAATCCCCCATCTGGTAGGGAACATCCCTGAAGTAACTCCTACCCGGGAAGGTGAACTAATCGGACAGGCAGTATAATACTGTGTAAATCGAATCCCCTCACCGGCAAGCTGATCAATGTTGGGAGTGGGTGCATAATCGCCACCGTAACATGTCAGGTCGGAATATCCCATATCATCAATATAAATTAAAATGATATTTGGCTTTTCAACAGTCTGAGCAGTTAATCCGGAAGCCATTAAAATAGGCAATGCTGCTAATTTCTTCATAATCACATAACTAAAATTAAATTTTATTTCGGAATGATTTTATACGATTTGATGAGGCAAAGCTAATAAAAATATTCCACCTGCTGCATTTGTTAGGCATCTCTGCCTGCCGGGAATATTCAGTCAGGCAGAAATGGGAAATCGCAGAAAAACATTTATTGTTATTATTCAGTTTGAATCCAAAGGGTTTTCCCACGCTGCAATTGCCGGTGCAGAATAAACCATCCGTCAACAACCTGATTGTCATAGGTGATTCGGGTAATTTTTTGTCCATTACCTTTTTTTCGTATGATGAAAACTTTATCACCCAAGTTAAATTTCACCTTATCAAACAAGGGAACAGTAATGATGTATTCCGGATCAGCCGGAGAATAAGTGTACAACCCGATGGCATTGAAAACATACCAGGCCGACATTTCACCGGCATCATCCATGCCCGAATAGGCTAATTTTTCAGCCCCCATGTCGTAAAAGCGATCCATGATGCTATCCAGGATTACCTGGGCTTTTTCCTGCTTGTGAATAAAATAATAGGTATATGGGACATGATGATCGGGCTGGTTGCCATGGCAATAATTCCCGATAAATCCGGTCATATTATGTGCTTCATACCCCTGCCAGGGAACGGTAAACAAAGAATCTAATTTCAACTCCACAGCTTCATGACCCGGATATAAGTCTATCATACCTTGTGGATCGTGCGGAGCAAAAAACAGCGATTGCCAGGCATTGGCTTCACGGTACATATACGCATAGTAGGGATGATATGGATCAAAATCCTGTATCCAGGTTCCATCGGCAATTTTACCCCGCCAGAAACCGGTACCCGGGTCAAACAAATTTTTATAATTGCCGGTCCTGCTCATCAGCAATTCATAATTTGCTTCATCACCCAGCTCACGAGCCAACAATGCCGTGGCATAATCATCATAAGCATACTCAACCGTTTTGGTAACGGCTGCTTTATATTCATCCCAGACAGGCACATTGACCGTATCTTTTTCAGCTATCCATCCTTGATCAATATATTCTTGCAGATAGGGTCTGCCTCCTCTTCCCGGCACCGTTGCATTTTTTAATAAAAGTCGATAGGCACGCTCCGGATCATAATCCCTAATACCTCTCAGATAACTTCCTGCCACAAACACAGAAGCATGGTCGCCATGAAAGAAAGTAGGCATATAACCATTCCTCTTCTCACCCATATCAATGATGGATTTAATGACATCATTGGTGACTTCCGGCGATATCATACCCAACAAAACTAATTTATTGCGGTAATCATCCCAGAATGATGGTTGCGTGTAATAATGATGTCCATAATTGACGATTTGCCCCCTGGCATCCATGTAGTCATAATTCACATCACTTCTTAGGGCAGGCCACAAAAACGAGCGATACAAGCAAGAATAGAACAGTCCTTTTTGCCTTTTCGTTCCTCCTTCCACCTGAATGTTCGATAGTAACTCATTCCATGTTTTATCAGCCTCAGCATACACTTGTTGAAAATTCTTGCCTTGCATTTCCTGTTCATAATTCATCTGAGCATTCTCCGTACTGGTAAATGAAAATCCGATTTTCAACTCTAAGGGCTTATTGTCTGCCCTGTTCTCAAAACTGATCACTGAAACTTGATGCTTGTCGTCTTTCACCTGAGCAAGTTCCAGAATCTTGTAATTAGAGACTGCGTAAAAGCACAATTTACCTTCTGCATGCTGAAAACCTGTAAATACCGAATCATTGATCTGTTGTATATCCCAGGCTCTCACACGATTGTTGGAACGTGTAATATCCACGATCAATTTTTTGGCTTCATCATTTGAAAAGGTATATTGATGATATGCACATCTCAAAGTAGAAGTTAAGGTTACATTGATCCCGTATCTTTCCAGATAGACCTGATAGTAACCGGGAGCAGCCGATTCATTATCATGGCTGTATGTTGAAGCATAGTCGCCGGGATTAATTGCACCTGTAGCAGGCAATATGGGTAAATGCAACAAATTCCAATGTCCTTTGTTGGTATGTGAAAAACCATAAATAACCGAATCTTCATACTGATATCCGGCACCACTTCTGAATTGCGTAACAGGACTTACCTGCACCATGGCATTAGGCAGAGATGATCCGGGAAACACTTCAGCTCCCCAGGTTCTTTCTGACCAGGTACGGACATATCCGAGATCTTCCGGCTCCCATAAGGTAGCTGTGCCTAAAAGAGGATTGACATACCGGGTTAATTTTTTATCTGTATTACAAGAAACTGCTGACAAAACAATTATGAACATTAAATAAAGACCGGTTTTCTTCATAATAATAAAATGATAATTTATGAATTAATTGATTTGATTGACTAAGTTTATCCAACTGCTTATTTTTAATCTATTTTTCTAAGCATGTCTACCAGCCTTAAATGTAGCGTGCTAAGACATCGCCATCAAGCTTTCTCCCATTGTTCTCGTAACAGATCAACAGAAGCACGAACGGTAGCATCGCGGTCTTCACCTTTCAGTCCGCACTCGTAACTGACAAACTTATCATAGTTTATCATTTTCAAGGCTTTGAAGCCATCAATATAATTATCGGCATCACCGTCTTCTCCCGGCATCGCCCTGCGTTTGCGACTGGCTATATGCATGTGTTGTATGTACGCTCCTCCGGAAAGGATGGCACCCATATCCGAAGTTTCCTCGTGGGTCATGTGCCAAAAATCACCCATGCAACGTACTCCGTCATTATTGATATCCCGACAAATGGAAGCAGCATCAGCTACTTGACGCAGATAAAAAGCTTCTCCTCTCATCAGAGGTTCTAAAATCACAGTAGTGTTGTGCTGTTTGGCAAAATCACCTAAGATATTAAACTGTTCGCAAAGGAAATCCCTTGTCTCGCGGGTATGAGGCAAAGCAGGTTTCTGCCTATTAAAAGCAGGAACAATGATCACCCCTACAGATTGTAATGCTCCGGCAGCCTCAATGATTTCTTTCATCGAATCTATGCATTCCTGTCGAACACTTTCTTCAGTGGAAAGAATAAAGCCGCTAAATCCTGCACAAATTGCAGAAACTTGAATATTTCTTCCCTTCAATGCATCCTGAATTTCTTTCACCCTGTCTTTCAATCCGCGTCCACCCGGTTCAAAGCCTACTACACCCAGTTCTTCCATAAAATCAAACTTCTGATGCAGATTGTCACCCGGTGCAATACCTTCTTGAAATGCAAGCTTAAGCTTGGTTTTGTTTGCTCCGGCAATTTTTCCTTTCGTACCTGTACAAGCTCCTAACACAGGGGTACTTGCAACAGCAGCTAAAGCTGCACCGGACACGGATACTTTTAGAAAATTTCTTCTGTCAATTGTCATGTCTTTATTAATTTATGGTTCATAATACTTATTGTCCCGGAACCGGCACTACAAAATTTTTCATATCTACATTCCCCAGTGTCAAATCCTTCAAGATATAATCCAAAGGAGATGCAACCATTTCATCCCAAGTCACAGCTTTTCCCGTATAAGCCGATTCACGTCCCATGATAGCAGCCATATTGGAAACGGCAGTCTCAGAAGCTTGTTCGATGGCCATATTTTTCCTGATGGAATTCACCAGGTTCACATGTTCCAATACATAAGGATTATTTTGTTTGAAAGTTGCATCTTGTGCTTCATGATCATATTCCCATACGACATTCCCTGCGAGGTCTCTGATGATGTGTTTGCCTCCCTCGGAAGACCAGGATCCTTTTGTGCCTTGTATAAATTCACCTACGTAGTTTTCACAACCATTGATTTGCCGGCACATGCTGTGTAAATGCACACCATTTTCCATCGTGAAATCAACACTAAAATTATCAAATTGATCACCTGTAATTCTTCTCTGGCGTGATCCAAAACCGACGGCTTTAACCGGTTTTAATCCCGAAAACCAGGTAAACACATCTATATTGTGTGAGTGTTGTTCCACAATATGGTCGCCCGACAGCCATTTCCAGTTTACCCAGTCTCTGATCATCCACTCCATGTCTGTCCATCCTTTTTGGCGCTCACGATACCACAGCATGGACTGATTCCAGTAAACAGTACCGCTCACAATCTCACCTATATAGCCCTGCATAATTTTTTTATGGGACTCTACATAGCTTCTATCGTGATGTCTTTGTGTTCCGGTTACCACTTTTAAGTTTTTTGCCTGTGCCTGGCGAGCAGCCGCAACAATAGTGCGATATCCTGCCGGATCAATACAAATCGGTTTTTCTAAAAATGCGTGTTTGCCTTTTTCTACAGCATATTTAAAATGCTCCGGCCGAAAAACCGGGGGACAACAATCAATCAGCACATCAATTCCGCTATCAATAACTTTCTGATAGGCATCAAATCCAACAAATCTGTTTTCGGCAGGAATTTCTATTCCAAAGTCTTTTTTTAAACCCTTTGCCAATTTGTCCACTTTTTCTTGAAACACATCTCCAAGGGCTACAATAGTTACATCATCGGCAGCATTCATCCAGTTATGTGCAGCACCTGATCCCCTGCCACCACAACCAACCACACCGGCTCTTAATGTTTTTCCACTACCCGCCTGGTCCGGCAAGTCGGGTACGTAAAATGTACCTTCTTCCTTTAATGGAACATACTTTATTTTTTTGTCGCTACAAGAAGAGAGGATACCGGCTCCGCTTGTGATACCCAGTGTTCCCGCTGCTCCCAACACAACCGATCCCTTTAAGAATGATCTGCGACTGAAAGCATTTTTTTGATTATCTTTTTTACTTTGCATCATTACAGTGTATTTTAAATTGTTTATTATTTGATTTTTCTATAAAACTGAATCCGCTTCACAAACTACCCTGAAACCAATTGCTTTGAAATCCGAATACCACCAAATACTTTTAGGCTGTTGAGGGTCTGTTCTGAGCCATTCATCGTGCCTGGTATGATCGCGACCGGCACAACGCAAATCTTTGGCATCCGAATAATAATTTCCACCCCTGATGACCCATTCTTCCCCTGTGGTATGAACAGGGTCTATAACCCGGTAAGCTGTTTTCTGATAGGCTGATGCCTCAAATTTATCCATGCAGTATTCCGAAACATTGCCCAACATGTTTTTCAACCCGAAAGGATTGGCTTTGACCGCAGAAGGTTCTTGCGTGCGGGCATTGCTGTTCTCACCATATATGACATAAGAGGCAATTACATCAGTATCAGCAGGAAATATTTTCCTCAGGAAGCCTTGATTTGAAAATTGCCTGGGTTTTCCCTCAAAAAAATAAGGAGTATCTGTTCCTCCCCGGGCGGCATATTCCCACTCAGCTTCAGTGGGTAAGCGATATTTTTTACCGGTCTTTAAAGACAACCATTGGCAAAAAGTTTCTGCCGCATAATGGGTCATCGTAATTGCCGGTCGTTGTCCCAAACCCCATCCCTGATCAGGAAAACCAAAAGGAGCCGTAGGTCCAGAGATTCCGTCAACATCAGGATTGCTGCTGTTGTTGGCATATACCTGTTCCGGCAGAGTACGCCCCTCACTCATTGTAGCGGCATAAAACGCCCAATACAAATCCCAGCTTGTTTCAACTTCAGCCATAAAAAACCTGCTGACTGTTACTTCTCGTACCGGACCCTCCGAATCACTGCGGAAAGATTCATTTTCAGGACTTCCCATCAAAAATGTTCCTTCAGGAACAGCTATCATTTTAAATGAATAAGGTGTACCCGGTAATTGCTCAACAAAATCTGCAAAAGCATCTACTTTCGTCGCTTCTTTGTAAAAAAGCGAACTATCTGTTATTTGTAGCTGAGGAATTCCTGTCATCTGTTTGTGACTATAATAAGGGTCATAATGCCCTACATCCAGGTGACAACTGATGCATTGCAGGTTTAAAGCCTTTTCGTTGTCTTCATAATGTAAGTGAGCTATGATTGCTTCATCCGTGACCCCTTCGGGGAAAAGATTATGGTGACAGTTTTTGCAGGATTCGTTAGGGATATATTTCACTGCATTTTCCAACTGTGACTTTTCATCCCAGTTAAGATCAGCACTATCCTTGGTCAGATAACCCCACACATCTTTTAAGCCCAACTTGGCTTTGGCTGTATAATGATCCCAGGTGTTTTCTACAGGCGGCAAATGACAATCCACGCAACTCACTTTGGTTCCGCTTTTGTTATTCATGTGCACCGATTGCTTCCAGCTTTCTTCCACATGCGGATGTACATGGCAGAGCATACATGATTCATCGGTAGAAAAATACACAGCAGTTTGATACAAAGAAGCAGCTATGGCGAGACCGATCACGCAGCCGACAAATAACACAAAAGAGGTTCGTTTGTAAAAAGCTCTTTTTTTGTCTTTCTTCGTAATGGAATTGTCTGCTTGCATCTATGTTTTTCTATGATTATATAAATTCGTTATTTAAAATCACTCTCCCCCAAATTCCATTAAATAAGCTTTGATAAAGGCATCCAAATCACCATCCATCACAGCATTAACATTGGATGTTTGGTAGTTGGTACGATGGTCTTTCACGCGCCTGTCGTCAAACACATAGCTGCGAATTTGAGAACCCCACTCAATTTTTCGCTTGCCGGCTTCTATTTTAGCTGTTTCGGCACGGCGCTTTTCCAATTCCAATTCGTAAAGCTGCGATTTGAGCATGCGCATGGCATTGTCTTTATTACCGGATTGCGAACGACCTTCAGTGTTTTCAATGACGATTTCATCAGGTTGATCGGTTACAGGGTTTTTAAATTTATAATGCAAACGCACACCGGTTTCAACCTTGTTGACGTTTTGTCCACCTGCACCGCTTGAGCGGAAAGTATCCCAGGAAAGATTCGCCGGATTGATTTCTATCTCTATGGAATCATCTACCAAAGGTGTTACGAAAACGGAGGTGAAAGAAGTCATGCGCTTGCCTTGTGCATTGAAAGGAGAAACGCGCACCAGGCGATGTACGCCGTTCTCCGACTTCAGGTAACCATATGCCATTTCACCCTGAATCTGGGCAGTAACCGATTTGATGCCGGCCTCATCACCATCCAAATAGTTGGTTACTTCTAATTTATATCCTTGTCGCTCCACCCAACGCTGGTACATGCGAAAAAGCATCTCCGCCCAATCCTGGGCTTCAGTACCTCCCGCACCGGCAACAATTTTCAAGATTGCCCCCATTTTATCTTCTTCTTTGGAAAGCATGTTTTTCATTTCCAAAGCTTCAACTAATGTCAGCGCATGTTCGTAAGCCCCATCCAATTCCTCTTCGGTCATGACTTCCTCTTTAAAGAAATCAAAAGCCAACTGAAGCTCTTCCACTGCCTTTTCTACCTCATCATATCCCTCAACCCAATTGCGAAGTTCTTTAATTTTACGCATTTGAACCTCGGCAACCTTGGCATCATCCCAAAAGTCGGGTGCATGCGTAACCAGTTCTTCTTCTTTTATCTGTGCTCTTTTGACATCAATGTCAAAGAAACCTCCTCAGCGCATCCCGGCGCTCCAACAGGTCTTTAAGTTGGTCTTGTGTAATCATCTAATTGTTAATATATTTTGTTAATTTAGTTGTTGGTTAGAATTTCATACCTACTACGACTCCCGGAACAAATACCATTAAAAATCCCACTACAAATCCTGCCAAGGTTTGGGAGGGCGTATGGGCTTTCAGTTCCAGGCGTGAAAGCGCCGTCAATCCAACGGAAACGAGTACCAATATCAGCAACCAAACAGGGTTCGTTCCCATCACGTAACAATAACTGAAAATACCTCCTGCCAAACCACCTACTCCCGAAAGATGCGCACTGATTTTCCACCTGAAATTTATCAAGGTAATGATGACGATGGAAGCTGTTGCCCCTATTGCCATGGCAACGATAAAAAGCGGCATCTGCAATACCCGCAACAAAAAAACCGTCCAGAAAGAATAGGCAAGTAAAGCAAATAAATAAGGAAGAGTTCGTTGTTCTCTCTCAGAAATATAAAGGTCTTTGATGTAGCCTCTCCGCATAAATACCAGGATGGGAATAGCCGGTAGCAATGCAGTAAACACGAAGGTACTGCCAATGGCAAGCCAGGTTGAAGCATTCATAAAAACAGGCTTTCCGATGGAAAGCAAAAATAATGAAATGCCCAAAGTGGGCATCAACAAAGGCTGAAAAATGAAAGAGATAATATTGTGAAAAAGTTTCATCGAATGCTATTGGATTATTGTGTGCTACACTATAAATCAAACAAAATGCTACAGTTCTTTACGCAAGCGTGAAACCGGTATATTCAACTGTTCGCGGTACTTGGCAACGGTTCTGCGGGCAATGTTGTAACCTTTGGTTTTCAACAATGCTGCCAATGCCTCGTCATTTAATGGTTTTGATTTATCTTCCTGATCAACACACTCTTGTAAGATTTTTTTAATTTCCCGGGTAGACACCTCTTCTCCTGAATCAGTAGTCATGGATTCGGAAAAGAAATATTTAATCGGATAAACACCAAATTCGGTCTGCACATATTTGCTGTTACTAACCCTTGAAATGGTGGAAATATCATATCCTGTCATATCGGCAATATCTTTCAAAATCATGGGCTTCAGATACACATCATCGCCTTCCAGAAAAAATTCATACTGGTAGTTGACTATAGCCTGCATGGTAGTCAACAGCGTTTCCTGTCTTTGTTTGATAGCATCTATAAACCATCGTGCCGAGTCAACTTTCTGCTTAGCAAACATCACTGCATCTTTCAGCTTTTTGTCTTCACGCGCTGACTTATTATCCTGATACTTGCGGAACAATTCATTATAGGTCCGATTAACCCGCAACTCGGGGATATTGCTGTTATTCAGATGTACCACAAATTTATCGTCTTCACGCTCCAATATAAAATCGGGCACAATGACCGACATGGACTTTTCCATCAAATCACCGCCCCAGGCATTTCCGGGTTTGGGATTCAAGCGAGTGATTTCTGAAATAACATCCCGCAGTTCGTCTTCATCAATATCCAAAGCCTTTTGGATTTTTCCGTAATGTTTTCTGGAAAATTCCTCAAAATAATTATTGACAACCTCAAGCGCAAGAGCGACTGTCGGATTACCACTCTTTCTTTCTAATTGAAGTCTCAGACATTCCTGTAAAGTGAAAGCCCCCACACCCGCAGGATCAAATTTTTGTACCACAGACACAATCTTCGAGACCTCTTCTTCAGTAGTAACTATCCCTGCATAAAAAACAATATCGTCAACTATTGCTTCAACGGAGCGACTCAAATAGCCTCCGTCATCAATATTGCCGATTACGTACTCACCGAGCTGACGCTCGTGTTCTGTCAACTTCTGCCAGCCCAATTGTTCTCTTAAATAATCATGAAAAGTTGTGCCGATGGAAAAGGGTATATCTTCTCTCTTATCGTCTTTGGATACATTGTTCGTCCTTAATCTGTAATCCGGAATGTCGTCATCACTCATGTACTCCTCCAAGTCTATCTCGTCTTTTCCGGCGTCATCATTCAAATCGTCATTCAAATCATCCTCTTCGAAATTATCCTCTTCAAAATTATCTTCTTTGTCCGCTTCGTCCCTGCCCTCCTCTAAAGCCGGATTTTCTTCCAACTCCTGACGAATGCGTTCTTCCATCTCCAATGTTGGAATTTCAAGCATTTTAATCACCTGGATCTGTGCAGGTGAAAGCCTTTGTTGTAATTTTTGTTCTAAAGTTTGCCGTAACATACCAGCTTCATTCGGATTAATGCCGCAAAGTTAATGAAAAATGAGGAAAGTTGAATATTTGTTTTGAGGCAGCTCTATAAATTTAATTGTATAGTTGAGTTGTGCGTGATTTAACTATTCATATTCATGGCCGACTCAATTCTGTTAGTCAACTCTATAAAGGTCTGAACATCCAACTGTTCGGGCCTCTTATCAAATAAAGGATCTGCATACAAGGGTGATTCCGGACCGACAAGAGGTTTTAGAGAATTTCTAAGCATTTTCCGACGTTGATTGAAGGCTGTTTTAACCACCGTTTTAAAAAGTTTTTCATCGCAACCTAATCGGCAAACTTCATTGCGGGACAAACGAATAACCGCAGATTTCACTTTTGGTGGCGGATCAAATACTTGTTCAGAAACGGTAAACAAATATTCGATGTGATAAAATGCCTGTAAAAGCACCGACAATATCCCGTATGTTTTGTTGCCGGACTGAGCTGCTATGCGTTCAGCTACTTCCTTCTGAACCATGCCAACGACCAATGGTATTTGATCGCGATGTTCCAATACTTTGAAAAATATCTGCGAAGAAATATTATAAGGAAAGTTCCCGATAAGATTGAATGCATCATGACCGAAATATTTATGTACATCAACTTTTAAAAAATCCGCTCCAATCAACTTTAGTTGCGGATAATGTTCCTCCAAAAAGGCAACGGACTCACTGTCCACTTCAACAGCGGTAAGTTCGACTAAAGGATTCTGCAAAAGAAATTGAGTCAACACTCCTGTACCGGGACCAACTTCCAGCACAGGTGTTGGTGATGTAACTTGCAAACTATCAACTATGCGTTGTGCAATTTGCATGTCTTTTAAAAAATGCTGTCCCAAATTTTTTTTTGCTTTTACGTAACCCATATTAACCTTGAGTTCAGAGCATGAATTCAATTTCAAGTAGGAAAATCATCTAATATTTCCGGCTCTTAATTTTGGTAAAAACACAGATAATACACTATCTTTGTCGTTTCCCATTACTTTTTTATACACACAAAAGTAGATAAATTTGAACAAACACCATCAGCATGCGTAAGTTTTTACAAAAGATAGGAGGTGCAATTCGTAAATTTGTTGATTTCTTCTATCCTCCTTTTAAAAAATTCATGCCTATCGAGTTTTTTAGGTACGGCGTTACCGGTGTTGCTAATTTGCTGTTTGACTGGATATTGTTTTTTTGCTTCTTTCACTTTGTGCTCCAAAAACAAATGTTACACCTGGGTTTTGTAACCCTAAGCTCGCACATTGCAGCTTTGGCACTTACTTTTCCCATCAGTTTTTTATCCGGTTTTTTGCTACAGAAATATGTCACTTTCACTACTTCCCACTTGGCAGGAAAAGAACAAATTGTACGTTATGCCCTGGTAGTCGTGCTGAATCTGCTGATCAATTATTTCGGATTGAAGCTGTTTGTAGATGGTTTCGGATGGTTTCCGACGCCTTCCAAAATGCTGATTACTACTATTGCTGTATGTGTGAGTTACATATCGCAAAAGAAATTTACTTTTAAGTAAAAAAGTGTATCACATTCAGTTTTAGGTGTTTTTTGGCTCACCAGCTGAGGTCGGTGATTGAACTCGGACCACGCGACCCCGGAACTCGAAACAGAGAATATTTTATTCCCCGACAAACTTTTGTACGAATTAAATATTATGGGCAATTATTCTGCAGCAATAAGTTTCTCACAATATCAGGTTTATTAGTCGTAATACACGACACTTTATCCATCAACTGCAACACTTCTGCGGGATCATCAACTGTCCATACCATTAAATCAAGATTTTCCTGTTTGACTTTATCTGCCAATTCCTTTGTTATCAATCTCTTGTGTAAATTCAATCCCTCGAAACCATGTTTTTTACAAAGTGCTATCAATTCGTCCTCAATATGCTCTTCTGATGATAAATAATAACAAGGTGTTTGCGGCAAATACTTTTTCGATTCTATCAATGGCTCATGTCCGAATGATATGATGATGGCATCTTTGGCTCTACCGGTTCTTTTTAATAAATCACTCAACATTGGAAAAACATTGGCTGCCTCTCCAGCTTCGTCATAGCATTTGATTTCTATAACAATCTGTTTTCCGGCAGGAACCAACTCCAATGCCTCATAAACAAAGGGTATTTTTTCTCCGTTATGCAGTCTGAGTGCCCTCAATTGTTTTGAATCGGATTCCGGCACAACAAGATTTTCATTGCAAGTCCTTTCGGTAGTTCTGTCGTGCAAGATCACCAAAGAGTCATCTGTGGTTTTCCAAATATCCATTTCTATGGCATCCGATTTCATTTCAAAGCCAAGCTTAAAAGCTTCCAAGCTATTTTCTAATGCATAAGCCGAGGCACCTCTATGGGCCGCGACTTTTACCTGAGCATTGATTAATAAAGCCGGCGCAGTTAAAAGTAAAGATAAAATGTATTTCATACGATTAAATTTATTGAACTTGAGGCTTTGCCCCAAACCCTACTTCATTTTTTTGTCTTGATACAAAAAAACGAAGCAAAAAAAAATCAAGACTGTGCCTGCTTCGCTCAAAAAACTTACGCTCAATTGACTAAATCGTTCAAACTCGCTGCTGCGCAGCTCAAACATGAACGATTCTTTACGTCAATCTCACTTGTTTTTTGGCTCACCAGTCAAGGTCGGTCGCGTCCTGCAACGTAACCCCGAAGTTCACGTAAATCCGTTCAATCCGCATCATCCGTGTGCTGCTTCTCACTTGTTTTTTCGCTCACCGGACGAGGTCGATTTGCAAGTAACACAATGTAAGTAAAAAGTACAAATTTACTTTTTAAGCACTATTTTACAAATTACATATACCCTTTTTTATATTTCTTTAATTCTAAACGGATTATAATTTACATCCTCATCAAAAACATCCACACCCTCTTTTTCCTTGATTTTCTTGACCAAATACACTGTCAGTGGCAGGACTAAAATCTCATAAGCGGTTTTAAGCAAAGCGATGTGTACAGTCAGTTCGAAAATATTCTTCAGCGGCATCAAACCGACAAAAGCGATGAAGAAAAAGAACATGGAATCTATGCCTTCTCCTGCAAAAGTGGAAACGATGGCGCGAATAGAGAAGCCCTTACCTTTTTGCAAGATTTTCATTTTGCTCATGATATAAGCATTCACGAACGACCCCAACAAAAAAGAAATAAAACTGGCAAAGGTCAAGCGTAAAGAAGAGCCTAATACCTGATTGAAAGCATCTTGATACGGATAAAACTGATTGGGTGGAATGAGGATGCTCAGTTGAAAAATCAACACTACAAAAAAGTTCATCAAAAAGCCGAACCAAATGATAAAGCGGGCTTTTCGATAGCCCCACACCTCAGCGATAAGGTCGTTTACGATGTACGAAATCGGGAACACCAACAACGCAGCCGTAGCACTGAGTCCGAAAATAGTAATGGTTTTTTGAGCGACAATGTTGGCGGCAATCAGACAAACTGTGAAGATAAGTCCTGCCACCATAAAGATAGGCGATACTTGTTTTTTCATTTTTTCTTGTTTTTTACGTGGTTTATCAAGCACACGTTCCGGTAATCATACAATAGCCACCGGAATCGGCTGCAAAGATACATTAAAATATGATCTTGCAGCTATATTTTTGGTTCTGCAGCAATATTATCTTTCAAATCGTCCTCACTAAGGGGTTTATAACCAACTATTTTCCTTTTCAAGTTTTCGTTTTCTTTTTTAAGCAAGGTGTTTTCGGAGGACAATTCCACTATTTTTTGAACCAATGCTTCAAGAGAAGCGGATTTTTCGACATTTCCCTCATCAAGTCGGTCGTAATTTCTCAACATATTTCCATTTCCTGTCAGCAACCACTCCGGATCCAAATCCGGATAAACATAGCATATTTTCTCGCAATTATCACTATTGATTGAACCTGCCTTATCTAAAAATCCGTTTGAAAGACCTGTCTCCTGATAAAAGCGATATTTCGAGATCCCTTTTAAAAGAAGATATTCCGAGATTCTATCACGGATTGAAGGAAAATTTGTCATAGAAAGTTTTAAAAAATATATTGAAAAATTGCGTAATAGAAAATAAGCTACTATATTTGTAAGTGATGAAAACCATGCCCCAAATGGGACATTTATCTGCAAATGTATAAAATATTTATCGAATTTTTATCGTGTTTACGTACAAACAACTTAACCAAAATTAGAAATGAAAAACGAAACTGACAATCCTTTCTCTATTCCTCGCCACGGATACATTACCGAACTGGCAAAAATGTGTAATTGCAGTCGCAAAACCGTTACACGTGCGCTATTTCATGGATACACCGGTCCTAAAGCCAATAAAGTGATTGAGGCTTACAAAAAACATTTTCAGGGAAAAATGAAGTATTAACTCTTATGAGATGGATACATTGCGAAGCCGATTGTTTTTATACGAGTTTAATAGACGAAAGCTCTTTTCCTACGTTATGAAGCGTTGTTTCTATTTTTCTCATCTGATTTTCGCTGATATATTGACCCATACGATATTGACGCATTAAAGATGCGTTTATACCGGCTACCTGTGCAAATTTAGAAACATTGATAAAAGAATAGTAATCAAACAAAGATGCTATATCGTACTTATATACGAAATGGATGTCTTTCAACTCTGCAGGCAACTCATCGCCGGCTTCACGATATGCATTGATTATTTCCTGCACGGAGTTTTCAAAGTCTGCTTTTGCTTCGGCTACGGTGGTACCTTCACCTATAATGGTAGTTTCTATATCCGGCGTAAATATACCGAACGTACCATCTTTTCCTTTTTCTATTAGTGCAGTTGTTCTCATGTTGATTATTGTTTTTAGAATAGATATGGATTAAAACCCTATCTGTTTTTTTAGTTTGTTAAATGTACCGGTTTTAATTTCCTCGGAACCGTGCCGCCCAATTTGGATGGGGTAATCCTTCCCGGGATGTCGGTAGATATCATGCTTGCTGCCGTTTCGGTAAAGATACCAGCCATTCTTTTCGGCTATCCTTCTTAATTCACTCCATTTCATTTCATAGCTTTTAGATTACGGCACAAATATATAACGTTTTTGTTATACATGCAAATATACAAGTAAGTATTTTGATTAAAAAGCCTTTTTTTGTCAGGATAATGGGGTGGCATGTCTCCGTGTTCCGCGGTGCGTGGTGCGGGGTGCGGGTTCCGAGTTCACGAGGATGGTTTCTCGGAGATTTACGCAGATAGAAGTCGCAGATTTACGCAGATCGCGATTGACAGAGTCTAATTTATTATTCGATGTCAATCAATCAAATAAAATGGATTTGCTGTAAATCTTCAGCAAATCTGTGTAGTGATTGCTGTATTTTTTCTGTTGTACGTGCACTTGGCTTACGATGCCCTGTTACATAATGACTTAATTGTCCTTGTGATACGCCTGTGATGCGTGATAATCCGGCAAGCGTTAAGCGGGTGCGGTAATACTCTAAAAACGAGGCTACATCGTAGTTGAATTCGAACTCAGCTCCTTCCGGTAATGTTTCGCCGTTTTTCACGTAATCATTTACCACGTTTAGAAAATCTTCCTGAGCTTCAGTTGCCGTACTACCTTCACCTGTAGCACCAAAATTTAGTGGAGAATCGGGCATATAAGCACTATAATAGCCATCCGATGCACGTTCTATAAATACTTTTATTTTTTTCATTGTTATTTCGTTTTATTAATTTTTACTTCAAAAAATGGGGATTAAATCCCAGCATCCCGCTTAATTGATTTTAATGTTCCTGTTGCTACCTCTCGCGAGAGATGATTGCTTGTCGTAAATTTTTTACCCGTTATCGGACTGTACCACTCCGGATGTCCGGCTCGCTGTTCTCCTGTTTGATAGCAACCGGCTTTTTGCAACAGCCTGTGTAGCTCGCTGTATTTCATATTTCTTTTATTAGATTGATTAACGACACAAAGTTAATGACATTAGTTTTAATATCAAAATCTTTATTTGGGGTGCGAGTTCCGAGGTGTGCGGTGCGGGTTCCGAGTTCACGAGGATGGTTTCTCGCAGATTTACGCAAATTTCGGGGTTACGTTGCAGGAAGCGACCAGACCTCGTCCGGTGAGCCGAAAAATAAGTGAGAACAGCGTTAAGAATCGTCCTTGTCTGAGCAACGAAGTTGCGAGTTTGGACGATTTAGCTGTTTGAGCGCAAATTTTTCGAGCGAAGCGGGCGCAGTCTTGATTTTTTTTTGCTTCGTTTTTTTGTATCAAGACAAAAAAATGAAGGGATAAAAATTTTATTTTCCAATTTTAAAAAATCCCACGCACAGCTCCGGTGCAAGGGATTTTCGATACACTTTTTTACCAAAAAAAATTAACGAGAAACGCTAAATGCACCAATTTTTTTTGATATGTCTTTGAAGGCATAATTCAGTGTTTCGATTTCCTCATCTGTAAACGAAGCCGGCTTACCATTAACGTTAAGTTCATTGATACGCTGACTGAGCCACGATTTGGTTTTATTAAAATACGTTTTGGCTATATATGACATGGATATGATTTCGGAAATTGCTTCCATTTGCTCCTTTATCCTTAGGTTTTGAGCTTTTTGGCGGGTGCGTCGCATGCTTGCCAATACAGCTTGCTCAAATCCTTCGGGATCCGCATCGGCAAGTTTCTCCATGGCAACTTGAATCTCCCGGTATTCAGATTCTGTACCGGCATTCATTTCACGATTTTTTAACTGTTCAAATTTTTCTTGCGTTGTCATTTTAGTAGTTTTTTAGCAAACACGAGCTTATTTGATTAAATATCTGATTTTAACTCTTCTACGATATCATTAATTAATTTATCAAGTTCATCTGTTTTAGTAAAACGTGAACGAAAAAATCGGTAGTTTCGTAAATACATCAGCAGTTCTTTTTCCACTTCACGTCGTTGCTTCGAAATGTACTTTTTCATTAGGTTTTAGGTTTAGTTGTTATTACCTCTATTGACGTTACAAACGTAATAAACTTTTGTTTATTAAACAAGTAAAAAGAAAACTTTTTTGCAAAAGCATATTTTTTTATCATTTCCTGTTACTGTATGAGTGGGGGTGAGGAACCGACCTTGCCTGATGAGCAAAAAAACAAGTTTATTTCCGCCTAACTCAACTCTTTCACATTAAATAAGTTTCAAAAAGGATGATACTTAATCCTGGAAGAAACATTAACTTTGCACTCAGATTAAATAGAAAAACAATGAAAAAACAACTCAAAATAGCCTTGGTAGCACACGATGCACGCAAGGCAGACATGGTAGAATGGGCAGTTTTTAACTCGGATATGCTTTCACAGCATAAGCTGATTTGTACGGGAACTACCGGCGGACTAATACAGAAAGCCTTTAAAGATGAAGGAATAGAAGTAGAGGTTGAACGTAAAAACTCCGGTCCGATGGGCGGCGATGCCGAAATTGCAGCAATGGTTGTGAATAAACAAATAGATTTTTGCGTGTTTTTGATAGACGATCTAAGTGCAAATCCACACGAAGCTGACATACAGATGCTTTTGCGTCAGTGCCGCATTCACAATGTTCCAATAGCCTGCAACCGTTATAGTGCTGACTTGATGATTACCAGCCCGCTTTGGGACAATGTGGAGTATGTTCCCAAAGCTCCTCAATATGTACCTTTTCATCGTGAATAAATGTAATTGTGTTTTCCGGCAGATTATATCACATTTAAGGTTTAAAAATATTCACTGACTTATGGTGGTGTCTGTTTAGGTTCGAATTATAGTAAGTCAACAAGCCCTCCCTCCGGTTTCCCGCTCCGGAAAATTAAATGAATTGGTAGTATTTCAAGTCTTCCATCGTATCCAAAAGATTAAAGATTTTTACTATATCTTTAAAGAATAAACCTTCTTTCGTATTCTGCCGGTAAGACTTCAATTTGCATTTTTATGCTTATGCGAATATAATCATTCGTAAACGCAAATGATGTTTAATCAATTTCAATTGTTGTATTTAGTTGATTTATAGGTGTGTATAGAAAATATATAGAATTATTGCTGAAATGATATGCGAATGTTATAAATTTTATATTTACGAATGTTGTATATTTGTTTCGTAAATTAAATGTTAGCAAACATGGTAAAAACACACGTATAGCCTTAAAAAACAGAGAATTATGAGAAAATATTATTTAATCATTTGTTTATCAATGATTTTACAAAACGGATTTGCACAATTGGTTGATATTGAAACATCCAAAATTGTTGCAAGTAACTTTTTTAGTACTAAACAATCAAATACTTCGAACAAAATTAAAAACGTACTGACAGAGATTGCTGATAATGAGATTGTTTTTTATGTGATTAATTTCACTAATGGTGGTTGGGTACTTGTCTCAGCGAGTAATTCCACTTGCCCAATATTAGGATATGAAACAACCGGGGAGTTTAGTCTTGATGATGAAAAACCTGTGCAATTAATTGACCTACTTAGTAATTATAAAGAGCAGATTAATACATCTAGACATTTGAAATCTGCTAACATTCAAGTTTCGGAAAAATGGAATACTCTTAAAAAGAGTAGTTATTTGAAATCTTTGAAGACGTATACACCTGGAACAAACTTGCTTAATGTCACGGGCAGGGGTGAAGTTTTATGGGGGCAAAATAAAAATTTTGACGGAGGTTGTACTCCTTCATATAATGCATTTTGTCCTGACAAAGGCTGTGATGATTAGTGTGATAATAGAGCTTTAGCTGGTTGTGGAGCAGTTGCGATGGGGCAAATAATGTGGTATTGGGAATGGCCAAGTTCATATAATTGGTCAATTATGCCAAGTAGATTAAGAAATACAACACCTCAGAATCATGGAGATGCAGTAGCTAGACTTTTAAGTGATTGCGGAAAAAAAGCAAATATGACATATTGGTGTTCAGGGTCTTGGACAACAGTAAATAAAATTGAAGATGCATTCAAAGATTTTAATTTCAAGGGTGTAGAAAAAAGAGTGAGAACAGACTGGCCAAGTAATGTTTGGTTGCAAATAATTAGAAATGAAATTGATTGTGAGAGACCAGTTTTTTATCGAGGCGATAAAAGTGATCTGAGTACTGCTAAACATTTTTTTGTTATTGATGGATACGATGTTACAAACCCCAATCTATTTCACATAAACTGGGGGTGGGGTGGAACATATAATGGTAATTACAATTTAGATGATTTGACTCCAGGCAGTAGCAATTATAACAAAAATCAAATGGCAGTTATTGGTATATCCCCTACGTGTACCGGGATTCCTGCAGATATTACAGATGTGAGTTATACTACTGTGTCTGACACAAAATCGGAATACGCACGTAATTCGATTTCATTACCTTCAAGTGGAAAAAACCTTACTGTTCAATCAGGAGGCAATTTATCATTAAGTGCTGGCAGTTCTATTACATTAAATCCCGGTTTTTCAGTTGAATTAGGCGGGACTTTTGAAGCATTTATTGCCCCTTCCAATTGTAGTAATGATTGTGGTTTGCAGTTGATGCATATTGACAATGCGATTATTAAAGGTATGGATGATTACTATGGTTGGTTTGAAATTAGAGCAATAAATGCAAACTCCTATGAGTTTGTAGTAGTAAACAGATGGGGAAATGTTGTTTTCCAAGGTGCTGGTCTCCTTGAAAATAACGTAACTACAACAATTTGGAAAGGAGAAGGTGCTGATATTCAAGGCGTATATTTTGGTGCTCTAACTTTACGAAATAATTGTGGAGAGAGAGTTTACAAAAATCAGGATATTACAGTTCTATTAGGAGGGACAAAATCTGCAAAAATAGATTCTACAGACAATGCTAGTATACCAAAAATATTCTCGGAGCATACAGGTGCTGATAATAGTAATTCTATTTCCAATATTGTATCTTCAAATGATTTTGTAATATATCCTAACCCTAATGATGGTCTTTTCCAAATAAAGACAAACTCCAATTGTTTACCATATTCAGTAACTGTAGTTAATAGTCTCGGACAAATAATGTATAGTAAAGAAAATATCACAACTGAACTATTTCAGATTAACCTTCCGAAGGAGATTAAAGGTTTGGCTATGACCAAAATAATATCAAATGAGAGAAAATATTTTATTAATTTAATTATCAATTAGTTATGATAAAGAATTATGTTTTATTCATTTTGTTTTTTGTTACCATAAGTTCTTGCGAAAAAAATGGTAATGAAGGAGATTTTCTTATTGTTTATAAGACACGTCAAGATTATTCAAGGAATATATATGTAAGAGTAAATGATGACAGAACTAAAGTCACAGTATTTCCAAGTGTATCCGATTGTGATACAATAAGTGTACCAGTAAAGCTAGCTAAGGGGTTTTATCTCGGTACTGGCAGGAATGGTGAAAATGGTGTTAAATCATCAGTAACATCATTAACAGTTGAAACTTACAAAACATATATAAGCCCAGACAGTTTACTAAAGTTAGTAATTGATTTTGACCCTTTTCTTGAATATTATGAATGTAAAGATTCAAAAATTGATTGGTTTCATAACGAAAATGGAATTGATACTACAAAACTTAATGAAGTAATAAATAATAATGAATTAAATAAATATTTTAATAGATTGAAATAACCACGTTTGCTAACACGCGGTATAAAAAATTGCCGATTCAGTAGGTTATTCAAGGGTTGTATCCCGCTTCAACTTTTGTGTAATCTGATAGGGAATCGCCCGCAATCGGCAACTTTTCATACCGCCGTCCGTTAGCTGGCAAGTGTAAGAAAGACCGTGCAAAAAATAACAGAATGATTAAATTTAGGAAATATGTACTATCCAAACTGTCTTGAATACAAAAATAATATTGAAGAAATCTGTTACGACCAAGACCATATTGACAAGGTTTGGGATGAAATAAAACAGATAATACCCGAATACTTCCAAAAATTTACTGACACAGAAAGTGGTAATTCTGTTCAAGAAAGTGAACTAGAAAAGCTTGCAGCAAAATTTGGTTCAACTTCAAAACCAAAGAGCAAACCAAAAAATGCAAAAATAATCCTTGAACGACTTTTAAAGGAGACAATAGAAGATTTTGAAAAAGAAAGAAATTCTTATCAAGAAATTTTCGATTTAGAATCGCTTGAAGAATACAGACATGATGTAAATTCTTTCAAAAATACAATTCTAAAAAACCAAATTCCAATTATTCGAAAAACACTACAAAATAAACAAGCAAAGGAACTTGACAAGTTTCGTTCTGCATTTAACAGTGCGCAACCAGGACATTTATTTGATATTACATACAACATCGTCAAATTAGCTAACAAATTAAGAAAAGAGCAGTATGACGGAAAGAATTTTGAAAGTATTGATTCGTGTAGCAAATTAGATTACCACAAATTTGACGAAGAAGATTATACGGCATTTGGTGTAATTGGCGGGGGTATTAAAAGTCAATTCATTTATAGATTATTTCCAGAAATGTTTCCAAGTAGAAGTAGGGAAGCTGTTTGGGCTTTGTACTACCTTTCAAACAAGAAGAAATTTGGTTGCAAAGAAGATTCTCAGTTCCTCATGATAAATGCAAAAGAAGGAACAACCCAACAGAATTACTTTTATCCGTATGGTATTTTTGCATTTTACGCTTTAAGAATATTCAACAAATTAAAGGAACTTTATGCTTTACAAGGTATTAGTTTACCTGTTGAATATAGGTTTGTAGTTGTTGATGGCTTTTTATCATTCGTTTCAAGATGTCACCAAACTGAAATTGATATTTTAAAACAAAACTCACAAAACTATCATTATGACTACTAATGCAGTTGCAGTATTTAAAAAGGAATTTCCTGCACTAGCAAGTATTTTTTCCTTAAAAACATTCCAAGAGAAAGTTATTAATAATGTAATTACTCATGGCTCAACATTGGCAGTAATGCCAACGGGTGGTGGTAAATCATTGATTTATTGGGTTGCCGCAAAAGCTTTTAAGGGAACTTGTTTAGTTGTTTCGCCGCTAATTGCATTGATTGATGAACAAACTGAAAAACTTACAGCCTCCGGCTGTAATGTATTAGCTATTCACGGTGGTATGGGTGCATCGGAGCAAATTAAACAATTAAAAATGTTTGCAAATGGAGAAACTAATCCTGATTTCATTTTTGCAAGTCCTGAAAGGATGGCTACTGATGGCTTTTTTGAATATTGTATTTCGTTGCAAAAAGACAAAATTAAATTAGTTGTTATAGACGAAGTACATTGTATAAGTCAATGGGGTTTTGATTTCAGACCTTTTTACAAACATATTCCTGTATTTTTGAACTCCGTTTTTTCAGAACAATGGCCTACGATTTTAGGTTTAACGGCAACTATTAACCCTAGAGAGCTAATTGACATTACAAATGACTTTAAAATTGATAAAAAATCAATTCTGAAAGACGATGTATTATTAAGATTTGATATTGATTTGAAGGTTGAGAAACTTTCTAATGAAGATGAAAAACGTGAGCGACTTTGGGAAATAATTGATGACCACAAAGATGAAAAGGTTTTAGTTTATTTATATCGTAAATATCACAAAGGCGGTGTAGAAGATTTGTGTGAGATTGCTAATCAAAAAGGTCTTTCTGCATTGTCTTTTCATGGAGATATGTCGAGTTCTGAAAGGCAACAAATAATTTCCGAATACAGAGATGGTTCAACGAATTTAGTTTTTGCGACTAATGCTTTTGGAATGGGAATAGACATCCCGAATATTCGTGTTGTTATTCATTTTATGTTACCTGAATCAATTGAACAGTATTATCAAGAAATTGGGAGAGCAGGCAGAGACCAAAACGGAGCAACCTCATACATACTCTATTCAAATAAGAATGTTCAGGTTCGTAAAACACATTTTATTGATAAGTCATTTCCAAAAGAAGAAGAAATAAAAAATTTGTTCAAAAAGGCAAGTAACAATGAAATTGGTAAAAAGACCTTACAATATTTTGCCGAAGAAGAATTACAATCTGCACTTCCCTATTTTCTGAATTGCAATGCAATAACAATTGAAGGGAAAGGTTTTACTGGATTTAAAGTTTTTAAAACTAATACAAATGCAGAGTTAAAAACTATTGTGGATTCTTCAAAAACTGGAATGGTTATACCAGTTCTTTTAAAACCTGATTACTCAAGACTTTCTTGTAAAGACTTTTTTAATATTACTTACAAAGCTTTAGTAAATAACGAAGCAATATTGACTAAAAACCTTGACAAGTGTCTTATAATTAACGCGAACGAAAAAGAATTGACAAAAGAACAACTTGAAAACATTAGCAACGAAACAGCAAGAAAAAGAGAATACAAACATAATTTATTGGACTATCTTGTTTACTTACTTGACAATTTTGATAGTTCAAATTCAATGCACCAAGAAATTGGTAGATATTTAGGAGTAAATAAACACTTACTCTATAAAATCCACAAAACCGAGAGTGGAATATGGGTTCGTTCAAAATCGGAAGTAATAATTGCGAACATTTTGTATCGTTCAAATATTGACTTTCAATACGAAGAAAAGCTTTATTACAATGAAAATCAATGGAAAGAACCTGACTTTACAATTCGACACAATGGAAAAGTTTGGTATTGGGAACATCTGGGTCTTTTAAAAGATGAACAATACAATGAAAATTGGCAAGAGAAAAAACGAATATTCAAAGACCTTGGCTTGCTTGATAATGTTATTACGACTAAAGAAAGTGCTGTTTTAAGTAATCAAGCAAATGAATTGATTAAAAGAATAACAGCAGAATAGAGATGAAAAATAAACACCAGCCAGTAACATCGTGTATAAGTAATGGCGGGGGTTGTGGAGCATTCAAGCGTTCTACCTCGCATCAAGTTCATCGTATCTTGACAGGAAAGTGCCCCATATTCCG
>Ga0116172_10000247_pt1 | contig 57177 bp, 37 predicted proteins | sample AD_UKC083_MetaG_FD_89799 | JGI IMG/M metagenome (GOLD analysis project Ga0116172, IMG submission 89799) | Active sludge microbial communities of municipal wastewater-treating anaerobic digesters from USA - AD_UKC083_MetaG | ecosystem: Engineered > Bioreactor > Anaerobic > Digestate | place: USA... | reverse complement strand
TCGCCGGCAGCATTGTTGATCCAGTCTTCAGTCTGCTTTATATCTTCCTCCGAAGGGACAATATCGAAAGTAATGTATTCTATATCCCTGAGAGCTGTTGTCTTGAAGCTTTCCTTGTTCTTGCTGTAATATGATTCAATGTCAGAGCTTGTTATTTTAACCAGTGAATCGGCGATTGATGAGTAGTTCTTCACAATGTAACTGAAATCAACGGTCGATGCTGACAGTTCCCTGTCAAACTCCGCCTGCTTCGATGTCACGTAAAGACCTTTTGAAACCAGTGTGTTGTACTTTGTTCCGAGCCTGTCGTTTACTATCTCGTTTTCAAAGAAAAGCCAGTATCTGTTTGTTGTTTCATCAAATTCCGTATTCTTAAGGAAATTGACAAGAACCGACTTGTTGAAAGCACCTGTTTGCTGGTCGGTGAAAAGCTGAAGTACAATAGGATGAGGATTGTTACCCAGAACAAGTTCATCAACTTCTTCGGAGCTTACTCCGATTCCAAGCTTCCTGTACTGGTTGTCCAGAATCCTTTCCCTTATCATATTCTGCCATGTCTGTTCCCTTATCGATTCAGATGTGGCTTCATCTAGACTGGTGTTGCCCGAAAGCTTGTAGATCTCGACAAGATTTGACACTTCAGTTTCAAATTCCTGGTAGGAAAGTGATTCGCCTCCAACCGTTCCTATCTCATAATATTTCCTTGCTTTCGCGCTCTGACCTACACCTCCGCCGAAAAAATCACCTATTACAAAGATGAATAACGCGAGACCAATAACAACGGCAACAAGAACTCCTGCCTTTTCCCTTAAAAATTGAAGTGCTGACATGAATGATATCTTCTTTAGAGAATTAGATAAAAAGTGTCTTTTTTAAAATCAGGCGACAAATATAACAAATTTCCAGTTAAAAAAGGTTCAGCTGCCATTTGCATACCATAGTAATTATATGGGATCTGATTGCCGGCTGGAAGGCCTGTTTTGAAGTTAACTATAAAAAACAGGTAAAAGTCCGATTTACCCCCTATGTTTGAGGGGGTGTGATGATAAATGAGCAGTATTTTATAAAAAATATTGATAAATCAGGGGGGTGGAACTATAAAAACATATTTTTGCATCGAATAATCTATACGAAAATGGCAGAACTCAGATTTAGCGCATTAAAGGAAGCTTTTGGGAGAGTGCCTCTCGAAATCACACCTCCGGCAAAAAACATTTCAAAGTACTTTGGGATAGATGTTTTCAATCTGCACAAGATGGAACACTACCTGTCGACGGAAGCGTATATGGTGATCAAGCGTGCTATCAACGAAGGGAAATCGCTTTCACTGAAAGAAGCTGACCAGGTGGCAATAGGCCTGAAAGCCTGGGCGCTCGAAAGAGGTGTCACACATTACACCCACTGGTTTCATCCTCTTACCGACGGTACGGCCGAAAAACATGACGCTTTCATTGACTTCGGTGAGAACGGCCATCTCGTTGAGAATTTTTCGGGCAAGGTCCTTGTACAGTCGGAACCCGATGCTTCAAGCTTTCCAAGCGGAGGGATACGAAACACTTTCGAAGCAAGGGGTTATACGGCCTGGGACGTTTCTTCCCCCATGTTCATAGTCGGAAATACTCTTTGTATACCTACGATCTTCGTATCATACACCGGCGAGGCTCTCGACTACAAGGCTCCATTGCTTAAATCCCTGTCGGAAATCGACAAGGCAGCAGTTGATATATGCCAGTTCTTCGACAAGGATGTCACAAAGGTAATCCCAACCCTCGGAATTGAACAGGAGTATTTTCTTGTTGATGAGGCCCTTTATCATGCACGGCCCGATCTGGAGCTTGCCGACAGGACATTAATGGGGCATACTGCATCAAAGGATCAGCAACTTGCCGACCATTATTTCGGATCTATACCAAGGAGGGTCATGTGCTTTATAAAGGACTTTGAATGCGAGGCCCACAAACTCGGTATTCCCGTGAAAACCCGACATAACGAGGTTGCTCCCAACCAGTTTGAATGCGCTCCGGTATATGAGGAGGTTAACCTTGCCATTGATCATAACCAACTTCTGATGGATATTATGAAAAGGGTGGCAAGGAAGCATAAATTCAGGGTCCTTTTCCACGAAAAACCCTATGCCGGGGTCAATGGTTCGGGAAAACATAACAACTGGTCGCTTTCCACCAACACGGGAGTCAACCTTCTGTCGCCAGGCAAGAACCCGCGTACCAACCTGCAGTTCATTACCTTCCTTGTTTCCGTGCTGAAGGCTGTGTATGAAAACAATGAACTGATCAGGGCATCGGTGATGAATGAAACCAATTCATGGAGGCTTGGAGGACATGAAGCTCCTCCGGCAATCATATCCGTATTCCTGGGGTCATACCTGAGCAACATGCTGAATGACATTACGAAAAAGGTCTCCGACAACAAGATGAGCCCGGAACAGAAAACAGAGCTGAAGCTTGGTATCGGTAAAATTCCGGAGATACTTCTCGATAACACCGACAGGAACCGTACTTCACCATTTGCATTTACCGGTAACAAATTCGAATTCAGGGCTGTGGGTTCTTCGGCAAACTGCAGTGCTGCCATGATTGCACTGAATTCAGCAGTAGCTTATCAGCTCAGGAAATTCAAGAAAGAGGTGGACAACCTTATCAAAAAAGGCAGAGGAAAGGATGAAGCTATATTCCAGGTACTTAAAAAGGCTATCATAGAGTCGGAAAAGGTTCGTTTTGAGGGCGATAACTATTCCGATGAATGGGCTAAGGAGGCTAAGAAAAGAGGTCTTTGCTGCATTGAAAGCATTCCGGAATCAATAAGCAGGTACCTGACACCCAAATCAAAGGAAGTACTGGTAGGGAGTGGTGTATTCACCGAGAAAGAACTTCACAGCCGTGTGGAAGTCGAGTATGAGAAATTTACAAAGAAGGTTCAGATAGAATCGAGAGTACTTGCCGACCTTGCAATAAACCACATTGTACCGACAGGGATCAAATATATGTCGTCGCTTATTGAAAATGTAAAGGGGCTGAAGGAAATATTCCCGGATGATGAATATCAGAAACTTTCCGCTCCGGGAAGAGAAGCTGTTCATATCATTTCCGACCACATACTGAACATCAGGAAGAAGGTCTTCGAAATGGTGGAGGAACGCAAAAAGGCGAATGTGATTGAAGACTCGGCCCAAAAGGCTCTCGCGTACGAAAAGAATATCAAGCCTTATCTCGAAAGCATCAGGTACCATATCGATAAGCTTGAACTTATCGTTGACAACGAAATCTGGCCATTGCCGAAATACAGGGAGCTGTTGTTCACAAGATAACCTGGTGTACACGGTATTGCTTTTTCCGGACGGGCTCTTATTTAAGAGGGCTTGCAGCGACTCTGTTACTATTTATTGTCAATAATGATTATTTTTGAAGTTTAAATCAGGATGATATCATGAAGCGATTAATACCGGCCATATTATTATTGTCTGTTTTTGTCTTTCAGGATTCGCAGGCCCAGAGGAAGAAGGCGGAAAGAGCCTATGAGGCTTTCAATGCAGGCGAATACTACGAAGCCATTGATCAGTTCAAGGATGCATACTCGAAATCGAAGAAAGCTGACAGATCAGTCAGGACTGAACTGGGATATATGGTTGCAGAATCATACCGGCTCAGCAATGATCCCAGGAACGCGGAGATATGGTACAGGCTTGCTGTCCGTTCAGCCACATCAAAGCCCGAAGCCCAGTACTGGCTTGCAGAATCGCTAAAGAAAACAGGCAAATACCAGCAGGCAATCGAGGAGTTCAGGAAATACAAGCAGGTTGCTCCTTCCGATGCAAGGGCCGATCAGCAAATCAGGGCATGTGAACTTGCTCTCGAATGGGAGAGAAACCCTGAAGCCTATCGTGTTGAAGAGCTCAAAGACCTTAATTCGAGGTTTTCCGATTTCAGCCCCGCTTATGCCCGGGATGATTTCGGAGTCATTTATTTTACATCTTCCCGCGATGATGCGGCAGGGAACAAGACTCATGGAGCCACCGGCCAAAGTTTTACTGACATCTTCGAAAGCAGGATAGATAAAAAATCCAAATGGAGTACTCCGGTTCCGGTCAGTGGACTGAACAGCGAATCGGAGGAAGGCACTCCCACTTTTACTTCAGATTACCGGCAGGTGTTCTTTACCCGTTGCGAAGTCGGCAAACGCGAGAAAAAAGGCTGCGTGATAATGGTTTCCGAGCGCTCGGGCGACAAATGGAGCACCCCGAAAGATATAGCGATTCTGCCTGACTCGCTGGTTGCAGCCCATCCTTCCATCTCATCTGACGGGCTTACCCTTTATTTTGTTTCGGATATGCCGGGCGGATACGGACAGAAAGATATCTACTATGTAACTAGAAACGATGAATCGGATTCCTGGTCGACACCCCGGAACCTTGGACCCGATATAAATACGCCGGGTAACGAACTTTTTCCATATATCAGGAGCAATGGGACTCTTTATTTTGCTTCCGACGGACATATCGGAATGGGAGGACTTGATCTCTTCAAAGCCGTTTCCCAGCCCGACGGCTCATGGATTGTCCAGAACATGAAAGCTCCTCTGAACAGCTTTGCCGACGACTTCGGCATATCATTCGAAAATGATTCGGAAAAAGGGATTTTCAGTTCCTCGCGTAAGGGAAGGGGCAATGATGACCTGTATACCTTCGAACTGCCTCCCCTGAGATTTACTGTTACCGGTCTGGTGAGGGATGAGAAGACAGGGCAGCCAATACAGGGTTCCGTGGTAAGACTAATAGCCAGCGACGGATCAAATCTTCAGGCTGAAACAGGACAGGGAGGGGATTTCAAATTCAGTCTAAGACCTGATGTCGACTATATCTTCCTGGCTTCAAAACAGGGATATCTTAACGGGAAGGAGAGGGAAACAACCAAAAATCAGGAAAAGAGCCGCGACTTTATGGTTACCATACCCCTGACCGCTATTGACAAACCGATTGAGCTTCCCAACATCTTTTACGATTTCGGAAAATGGGACCTCAGACCTGAATCGATGGTTTCGCTCGATAAACTGGTAGAAACTCTCAACGATAACTCAAATGTTACCATCGAGCTTATGTCGCATACCGATTCACGCGATACCGAAGAATACAACCTCGATCTTTCACAGAAAAGAGCACAGTCGGTTGTACAGTATCTTATCGAGAAGGGAATAGCTCCCGACAGGCTGTCGGCCAAAGGTTACGGGGAATCGACACCAAAGGTTGTGGATGAATCAATTGCTGAGCAGAATGCCTTCCTCAAGGTCGGGACAACTCTTGCCGAACAGTTTATAAACACACTGGCAACGGAGGAACAAAAGGAAATCGCCCACCAGATTAACAGGAGAACCGAGTTCAGAGTTCTCAGAACTGATTATGTTCCGGCGGTAAAATGACAATGGAATCAAAATACGGCCGAAGAGGCGTGTCCTCACAAAAGGAGGATGTACATTCTGCCATCAGGAATATCGACAGGGGTTTGTACCCAAACGCGTTCTGCAAAATCGTTCCCGACATCCTGGGAGGCGACGAGTCTTATTGCAATGTCATGCATGCCGACGGAGCCGGTACAAAATCGTCGCTGGCTTATGTCTACTGGAAAGAGACGGGGGATATGTCAGTGTGGAAAGGTATTGCCCGGGATGCCGTCGTGATGAATACCGACGATCTGCTGTGCGTGGGAGCGTGTGATAATATCCTTCTTTCTTCAACAATTGGAAGAAACAAGAAGCTGATTCCGGGAGAGGTCATTTCGGCAATAATAAACGGAACAGAAGAGGTACTTGAAGAACTCAGGAGCCTTGGTGTGGGAATCTGGTCGACAGGCGGGGAAACCGCCGACCTGGGCGATCTTGTAAGGACCATCGTGGTAGATTCAACCGTGGTGGCGCGGATGAAAAGAGAAGATGTAATTACATGCAATATAAAAGCGGGAGATGTTATTGTCGGGCTGGCATCGTTCGGTCAGACCACCTGGGAAACGGAATACAACGGCGGAATGGGAAGCAATGGACTGACTTCCGCCCGGCATGATGTCTTTTCAGGATATCTTTCTGAAAAATATCCGGAAAGCTATGACCCGTCAATACCCCGGGAACTGGTTTATTCCGGCAACCTGAAACTCACTGACAAGGTGGTTGAAACGGGTATGGATGCCGGCAGGCTTGTCCTTTCACCAACACGCAGCTATGCTCCGGTGGCAGTAAGAATCATAAGGGAACTGAAACACTCAATACATGGGATGATACACTGTTCCGGAGGAGGGCAGACCAAAGTAATGCATTTTATCGACGGCCTGCATGTGATCAAGGATAACATGTTTCAGACGCCTCCGCTGTTCAGGATAATCAGGGAACAATCTGGAACGCCCTGGCAGGAAATGTACAGGGTCTTCAACATGGGTCACAGACTTGAAATTTATACCGATCCCGGTACCGCGGAAAAGATTATTGATATCGCTTCCGGTTTTAATCTTGAGGCAAGGATCATAGGACATTGCGAAGCCTCAGCCGGCAAAAAACTTACAATAGTTTCGGAATTCGGCCGTTTCGAATACTGACACCGAAAACAGTTTTTTATTATTTTTGCAAGCCGAAAAAAGCTTACTTCTATGGAAGAAAATATGATTCTTGAGAAGCTTAAGGGTGTTAAACAGCGCTTTATCGAGATTGGAGAGCTTCTGACAAAGCCTGATGTTCTCTCAGATATGGACAGGTACGTCAGGCTTAGCAGGGAATACAAGGATCTTCAACCGGTTGTAACTGCTCTGGAGAAGTACAGACTGGCACTTTCAAACCTTGAAAGCGCCAGAAAACTGCTTGCAACCGAGAAGGATGAAGAAATGAGGGAAATGGCAAAGGCAGAGGTGGAACAGCTCACGGAAACAATCCCTGATATGGAGGAGGAGATAAAACTTCTTCTTATACCTGCCGATCCGGAAGACGGTAAGGATGCTATAATGGAGATACGGGCCGGCACGGGAGGTGACGAAGCGAGCATATTTGCCGGTGACCTTTTCAGGATGTACAGCAAGTTCTTCGAGCAGAAAGGATGGAAGGCTGAAATAAACAGCTATTCGGAAGGCACTGCAGGAGGTTACAAGGAAATAGTTCTCAGAGTATCAGGAGATGGAGTTTACGGGATACTCAAATATGAATCGGGTGTTCACAGGGTTCAGCGGGTACCCCAGACCGAGACTCAGGGCAGGGTTCATACTTCAGCTGCCTCCGTGGTGGTACTTCCCGAGGCCGACGAAGTAGATGTTGAGATAAGGAATGAAGATATCAGAAAAGACACCTATTGTTCATCGGGACCGGGTGGACAGTCGGTCAATACCACTTATTCCGCTATCAGGCTTACTCATATCCCGACCGGGATCGTAGTGATATGCCAGGATGAGAAATCACAGCTGAAAAACTACGACAAGGCGCTGAAGGAATTGCGTACACGCCTGTATAATCTTGAATATCAGAAATATCTTGACGATGTGTCGCGCAAGAGAAAAACAATGGTCTCTACAGGCGACAGATCAGCAAAGATCAGAACCTATAATTATCCTCAGGGAAGGGTAACTGATCACAGGATTAACCTGACTCTTTACAACCTGCCTTATATTCTCGACGGAAATATCCAGGAGATTATCGATAAGCTGCAGGTGGCGGAAAACGCCGAACGACTGAAAGAGAATAGTATTTAATACACCTTATTATATTATCATGGATCACGATGGCTTGTTCAGAGCAATCTCGGTAAAAAGATCCTTCCTGTGCATCGGGCTTGACAGCGATCTTGAAAAAATTCCTCCCTCACTCCTGAAGGCCAAAGACCCCGTTCTCGAATTCAACAAAAGAATTATTGATTCAACTCATTCGTATGCAGTGGCCTATAAGCCCAACACTGCCTTTTATGAGTCAATGGGGCCTAAGGGCTGGCATACTCTGGAGTCGACACTCGATTACATAAAAACCAGATATCCCGGCATTTTCGTCATAGCCGATGCAAAGCGCGGCGATATTGGGAACACATCGAAGATGTATGCCAGGGCATTCTTTGAAACCATGGACTTTGATGCGGTTACAGTTGCTCCCTACATGGGCGAGGATTCGGTGGCCCCGTTTCTGGAATACCCCGGGAAATGGGTCATCCTGCTGGCACTTACCTCAAACAGAGGCGCCGACGATTTCCAGTATCACAACGAGGAAGGACTGAAGCTTTATGAAAAAGTTCTCAGATTGTCGGGCAATTGGGGAACAATTGACAACCTGATGTATGTGGTCGGTGCCACACGTGCCGCGATGCTAAAGGATATCAGGAAAATTGTTCCGGAACATTTCCTGTTGGTTCCAGGAGTAGGCGCCCAGGGCGGAAGCCTTGGAGATGTAGCCGCATACGGCCTGACAGACAAATGCGGACTGCTTGTGAACTCCTCGAGGGCAATACTTTTTGCCGACAACACTGAAAATTTCGATAGAACAGCAGCTGAAAAGGCTATGGAAATCCAGAAGGAAATGGAATCTCACCTGGCTGCTCACAAACTGATCTGAACCGGCAATTCAGACAGGCAATCACTATCTTTTTTCTGATCCGTATCTGTTATTGCAGCAAGTTTTGTAACTTTATGTTCTCGCTGTTTATAAACCTTTGCTGCTATGAAAGAAGAATTCCTGCATTATCTGTGGAAATATTCCCTGTATGATCCGGTTTCGCTTGCTGACGGTGATGGAAATCCTGTAATCGTTTTAAATCCCGGAGAATACAACCGTGATTCCGGTCCGGATTTTTTCAATGCACGGATACTGATTGCCGGGACCGAATGGGCCGGTAATGTTGAGATACATACACGGGCTTCACAATTCAACACGCATGGCCATAATCTTGATCATGCCTTTGATAACGTTATCCTCCACGTTGTTGCTGAAAAGGATACCGAGGTATGCAATGCGAAGGGAGAAGAACTTCTTACCGCTGAGTTGAGTTTTGATAAGATGCTCTACCTGAAGTACGTTGATCTTGTAAATAATCCCTGTGCTATTGCATGCCGCGATGAGATTGAAAACACTGACAGATTCCTGCTCAGATGCTGGCTTCATTCACTTCTCATCGAAAGGCTGGAGGTGAAGTCGGAAGCTGTCCTGAAAATCTGGGAGTCGACTGGCAACGATTGGGACGAGACTTTTTACAGGGTTTTGAGCCGCTATTTCGGTTTCAGGGTAAATACCGAACCCTTTGAAATGCTGGCAACTGCCCTGCCCTTCAAAATAATAAGGAAACATGCCGATAACCGGCTCCAGATCGAAGCCCTGCTTTTCGGAAGCGCCGGTATGCTTGACGAAGGATTGTTTAAAAATGCCCTGTCGGATAAATATTATCTCGACCTTATCAGGGAATACAAGGTGCTTTCCTCCAAATACTCCCTTCGTCCCATCCACGGATGGCTGTGGAAGTTTTGCCGACTCCGCCCTGTAAACTTCCCCACGGTAAGGCTGTCTCAGCTGGCAGCTCTCCTGTTAACCGCCGGCGGATTGTTTTCCCGGACACTGGCTGCCGGTGATGCGGCTCAGCTGAAAAAACTCTTCGCCGTTTCAGCATCAGAGTACTGGGACGACCATTATGTCTTCGGAAAAAAAAGCAAAAGATCGGGAAAGAATACAGGAGACCAGGCATCGGATATTCTGCTTATTAATGCCGTGATACCCATGATCTATGTTTACGGAACTACTCATAATGACAGAAAGCTTTGTGACAGGGCAATCGATTTTTTGGAAAATATTGATCCGGAGAAAAATTCTCTGATCCGCGACTGGGAATCTGCCGGACTGATACCGGAATCGGCTTATTATTCCCAGGCTCTTTTGCAGTTGACCGAAAACTATTGCCGCAGAAGGCGATGTCTTGATTGCAGAATCGGTTGCGGCGTGATCAGTTCGGGAAAAAGTCTGAAAAGCAACAGCCAGCTCAGCCTCGAACCCTGACCACAACTCCGGATCACGGGATGAACCAACCCCCTACAGAATTAATATTCTGCACTCAGGCACGATTATTGTACTTAAAACTCTGTCGATTTGTTAATAATTATAATAGATGCACGCAACTTTTAAGTCTAACTTTACGTCATTAATACAGGACAATATATCCGTTCTGATAGCGTTGGACTGTTAGAAATAATTTGCTGAACTCAAAAAAAGTAGTCAATTGTTTGATAGTTTACATAAAAAAGCCTTATTTTTGCGTTCCAAAATTGGGGACTCAATTTATTTATGGATTAATAATATAGTAATTAGAGACATGTATTTGACTACCGAGAAGAAGCAGGAGTTTTTCAAAACATTTGGAACATCAGAAATTGACACAGGAACGGCTGAGGGACAGATTGCATTGTTTTCATACAGGATATCACATCTTACCGAACACCTGAAAAAGAACAAAAAGGATTTCAGTACACAGAGGGCTCTCATCAAGCTTGTGGGAAGGAGGAGGAAGCTTCTTGATTACCTGAAAGTCAAGGATATAGAGCGGTACAGGGAAATAGTCAAAGCGTTGAAATTACGTAAATAATGAAAAAAGGCAATTCTGAATTGCCTTTTTTCTTATTATCCTGAATTAATTGTAATTTCGGCAATCACAAAAACACTAAAGAAAGTATGTTTAATATTAAAGAGAAGAATATTGATCTCGGTGACGGACGTATAATAACACTTGAGACCGGGAAAATGGCAAGACAGGCTGATGGGGCGGTTCTGCTGAAGATGGGAAAAACGATGCTGCTTGCCACTGTCGTTTCAGCAAAGGATGCCAGGGAAGACACGGACTTCATACCGCTCTCGGTGGAATATAAGGAGAAATACGCATCATCGGGACGTATTCCCGGGGGCTTCCTGAAGCGCGAAGCCAGGCCCTCCGATTACGAGATACTTATCTCGAGGCTTGTTGACAGGGCATTAAGGCCGCTTTTCCCGAATGACTATCATGCTGAGACTTTTGTAACCATAAACCTTATTTCTGCAGATATCGACATAATTCCGGATGCACTTGCCGGTCTGGCAGCCTCGGCTGCTCTCTCTATCTCTGATATCCCTTTCAACGGACCAATGTCGGAAGTAAGGGTGGCCAGAATTAACGGCAGTTTTATCGTGAATCCCACGGCTACCCAGCTGAAGGATGCTGATATGGATCTTATGGTCGGAGCAACATTCGACAATATCCTGATGGTGGAGGGAGAAATGAAGGAAGTATCCGAAGCAGATATGATCGAAGCTCTCAGGGTAGCTCATCAGGCTATAAAAGTACAGTGCCGGGCTCAGATGGAATTTGCCGGGGAAGCCGGTAAAGGAGCAAAACGTGAATACTGCCATGAAGAGAATGACGAGGACCTGAAAAAGAAGGTATGGGACGAAACCTATGACAAATGCTACCAGGTAGCAAAGTCAGCAATCGCTGATAAACACAAAAGGGAAGAGGCTTTCACTGAAGTTATTGAAGGCTTCCTTTCACAGTATTCAGAAGAGGATGAAGTGAATGTAAATCTGGTAGGGAAATACTACAACGAGGTAGTCAGGGAAGCTGCACGGAGACTGGTCCTCGATGAAGGTATTCGCCTCGACGGCAGAAAATCAGACCAGATCAGGCCTATTGTCTGCGAAATTGACCCGCTGCCCGCGACACACGGTTCCTCCCTTTTTACCAGGGGCGAAACCCAGTCGCTTACAACTGTTACCCTGGGCACCAAGCTTGATGAGAAGATAATTGACGATGTACTGAACCAGGGAACTGAAAAGTTCACACTTCACTATAATTTCCCGCCTTTCTCAACCGGCGAGGCAAAACCTGCAAGAGGTGTCAGCCGCAGGGAAATTGGACACGGCAACCTGGCTCACAGGGCGCTGAAGAACATGATGCCGCCTGATACGGAGAATCCTTACACGGTAAGGGTGGTCTCCGATATACTCGAGTCTAACGGCTCCTCTTCAATGGCAACGGTTTGCGCCGGCACACTTGCACTTATGGATGCCGGGGTACAGCTGAGAAAACCGGTGTCGGGCATAGCAATGGGACTGATAAGCGACCAGGAATCAGGAAAATATGCCATCCTTTCGGATATCCTTGGAGATGAAGACCACCTGGGTGATATGGATTTCAAGGTAACGGGAACCCGCGACGGCATCACTGCAACACAGATGGATATCAAGGTGGAAGGGCTTTCATTTGAAGTGCTGACCAAAGCTCTCGATCAGGCTCGTGAAGGAAGAATGCATATCCTCGACATCATGAAGAATACAATCGAAAGTCCGCGGCCTGAACTCAAACCTCATGCTCCGAGGATAGAAATGCTTACCATACCAAAGGATATGATCGGCGCGCTTATCGGCCCCGGTGGCAAAGTGATCCAGGAAATCCAGCGTGAAACCGGAACCACTATCGTGGTTGAGGAGGTAAATGGATGTGGCGATGTTAACGTGTTTGGAGAAAATAAGGAAGCCATAACCGCGGCCCTCGAATGGATAAAAAGAATCGTTGCCGTTCCGGAAGTCGGTCAGGTTTATAAGGGAAAGGTCAAGACTATCGTTCAGTTCGGAGCTTTCGTTGAAATCCTGCCAAACAAGGACGGACTTCTGCATATATCGGAAATCGACTGGAAAAAGGTTAGAACAGTCGACGAAGTGCTTAAAGTAGGCGACGAAGTGGAAGTAAAACTGATCGATATCGATCCCAAAACAGGGAAACTGAAGCTTTCTCGAAAGGTTCTGCTCCCTCGCCCGCCCAGAGAAGAAGGAGGGGAAAGGCACTGGCAAGGTAACCGCAAAAATTAGAAGTTTTAATTGAAAAGATAATGCAGTGATGGGTGTTGAAATCAACACCCATTATTGTTTATTGATTTTTCAAATCTCCTTTCCTATATTTGATTTATCATTAATGAGCAATGGAAGTCAGGTATAGTTATGTGGTTATCGAAGGAAACATAGGTGCGGGAAAAACATCCCTTGCCTCCAGGATAGCCGATGAATACAATGCACGGCTTGTACTGGAACAGTTTGCCGACAATCCTTTCCTTCCAAAGTTTTACAAAGAACCGGATAAATATGCTTTCCAGCTTGAACTTTCTTTCCTCGCCGGCCGTTATAAACAACTAAATGAAGAATTCGGAACAAGGGACATGTTCAAATCCTTTACAGTGGCGGATTACTATTTTATGAAATCACTTGTCTTTGCAGCCACAACCCTTAAAGGCGATGAATATAACCTGTACAGGCAGATATTCTATATCATTTATGGCCGGATGCCCAAACCGGATATTTACGTTTACCTGCACCAGACACCCGGCAGGCTTCTTGACAATATAGGTAGGAGAGGGCGTGATTATGAGAAACATATTACTGCAGAATACCTTCAGAAGATACAGGAGAGTTACTTCTCATTCTTCAGGCAGAACCCCGGGGCAAGGTATCTTATTATCGATGTCAATAATATTGACTTTGTTGAAAACGAGGAGCATTACAGAAAATTAATTGAAACTATATTTTGCAGCCAGTGGGGCGAAGGCCTTAATACGGTCATATTATGAACATTTTGTGAGTTTTTTCTGATATTGTAACTATTTTTTATAATTTTGCAGATAAACTATCAAGAAATACTCTTTTAAAATTCTGTAGAATAAATTAGAGTTGGTTAACACAAATAAAAATTAGACTATGAAAAAAATCAGAAGCTATTTTATCCTTATCCTCGCAGCCTCTTTTTTATCGGGTTGCGCCGGTCTGAATAAAATGAAAAAGGAAGCCGGAGACATCAATTACGAAGTTACCCCTAAAGTACTTGAAGCTCATGGCGGACTTGTGAATGTCACTATCAAAGGCACATTTCCCGAGAAGTATTTCAACAAGAAAGCTACTCTTGCCCTTACTCCTGTATTAACCTATGCAGGCGGAGAAACAGCTTTTGATAAAGTTCAGGTTCTTCAGGGTGAGAAAGTCATGGCCAACAACAAGGTCATTTCCTATTCGGGAGGTGATTTCACCTACACTTCGGCCATCCCTTACACCGATGCAATGAAAAGGTCGGAACTGGTTCTGAGAACAAATGCAAGCATGGGGAATAAAAGCCTCGATTTTGATCCTTTAAAACTGGCCGACGGTGTTATCGCTACTTCAACTCTTGTTGAGAAAGATGCAAAGGGTTCAATCATGCCTGACCAGTATGCCAGGATCGTTCCTGAAACAAAAGTAGCCGACATAAACTACGTCATCAACCAGGCAGTTGTACGCAGTTCTGAGTTGAAAAGAGATGATGTTGTTGCCCTGAAGGATTATATTGTGGCCGCCGATGCCGATCCCAACAAGGAGATTAAGAGTGCCGTTACCAGTTCATATGCTTCTCCCGACGGGAAGTTTGATCAGAACGAGAAACTCTCGGGCAGAAGAGGTGTGTCAGCCGATAAGGTTCTGAAAAATGAATTCAAGAAGATAGAAGTTGCCAAGGAAGACGGTTTCTTCAGTACAATTACCACAGCTGAAGACTGGGAAGGTTTCAAGACCGAAGTCGAGAATTCAAGCATTCCCGATAAGGACCTGATTCTCAGGGTTCTTTCCATGTACTCCGATCCTGATGTCCGCGAAAGGGAAATCAGGAATATGTCTGCTGCTTTCGAAATTCTCAAGACAGACATTCTTCCCAAGCTGAGGAGGTCAAAACTCATTGTAAATGTTGACAATATCGGTCGTACCGACGAACAGATACTTGCCCAGATGAGGTCGGATCCCAAGGTTCTGAACCTTGAGGAAATGCTTCATGCAGGAGTTCTCACATCTGACCTGAACGAAAAGCTTGCTTTCTACAAAGCTACTGCCGATGCTCATCCGAAGTGTGTCCGTGCACACAACAACGTTGCCGTTACATATCTTTGTCTTGGTAAACCCGATGACGCCATTGCAGCCCTTGATAAGGCAAAAGCAATTGCAAACAACGATGTTGTAAAGAGCAACACCGCCTTCGCCTATATCCTGAAGGGTGACATAGCAAAAGCTGAAGAATTATTCAACTCAATGACAGCCACAACTCCCGAATCAAGATATGGCCTCGGAATAGTGGCAATCACCAAGGGTGAATATGACAAGGCTGTCAATTCCTTCGGAAATGAAGCTTCCAACAACCTGGCTCTGGCTCAGATACTGAAAGGCGATGTAAACAGGGCAAAGACAACCCTTGAAAGCCTCACGGGAGAAGCCAAAACCGCTCTCACTTCATATCTGAAGGCTATCGTCGGATCACGTCTTGATGACAAGGCTTATACTCTGAATGCACTGAAAGAGGCTGCAAGCCTTAGCCCGGAATTCAGAGCAGCTATGAAAAACGATATTGAATTTGCAAAATATTTCAGCGACAGTTCATTTGCAGGATTGTTCCAGTAGAGATTCTGCTGACTATCAATACAGAGGGGCGTTGCTTGCAACGCCCTTTTTGTTTACTTCCCATAGAACTATTCCGGCACTCACAGCTATATTGAACGAATGCTTTGTCCCGAACTGGGGAATTATAACACATTGATCGCAAAGATCCAGCGCTTCCTGGCTTACACCCTTTACTTCATGACCGAAAACCAGCGCGTACTTCCTGCTTCTTTCAATTTTCAGATCCTGCAGTTCCACCGCTCCTTCCACCTGTTCAATACCTACTATCAGATATCCTTCTTCTTTCAGCTTCCTTAAAGCATCTGTTGTTTTCTCATACCATTCCCATTCAACCGATTCAGTGGCACCCAGGGCTGTTTTCTGAATATCCCTGTGAGGCGGACGGGGAGTTATGCCACAGAGAAGCACTTTCCAGGTAAGAAAGGCATCGGCGGTACGGAATACCGAGCCTACATTATTATGGCTCCTGACATTGTCGAGCACTACAACAAAAGGAGACTTGCCTGATTTTTTATAGTCTTGAATACTCTTTCTCCCAAGCTCATTGTTATGCAGCTTTCGCATTCTTTTTTAAGGCTAAAATAGCTAAAATATCCTTTTTTTATCTATATTTCCCTCACAGACAACGAGGGCTGTGAAGAATAAGGACCTATAATTCGAGGCAGATGAATGTACATGAGTTCCAGGGGAAATCGATCTTGAAGGCATATAATGTAGATATCCAGGAAGGATTTGTGGCATACACCGCCGAACAGGCAGTGATGGTGGCCACGCGGCTGAAGGAGAAATTCAACCCGGGGTGTTTTGTGCTAAAAGCCCAGATTCATGCCGGCGGAAGGGGTAAGGGAGGAGGTGTCAGGATCGCCCGGTCGGTTGAAGAAGTGGGCACTATAGCCGGACAGATGATAGGAATGACCCTGGTCACTCCACAGACCGGGCCTTCCGGGAAAAAGGTAAATAAAGTATTGGTAGCTGCAGATGTCTATTATCCCGGGAAATCGAAACCAATGGAATTCTACATGAGTATCCTGCTGAACAGGCAAAGTGGACGGTATATGCTGATGTACTCACCCGACGGCGGGATGGATATTGAACAGGTGGCTGAGACTGATCCCGACAGCATCTTCACGGAGGAAATATCCCCTTCGATGGGGATACTGCCGTATCAGACCAGAAATATAGCTTTCAATCTTGGGCTTTCCGGAGAAGCCTTCGTGAAAATGAGGAAGTTCATATATGGAATATATGAGGCATTTACAGGATGCGATGCCGAGCTCCTGGAAATAAATCCTGTTCTCAAGACAAGCGACAACAGAATCCTCGCTGTTGATTGCAAACTGGTCATTGACGATAATGCCCTTTTCAGGCATCCTGATCTGGCAGCCATGAGAGATTTCGATGAGGAGGATCCGATTGATGTGGAAGCAGGGAAAAGTAACCTGAACTATATCAAGCTTGATGGAAACGTTGGCTGTATGGTTAACGGTGCAGGACTTGCTATGGCGACAATGGATATTATAAAGCTTTCAGGAGGCTCACCTGCAAACTTTCTTGACGTCGGTGGCGGAGCCAGTGTTGAAACGGTAAGAGCAGGCTTCAGGATTATCCTCAGTGACCCTGCCGTAAAAACAATTCTTATAAATATTTTCGGGGGGATAGTAAGATGCGATAGGGTGGCCAGGGGTGTTGTCGAAGCTTATAAGACTGCTGGTGAGATAAAGGTTCCGGTGGTGGTCCGCTTACAGGGTACCAATGCCGCTGAAGGAAAAGAAATAATAGATAATTCCGGTTTGTCGGTAATTTCGGCAATATCATTCGCAGATGCTGCCGAAGCAGTCAGAAACTCGCTGTTGTAATTGTGAATGGATGATTAAACTCTTTTCTGCCGTTCACTTCATGGATGAACCGTCCTGTAGGGGCTTGTTGAACGGGAAACTGCACCCGCCGGAAAAACTTTTCATTATCTAACGACAATTGTTCGTAACTAAGAACATATTATGCAATAATTTGCGTTTAGAATAAATAAGGATTAACAGTGAATTTCTATATTTGATGATTAATGGAGATTGAAAGTTAATCTGACTCTTAATCTATTGTTCTTAAATGGGAAGGTTTTTCAGGTGCATCGCACTTAATTTATCCCGGCGGGTAGCCCTGTTTTCAGTAATAGCAACTGTCGCGACGGTTACACCATCACTGTTATATGCCGGCAACGGAACAGTGTCAGCCGGATCAGATTCTGTCTTGTCGGTATCGGGAACGGCTTTTGTTCTGGCATTGCTCGGAGTAATGGCAGCCATGGGAATTGTTATACTTGTTTTCTCCGGCAGAATACGGGCGGCAAACAGGAAGCTTAAAGACAGAAACAAGCAGATTGAGGAGATAAACTCCCAGCTTAAGAAGACAAACAAGAACCTTTCACTCGAAAAGGAAAACATCGCGCGCGAATTTTCATATTCCGAAATGTTTTACAAAAGTCTTATTCATTCAGCTGATGACGGAATCTCCTTCTTCGACAGGGACGGTAACCTGAAGTTTGCCAACCTTGCTTATTATTCCATTATCGGCATGACAAGGGAACAGTACAATGCCATCGGTAATGATTATTTGCTTCACCCCGAGGATACCGAATATGAAAAAATGAGAACAGAAGCTCTTATCGAAAAGGGATTCTTCGAATATGAGCTCAGGTTGAAACACAAGGACGGACATTTTATAACACTCTCTACAAAATCGGTTACCGTTAAGAATGATAACGGGGATGTAATCGGCGCACTTACAATATCGAGGGATATCACAGCCCTGAAGAAGGTGCATGAGGAGCTGGTAAAGGCAAATATGGACGCCGAAGCAAGCAACAGGCTGAAATCGAGTTTCCTGGCTAATATATCACATGAGATCCGTACGCCACTTAACAGCGTTGTGGGATTTGCCAATCTTCTTCTGGCAAATGATATCACCGACGAGGTCAAGGAAGAATATATAGAACATATCAACCATAACAGCGAAAAGCTTCTTCAGATCATTGGCGATATAATCGACCTTTCAAGGCTCGAAAGCTCGCAGATAGAAATTACTTATGAGGAGGCTTCGGTTAACAACATTGTCAACGAAGTCGTTGAAGACGCAAGAAAGACCATCCGAAGGAATGAGAAGCCCATCGTGGTCACTGTTATGAATATGCTTGAGGAAAACGGCGATCTGGTATTCACCGACAGGGTGTGGCTCAAGAGGGTACTTAACCACCTTATGGACAACGCGGTGAAGTTCACTCTCGAAGGCTCGGTCAGACTGTCGTATTCCAGGGAGAACGACAACCTGGTATTCAGGGTTAAGGATACCGGAATCGGCATAAACAAGGAGAATCTTGATCATATATTTGAGGAATTCCGGCAGGAGATCGACGGTCATCACCGTCCCTTTGAAGGACTGGGAGTAGGGCTGACTCTTGCAAGAGAGGTGGTACAGAGAATGGGAGGAAAGATCTTTGTACAGTCGGAAAAAGGTGTCGGTTCGGAGTTCAGTTTCTCAATCCCCTACCGTCCCGCCGGAGGAAGCACCAGGCTGAGATCCAAACTCGAGACAGCCGGCATCGAATCGCGGGAAAGTAGCATAAACTGGAGCAACCGTACATGTCTTCTGGTAGATGACAACAAGGATGTGCTTCTTTATCTGACCAGGACCCTTGCTGACACTCGTATTAAAACGCTGTCTGCCAGATCGGGCCCCGAAGCTATAGAAATAGTGAAAAAAACTCCCGGCATCGATCTTGTTCTTCTTGATATGCAAATGCCTGAAATGAACGGCATCGAAGCCACCAGGCAGATAAGAAACATTCGCAAGGATATTCCTATAATTGCACAGACTGCCTTCATCTTTGAAGACGATAAGGATATTATACTCGAAGCAGGATGTGATGCCTGTCTGATAAAACCCATCCGGAAGGATCACCTGCTTACGGTAATGTCGAGTTTCCTGAAGTCGGTCTGATTTCCTTTTTGGTACCGCTCCGCAGCTGATGATGAACAATCATTTCGCAGATATCATTTTGCCCCTGGCGTATAAAGGACAGTTCACTTATGCCCTTCCTGATGAATTTGCAGGTTCGGTTCGTCGGGGATCAAGAGTTCTTGTCCAGCTAGGAAACAGAAAGCTCTACTCGGGAATTGTAAGCAGGATACACAACACTCCTCCACCCACAAGGAATATCAGACCTCTGCTCAGTGTTCTGGATCCTGAACCTGTCGTTAATGAGATACAGCTTAAATTATGGTCATGGATGGCGGAATACTATATGTGTTCTGTCGGGGAAGTGATGAAGGCAGCGCTGCCTTCGGATCTGTGTCTCGAAGGCCTTGCAGAAGCGCCTGTTACTGAAAAATACAAACCCAGGGAGGAAACTTTTGTCAGGCTTAAAGAACCATTCTCCGAAGAGCGGCTTAATGAAATTCTCGATAGTCTTGCCCGTGCTCCTGTTCAATTGAGGATACTCACTGTTTACCTCCATCTGGCAGGCTATATTCCCGGGGGATCAATGCAGCCTGTAAGGAAAAATCTCCTTTTAAGGGAAGCCGGAGCTGCATATGGCAGCATTGACGGACTCCTTAAAAAAGGCATACTCGATCTCTTTGAGATGGAAACCGGGCGGCTTGTTGATTACGACAGACCCCTGGAAGCCCTTAAGGAACTTACTTCCGAACAGCTCAGGGCCTTAAAGGAGTTGCAAAAGATCTTCAGTGACAAGAATACTGCGCTTCTTCACGGTGTTACATCGAGCGGCAAGACGGAACTTTACATCCACCTTATTGATGAACAGCTAAAAAAAGGAAAACAGGTACTTTATCTACTTCCCGAAATCGCTCTTACAACACAGATCATCCAGCGTCTTCAGAAACACTTCGGACCCCTTACCGGGGTATATCACTCACGATTCAGCAATGCCGAAAGGGTTGAGATCTGGAACAGGGTGGGAGGACTTTACAATGCCAGGGATTATAAACTTGTGATAGGAGCAAGATCGGCCCTGTTCCTGCCTTTCAGGAACCTGGGGCTGGTAATAGTCGATGAGGAGCATGACGGATCGTACAAGCAGCAAGACCCGGCACCCAGGTACAATGCACGCGATTCGGCTCTTGTCCTTGCCTCCCTGCACGGAGCAAGGTCGGTTCTCGGCTCGGCATCCCCTTCTATTGAAAGCTACTATAATACGCTTTCAGGGAAATATGGACTCGTGGAACTTAAACAGCGTTACGGATCAGTCAGGCTTCCGCAGATAATACTGGCCGACTCGCGCGAGGCTTACAGGAAGAAACTGATGGTCTCACATTTCACTCCGCAACTGCTCGGGGCAATAGACAATGCCCTGGCAAACAACGAACAGGTTATTCTTTTTCAGAACAGAAGAGGATTCTCTCCTTACCTGGAATGCCCCGAGTGCGGCTGGATACTGAAATGTGTGCAGTGCGCCGTCAGCCTCACGTACCATAAGGGAATAGCCAGTATGGTCTGCCATTATTGTGGATATTCATCTTCCATCCCTTCACACTGCGGGAATTGCGGTTCACCCGGACTTCAAACCCGCGGGTTTGGCACTGAAAAGATCGAAGATGAAATTAAGATAGTATTTCCCTCTGCCAGAGTGGCAAGAATGGATCAGGATACAACCAGGGGGAAAAACTCATTTGAAAGAATACTGAGATCCCTTGAGGAAGGTCAGACTGATATACTTATAGGGACACAAATGATATCAAAGGGACTCGACATAGAAAACCTTACCGTGGTCGGCATCCTGAATGCCGATAACCTTCTTAACTTTCCCGACTTCAGGGCACACGAAAGGAGCTTCCAGCTTATGGAACAGGTCAGCGGAAGAGCCGGAAGGCGGACAAAAACCGGGAAGGTAGTTATTCAGACTTCGGATCCCGGCAACAGGATTATAAGGCTGGTTCTGAATCATGATTACAGGAATATGTTCAAAATCCAGATGGAGGAAAGGAAGGCGTTCAACTATCCGCCTTTCTGCAGGATGATAAGGATAAGCGTGAAACACCGCGACAGGGCACTGCTCAACGCTTTCTCCGATTTCCTGGCCCGTGACCTGAAGGCAGTGTTCGGCAAACGTATCCTGGGCCCCGAGTATCCGCCGGTATCCCAGGTCCAGCTGTGGTACATCAAGAATATACTTGTTAAACTCGAAAGGGAGCAACCGGTATCCCGGGCCAAAATGCAGATCTCGCGAGCTATAGAAAGGCTGATGAAGGAGAAAGGGGCTTCGTCCCTCAGGATCTCGGTTGATGTCGATCCATATTGACAGCTATTCTTTTTTATTGCTGTAAACTTTCAGCAGTTCCCTTACATTATTGTCGACGCTCCATTTTTCCACGATCGTCCCGCGGATTATCTCAGGATCGGGTTTAGCCCCTCCCGGGATTACCTCACTGAGGATACGGCTCAGAGCGGCATCATCGTTGACCGGAAAAAGGAAACCGTTTATGCCATGCTGAATCACACTGCTATGGATCCCTGCAGTCGCGGTGGCAATAGTGAGAACACCGCAGGCCATGGCTTCGAGACAGACAAGGGAGAATCCTTCCGATACTGAGGGTATTATAACAACAGAACTTGCCCTGTAGTATTTTATAATCTCATCTGTTTCGGGCAGGAAATGCACCTGACTTTCCACATTGTTTTTAATGGCCAACTCGCGTATTTCATTGGCATAAGCTGTATTGTCGACCCTTCCGACAAGCATCAGTCCCCATTCGCGGTTACTTGCAAGCAGCCTGGCAATGGCTTTCATTGCCACGAGTTGTCCTTTCGTCGGCCTTATCCGTCCAACCACGCTGACCAGGTGCTTCTGCTCAATCCCCTGTATCCCGGTGCTTTCTCCCGGTGAAAACAATTCGGTATCAACACCGTGGGGAATCATGATATTTCTGCAGGGAAGGTTTTTTGCCATTCCCGGATTGAGACTTATGATACTGTCGGCCTTCTTCATAAGCCAAACGGTAAAACCTGAAGGGATACTGTCTGAATGCCTTGTGAAGATTAGCCTGAACTTCGCTCCCAGCAGTCTCAGCAGCAATGCAAAGAGAATCTCATTGTTACGGTGTGTATGAATGATTGTTCCACCGCCGGTATAAACAGTTTTGAGAAGACCCGGGAAGCCAATCTTCGGACTATCGATCCCATACCCGAACACCCGGGCTTCAGCGTATCGGTTCATGATCGGGATTATGGTTTCCACACTTCTGGTGACTCCCGTTTTACGTGAATGAAAATGAATATGGATGATCATCGTTCAGGTATATGATGCAAATGTATTATTTTATCAGCTGATGACTGAATAATTGATCCCGATTTACACGGATACTCATTGTCATGAATCACTTCTTTTTTAATTTTATCCCGTGTTCTGAAAGGGCTGCATTTGCCGCGGCCACGACAGGCAGTTTCAGGCGAAAAGATTTTTAACACCAGATATTATGGAAAGAAATTTTGTTATACGGATACAGCCTGTGAGTGTGGTTCTTTTTTCTGCATTCCTGCTTATGCTCGCTGCTGCTTCATGCAAGGTTAAGGAAACAGCGGAGGAATTTGACCCGGTCGAACTCGTCAATCCGCTTATGGGAACGGATTCCGAATTCAGGCTCTCGACAGGCAATACCTATCCTGCCATTGCCCTGCCATGGGGAATGAATTTCTGGACTCCCCATACACGCGGAATGAATAACGGCTGGGCCTATACCTATGACGATTTCAAGTTAATGGGAATTAAGCAGACTCATCAGCCCAGTCCATGGATAAACGATTATGCCGCATTTTCAATAATGGCCGTGACAGGCAAGCTGAAATACACCCAGAATGACCGGGCTTCGTGGTTTTCACACAAGGCGGAGGTGGCCAAACCATATTACTACAGTGTCTACCTGGCCGATTACGATGTGACGGCTGAAGTGACGCCCACGGAAAGGGCTGCATTGTTCAGGTTTACATATCCCGAAAGCGATTCCTCCTGGATCATTATTGACGGATTTAACAAGGGCTCTTCGGTAAAAATCATCCCTTCGGAGCGAAAGGTGGTAGGCTGGTGCAGGAATAATCACGGAGGAGTGCCGTCAAATTTCTGTAATTACTTTGTTATAACCTTCGACAGGGACTTCCGCGAACATCATACCTGGAATGGAAACATCCTGAATAGCAACGACCTGGAAGAAGAGGGGGAGCATGTCGGCGCGATCCTCGGATTCAGTACATCAAAAGGAGAAAAAGTGAATATGAGGGTGGCTTCTTCTTTCATCAGCGCGGAGCAGGCTCTTCTTAATCTCGAAAGTGAGACGGGAGGAATGTCGTTTGAGGACATTAAAGTCAGGGCAAAAGATATATGGAACGCGGAGCTGTCAAGGATTAAAGTGGAAGGCGGAACTGATGACCAGATGAGAACATTCTATTCGTGCCTGTACCGTTCGCTTCTCTTCCCGAGGAAATTCTTTGAGAAAAATTCAAAAGGGGATATCGTGCATTACAGCCCTTACAACGGCGAAATACTGCCGGGTTACATGTTTACTGACAATGGTTTCTGGGATACCTTCAGGTCGCAATTCCCTTTCCTTACCCTGATGTATCCGGATCTGAACAGCCAGATAATGCAGGGTCTGGTAAATACCTACCTCGAAAGCGGATGGCTTCCTGAATGGGCCAGCCCGGGGCATCGCGACTGTATGATTGGTTCCAATTCGGCATCGCTTATTGCCGATTCATGGCTCAAGGGCATCAGAGATTATGACATCGAAACGCTCTATGAGGCAATTCTGAAGAACACCGACAGTGTAGGCCCGGTTTCTTCCGTCGGAAGACTTGGCGCTGATTATTACAACAAGCTCGGCTATGTGCCTTACGATGTAGGAATAAATGAGAACGTGGCCAGAACACTTGAGTATGCCTATGCTGATTTCTGTATTGCCCGGCTTGCTGAGGCCCTCGGCAAACCGCGGGAAGAAATTGCCTTGTTCCGGAACAGGGCAATGAACTATAAGAATGTGTTCGATAAGGAAAGTAAACTGATGAGGGGGCGCAATCTCGACGGAAGTTTCCAGTCGCCCTTCAGCCCATACAAGTGGGGAGATGCCTTTACCGAAGGAAACAGCTGGCACTATACATGGAGCGTGTTTCAGGATGTGGAGGGACTGGTGTCGCTGATGGGAGGAAAAAAGGGATTTACAGAAATGCTCGATTCGGTATTTACCGTTCCACCCGTGTTCGATTATTCATATTACGGCCAGGTGATCCACGAGATCCGCGAGATGCAGGTAATGAATATGGGGAATTATGCCCATGGAAACCAGCCCGTTCAGCACATGATCTACCTGTATAATTACGCGGGTGAACCATGGAAAACCCAGTTCCATATCAGGGAGGTACTCGACAAGCTTTACAACTGGCTTCCCGACGGTTACTGCGGAGATGAGGATAACGGACAGACTTCAGCCTGGTATGTTTTTTCGGCGCTTGGGTTTTATCCTGTTACACCGGGAACTGATGAGTATGTTTTCGGATCTCCCCTGTTCAAAAAAGCCACTCTCAGTTTTGAAAACGGTAAAAAAATGATTATAGAAGCGCCTGATAACTCGCGCGACAATGTTTACGTGGGCGGTATTTCACTTAACGGCAAAAAGATTGACAGGAATTATATCAGACATTCGGAACTTCAGTCGGGAGGAAGGCTAAAGTTTGATATGCAGAACTGTCCGGATAAAACCCGGGGGACATCCGAGGAATCCTATCCCTTTTCAATGAGCCGGGAATAGGGGTGATTATAATTTCAGACTTATCCCCAGCCTTTTCATAAAGGCTGCAAGCCATACCATCAGTATGGCCCAGATGATCGATCCTCCGATGACAATAGGAAGGATTTGGGATTGCTTGTAGAAAAACACCGGCAGTCCGCCCATCCCGATAAGATGATAGAGTATATTGGGCACGAGGTAGGTTGTGAGTGAGTTTTCACCCGCGGGCCTGAAAAACTCAGCCCACCCGGTTTTTCCGAAAACATCGGAAATAACATAAATAATTGTAAAGACCAGTATACTGATACCCGTGCAGACAAGTCCCCAGCTTGGAGTGGCCTTTATCTTCGAAAGGATGAACCATTCCCGGAGCAGAAAACCTGCTGCCAGGCTTAATACACCGGATATGACCAGGTTCCTGATCAGCGTTTTGTTGCCAGTGCCGGCAGAATTCTTTAGCATCAGACCCACAAACGTGCCTGAAACGACGATGAACGGCACATTTCCGTCGATGATCACGCCAAGAAGAGGTCTCGCGGGATCAAGGAAAGTACTCAGTCCAAGCGCCGCAAGTATGTTGAGACCCAGGAATAAAGCCGCAGCTAAAGCTGTGAGAAGCAATGAGTTTCTGCAGAGGATATATGTCAGTGCTGCTGCAAGGTAACCCCAGCCAATAAGCCCCAGGATACCCCACCAGCCTGTTATCAGTGAACCGTCGTTCTCGGGCTGACCCGACTTGAATTTGAAAATCAGGATAATGAGAAGGCCGACTCCTGCAAGGCGGAATCCCGTTACGGTGAAAGGTTTTTCATCCTTGCTCCGGTAATTGTTCCACACCAGGAAGACGGCAAAGTACATCAGCAGCGCCCAGAGATTTTTACTGATACCGGTAAGTTCAGGATCTACCCTTGAGGTGTTGAGCATCAGGATACCAATAACAATCAGACTGACTGTCCGGTAAAGAATATGCTTGATATTGTCTGTCTGTGTCAGGCCTTTTGATATCCTGTTCGTGATAGCGAAAGGGATCGACATTCCTGCAATAAAGAGAAATCCCGGGAATACCCAGTCAGCAAGTCCCATACCGTCGAAGTCAGCATCCGTGTGACCCATAAAGGCAGGCGCCACATTCATGTTGAGATCATTCACAAAAAGCATCAGCAGAAGGGTAAGGCCTCTCATGATGTCGATCGACAGGATACGGCTCTGGTTCGTCATATGGTTTTGTTTAACGGGGTATAAAGATTGTAAATTTTTATTAATTCCTCTTTTCTTTGTATGCCAGGATGTATTCGATATTCAGCCATCACTATGCCTGTGCCTGAATTTAAGCTCTGTACCCTGAACATATCTCTCTGTCGCTTCGTTTCTCAGTCGGATTGTCTACTCATCCTCAATTATCCATCCTTTTCTTTTCTTCTTCCTGACCTAAATGATTCGATAATCATAATACCCTCTGAATTAAACAAATGACAGATATGGCGGTGAAAAATCTGGCATGTAGTTTGCGATAATAAAAATGAAGAGCGGATCTTCATAAAACTTGGCAAAATGAAAAACTTAGTTTATACAATGATCCTCGCAGTTCTGACAACCTTCGCGACTTCAGTCCGGGCTCAGAACTACCCGAGGGAATACCTGGGGCTCCCGGGTGACAATCTCAATCTTTACGCGGTAATGGATCTGTTCCGGAATTCCGAAACACTTGAAGGATTTGAAAAAAGCCTCAACTCCCCGGATTTACGGATCAACAACCTGGATCTTAACGGTGATAATATGGTCGATTATATAACCGTATCCGATTTTGTCAATAAAAAAGTTCATACGATAGTCTTACGAGCTATTCTTGGACCAAACGATTATCAGGATGTTGCAGTTATCACTGTACAAATGCTGAAAAAGCGGAAAGTGCTTATACAGATGATCGGAGATGAAGCTCTTTACGGTCCGAATTATATAATTGAACCATTCCTGGCAAATAAATCGAAACAAAGGTTTTATGTAGGAGAACTTTACGCGGATAATTATTACACAAATAATACAATAGAAATAAACAACTATTATACCGCGGTTTATGAGTGGCCGCTTATTGTCTTCATCTATGATCCTCATTATATGGAATGGCATTCACCATGGTTCTGGGGATATTATCCTGACTGGTGGTTTCACTGGAGTCCCTGGTACTGGCATTTTTATCACGGATACCACTCATGCCGGAGCAATCATTACTATACACACTATCATCACTGGGATTATGTCAGGTACAGTGATTATCATGATTTCTACTATAATGGCATACGCCGGTATTCGCCTCAGGTTAATAACAATATAGAAGAGGGTCTTTACAAAACTACCTACTCAAAGCCTGAACTCAGGCGTGAAGGGGCAAACTATTTTACAAATACCAGGCTTACAAACCCTAACGAAAGAGGCAGGGATGGAGTAGCACCATCAAGCAGACGTGTGGCACCTGGGGCTGCTGTAAATACCGGGGAAGTCGGGAGAAGAACTGCTCCGGCGAGAGAATCTGTAAGATCTGCTACTGTAACGACTACAAGGAGAGTATCGGAAAGCGGTTCTGAGGAGCTGAGAGAATCACAAAGGAGAGAAACCGAAACAAGGGAGGCCCCAAGGAGAGCAACTGAAGTCAGAGAAGCCGAAGTCAGAGAGGCTCAGAAGCGGGAGATGGAGACCAGAGAAGCTGAAGCCAGGGAAGCCCAGAGAAGGGAAGCGGAGAGCAGAGCAGCTGAAGCCAGGGAAGCCCAGAGAAGGGAAGCGGAGAGCAGAGCAGCCGAAGCCAGGGAAGCCCAAAGGAGGGAAATGGAGAACAGGGCAGCTGAAGCCAGAGAGGCCCAGAGGAGGGACATGGAGAGGAGAGAAGCCGAAGCCAGGGAAGCCCAAAGGAGGGAAGCGGAAAGCAGAGAAGCCGAAGCCAGAGAGGCCCAGAGGCGGAACATGGAGAGGAGAGAAACCGAAGCCAGGGAAGCCCAAAGGAGGGAAATGGAGAGCAGGGCAGCTGAAGCCAGGGAAGCCCAGAGGCGGGAAGCGGAGAGCAGAGCAGCTGAAGCCAGGGAAGCCCAGAGAAGGGAAGCGGAAAACAGGGCAGCTGAAGCCAGGGAAGCCCAAAGGAGGGAAGCGGAAAGCAGAGCAGCCGAAGCCAGGGAAGCCCAGAGAAGGGAAGCGGAGAGCAGAGCAGCTGAAGCCAGAGAGACCCAGAGAAGGGAAGCGGAAAACAGGGCAGCCGAAGCCAGAGAGACCCAGAGAAGAGAAGCGGAAAACAGGGCAGCCGAAGCCAGGGAAGCCCAGAGGCGGGAGATAGAAAGCAGGGCAGCTGAAGCCAGAAGAAGGGAATAAGATAACAGAAAATAAAACAAGATCATTCTGCAGGATTTCTTTATGAATCACCGTGTGGATTTATGCAGAGATAATTAATATTGGAAGCATTGATTTTTTTTCTAATTTTGTCAGCCGGACAAGTTCTATGGCAGAAGTTCTTTTATCGATAATATTCGGGGTGTAGCACAGTTGGCTAGCGCGCTACGTTCGGGACGTAGAGGTCGGAAGTTCGAGTCTTCTCACCCCGACAAAAGGGTAATTGTAAATCAACCAGTTACCCTTTTTTTGTACCCATTTTGTACCGAAAATGATGTAAAGAGAAGAACATTATATTCTGCTTCTCTTTATTTTTAATGCATTAAGATATTAATTGGTTTTAAGGGTTTTAATAAAAAGCTAAGACCACCCCCTAAGCCCTCCCTGCCCCCGATCCTACTTCCCTAGCTCCGTATCGCAACTCCCCAAGAAGCCCTTTTTAGGGGTCAGAAATAAGGGGTCAAATGCGTCTGAGAAATTTTTCCAGAAAAATCACAGGAATTTGACATCCCTAAAATGTAAAAAAAAAATTTGCCCAGAATTTTCAGAATATTTAACCTTTTTTCGATATTATTGATACTGAGGTGTTTGGGTTATGTGGTTATATCTAAACACTTGATTAGTAAATCACATTCTCCTGTGTCCATTGTCCTTTATCGAAGCTCGAAAATATCGCTGCATCAAGTACACATGGGAATATTACTGCCTTTTCACAAAGATACTGGATCCCATCTGAAACAAATTCATAGTATGCTCTGTCCTGAAGAGCAGTTGGGGTTAAGGTCACAGGGAAACCGAATTTATTGAGCCATGTGGTAATGCGTGAATCGATAGGGATCTCAAATCTAGTTATTCCTAACGTTTGAAGAAAATTCCTTGACTGCTTGGGCCCAAATCCTTGAAAATTGTCGTCAATATAATTGGCCAGTTCCCGTTCAGTTTTTTTGTTTGATGTATTGTTGAGATGTTCCTTTATTAAATTGACTATATGCCAATTAGTTGATAATAAAAACATATAATTGTTCACTAAAAACCTGGGTATCCTATTGATATACCTGTTCAATCCATTGCTTTGAAGTGTGGTTCTGAAAAATTCTTCAGGATCGTTGGTACTTCTCAAGGTGTGAAAAGTAATTGGGAATGGAACTTTCTGTAAAAATCGACCAACAGGGGTATTAGGTCCTGAACGCTGTTGAGATGTGAGGATACACATAACCATACTTCTCAGGACTGAATCTTCATTTATTTCAAGATCCAACTTCTGAATGTTCCTTCTGATCCTTGCAGTGACAAATGGGTTGTTATTTTGATCAATGAACTTCTGTAGATAATCAAGGTCCTGTTGTGAAATTAGCCATGATATTTCCATTGATTTTCTAAGTATTGTTTTGTTTAGATGAGCATTATAAATTCATTGATTACTCAATCCCCATCTGCCTGAGTGTTTCCTTGATTTTATCCTCGTAATCCTGTTTGTCAATTTCACCTTCCTGAGCATTAATTTTAATACTTACGTTGGCAAATTTCTTTTGAATAAAGTTAATCATACCTAACAGGCTTGAGGCTTTACCAACAGGAATTTCAAAATCAAGAGTAAGTTGTTTCATTACCTTCATTTCTGGGGTTGGTTGTTCCCCTGTAGTATCTCCATCATCTTTAGTTGTTCCCCCTCCAGGTGTATCAGTCGGTCCTGGGGTAGGTGTTCCTGCCACGGGCTTTTCAATTAATTCGGATTTTTGTTTCCTACTGATTTCAGCATCAATGATTATGTCGATGCCATATTCCAAACTCAATAGGGATTCCTGAAAGAATTTACAGACAGGTTTGTGATCCACAATAGTTCCAACTCCAAACACTCCCTGTCTGACACCTATTTTGACACATTCATCGATTATTGTATGGTCAGCATATCTTGTCTCTCCTGGTGTGGTTAAGCTGGAAATATAAATTGGCTCAATTTCAACATATTCCCTGCCTTTTAGAAATTTTTCTTTAATTACAATTGGTGCCATCTTTTCAAGAATATCACCATTTGAACGTAGCTTTGAATAAATTTCGTCGTCGATTTTTTGAGTATCACCTACCGTTGGAATACCCAAATCAAATTCCTTGAAGGTGAAGTTCTTCTCTGGTATATATACGAGACGATACAGATTTCTTAAATCATCTTTAAAGTGATCCTCTATCTTTTTAATCTCTGACCTTATCTCCTGTTGCTGCTGTACAGACAAATTAAGTGTTTGATCACCCAGAATCTCTTTATAGGCTACATATCTTCTGAGGTTATTCTCAAACTTCAATCTTTCTGAATCAATTGGCGAAAGGAAGAAAATGGTATTGCGGTTGGTTCGGGGAGTAATTCCCTTTTTCTCAAGAAAATCACGCATCGAACTTTCGGATCTTTCTTTTAAAACAATAAGCTTAAAGTCTGAACTATCAGGAACATCATTGGGATTAGCTGGCAAATAAAATGTCTTAAGCTTATTACTTCCAATATGTTTTTTAAATATTTCTTGCTGGAGTTCAGTTATTTTATTCTTAATAACGTTCTCCATCCTGATATTCAGGATCTGATTAAGATTTGGCTCTGTTGAGAATAAATACTTGTTACTGACATTTTTTAAAAAGAATAGGGTATTTTTTAAATCCTCAAAAACATCACTTACAATAGATGCTGGATTGTCCATTGTAGTGGCAATTCTCTTAGCTTCACCCAATGTAATCCCATTTTCATGGCCTCCTGAGAAAGAGTATAGGAAAATAGTTGTGGATGTCCGTGTCCCGATTTTTAAACCCTGATAAGAAGCTCCAACCTTTTTGTCGACTTTTTTGGATCCGCTCTCATTCCCAATAATGTCTTGATCAATAATACTATCAAATTGACTACCGATATGTTTAAGTAATTCGAGTCGTATCCTATCTTCCCCTAAATCGAAGTCAGCTAAAGAAATATATGGGATGTTTTTATCCTTGACGGCATTTATAACCAAAGCCAGCAATCGTAATACTCCTCTGGTCCTTTGAAAGTTCGGAAAACTCCCCCACTTGTGAAATAAAATATCTATAACTTCAGGCAAAAAAGGATAGGATGCAAGAAATCTCTTTCGATACTCTGTTTTCTCTGATTCAACGGGAATAATTGAGTTCTTCTCAGCGTAATCAACAAATAGATCGACAATCTTTTTTGCTTCAGTTTCTTTAATATTTGAGAACAAACGTTTTCTGATAATAGAACTTATTTCTTCATCCTGAACAGGGCTTCTTCCAACATCAATCCTCCCAATCGCATTTTGAAGCTGTGAAACCAATTCAACACCTCTCTGTGACTTGTCGTTTGGGTTACTGGGCGTTGTTGTTAAAATGAAACTTACATTATTGATAGAACTGACGACATTTGTTAGTGTCTGAATGAAGTCAAGTACTAATGAGGCAAAATTCTTGTCTTGCACCTTAACTGCGTCACATTTATTGAGATATGGGATCATCTCATCCATAAGAATTATGACAGGAGCTTTTTTCTCCAACATCTTTCTTATCTGATCACCTCCAGGAGGTATGTGACCACTAAATTCTTTTATATTTCCGCTAAGCTGTTTTTCAAGGATGCCCCAAGGAGTTTCAAAACTTTGAATACTTGAACCAGAATTTAAGTCTTCACCAACTATTACGACAGATTTCGCTCCCCATTCTGCTGCCTTATGATATAAGGCTATTAGAGTGTGAGTTTTACCACCTCCAAAAGGAGTTTGAAGTTGAATGATAGGATCTCCTCCTTGACCTTTGATCCTTCTTCCAACTATATCCATTAAATTTATGAGTTCACGTGTTAAGTACGTCTTTTTGAAGAATTCTTTTGAATCATAATATTCCTCTGGTCCAGTTTTATGATATACCTGCCAAAGGTCTGCAGCATAAACATCGAGGGTGAATCTACCTTCTAAAATGTCTTTATGCGGAACAGCGATTGTATGAAATGGTTTGCTCATAGTATTAAAATTCTAATTTCCCTTGAATATTTCGTTTCGTAATCTTGGTTCTGGTGATCTCTGATTTTATACGCTCTTTACCGCCCAGAAATCCATCTAATAATTTTTTTTCTCGACTTTCTGGACTAGTTTTTGCTAATGATTCACTAAGTGCTTGTGCAACTCGGTAAAATGCTTCACTTTTCCCAAATCCTGTTTCAGCTAATACTTCCATCATTTTCTCCTTTTTGCCTGATTCCCAAAGTAAGAGAGAGTAATGCAGGACATCTATTAATTCATATTTGTCATGTAAATCATCAATTTTACGATTATAGACTGCTAGTACTCGAACAAATTCTTTTTCTTTCTTTATGAACCCATTTTTGTTAAACTCCTGTGTCAAATCAATCCCTATGCTTCGAGCTAACTTATTTGCTTCATCAAATTCCAATTTAGCTTCTCCATAGCTAAATCGATAAATCACATAAAACTTGGTTAACTCCGAGATGTCAACACTAAATCCATTATGCAAAATGTGACCTATGGTATAATTCATTACTATTTCACGCACATCATCCAATAAGACATCCGCTCTCTTAACATTGCCTTCAAAATCCATTACTTTTTCATATTTACCAAAAACTTCTATTGCAGATCCAATGGCAGCTATGAAAAAATCAGCACCAACTATTCCTTCTCCCCATAATTGATCAAGTTTTAAATTCAGATAATTCTTTAGTTCTTCTTTCACTTCATTATAAAATCCCGTTCCGTGCCGTAACATTTTTCTTGCGACAATATAGATAGAGGATCCCAAGGCTGCTGATTCACTTGCCCTTGTTCTAGTTTGCATTTCAGTGCTTAAGGGATAACTCGCTGTAATTACGAGATTCGAATCTAGTAAGGCATTTATTACAGTCTCCCATCCACTTGTTGATTTATGTGCATAAACAATAATCGCAATGCCATTAGGTTTTAGTACCCTATAAACTTCTTGAAAAGCTTTCTTAAGTTGTTCCTCAAAGAACATTTTATCCTTTTCAGGATATCTAATGGGATCCCATCCTGCCATTTCTGTCATTTCATATTTTTTAGGCGATAATGGGGTTGAAAAAAGTTCTGGGAAATAATCCCCTAGAACCCTTTTATACCATACATAAAAGAAGTCAGACAAGTCTGCATAAGGAACACTATTATAATAAGGAGGATCCGTAAAAACGGCATCGAAATAGTTATCTTCATATTTCAAATTTGCCGCAGACAGATTTGTTATTTTAGTAATTGGTGTAGAGACCTTAGAAAGATGTTTTACTGCGAAGGTAATATCCTGCATATTGTTTCCCCATCCACCTGATGAAGTACTAAATGGATTTAGTTCAACATAATCCCATACCATTCCTAGTGCTTGCCTTCCAAATGTAGGTTGTATTTTTTCTCCCTGAATAAACCAATATGCAAGGGTTGATAACCGATTTGAAAGTCGGCCAACTAAAATACATAGATATGCCGCTATAACCTTTCTATACTCTTTGTCCAATGATTCAAACTTTTTGCCAAGCAGGATTCCCTTAATTTTGTCATATAACACCATTAATGATACTTTCTGACGAGAATTAAATAGTTTTCCCCATTGATTCATTCCATAGAGTGGGACGTTAAAGACTCCACTCATAAAAGGCAATTCTTCATCAGGAATTGGATCGATACCCCAAATGTCTAATAATTCACTTCTCCTACGTTCTAGAAATATTTCTGCTTCATTATAAGTGCTCAAATCTTCTGCATTAGCAAGCCGATAAGCTTTCCCCTGTTGCTCGACAATAATTTTCCCATTTCTTATTAGTACTTTAAACTCAATGAATCTAATAGCATCGTTATAAACAAGTGAAAAACTATTCCTAGACTTCACATCAACTGAAAAGTCTTTCTTCTCAACTTGGAATCCTTCATTTTTCAAGTCATCTACAATTGCGTCATGGACACGACCTAATTGAAGTTGTTTAACTATTTCATTTATTTCTTTTTTAACTTCAATTTTTTTATCGTTTTGGGTGATAACAACTAACATTCTTTGTGATGACTTGCCCTGTTGAAATAGCTTACGTGTAACATCATCATTGGTTACTGAACCGCATACGGGGCAATTCATTACTGCCCTTGAAATAGTACCATTATCTGGATTAAAAACTGTCTTATCTTTATTAAAATCTCCACTTGAGATCTTGAATTCAATGTGATTTTCATTAATGATTGGGTAAAGGATTATTTGTTTGTTTTCCCTACTTGATAGCCAAAAGCTTCTTAATAAAGGAACTTCTGCTTTGCAAGTTGGATTTTGACATGGAATTGTCCTAGCCCATATGTAACCGACGATTGTTGATCCGTCAACTTCATTTGGATAGAATTCACTTAACTCCTTATTTGCTTCGTTTAGAACCCAATTACCCCAATTCTCGATATCCTCCGCTAAAGGATTAAGGGTATCGGATTTATTATAGTCAGATTGTGCATCATTGATTAAAATTCCGTCATTTGAAATTTTCTCTTTTTCTCTCCCAAACGTATTATTCTTATTAAACCAAGGTCTTTCTTGAAGATATTTCTTAATAGATATCTCCTTTCCGAATTTTTGAGGGTACTCTAATGTTGCATATTGAATTAATACAGAAATAGGATTGTAGTCATTAGTATATCCCTCACAACCTAACCTTAAAGCTTCCAGAGGTATAGATCCGCCACCTCCAAATGGATCAAATACTTTTACAGCTCTACCGCCGCTTGCATCGTGTATCATCTTTTTTGCCTTCCTTAGAAGAGCATCGTTATCAGAATTCTCCCATTTGGATAGATCTGCAATAAAATTTCTTATCTTCTGTTTTTCCTCTTCGGTTTTTGGAGTCGGAATCAATGCAGCAAAGGCTGTTGCACGAGAAGTTGCCAAAGGCCGTCTTGCCCACCAAATATGCAATGTAGAGAGGTGCCCTTGCCTTATATTCTTTTCTTTTGCACCTTCAATGCTTACTTCCCGAACAGGAAAAGTGTCTTCAATAAATCTCTTGTCTTTAATATCCATTTTCTATTCCTTCAAACCTTTATTTAAAACCTCTTTTTGTGAGACAATAAACCTCACAACTTCTTCTTTTTCAATTGTGAGTAAATTCTCTGCAGGATCATTTATAATATGTAATTCAGGACTTGTCGAAGCATTGTAGACTACATAGAGATAATATTCCTCCTTGAACCTTCTTGCCTTAAACATCTCATTTATAGTGAGAGAAATTTTCCCAACTTTTGAACGGGTTTTCACTTCAATTCTTCTGATATTACCACTTTCATCCTCCGAGGTTATGTCCCAACCCAGATTTTTGGAACTTACATCAATTGGTTTTCTTCCTTTCTTAAACTCAAAATTCATAACATAATCCATCCCAATTTTTTCAATTTCATTACTCTCAGACATATCATCTTCTGGGTTGGTCAGAGGGATAATACGAATAGCTCCGAGAAAAATTGGATTTTCGAGCGATAGTGTCTTCTCTTGAATAATGTTACTTTTTAAAAGTTTATAAGCGTCTTCATATTTTTTCTTCTGATCCTCCTTATTGATAATAGCAATGTCCATATTTTCACCTGAATCCCTGCGGTCATAATATTTTATTAAATCACTGTCCAATCTCAGAATTAGTTCTTCAAGTGACTTCAGACCATATTTCTCTTTTACACCAGCCTGTCTGGTGCGTTCAATGTAAATCTCGGACTTATATCCCTCAAGAGAGGAAATAATAGTAGGAAGAACTGCACGCCTTATCTCATCAACCTTAATTAGTGTATTGTCAACTTTAATGGAATCTGAAGGAAATGAAAAATCCCAAATCAAGGAAGGATTGAAAGTTTCGGTGTTCTTTTCAGCTATACCGTAGTAAAATGCGAATAAACGTTTTCCAGCGGTACTACGTCTTCCATCCCTAATCTCTCCAGAGTAGTACAATATAACACCATCCTTTTTCCCTGTCGGGTCAATAAATATTGCACCTGTTTTGATAGATTCTGCAAGTTCGTTTTCAACCCAAATCATTATAGATTCAAAGAGTGGATGGCCAAAAGAAATAAATTCCGCATCATTATTTTTAAATGCAACCTCTTTATCAAATGTTACTTTTGGATACTTTTTAAGAAGACTCCCATACCTTTTTTTGAAATTGACCTGATCAGCAAGCTTACGAATTGGGAATGGAATCAGATCGATCGAAATAAATCCATCTTTTTTAACAGAATAAGATCCTCCAGATTTCTCAAAAGCCTTCTTAAAGAAAGCCTCTGTATATTCAGGAATAAGTCTGTTTTCTTTTGCACGATTATTTAATTCTCTTATTCGAGTATAATCTATAAAACGAGTTGCAAGAGAATCACCTAAGTTTTCTTTTACTCTTGAAATATAGGCTTCGTCAACTTTAATTTCTAATTCTGCTAATATTTCTTCTGAACTTCTGGCATTTACAGCCGCATCTAATAACATTTGTGCAAGATTTCTCCCAGCGAAAACTTCACTGATGACATCGAACACTTTATCGCTACCCATAGCAGTTCGTATTTCATCAAGCTTATGAAAAATAGCTGTAAGTACCTGTCCTTCACGAGTGTCATTGGCAACAAGGTTATAAATGAATACCTCTTTTGATTGGCCATACCGATGAATTCTTCCCATGCGTTGTTCAAGCCTGTTGGGATTCCAGGGGATATCATAGTTAAGCATTAAGTGACAGAATTGAAGGTTAATGCCTTCTCCAGCAGCTTCTGTCGCTACAAGTACTTGGAAGGGTTCATTTTTAAATTTCTTTTCAGTATCAATTCGCTCCTCGAGCTTCATCCCTCCATGAATTGAAATAGAAGTATATCCCCAGCTTGAAATACGTTTAAGCAGATAATCAAGGGTATCCTTAGACTCAGTGAAGATTATTATCTTTTCATTTGGAAACCTTCGATTAAGTTGTTCGATAGTTGTCTTTAATTCTCTTAGCTTGATTTCCTGATTTCTATCTATGATATCCTTTGCCTGTTGGTATAACTCTGACAATGTTTGAATTTCTTTATCCAATTCATCTCGATTTTCTGAAACACTCAAGGTTTCCCACATTTCTTCTTCACCCCAACGGTCTTCTTCGGATAAATCATCGGATCCTTCAAAGTCAAATTCACGGATGACTTGATTGTTATGCCGATTATCAAAGTTATCTCTTAACTCTTCAAGTCTCTTTTTTCTCCTTTCAATCGACTTAAGCAAAGCATAGGTACTTGAAGCAAATCTTCTTTGCAGAACAATTAACGCAAAAGCAACATTACGTCTTGAAGAACTAGCTAATGCTTTATTAAATTGTAGTTCAACATATTCTGTTAAATTATTATACAGTATCTTCTCCGTCGGTGAATCAACTCCCAAGTTATATGTAAGTGTATAAACATTTCGAGGGAGGAATAGAGGTTTACCTTCAAAATCCTTGAGATCCTCTTTTACTCTGCGAATAAATAATGGATTGTCTTTATTTTCAATTGATTCCTGTAGTAATTGATTATTGGCAAAAAATCCCTCAGACAAAAGATCTAGAAACAATCTGAAATTGTCTTGGTCACCTTTATGTGGTGTTGCAGTTAGAAACAAAAGATGTTCTGATATATGGGAAAGTGTTTCACCCAACCTGTATCGTTTACTTTTTGATGTTTTATTCCCATACTGGTATGCGCTCATTTTATGAGCTTCATCAACAATTATCAGATCAAAATTTGTTGCATCAAGCGTAGGAAGAATTTCATCTCTCTTACCAAAATCGATGGAAGTTATTATCTGATTCTCTTTTGACCATACATTTTCTCCAAAATGGGAATCCATTAAACTTCTGTCAATTATTACAAAATTCTCTTCAAAACGTTCTTTTAACTCCCTTCTCCATTGATCCTTCAAATGACCTGGCACAACGATTAGAATTCGATCTATAAGTTGGCGGAGTTTTAGTTCTTTTATTATTAATCCTGCCATGATTGTTTTTCCAGCACCTGGATCATCAGCAATCAGAAAACGGATCCGAGGCATCTGCAAGACATATCCATATACTGCTTCAATCTGATGTGGCAGTGGGTCTACCTTTGAGGTATTAATTGCAAGTAGAGGGTCATATATAGAGACAAGCTTATATCTAAGGTTTTCAAGTGATAGAAACACTTTCTCAGTATCAGCTTTAAAGGTTAGTTCCTGCTTAAATAAGCTTATGGATTCAATATCACTTTGTGATAAAATTTGGTCATAGCGGTCTCTTGAGTTAATACCTACTCCAAGTACACGGAAATAACCACCTCCAATATCTTCAATTAAGTCAATTTGAATTGGTTCAGACCATCTATCACTACGAATAATGTCAGATTTGGAAAACATTCTAGTTCAAAGGGTTAATAAATAGTATGAATAGTGCAATACTTAAAAGTTTAAAGATAGGAAAAACGATACGAAGAAACCAGAGATATCTTAACATAAGGTTTACAGGTAATAATCTAATACCTTTGTGAATGGGCTAAAAAACTGGGACAGACTGATGGTATCCTCATTTTCATTGAAAAATTGTCAGAAAATGAATGAGTAAATCTTCATGATTAACCTGTTTTTCTTCGATTTCCCAAGAGATCACCGTTTGCCGACCTGATCTACCTCCTATTAATGCATAACCTAACCAGACCGACCTGGTTTGTCTAAAAAAGGGAATATATACTATCTAGTTCCTACTGATTCCCAAAACTTGTCCAACCATCACGTTTATTCCTGGCGAAAAGTTCAATTTTTTTAGAGTTCGGATATAAATCCTCAATCATATCATAAAAGAATTCAGGTTTCTTTGAGTGTTCAGTCTTTTCTTCAGAATAAACACTATCATACAATTTTAGGTTTTGAATTGGGTAGGAGCCTTTAATACACACTAATAATATCTCATGTCGTACAGAATTATAGAAGCCAATATTGTGTAGCACTTTGTCCCAGATAAAACTAGCCTTGTACTCAAATCCCCATGCGTGAACAACTTCAAAACTCATTTCAAGAAATCCTGAAGTCGTCCACATAAATAAGACTGCATTGGTATCTGTCATTTCTTTAATTGGTATTGCACATATTTCCTCAATCTCCATAGTCGGATAATGATTTTCAGGTAAAGTAGCACCGTACTCAGTTTCATATTTCCAAGGTGGATCAGCATAGAATAATTGAAATATACCTTCAGGTAATTCACTATCCGAGGTGTAAAAGACACCATCTCTCCTCAAGAGTCTTCGCAAATCTTTAACGGTCAGGTTATTTATAGCAGCTTTTTCAAGGTACTCATCCTGTTTATCAGGAGGTAGTTTTACAACCTCCAAGTGATGAGAAAATGTTAAATCCGCGCGGCGCCGCGCACTTTCTATCTTTTCGGCAACAAGTTTGATATATCTTAAAGATCCTTTTTCATAGCCAGTTCCCTCTATCATTTCATCATACATTCCCCATTTTTGCTCCCTGTAGGCTAAACAATCACCAATCCAGAACTGGACACTTCCTTCAATCATGCGAAGAGCTTTGAAAACACTCATCCATTGAGATTTTGTTACGTCGCTTCTGAATTTTAGACTTGTTTCGGTTATTTCGCAATATTTCTCAATAAGAGATAACTTATTCATAGCTTATTTTTTGAGCTATTTGAAAACATCTATTATAGGTCTTTGTAAAATCGGAAAATGATATTCTTCCTTTGGAAGGTACAGGTCTTAAATAACTCTTTAAAACTTGAAATTCCGAAATAATGCCAGTCTCCGATTTCTCCTTGAGGGAATGGAGCTGAATCCATGAAATAAGCGTATTTGTTGGTAAGTAAAGCAAATGGCCACCAATACGGACTTCCGATGCTTTTATAAATTCAGGATTTAAATCATACCCAATATATTTTCTATTGTTTGAACGTGCGAATAATCCTACCGTTGAAGTACCTGAAAATGGGTCTAATATTGTCCCTCCTTCCTGAGTAGTTAAGAAACCACAAATCGCTGGGACATCAATTGGGAAAGTCGCTGAATGGGTAAGGTAAAATCCTTCCTCTTCCTTACATTTAGTTCTTAAATCACTTGTATTTGAAACATTTGTGGTCAGAACTCCCTCGCGAAAATCTAATCCTGATTTTACTTTGGGGCTTGATTTATTTATTCCATAGCTAATCTTATCTTCTTTGTCAGTTAGATCCTTAATCCAGGCATCATTGTAATAAAAATCGGAAGATTTAACAAAATGAAAGATTGGCTCATGAGATCTCACACTTCGTTTGCCCCTCGTATAGGTAGGGTTATTCTTTATCCACAATAATTCATCGTTAAGTATCCAGCCCTGTTCCAACATCTGGAGAACGAAATAGTGAGGTATTGCCTGATAACGTCCCCCGAGTACGCAATCATTCAGATTAACGAAAAGGCTTCCATCATCTCTTAGTACCCTATAACATTCCTTGAATATTTTGCTCAGGCTCAAAAGATATTCCTCAATCTCTCCCTCCTGGCCAATTTCATTTTCTCCATTTCCATATTCCTTCATTTTGTAATACGGTGGACTTGTGATAATTGCATCTATTGAACCATCCTCAATTTCATGCATGTCCTCACTTGAATGGTTGTATATTTTGGTGTTTTCCTTTATCACCTCATATTTAAGAGGGATTACCTTGGCATTCTGTTTTCTTTGTGTCAGGTCGAATAAGTGCTGGTACAAACCATTCAATGTGGTTTTGTCCTTATCAAGTGAATTGAAAATCCCTTTATATGCTTCAGAGTCCTTGCCATACAATCCTTCTGCCAAAGATGCTATTGCCTTGACCTTTTCCTTTGTTGTCCTTGATATTCCCTTTAATGCCGCATCTCTCTTTTCCTTGATCTTTTTAAGTTCAGGATCCAAATCAGTCCTTTGTCCTTTCTTTATTTTATAATGATGTTCGAAGAACTCAATTTCTTTGAGGATCTCAGAATATGATTTTCTCCTTTGTTGATTGGAGGATACAGATTTTATATCCATTTCCTTTTCAACAAGTTCCTTGTAAATAACAGGAACCTCTTTTAGCCCAAGTTCCATGGCAATCAGGAGCCTTACATTACCATCAATTATGACATTGGTATTTTTATTTACCAAAAGGGGTGTTATTATACCTTGCTCCTCAATATTCTCCTTTATTTCATCATAATTCGTAGGCTTGTTCTGATAAATCTCTTGTTTTTTCTCGTTTAGGATGAGCATGGAGGGATTAACCTTAACAACAGTGTCTTTGGGGCTCATGTTTTACTGATTTTTAACCTATGCAGATATCTGCGGAGGTTAAATTTAGCAAAAAGTGAGATCAATGGTTGACTTTTAAAAATATTTTCTTTATTATTTATTTGGTACATAGTCTATGATGCAGGAATAGATTGAAGTACATAAGATTGTTTTTAGTCCTCCCATTTAGTAACTGCCTGCATCAGCAAACGATGGGAGGATCTTTTATTTAATGTTCAGTTGTTTTGATGGAGGTATTACGGATACAAAATGTTCAAAATTCATTGGATTTAATGAGTTAGTCCATATAATACGCAAAAATCCTGATGCTCATAAGATTGAAAATATAAGAGCTCTCAGAAAGAAGGACGATAAAAATTATAAAACGCTAAAATCAAAGCTCCCTTATATTACGCCCAACTGCATGATCAGGGTCAGAAATCTTGAAGGTGATAAGTTTGACCAGAATTTCATTCAATTTTCACAGTTCTTGTACTTCGATATTGATATACCGAATCCAGAGGAGTATAAAACTAATTTTATTGAGAGATATGGCCATCAGGCTGCATTAATATGTATTTCTTCAAGCGGTGGAGGGATTTCTGTGCTTTTCAGAGTTAAAAATATCATTACAAAGGAAAACTTCACTGAAATATGGGATACTGTTCATAGAACCATATTTCCTGATGAAAATATTGATATGAAATGTCGGGATATTGGCCGTGCTATGTTTATTTCTTGTGATCCAGCTGCCTTTTATAGTTATGATAATGAAATTGAAGTCAATCTTGAGAATACCATTAATGTATCAGATAAAAAAAGGGAAAAACAGTCTAAACCCTGTAAGGATTTTAATAATAACCTGATTTCCCCTTTTTCAATTATACCGCTTAACATAGTATTACAAGAATTAGTAACTCATACAATGGTGCAAGTAGTAAATCCAATAGTTGATTATAAACCAGCTGAATATGTAGAGTTTTTTATTCCAAAAATTATAAAAGATGGGACAAAACATGATATATATACCAGTATGATCCATACTCTTTGTTATCTGAATCCGAGTATTAAAAAAGAATATATTTTTTCTTATTTATTATACATCAATAACCGATTTGCCAGACCTAAAATGGAAAAAAGAGAATTTGTTAGGTTATATAATCTGGTTTATGACGGAATAAAAGAAACGGGGAAGGCCATTGTGAGAAAGGAGATAAAATATGTTCATTTCAATCCAGAGGCAAACTTAACTAAGGAGGACAAAATTATTATTTCAAACATGCTTAATGGTTTCAAACGTAAAAACGAATCCATTCAGAAAATTATCGATGCAAGGCTCGAATTGGAGCAAATGGGGAGAAAGATAACTCAGAGAAGTATTGCGGAATTTTCAGGGCTATCTCCTAAAACTATCCGTACCCACCAACGTTCAACGTTGACGGATATGGATGAGGTTGTTAAAATGGTCAATAATTCAGTTCCGATTAAGACTATACCTGATATTCTTGGGTACAATTATCATAACAAACTTGTCGTACAGCATGATGAGACCAGAACTTAATGATATTCTCTGTTAATTCCTGGAAATCTCAGTCTACAGTGTAAGGATCAATAAAGTCAATCGGGAAATATCAATAATATTGAGATTTGACAATGTTAAATTATTTAACCCTTTCGCGAGATCACCCACCTTTTCTGATTATTTTCCTGTCAAGAAGGTAATCCATACATTGTTCAAGCCATTTTTCGGCAAACTGGCAAGCTTCTTTTTCAAGAGAATTATCTACCATCCCATTCTTTTTTGGGCTGCTAGCCCTATTAAATGCCTGAGGATTCAAACATTTTTGAATGTAATGGGCAATCTCATGAAGTACCGTATCGACGATATCAGGAACATTTATATGATTTTTAATATAAATTACAATCTCTGAACCATTAAGAACTCCCATGTGCTTTTTATGATGATAATGACTAATCCTATATCTTGGGAAATATTTAATGCCCTTTTGATAAAGAATATCATTAGTAAATTGTACTGTCTCTTTGACTAAAGTGTAATAGGAAACATTTGATTTCCACTTCCTTTTATTTATGCCTGAAAGTATTCCAGATATGAGATTTAGGAGCAAAAAGAGAATTCCAACGCATACAGATATTAATGAAATAATAAGTCCTATCTCAATGTCATTGAAAGAAACCGAAAAAAACATAAACACCTTGTTGATTTTTATTGAAATGGGTCACTGCTTCACCGATCTGACTCCAGTTCATGAAGATTAAATTTTCAGAATTAGTCCAGTGTGTAATGCAACTATCGGCAATGTCCTGATAAGTAATAATACCGCTAATCTTAATACTATCAGCAAGACCAACATTACCAACAATATCTGTTTTAGCTATTACCCTTGATTCATATTTTCTAAGGATCCTGCAATTAATTTTTTCGTTAAGGTCATCGAAATTTAACTTATCATCGTTCTTTTTTAGAAATTGGTAAATCCTTTTTTGACCTATTGAAGTTTTACAAAGCGAATAGGACCCAGTGTGCTCAGAGTAGTTGTTCATCTTTGCGAACAGCACTGAATTCATTAATCCCTCGTCAAATTGATTAATATCAACGACTTGAGCGTTAATAATTATTACAGGGAATAGAAACAGTAGGGTAATAAATCTTTTCATCGGGCTAATTTATGGCAAATATTTGTAATATGCTGCATACCAGACTAATGCATTTTGTCATCAGGAAGATCTATTAGAACCTCATGCGGCAAGAAATGAAAGGGTTTTCGCAATCAACTCAATGATTGATTGATTAATACATGATGTGCCGATTGAGTTATTAAGTTTCGATCTTGCTTTTTGAAGTGATCAAAACAAGAGGTTATGCTAAACAAAACATCTATTTCCCTCAATTATTGCGGATTTCAGCTGTTTTTGTCCGATTTTTTCATGGCAAATTAATGATCATATATTACCTTAGCTTTTAACCAATTGTATAATTTAAATGAAAAAGGTCGCTTTATACGTCAGGGTAAGTTCTGAATGTCAGACTGTAGAAAACCAAAAACTGAGTTTAATTGAATTTGCCGCTACCCATCACTACATATATGATATTTTTGAAGAGGTTCAGTCCACCAGACAAACCAGACCTGTGAAACAGGAATTGCTCTCTAAGCTTCGCCAGAAACAATATGACGCAGTCGTTGTCTATAAGCTTGACCGTTGGGCAAGGTCAAGCGCTGAACTAATTTTGGATATAACCGAATTATTAAATAAAGGAATTGGATTCATTTCACTTACAGATAATTTGGATTTCTCCACAGCAGCTGGGAGATTGCATTTTCAAATTCTTTCAGCATTCGCTGAATTTGAGAGATCTTTGATTCGTCTTAGGACCATTGAAGGTTTAAGACGGGCAAGAGCTCAGGGGAAAATACCAGGTCGTCCTAAGGGAAGGAAAGACTCAAAAAAACGGAAACGGTCAGGATACATTTTAAGAGAGGCGAAGAAAAGACAACTGATGGATTCAGTAAACGGCACCAATAAGCACATTGATTTTTATCTAAATTAACCAAAAAACCCTCCCCCAAATTTCAAAATGGGGGATTTTTGTTTAAAAACCCCACGATCCTCCCCTGTGATTCCGCTATCAAAAAAACGTTCGGTTATTTGATTAACTGATTATTGTTCGAATGCTTAAATTTTTGCCATTTCTTTGAATTCATCAATGACAACGTTAAACACACTGCAGTATGAATTGATAAAAATCCTATAAATCAGTTCCTTTTGATTAATATTCCCAAAATCAACATAAATTAAGATCGAATGAACCTTTGAAACAAAATCCTCTAAAGTATTAGTCCCTGCAATACCAGGTAATTCATCGTTTGGTTCGAATCCCATTTGTTGTAAATAAGGACGATTCATTTCCCTAAATTGTTTTACATAATTTTTATCAATGGATTGCACATAATGACTTAATCTAATTACCAGGTCATTCTCATTCTTAATCGCATCAATATTACTCTTTTCATCCTCAAGTTTTTGATACAATAGCTGTCTGAATCTTATATTCCAGTTCATAGTATAAACAATGCGTATATAAATCCGATAATATCCTAAATGTTAAATGGAAGTAACTATGAAAAAAGAGTATATCCTTTTTCCTGAAAAATACTGGGCAATCTCCACTGAAATCGTTTCCTTAGAAATTCAGAAAAAGAAATGCCAGTATTTCTAATACTCTGACTTCTATGTTGATCATCTTTGAATTTTATCTTCTTCAGCGATTCCTGATCAGTATAATCAAGATATGAATCAATTACATCCTCAAGCCTAATAATGTTATCGCTTATCTGATCTGAGTAATTTATAAAACTATCAATGTTTATTATTACAGGATCATGAATCTTATCAATTTTGTATGATTCCTTTTCCAATTTATTAAGTTCTTCCCTGAACCAAGATTTAATAATTTGATTCAGCCCTAAGATTTCAAGTTGTCTGTTATGTAAAACAATGATTGGGAAGATTCTTATTGAATTCGGTTTGTATTTGCCATCCAGAGTAAATTGACCGTCCAACAATATTTTAATGGAATTAATCAGTTGTTTAACAGCCTTAGGAATGACTTTCCCCTTATCCTCCTCATAATAGAGCTTTTTGAAAAGCTCTTTTTCTATTACGTTAAAATCATAAGATTGCTTCACAACAGCATTAATCAAAATATCTTTTGACTCAAAAATGAATACTTTATTCCCATTCCGAATATAGTAATCGACAAAACCATTTATCCCTTGTTTTTCTATAGATTCACCATTATGTTGAATATACCTACCATTGCAACACCTCTGCAATAAGTTATATAATAATTTTTTTTCAGAAAACTTGAAAGAAATATCACCATGCAGATCTTTTACTTTTATTTCTTGTGGCAATGAACTGTTAATTTCCTTTAGTTTAAAATACAAACCGTTATAAAGTTTCTCAATTACAAATAAGGGAGAAATGATTCTGAACTTATATTCTTCCACTTTTAAAAATGGTTGGCTGCGAATTGCTTTAAAATCTATGTCTTCATCGATTACGGTGGGTATTGCAAATTTACTTACAAAGTCATCTACGCTTTTCTTATCTTCCCCTTCCGAAATTATGACGTCAATCTTACCACTTTCTTTTGCCTTTAAGATCATCGATGACAATCCAAGGTATCGTTTAATAAAATCTTTGTAATTGACGACGTTATAATATTCGTAGAAAGAATTTAATAGGGGAGTGAATTCCTCTTTTGTAGAAAACTCTTCAAAAAAGAATATAGTCTTTGCAAGTTGAATTACAAAGGAATCTTCGAGATTATACTCTGTTATGTCTGAATAACATAATGATTGAGCTACGAGTAAAGCATTTATCCTGTAAGGAAATATCAGCTTTTCTGTAGATTCTCCAGCCAAATGTTCATGTTCAACACTTTTTTGATTGTAAGCAATATAAATTTTGAAAAAGACAATCTCAAATTCCGCCTCCGATATTTTCAACTCTTTTGCTGCATTATTTAATCCTGCTTCAAAGACTAGCAGATTTGTTACTTCGTTGATTACAATCACTTTAATCTTTGAGGCTTCTTGGTATTTTTGAATCTTCTTATTCAATTCATTAGCATATCCTTCATTTTCCTTCCTAAACCACAAACCTAATAGGTTTTGAATGTTTGATATTCTCTCATCATTTATTCGGTATCTAAGAAATGATGTAGCAAAGTCAATTATATACCTTGAAGGAATCTCCTTTAATGTATTAAGATATAAGGAGTATTCTTCAGATGGGAAAATAGCCTTAAACTCAAGCAATAGATTATGCTCTACCATTGTTTTATCTCAGATATTAGGTATTGTACCTTTTGAGTACGTTAAGACATCTCTGAACGTAGATTGAGCCAGGTTTCTTTTCTGACGTTCTTTCAAGTGATTGAATAATGAAATCCCAGGTTAACCCTTCGAATTTAAGTTCGTTATTTAATGTCAAGGAGGTATTAAAGAATGATTTTTCTCTGAATTCGGGTATTAGATGTTTCATCCACATGGAGATTTCTTTTTGAATTTCAAGTTGATTGTACCCGTAATCAGACTTACCACCGCCACTTTCAACCTTTATTTCAATGAAAACGGCGGAATCATTGGAGACAAGTAACACATCAGGTTTAGCATTAAACGACCATCTTACTGAGGCCAGATCATTTTTAGTCTTTTCAAATCTCCCCAAATCGGTTATATTCCATTCACTAGGACACCATAATTTCCCTGTTCCAATATTCCCATTTGTCCAGAAGACCTTCTCCATATCAATGAGTCCCGTATCATAACCTTTTATTTGAAGGATCGAGTTTAAGACCTTTCTCCTTTTATTGTGCGTTTCAGTTTTGTATTTAAAGCTATCTCCAAGGTCAAACCAGTAATCACGCAAAGCCGCTACTTCAAAGAATATTTCAAAATTCTCAGGAAGGAGGCTGGATCCGAGTAAGGAGTTGTATTTATCGAAAACCTCTTTTGCAAATTCTTTATTATGAATTAAAGTTGATCCAAATAGGAATCCAAAGTGCCTTTCCTCTCGATTTAAAGTATAATATGGTTTGTCATTAAACATTACAAATTTGATTTAAAAGCCTATTCTTTTATTTCATAAATCAATCTTTCATCAGGTGCAATTGAAGTATACACCTCTTTCGTAAAGTCAAGGAATTTTAAAACTTTGTCAGTATTCTTGGTCTGGTCAATGAAAATATAGGTTTCATATTTAGCTCTTGATAAAACTATGTAACCTAACTTATGATAGTCGCAATGAGAAGCCTCTGACAATCTGAAGATGTCTTCAAAACCCAGAATTATTGAAAAGTTAGCTTCGATCCCTCTGCACGAATGAAAAGATACAATACGTACTTGATTTATAAGATAATCAAGTCTTCTATTCTCATCAATTGTATAATCAATGAAATCAAGTTTTAATTCCTTTAAAATATTGACAGCAAGATTGCGATAATAATTATTTGCAGGAAATTTAGAATCGAACTTAAAAGGTACTATAATTAATATACCTGATGCACCGAGACCGTAATTTTCATTTTCCTGTAAACAATGCTTAATGCCTTTTGTTAGTGGTTTTTTTAAAGTCGATTTTGGGTTTACTTTTGTTAATATATATGGAAAATTCCCGACTTGACGAGTAAATTCGAAGGATGGATCCTTCCTCGCCTCATTTTCCTGGATGAATTTTATTGACTTTTTACTTTCAGGATAATCCTCAAGAAATGATTGAGAAAATAAAAATGTTCTAGTTTTATTTCGATAGATTCTTCGCTTTTGTTTGTAATTCGCTTTTAACGCTTTTTCTTCTTGTGTTTTCTTGCAAACATCATCAAATCTTGACAAATAGATACTTGGTTTGGGTAAATACAAGTTTTGTTCTCTACCATTAAGCACAATCAAACTATTGAAATCTTTTTTGGCTAAATGCAGAATAAGCTTCCACCCATAATCTTTAAGATCCTGTGCTTCATCGATCACTATATATTCATATATTGCTTTGAAATAACCTGCTTGAATTATTTCGTTGACAATTGTTTCAAAGAAATCGTCAATTTTATCTGAAGGTGCCTTAAAGTCGATAAATTTTGCAAAAGGGGAATATTCATAAATCAATTCATGGATGTCTTTAATTGTAATGTTATCGAAATATTTATATGCAGCATCATTCGAGAGTTTATTAAATCGGCTTAGATCTGTTGCTAATACTTTATTAAAACATGTGAAAAGAACTTGCTTATTTTGGATGGCAAATTTCTCTAATATTTTAATAGCTATAATGGTTTTTCCTGTACCAGCATACCCGTATCTTAGTATTGGGTATTCAAAGTTCAAATCTGCAAGTTCTTCATTTAAGTCAGCACTTTCTAACAGAGGTAGCAAGCTCTTATCGTATTTTTCATCACCAGCAAGTTCTGGTACTTCTATGAAAACCTTTTCTTTAAAAAGGGTTGCTAAATCGACATTATATGTAGATGTGAATTTTGTATAAGAGTCAGGTTTCCTTTCTGGGTTATTATTGACTTGACGGAGTCCAATATTGTATAATTTGGTTTTTAGGTAATCAATATTCTGATGACAATCATTGAAGATTATATAATCAGAAAGGATTTCAAATGAATTCGGGAAGGCAATTTTAAATTCTGATTCGCTAATAAATGGAAAATAAGTGGCCGAGAAGACATAAGGAATATAATCGTTCCTCTTTATGCTACTTTTTGTTGGGAAGATATTCTTTTGATAATAGATATTTGACAAAAATGTTGCTAAAAGTCTTGCAGCAATCTTCGCTTGTTTCCAAGGGGGATTTTTATGTCCATATTTTACTTGATGGTAATTATTTTTATAGGTAATACAATCCAGGGTTAATGATCTGAAATCATTAATATTAAATCCCTTAGTTTCAATTAAAAAGAACCCAAAATCTTTGAACCATCCAATACAATCAATTTCATTAATTCCTGGAAGATCAATGTTAAACCAAGATATTCCTTCAAGTTTAAGTGATGAGAAATAATCAAAAAGTGATTTTTCTGCTTTGTCAATTGGCTGTCGTCCTAATACTTCCATTGATCAGATAATTACTGAAATATTTCTTTGTCAACTCGGACATTAAAGATAGGAATAAAAGAATACTTCTTCTCCTGCGAAAAGATTGAAGAATATAATTCGGGAACGACAAATAAGAAAAATCTGAAATATAATCAGATCCGTTCGGCTACACAATTCAATCGGCAATATATCTATCAGTATTTTCTTTCTATCAGTCCCATAGATTGAGGTTTAAAATCCTCTTGGATATGTTTAAATTAAAGGAATATTTAATTTAGAATCAACATTTCTAGAGAAGTTGCCGATTGAGTTCGAAATTATTTACTTTATTGCCCGTGTTCCAGAGATTCCCTTATTTTTTTATCGAGACTTTATAGGTCCATGGGAAATTACAAAAGATTGAAAGTTCTCCATTAACGATTAGCAAATCAGCCTTGTTTTTTTCAGAATCAAAATTGTACACCCTGTACAAAAAATATCTACCTTTTTCAAGAATGCTCCTTTCAAGTTCTTGTCTCGTAATAAAGAAAGGGGTATTTAAATCTCCTACTGTAGTTTTTACCTCAATATAGATCTCGTTACTATTTTCATCAACAGATTTAATGTCAAATCCTGCGCCGTCTCCTTTTTCTTTTGAGATATGCTTAATTTTATCTGCAATATTCCTTATTCCGTACTTTATTAGTCTTTCAGTCTCATATTTAATAACCCAGAGTTCACCCAGATCCCCAATTCTTTTATTATCTATTTCTCTCTGAATATAATTTGTAATTGAAGGGCTAAAATCAATTGTGATCTTAGGATTTTTGTTCTCTGCTGGATCAAAAAATGCGATTTTACCTATATGGAAGGACGTTTGTTTCTTGGTTTTAGAAATTGATTTATTGAAATAAGTTGTACATGCGTAAATAAAGTCCTGAGTCAAGAGGTTATAATTACTGTCAAAATAACAGTCGTTACTAATCCTGTCTTTATGTAGTTTAAGGAGATCTTGATCTTTAGTTAGTTCATATTTAATGAGGTCACACAGATTTTGAAAGTGTCCAACGTTTTCAATCCTGCCTCCAATTGGTAAATAGTGGTAATCTATAATATTAGCAAATTCTTTAAATACTGTAAACTTGTAGATATAGTAATTTTCTGGGTAACGTAAGCTTAAATATACTATAACAGCTCTGTCATCCTGATAGCTTTGCTTTCCAGGGAAATTACTATCATTGATTTGATTAAATGAATTCTTAAATTCTTGAATCCTTGTTATGAGATCTGATGATTCTTCATACAAATCTTGAAATAGTTTTTTTATCTGTTTGGGGCTCTTTTCTGTATTTTTTAGAAGCATTCGTTTGGGGAAATATTGACCAGAGTCGAGTAAGTTTATAACTCTGCTAAGGGACGTTTCCATCATCTTATGGAAGTCTGGGGCATCAAGATCCCAATTGTCCTGGAAGCATTTTACTGCTTTCCATTTATAAATTTCCTGTCTATGGACACTTTCAAAATTTATCTTGTAGGAATCGATAAAAGAATCAATTATTTCTCTATTCATGGTTGAGAGCGTTTATCTTTATGGTAACCAATTAATCTTTCCACTAAAGGTAACCATTATTAGCAAAATACGAATTTGCTACATTTTAAGATGATTCTTAAAAGCACAAGAGATTAATAGATTACATCCTTTATGAGATATTACATATCTAAATTGTTGTTGTCTCGAGCAGATGACCACTTTAAAAAATTGTGCAGAACTGAATATATATTACGAATCAACTTTTGCTAGAATCGAAAGAAAAATCAGAAGTGATTCAATTTGAGGGGATATCAGTATGATTGAGGTCAATCCTTTTCAAGGAGACCTTGTCGGGTATTTTCTTCATGTACTTCTGTAAGGTGGAAATCTGTTTGTGACCCGTCGCCAACATTAGGGTGTTAATCGGCACATTATTACTTAACCCCAAGGTGATAAACGTTCTTCGACAGGTATGTGAGGAAATCAAGTCCCTTTTGAGAAATTCTTTATTGACGTTCTGTTTCAGTACACGGCGTCTTTTAACAACTGTTGCAGGAAATAAGTTATATTCTAATAGAAGGTTCTTCAACTCCCGATTAAAATGTTGATCAGAGAATTTTGGTAATTCGAAATCATACTTCTCAAGTATCCTTCTACATGTGTCCTGAATTGAAATTTCACAGGAAAATCCTGTTTTTTTATTCTCTTTTATAAGGTAAAAATCTCCATCTCCATCCTGAACAAAGTCTTTCTTTGTGAGGGTTTTCAAATCGGATATTCTAAGACCCATAAAACAGTTTGCAACAAAAACATCCCTTATCTTAATCCATGTTTTATCTTCAATCTCTTGTTCTAAGAGTTTTGAAATTTCATCCTTGTCAAGAACAACGATCGTATTTTCATACTTAGGGACCTTGAAGTTATGAACTCTATCTTTAAACCTGTATATTTCTTTATCTTCCAACCATGTAAAGAAGGTTTTTAAACAAGAAAACCGTTTGTTGATTGTATTGTCATTAAGTCCCCCGTTAGTAAGGTATTTTTTCTTTGTCAATTTTTCGGAAAGAAAATTTCTGTATTTAACCATGAAGTCCTCAGAATTCATCAGGTCAAATGTCAGTTCTGTATTATAGTAACTCTGGAAGTCGTAAAGGGAGTTTACCATAGTCAGATATCCCTTATCCGAGGCCCTGTTATTTAACTGGCTCTTTTTAAATTGGTAAAAACTCTTTAAATAATCGTTAACATTTTTGGGTTCTTTTTTAATCCGTTCCTTCTCCTGTTCCTGATTCACTTTGTAATAGTAAGTGTAATAAGATTGTTCTCCACTATAAACAAACTTCATACATTCATCCTTCGATAAAGTTCGGAGACGACTTCCCAACACCCACCTTATATAATCATCGACTTTCCCTTTGAGTACCTTGACCCGATCATTCAGGATTTGGAAGTCCTTCATCTTAGAATTGTATAACAAATCTTTGGTCATGAATTTGGGGTCATAATAAAGACCCGTGTTGATTCGGATCTGCTGACTTTTATGTTTAAAGTATATATATACATACTTGTATTCCCCCTGTGTAATGACTTTTAATGTAGATTGAGTATTCATGCCTATTTATGTTCCATCCCAATATACATAAAATAATTCAATATTTTGTACTTTTTTTGTACCAATCTATTTTGTAGTAAAATATTTTAACCCATTTTTTGTACTGAAAAAATTATATATAATATTGAATATCAATGTAAAAACTATTATGCAACAGAATAATTGTATAATATAGATAACTTTATACATGTATTAAATTGTATATCAAATGAATAGATTAAAATGTTCGGAACTTCTCACCCCGACTGAGTAAGTCAAAATGCCGCTGTAAATCAAGTGACTACAGCGGCATTTTTGTTTGTAAGCCAAAAAGCAAGCCAATATTTTATGTGATATTGTGATAAGAAAAAAGAATGTATCTATATCATATTGTTCCATTTTGTTCCCTACTAATGACTTGTTTTTTCGCACCTTGAGTACATCCATCGGATTTATCGGGGATAACAGTTCGAATTCCCTTTTTGCTGTTTAAGAATTTATATATGAAGCTGATGGTTAGAAAAACAGTATAAACTTATCCATCGCTTTAAGTATCTTAGTAGTTTTGAAATTCAATTCTAAATGAGCGAGGAACAAAAACGCCAACTCAACCAGCAACTCTGGAACATAGCCAATACTCTACGTGGTAAAATGAATGCCGATGAATTCCGTGATTATATCCTCGGCTTCATCTTTTATAAATATCTGTCGGAAAGGATGGAATTGTATGCAAATGACATTCTGAAGGAAGACAGAATTAAATATCTGGATATACCTGAAGATACGACAAAAGGTCAGCAATATTTGGATGCTATCAAAGAAGAGGCACTGGAAAAACTGGGATACTTCCTGAAACCGTCAGAATTGTTCGGTCAGGTTGCCAAACGTGGAAATGGCACTGGAAAACATGGAAGTAACTTCATTATTGAAGATATTCAGAAAATCCTCATAAACATCCAGAACAGTACGATGGGCACTGCCAGCGAAGAGGATTTTGACAACCTGTTCGAGGATATGGATTTGAACAGTACAAAACTTGGCAAAACTGTTGAGCAACGAAACGAAGTAATTGCAAAAATCCTGTCACACCTTGATAAGATTGATTTCCAACTGGAACAGTCTGAAATTGATGTTCTGGGTGATGCATATGAATATTTAATCGGGCAGTTTGCCAGTGGTGCGGGTAAAAAGGCAGGTGAATTTTACACCCCGCAACAGGCATCAAAAATACTTGCACGGATTGTTACACTGGGCAAAACACGAATAAAATCAGCTTATGACCCTACCTGTGGGTCAGGTTCTCTTATCCTTCGGTTGGGAAGGACTTGTGAGGTGATAAAGTTTTATGGTCAGGAACTTAATCGTACCACATACAACCTGTGCCGAATGAACATGATTTTGCACGGGGTTCATCACACCAGATTTGACATTAAACTGGAAGATACACTGGAACATCCACAGCATGATAAACTGGATGCAGAGGCAGTGGTAGCAAATCCACCGTTTTCGGCAAAATGGAGTGCCAATCCATTGTTTATGACCGATGACAGGTTCAGTGAATACGGAAGGCTTGCACCATCTTCCAAGGCAGATTTTGCCTTCATTCAGCATATGATATACCATCTGGCAGAAAATGGTGTTATGGCTGTGATTATGCCACACGGAGTGCTATTTCGGGGTGCTGCTGAGGGTCATATAAGGAAATACCTGATAGAAGAGAAAAACTATCTGGATGCTGTTATAGGGCTTCCTGCCAATATTTTTTACGGGACATCCATTCCAACATGCATTCTGGTGTTTAAGAAATGTAGAGAACAGCCAGATGATATTCTGTTTATTGATGCAAGCCAGTATTACGAGAAGGTAAAAACGCAAAATCATCTGCGTGATGAGGATGTCGACAGGATTGTCGACACTTACGAAAAGCGCATCACAATCGACAAATACAGCTATGTGGCCAGTCTGGATGAGGTACGGGAGAATGATTACAATCTTAACATTCCGAGGTATGTTGACACCTTTGAAGAGGAAGAACCTGTTGACATCGATGCTGCTGCCAGTGAACTGAAAGAACTGGAAACGGAAATGCAAGCCACTGATGATATCATTGCTGAGTTCTGTAAAGAATTAAACATCCCAACCCCGTTTTAATCATGGAAAAGCAGAAGAAGATACCTAAATTGCGTTTCCCTGAGTTTGAGGGAGAGTGGAGTAGTAGAACCTTAAAGGATATAGTTTTTTCAGTTGAATTTGGAGTAAGTGTAAATTCAATTGATGAACCTGTTGTAAGTTCATCTGATAGAGGCATATTAAAAACGAGTTGTGTCTCAGCAGGTAGATTTATTCCTGAAGAAAACAAGACAATAGTTATTGAAGAAATTCAAAGAGCAAAACTAAATCCTGAAAAAGACACAATTATTGTAAGTAGAATGAATACACCGCAACTTGTTGGTGAGAGTGGTTATGTGGATAAAGATTACAACAACCTTTTTATACCAGATAGACTATGGAAGGTTAAAATTAATAAAGAGAAGCATCTAACTAAACTAATTAGCATCCTCCTTACTACTGATAGGATAAAATCAATATTATCAAACATTGCTACAGGCACAAGCAATAGTATGAAAAACATCTCTCAACCTAACTTTTTAAAAATAGCTTTATATACTCCTTCCTTACAAGAACAAAAAAAAATCGCATCCTTTTTCACCGCTATTGACCAGAAGATATCCCAACTCAAAAGCAAGAAAACCCTGCTGGAACAATACAAGAAAGGGGTGATGCAGAAAATATTCTCACAGGAAATCAGGTTCAAAGACGATAATGGGCAGGAGTTCCCGAAGTGGGAGAAAAAGAAGTTGAGTGAAATATCAGATAGGAGGACTGCTAAAAATAATGAAGGTAATGAAAACGTTCTTACAATTTCTGCACAATATGGATTGGTCAGTCAATTAGATTTTTTTAATAAATCTGTTGCTGCTAATGATTTATCGGGTTATTATCTTCTTAGGAAGGATGATTTTGTTTACAATAGAAGTTATTCTGCTGGATATCCTATGGGTGCTTTTAAGCGATTAAAACTTTATGATAGAGGTGTCGTTTCAACTCTTTACATATGCTTTACTTTTAATTCTGATACAAACCTCTCCTTTATAGAACAGTATTTCGAATCTGGCAGACATAATAGAGAGATAGAAAGAATTGCTCAAGAAGGTGCAAGAAATCATGGACTTTTAAATATTGGGGTTGGTGATTTTTTCAACACAGAGATATTATTACCATCCCTTCCTGAACAAACCAAAATCGCCAATTTCCTCTCAGCCATTGATGTTAAAATAAACCACACCCAGAAGCAGATTGAGAAAGCTGAGGTCTGGAAGAAGGGTCTGATGCAGCAAATGTTTGTGTAACTAACTTTTATTAAGTGATATATCGATGATAAAATACGAAAAAACAGATAAATTCTTTGCAAAATCAAACATTTGCCTTATATTTGCATTAACAGTACCCGTTTTGCATACCATAAGAACTGCAGGCGGGTCATTTTTTTTATGTAGCTATGCCAAATAAACCCGCCTATACCATAGC